>Ga0068877_10000069_pt1 | contig 85065 bp, 71 predicted proteins | sample NOAtaG_FD_66437 | JGI IMG/M metagenome (GOLD analysis project Ga0068877, IMG submission 66437) | Freshwater lake microbial communities from Lake Erie, under a cyanobacterial bloom - NOAA_Erie_Diel6S_1000h metaG | ecosystem: Environmental > Aquatic > Freshwater > Lake | place: USA: Ohio, Lake...
TAGACCTTGACCGCAGCGGAATACCGAACTCGCTGTTCTTCAGGGGAGGCCGTCTTCGTCGGCTGCAGAAGATTCTGACAACCATAAAAAATAATGGCCGCAAAGGATGCCCCAGCGATAAAGGTCGTTCGGGCCAGCTTTTCAGAAAATAGAGACCTTTTGAACAGCGAGGTCAACTGATTCATTGAAACCGCCCAGCGAAGGATTGGAAGATTCTACCGACCAAGAGAGCGGCTGGCAGAGCTGCAAAACCTTGCGTGCCACGACTTGGCCCTCCTCGTTTTCCGTCACGAGGTGCACATCCTTGGGGCCAAATTTGCGACTCGTCTGGTTTTTGGCCCACAGATAAAGAGAAGGATGGGTCACGAATTCACGACTGAGCCGGATCGTTTCGAAGCTGGTGTCGGCGGTCAGAGGATAACCGTCTCGGGCAAATTTATTGATACCCTCAATCGTGTCGAAGGGACCATAATCGACACCATCGATTTCAACGTATGTAGTCAATACAGGGGGCTTCAAGGCGGCTTTGATGTTCTGGCCAAGAACAAAGACACCGCCTGCCAGCCCCATATAGAAAGCGCTTTTTTTCATGAGCGACATTAAGCGTCTCATGGGACTCCCAGTTTACCAAGCGTGAGTTGGTCGTTTCCTTCAAAGCATAGCATAGCAAGCTAGGTTTTCATACCTATGTGGCGGGTTTCCCGAAAGAAAAACCAGAGACCATACAGCTATCGAGACTCGAAAGCGCTATGACGGATGCAGGAGCCCGACCTCACGTCTGCTGGGCAAAATCAAAGTCGCCAAGGGAAGACTAGAGTTGTCGGGCGATTGCGTCAATCTCAACGCCAGCTCCTCGAGGGAGCTTCGCCACTTGGATGGTTGCGCGGGCCGGATAGGGCTTGCTCAGGTAACTTGCATATACCTCATTTACTTTGGCGAAATTTTCGAGATTCTGCAAATAAATTGTAGTCCGAATGATGCCACGGAGGTCACTTCCTGCTGCACGGAGGACAGCTTGGAGGTTTTGCATCACACGATGTGTCTCCGCTTCGATACTCTCCTGCACGAGTTCGCCAGTCTTGGGATCGAGCGGTATCTGACCAGAGCAGTAGACCAGACCATTGTGCAGTATGGCCTGGGAGTAAGGACCGATGGCTTGTGGAGCCTCGAGAGTCGAAATTTCTTGCTGCGACATGAATGGGTCTCCTCTCTACCGAGCGTGATGAAGTGTGGTTCCAGACGTGGCCCTGTAGCGTCGTTGCATAGAAAACTTACAGCTCCCAGTAGAACCTGAAGATTAGGGAACTTTATGTGTCTAGCTTCTGGACCGTTTTTGAGTGCTGCAACTGGCATTACCGGATAGACACTAGTGAGTCATCTGCTGATCGTGAATCTGTTGCAGGTCATGAAGGACATGAGCCTGTGCATCTGGGGCCAGAGACGCCCGACGGATAAGCTCAGCCGCCTGTTCCTCCTGGTTGAGGGCCAGATGAGCCTGAGCAGCATGAGCGTATAGCTTCCAGTGAATAGTCTTTTTTTCCAGGTGTTCGAGACGCCATACAATCTGGGGAATTTTCTCAAATTGCTGCGCGAGACCCAGCACCGCTGTGTACTCGATCAGGAACTCGTCATCTCGAAGACCGGCGTTGAAGACTTCGTCCAGGAACTGAGCTTTGAGCAAACGATCGTTCGGATCGAGGAGATCTGCTGCCAAAGTGAGCCCCGCGTAGGAATTCAAAGGTTCTGCTTTCGCCCGCACGCGATCCCCAGCAGTCAATTTGTCCTCATGAAGACACATTGAAGCAATAATCTCCCAGAGCCGGAAGTTGTTGGGATCGACCTGAAGGCCACGATCAGCCCAATGCCTGGCTTCTTCGTCACGTTCGAGGGCATAATATATGCTCGTCAGATTCACGTAGGGTGCGATTTCCATAGGAGCTAGTCCCTGCGCCTGACTCAGGAGGAGAATCGCTTCGTCGAGTTCGCTCTCCATCATCAGCGCTGAACCGAGACTCAGACAGGCTCGAAAATCGCCCTCTATGCTGTACATCCCACAGCGATCCGCAAGGGCTACTGCGGGTGCAGAAAGCCCCATAGCCGTAAGCTCTTCGATCAGGTCGACGAACTCTGCCTGATCGTGAGGGAGTTGCTCTTCGAACACCTGATCGAGAAATTGCTGAAAGGCGCCAACCTGTTCGACAGTCGGGCGGGGGGCATCAGCGCCTCGGTAGGCATCTTCTGTCACACCAAGGAAGCGCCGGAGCTGCGGCCCCATCGGATAATCCAGCCAGGGGCTGATCGCTTCGGTAGTCAACATCGTTTCGTTACTCCAATGTCATTTTCTGAACACGTATGTGTAAGTTACGCAGCTCGTCCGCAGTGACCTCGCTCGGGGCATCAGTCATAAGGTCGGCTGCCTTGTTGGTCTTGGGGAATGGAATCACATCGCGGATCGAGTCAGAACCTGTCAGTAGCATCACTAGACGGTCGAGACCAAAGGCCATACCACCATGGGGAGGTGCGCCGTAGCGCAAAGCTTCTAGAAGGAAGCCGAACTTCGATTGGGCCTCTTCGGGAGTCAATCCTAGGATCTTGAACACGCGAGATTGCAGGGTCTGGTCATGAATCCGGATGGAGCCGCCAGCCACTTCATTGCCGTTAAGCACAAGGTCGTAAGCTTTGGCGCGGACCTGCTCGGGAGCCGATTCCAAAAGGTGAGCATCTTCATCTCGCGGTGCTGTGAACGGGTGGTGACAGGCGATCAGACGCCCGCTGTCAGCATCTCGTTCGAAAGATGGGAAGTCCACGACCCAGAGAAAATTGAAGGTGTCCGGATCCATTAGCTTGAGGCGGCGACCCAACTCCAAGCGAACGGCTGACAAAGCAGCTTTGGTCGTGCGGTAGTCTCCAGCCCCGAAGAGCACGAGATCCCCTGTTTTGGCGCCGATTTTCTGATTGATGGCTTGCACGACTGTATCACCCAGGAACTTGGCGATGGGTGACTGCCAACTCTCTTGACCTTGGCCAGCCTTGAGTTTGGCCCAGGCCAGTCCGCCCGATCCGAGATTCTTGGCAATCTCGCCGAGTTCATCGAGGTCTTTGCGACTAAACGATTCTGCCTGACCAGGCACCACGATAGCATTGACGATGCCGCCCGTGCTGAGCGCTTGGGCAAAGACTTTGAATTCCGCGTTTTGCACCTCGAGGGCGATATTGTGGAGCTTGAGATCAAAACGCGTATCAGGTTTATCGCAACCGTAATCTTCCATGGCGTCAGCATAGGTCATGCGCGGAAGGGGAAGAGAAACTTTTACGCTCTTCACATTTTCCCATACGCGGGAGATGACGCGCTCCATGGTACCAAGCACTTGCTCACGGTCGACGAATGACATTTCAAGGTCGATCTGAGAAAATTCAGGTTGCCGATCCGCCCTGAGATCTTCATCGCGGAAGCATTTCACCACCTGGTAGTAGCGATCAAAGCCTGCGATCATCAGAACCTGTTTGAAGAGCTGAGGACTTTGTGGGAGCGCGTAGAATCTGCCTGCGTGAATGCGCGAGGGAACCAGGAACTCCCGAGCACCTTCTGGAGTCGATTTGTAAAGGAAGGGGGTTTCGATATCGAGAAAACCTTCATCTTCTAAGGCGCGTCGCATCTCTCGCACAAATTGGATACGTGTGAGTATGTTGTGCTTCAAAGTCGGCCGGCGCAGATCGAGATATCGATACTTGAGCCGCAGGGACTCACTCGCTTCGGTCAGGTCTTGAATCTGAAAGGGGAGTGGCTCGCTGCTATTGAGGAGTTTCACTTCATGAGCGATCACTTCGATAGCTCCGGTCGAGACCCGGGTATTGACCATTCCTTCGGGACGGGCTTGGACCACGCCTTTGACGGCGAGCACGAACTCATTGCGTAGCTTATCGCCAATGTCCATCAGCCCGTGAGCCTGGGCCGGGTCGAGCGTAATCTGAGTCACTCCAAAACGATCCCTTAGGTCGACGAAAATAATCTGACCATGGTCACGCCTGGTTTGGACCCAGCCCATCAGAGTTACCTTCTGTCCGACATGCTGCTTTTGTAATTCGTTGAGATTGTGGGTCCGCTGCCATCCGTCCAAATGTGTACTCATGTGCAACTCTCAATGGGAACGAGGGGTGGAACTGGCGGTAGCAAACAGGACTCAGTCGGGGCGTTTGCTGCCGTTGACCCGGCGTCACGAGCTATGAATCTCGGCTTTGCTAAGCGGAAGGTGACGTGGATCGGTGCAGTCGCTGATCGACTGAAACGTCAACGCTCTTGCTCCTTGCAGCCTTAGCATGGCAACAGATGGATCGTCGCTCATCCCGAGCGAACAGCCGGTGATAAAGGGCCGACGATAATCTAGCACCGCTTGCCAGACTCGACTAGAAGATAAACGCGGGATGAAGACATGAGTCTTTATGACTTAGCGAAGGCGGTAGAGAGGCTTCGACCTCAGCCGAAGCGTCCAACTATATAGTCCTTAGTCAGCTTTTCCGAAGGCTGAGAAAAGATTTTCGAGGTGTTGTCGAATTCGATGAGGTCCCCGTTGTACATGAAAGCGGTGTATTCAGACACTCGAGCTGCCTGCTGCATGTTATGTGTCACAATGACGATGGTATAATTTTGCTTCAGATCGTGGATCAGATCCTCGATAGCAAGCGTCGATTGGGGATCCAATGCCGAGCAGGGCTCGTCCATCAGTATGACTTCGGGGTCCATAGCGATCGCCCGTGCGATGCAGAGACGCTGCTGCTGGCCACCTGACAGGGCTAAACCACTGTCATTGAGCTTGTCTTTAACCTCGTCCCACAGGGCAGCCTTGCGCAGGCAGGTTTCGACCAGCTCATTCAGGTCCCCTTTGTAGCCATTGATCTGAGGCCCCCAGGTGATGTTTTTGGCGATTGACGACGTGAAAGGATTAGGCTTCTGAAAGACCATTCCGACTCGCCGACGGAATTCTGTCACGTCTGTTTTGGACCGATACACATCGGTTCCTTCGAAGAGAACCTCCCCCTCATGCCGGAAGCTGTCGATGAAGTCATTCATTCGGTTGAAGGTGCGGAGTATCGTACTCTTACCGCATCCCGAAGGTCCAATCAGCGCCGTGACCGTGCGCTTAGGAACCTTCAGGCTCACGTTGCGCACGACTTTCTTATCGCCGTAGTAAATGTTGAGGTTCCGTGTCTCCAGGATCGGACTCGTGGGTGAAATCATCGTTTTTTTGCTCCCCATTTCGAGCGTAGGTAAATTGCAGCCGAGTTGCAGATCAGGAGGAACACGAGCAGAACCATGATGCCTGCTGCAGCCAGTTGGTGGAATGCTGGCTGAGGACGCGAGGTCCAGTTAAAAATCTGGATCGGCATGGCCGTGAACGAATCGAAGATCGACTCGGGTACGAAGGCTACGTAGGTCAAAGCTCCCAGAAGAATCAGGGGAGCTGCCTCACCCACAGCGCGTGCCATGGCCAGAATCACACCCGTAGCGATACCAGGCAGAGCCGCCGGAAGCACATGGTCCCGCACCGTCTGCCAGCGAGTGGCTCCCAAAGCGAAGGCACCCATGCGAATCGAGTCTGGTACACTTTTAAGCGCCTCTCGCGCCGCGATGATAATCACAGGCATGATCAGCAGACTGAGTGTGAGGGCTCCAGCTAACACAGAGCGACCGAGTGACAGGAAGCGCACAAAGATCCCGAGACCGAGCATGCCGTAGATGATGGAGGGAACACCAGCCAGGGTCGCGATGCTCAATTCGATGAGCGAGCTGATACGACCCTTAGACGCGAGCTCTTGCAGATAAACAGCAGCACCGACACCCAGCAGAACAGAGAACACCAGAGTCAAACCACCCAGCCAGACGCTTCCGTAGATGGCTGACTTAAAACCTGCTTTGTTCGCAAACCGCGACGGAAAATTGGTGAAAAAATCCCATGTGAGGTAGGGGTAACCGTCATAGGCAATGGAAGCCACTAGGTAGACTAGAATGGCCAAGGCTACAAGGGTGGCCGAAAAAATACTGACAAAAAAGATGCGCTCTTTGAGCTGACGGCGGCGAAGATTTACAGCAAAACTTGCACGAACCCGATTCTCATCTTGAGGCATCGACATGTCCTGTCCCGTCAAAACTCTGTTCGCCCCCAGGGCGCTATCTATCTGGCTCATTCATACTTCCTTGCGTAGCGTTTGACAATGAATTGCGACAAAAGATTCATGGCCAAGGTCATGAGGAAGAGGACGAGGCCGACAGCAAAGATCGACTGATACTCGACTGAGCCGTGAGCCACATCACCGAGACTGACTTGAGCGATATAAGCTGTCATCGCCTGAACCCCGAGAAAGGGATTCAAGGTTAACTGGGGGGTTGCCCCTGCAGCCAGCGTAACCGCCATGGTTTCGCCAACAGCTCGGGAGAAGGCAAGGATAAACGAGGCCAATATACCACTCAGGGCAGAAGGCACAACGATATGGGCCACAACTTCGGATCGCCGCGTTCCTAGAGCATAGGCTCCGTCACGAACGGCTTTAGGAACGGCACGAAGCGAATCGTCACAGATCGATGCAATCGTTGGCAGCACCATGATAGCAATGACGATTGAGGCACTCGCGGCGTTAAAGACTTCGACGTTGGGGAAGATTTTCTGAAGGAGCGGCGTCACCTGGGTCAGGGCAAAGTAACCGTACACAACGGAAGGGATGCCAGCCAGGATCTCAAGGGTGGGTTTCAAAACTTTCTGCCACCAACCCTGAGCATATTCGGCCGTGTAGATAGCGATCCCCAGTCCCAAAGGCAGAGCAACAAAAAGTGCGCCTACTGAGATCAGGAGGGTACCCGATACAAGCGGTAGTATACCAAAGCTACGCGGCTCAAAGAGTGGAGCCCAGCGTGTTGTGAAGAAAAACTCAAGTGGAGACACATGCGAAAAGAAGAAGGCAGACTCTTCGAGGAGGATGTAGATGATACCAAGGGTCGTGAAGACGGAAACGGACGCGCAGATCAGTAGGGACTTGAGGACCAGCTTTTCTCGCCAGCGCTGGAGGGGACTTATCGGGGCCCATTTTTGGCTTCTGGACGTCACTGTACTCTCCTTGCCTGGGGTGCTTGCGCCAGAGGTCAATCGTGCTCTCTGATCCGGATCGGAGGGTCTTGGCGCTCAAAGAGGGATCCTAAGATCCCTCTCTCTTGCTATAGTTCTCTTCATGCCCATTCTGTTGCCAGATTTCCTTGCGACTTGTCTATCACCTTCTGCTGCCGAAGGTGATAGAAGCTTGCCCTCAGTGGCTTGGTTTGGCGGCGATGGTGGCCTGAAACCTTTTAAGTGCGTCAGTATAGATAGAATCTTTCAGAGGAACATACCCGACTTCCTTGGACAACTTGGCTCCGTTCTTCAGCATGAATTCTACGAAAGCTTTTACCTCAGGACGTTGAGCCGCCTTGGTGTTGACGTAGAACAGAAGAGGACGCGCCAGAGAGTAGGTGCCCTTTTCGATCGTCTCAGGAGTCGGGGTCACGGGCTCGCCCTTGTCGGCAATCGGTAGGTCTTTCAGGACAGCCTTGTTTTCCATGTAGTAAGCAAAGCCAAAATAGCCGAGTGCATTCTTGTCTTTACTGACGCCTGTCACCAGAACGTTGTCATCCTCGCTGGCGACATAGTCACTGCGAGAGAGACGCGCCGTTCCCATCACATGTTCCGTGAAAAAATCGAAGGTTCCCGAATCAGCGCCAGGGCCGTACAGCTTGATGGGATCAGCAGGCCATTTCGGATCGACGTCTTTCCAGGTCTTCACCTTGCTGCCTGGCTCCCAAATCGCCTTGAGCTGCGCTAAGGACAGGCTGGTCACAAATTTGTTCTGTGGATTGACAACAACAGCCAAACCATCGTTAGCGATGGGGAGTTCGACGAAGGCCACCTTATTGTCGCTTGCCTTTTTGGACTCTTCAGCTTTGATCGTGCGCGAAGCGTTGGCAATGTCGATCTCGCCAACTGCAAACTTTTTGAAGCCACCACCTGTTCCGGACAAACCAACTGTCACACGTACGTTTGGATACTCTTTTTGGAACTCTTCAGCCGCTGCTTCGGCGATCGGGAACACCGTGCTTGAGCCATCCAGCTTGACTTCACCTTTCAGATTCTTGTCGACAGCCCCTCCAAAAGTGGCGGCCGAGAAACTTACGAGGCCAATGAGAAGATTGCTTACTTTCATGCGTCACTCCCAAGTGAAGAAAACAGGCCTTATGAGGGCCAAGTCGTCGGTTCGAAACAAAAGACCATGCCGAAAAAATCGATCCGTTCGGCTTGTGCGAACCTGCAGAGATTCTTCGGACCAATCAGCTTGCAGGATCCCCTCGCATGTATCGAGGAAGTGTAAAGATTCAATAAAGAAGGCTTAAAATACCTGTGAATCTTTTTCAGGTTCTTATGAGCCGGTGGCAGCGACTGTATACCTAGAAATCTCAGCAACAGGAAGCAAAAAGATGCTCAAGCTGTCGGCAGTCGTACGGTAAAGGTGGAACCTCGTCCGAGATCGCTATCGACAGAAATCATACCCTGAATTTGAATGACCAGATGCTTCACGATTGCCAACCCAAGCCCCGTTCCACCTTCATTACGACTGCGAGCCGTATCGACCCGATAAAAGCGCTCGAAGATCCGCGGCTGATCCTGTTTTGCAATCCCGATCCCATTGTCTCTCACTGCCAGATCCACAAAGTTACGGTCTCGTTTGAGGCTGATGGAAATGCGCCCGTTGGGTTGGGTATAATGGATGGCGTTACTCAGGAGGTTATCAAGAATATGCGACATGGCTTTGTGACTTCCCTTGACCACCAGACTGGTGTCGGGGAGCAAATCCATGTCCAATTGGATCTTTTTGCTTTCTAACTTAATTTGGTGGCGGGTCACAGCTTCCTGGACCACGGGACGCCAATCGACCGATTCAAGTTCGATCACACCCTCATTGGCTTCGATGGTTGCGAGGCGCAGGAGATCGGTGACGAGATTGCTAAGCCTTTCTACATTGCTGTCGATGATTTTCAAAAAGCGGACATTATACTGCTCGTCGTCGAGTGCACCACCCAAAAGGGTATCCACGTACCCTTTGATCGATGTGAGAGGTGTTTTGAGCTCATGAGACACATTACTCGAAAACTCTCTGCGGATCTGCTCCATCTTCTCGCGCCGCGAGATATTCGCTTGGACTGCTTCGGCAAGACGATTGATGGCAAGCCCCAGAGTGCCGAGCTCGTTTTCTGGTAGCCTGCGGATGCGGGCGGCATAGTTGCCGAGGCTGATGGCTTCAGCGACTCGAGTCATCTCAGAAATTGGCTCTGTGATCCTGCGCACGATGATCAGAGCGACGAGCAGAGAGAGGACCATACCGAACGCTGCTCCTATACCAAGGGCAGAGAAGATGTCCGCGAGACGGTTTTGAAGATTGCGCACCGGAACACTCAAGCGAAGAACGAGGGTACCGTTTTTGGTCTGAATGCGTTTGGCACTATAGAGCGTTTGCATCGCTTTGTGATCACTATATCGTTTGGCGATGCCGATACCTCCCTCGTCAGCGTTGACTGCTTGCTTGATCTCCGGACGAGCCTTGTGATTCTCCGCGACTTGAACCTCTTCAACCTCGGATTCTAGTACTATCTCACCAGTCTCGTTCAAGACCGTGAGGCGCGTTTTCGTCTCGCGGGCCAAGGTTTGCAACAGTCGAATGGTCTCGGGCTCACGCCAGCTTTTGCCGTCTTGGAAATAGGGTTCGAAGAGCACCAGCTTTTCCCGGAGGCCATCTTCGGCATTCTGTTCGATAAACTGTTCGGCATTGATGACGAGAAGGTAACTCACCACAAATGTGGTGAATCCGATAATGAGGACGTAGGATAGAAAGTTCTTCCAGAAGAACTTTGAGCGAATCATTGCAACTCTCTGAACTTATATCCCAAGCCGCGAACTGTCTGGATGAGATCGCGGGATTCGCCTAACTTCTTGCGGATCGATCGAACGTGCACGTCTATGTTGCGGTCGATCAAGACGCCTTCACCACCGGTTACAGCGTCTAGCAGGCGATCGCGAGAAAGAACTATGCCAGGCCGTGAAATCAAAGCATCAAACAAGCGGAATTCGGCGAGCGTCATGGCTACCTGCAAGCCACCCACTTTCACTTGGAAACGGGCACGGTCGACCTCGACTTCGCCTTGACGGACGACATCGCCCTCGGCTTGCGGTGCTTCTGGGCTCTTCATGGTTCGCAGGCGGGTGTAGACGCGAGCAATCAATTCCTTCACACCGAAAGGCTTGATCATGTAGTCATCAGCCCCGACTCCCAGGCCGAAGACGATGTCGGTCTCTTCACTTTTGGCTGTCAGCATGATGATAGGTAACGATCGCTTGTCGGGATTCTCGCGGAGTTTCTTACAGACCTCGATGCCATTCATCAGCGGCAGCATCAGGTCGAGAATGAGCAGATCCACCTTGCGACTGAGAGCTCGCTCGAGGCCTTCCTGCCCGTTGCTGCAGAGACTGACTTCAAACCCCTCACGAGTCAGATTGTACCCGAGGAGCTCGCGAATATCAGGATCGTCTTCGATCACCAGAATGTGTTTCACGATAAATCCCTCATACGGTTGTCTTTTCTCAGTTCGCCTATGATATAGGCCAAACCCTAATGAATTGCAAAGGATTTGCTTGAGGCCGTCCAGTAGCGATTGGATGCTCTGGTGTTATGCATGTAACCATGCGAAAAGATAGTTGAAAAACACAATCAAAGCAGATTAAATTCCCGAAGAAAATTGGGTAAAGATTCTGCTTGAGTCCAAGCCAGATCAAGCGGCAAATAATACACTGGAATAGCGAGTTGATCAAAAAGTGCAGGGTCGCGCCAATAATCTTTTTCCGTCGTTAACAGCGCATCAGAACCGCGTGCTATATCCCTCAGTCGCGCGGGTTCAAAGGCAGAGTGATCCTGGACACGGTAACAATGCTGCAGCTTGATGCCCCAGGCAGGCAGATTTTGGATGACTCGTTCAGGACGGGCAATGCCGATCGCCAAAGACCAGCGTTTTACAGCCCGCCAGGCCTGCTCTGGACCAGCCACCTGTCGGGGTTCACCGTTTTGAAAGGCAACGCGGAGAGTGCGAACGCCCCAGGATTCTATGCGCTCCTGCACTTCGATGCTCGGTCGTTTCGCATTAGCACGAGTAAACACCACCAATTGTGCACGTTTCAAGGCCGAAGGATGCTCCCTTAACCGACCGACCGGTAGACATTGGCCGTTATCAAAGGGTCGATCAGCATCCAATAGGACAATGTCGCAATCGCGTTCGAGTTGCAGATGCTGAAAGCCATCGTCTAAAATCCAATGGGAAGGCGCTGGGAAGTGCTGGAGATAGCGTCTTGCTGCGGCATAACGTCGACGCCCCACGATAACGGGTACTTCGCGCAGTCGCTGCGCTTGCATCCGAGCCTCGTCAGCGTGGAAACTCGAACTTTGCTGTGGTGTCAGTAAAAGTTCACTGCCATGCAAGACTGCAGATTCATCAGGACCCAGCCCACTTCGATATCCCCTGGTTAGGACCACTGGTCTGGCTCCGCTTTGAACGAGGCAGGTGGCGAGTGCCATCACGAGTGGACTTTTTCCGGTCCCCCCGACTTCGATATTGCCAACCGAAATCACGATCCCAGGCAAGTGCTGACCCTTGAGCCAGCCGCGGTGGTAAAGGGCGACTCGAAGCGATACAATCCAACGGTAGACGAGGGCCAAGGGCCAGAGCAACCCGATCATGCGTGGAGCTCACCTTTAGGGGTGCGGCTCCACGAGGCAAGGCTCATTTCACAGACGAATCGTCGCTCTCGATCGAAGCGTTTTGGGTCTCGGCGAAAGGGAAGTTTAAGGGTCTTGCTGCGCTTTTGCTGCTCGCTCCACCACTCGATGGTCCACTCGCCCTGGTCGTTCAGGGGACCAATGGAGAGCGCAAGGCTGTCGCTTGAGGGTGGAATTCCCACAGTCGATGTGTTTGTTTCAGGACCCCAACGGTGTTCGATGTGAACCTTGAGTAGATCGAGGGAAGCTTTAGCCCACGCTTGTCCCAAACGCTCGGCGATCGCTCCATACGAACCTTGGTCTACGATGTGCACCGAGCGAAAGTCCCGGAAGATCGCAAAAAGCCGGCTCAGGAAATCCTCATCGTTGCGGCTGATGAGCCAGGGTGCCAAGGCTATGTCCAAGCGATCAAGGACGGCTTGGTTTTGTGGCAAGCGACTTTCGAGACACCAGACTTTAACTTCAACATAGGGAAGATGGGGGCGATAGCCCGAGATCAGATCGGTTCCAATGATTATGCTTTCGACTAATTCGCCGAGCGCGGCTTCGGGTTGACCCAAACATTGCCAACGAAACAGTAGCTGGCCATCGCTGCCTTTCGCGAGGGAGCTCAGTTCCTCATGGAGACTATTCTTCCAGATCGCTTTGATTTCTTCAGGTGGACCCGGCAGACACCAGATCTTGAGCTGTCCCTGTTCGGCAAAAAAAGCATTCGCAGTCCCCGCTGGGTTGGTGATGATACGCCCGCGACTTGGGAACCAGCACTGCTGGCGATTGCTTTCGGCTGCGGTCGCTCCAAGCCTCGCAAAGCCCTGTAGTATCTTCTGCCAAGAGGCCTCGTCGTACACCAACTGATCGTCACACCATTCCGCGATGAGTTGACGGGTGATGTCATCAGCTGTTGGACCTAAGCCACCCGTAACAAAAAGCAGATCCGAACGAGAAGCTAAGTAGTGGAGTGCGTCCATAACCCCGACTCGGGTGTCCGGGACGGTGAGGTGATGCAGAGGGTCGATCTTCAGATTGACGAGTTGATCCGCAAGCCAGCTCGCATTGGTGTTGACAATCTGGCCGGTGCTGACCTCGGTCCCTATGGTCAAAATACTGGCACGCAATCTCTCCATGGGTGACATCTCCTCGCTCCGTGCGGGTTGGAATGCCTTTGCATTCTGGGCGCTTCAACCGGGAAGCGCAAGTGTCAAAGGCTTGACAGACTCTGTCTTTTGACGCCCTTCTGGCATACAATAAAATCGAATGAGTTGACATGAGAGGGGACATAAACTTGGCTACCAACAAATACTCTGGCGCACAGAAGGCGGCCATACTCCTGCTCTCCTTCGGCGAGGAGATTTCAGCGGAAATCTTCAAGAGCATGACCGAGTTCGAGATCAAGCGCATCGGTAGCGCAATGAGTCGGCTGGGCCGTCTAGAGCAAGAGATCATCGACGAAGTGATGATGGAGTTCTACGGGATCCTCCAGCAGAACAAGAAGTTCTTCTACGGTGGCAATGAGTTCACCATGAAGGTCATCGGCAGTGCCTTCAAGGGTGGGGAAGCTGATGAGCTGATCGAGCAGTTAGCCTTAGGTTCGTCGGCAAATCTCGATGCTTTGGAGCTCATCGATCCTCGCACGTTGACCAACTTTATTCGGAACGAACACCCGCAGACGATCGCACTGATTCTCGCCCACCTGGATCCGCAAAAATGTGGGGAGGTGATCAAGCTACTTCCTGAAGCTCTGCATACGGAGATTATCCTGCGCATTGCCAACCTCGATGCTGTGGCCCCCGAGATTATAGACGAGGTCGATGACGTCCTGCGCAATGAAATCCAGGCTATGGGTTCCATTTCTAGTCAGAAAATTGGTGGTGTTGAACCGATTGCTGAGATGCTCAACCTCATCGACAAGGCAACTGAGGAGCAAATTCTTGATAACCTCGAGGAGCGTGATCCTGACCTTGCCGAGCAGATTCGTCAGCTTATGTTTGTCTTTGACGATTTGGCTAAAATCGATGATCGAGGCATTCAGGAGATCATCAAGACCGTCAAGACAGAACAGTGGATGGTGGCTCTGAAGACTGCTTCCGAGGCAGTCACGGAGCTCGTGTTCCGCAATATGTCGGAGCGTGCCGCAAAGATGCTTAAAGAAGATATGGAGGCTATGGCTGCCGTCAAACTTTCGGATGTCGAAGCCATGCAGTATGAGATCGTACAGATTGCAAGAAAGCTTGAAGAAGAGGGTAAGATCATCATTGCACAGGGTGGCGAAGCTGCCTACGTGTGATGTTCCGCTTCTCCCAGGTGAGCAGCTGAGAAAGTTTATGCAACGACGCCTGGGGTCTGTGTCTGGATGTTCAGGTTAGGTATCCCAGAGGCGGCGGTGGTGTGCCAAGAGCTCAGCAAATCGGCCCTCCACGATCGCTGCACGAATATCATGAATCAGCTGCAGATAATAAGTGAGATTATGCAAGCTCAGCAGCCGAAGGGCAGTGTACTCTTGGGCCATGAAGAGATGTCGGAGATAACCCAATGAAAAGTTACGGCAGGTATAGCAACCGCAGTTCTCATCCAATGGCGCATGTTCTAGTCGATGCTTTTGATTCTTGATATTCACACGACCTTTGGACGTAAATAGCGTTCCATTGCGTCCGTTACGAGTCGGCATCACGCAATCAAACATATCCACACCCACGGCGATCGATTCGATAAGATCCAAAGGCGTTCCCACACCCATCAGATAGCGTGGTTTATCGCTTGGGAGGTGATCGCACGCAAAGGCTGTGACTCTTCGCATATCAGGCTTCGGCTCGCCTACGGAAAGGCCACCGATGGCATAACCTTCAAAGCCGATATCGGTCAGAGCACGCACACTCTTCTCGCGCAGGTCCTCGTACATACCACCCTGGACAATCCCAAATTGAGCCAGTTCGGGCCGGTTTCTTGCTTCGCGGCAGCGGCGAGCCCAGCGCATCGACCGTTCCATCGAATGCTTTGCTTCCTCATGGGTGGCTGGATGCGCTGTGCATTCGTCAAGAACCATGTGGATATCGGATCCCAAGGTCTCTTGAATGTCCACGGCAAGCTCTGGAGTCAAACTGATCTTTCGACCATCGATGTGGCTTTGGAAATGAGCTCCAGTCTCGTCGATCTTGCGCTGTCCGGCTAAAGAAAAAATTTGAAAACCGCCACTATCAGTCAGAATTGGTTTGTCCCAACGGATAAAATGATGCAGACCGCCGAACTCACGAATGACCTCGAGGCCCGGACGTAGGTAAAGATGGTAGGTGTTGCCGAGTATGATTTCGGCCCGGATCTTATGCAGGTCTTCCGGAACCATCGTCTTGACAGAACCAACCGTGCCGACCGGCATGAAGATGGGAGTCTGGACCACGCCGTGAGCGAGCTGCAAATGACCGAGGCGGGCTTTGCCATCGGTATGGGTCAGAGTGAACATAGAGGTGCATCCTTTGCCTGAGACGAAGATTCGTGGTCCTTCGGACAGGCTTGGATACTACGAGCGCCAGCATGTCGTCAATGCTCGCCAGCAAGCAGCTGGCATAAGGTGGCCTTTGACCCAGCATGCGCTCGGCCGAGAAAGGCAAAGCTCACACGATAGACTTACCAAGAGCTGAGAGGATGAAGTCTACTGTTACATTGGCGGACTGAGCCCCAACATCGGTAAAGGGGTTCAACTCGACAAAATCCATCGAGGTCAACTTCTGGGTTTCTGATAGCATTTCGAGGCAGAGGTGAGCCTCTCGAAGGGTCAAGCCTCCACTGACGGGCGTGGAGACGCCCGGCGCGTAACGGGGATCGATCCCATCAATGTCGAAAGAAACATGAATGCCGGCGGTTCCTTTCGATGCAAATGCGATGGCTTCCCGCATCACGGCGAACATGCCCTTCTCGTCGATATCCCGCATCGAGAAGTAGCGGATTCCACTCTCTCGGAGCACACGCTTTTCTTCGTCATCGATATTGCGAATGCCGATGAGAACTGTGTTTTCAGGCCGGAGTTTCTGGGGACTGATACTGGTCAAGACATCGTGTCCCTGGCCCATCAGGACGGCGAGTGGCATACCATGAACGTTACCCGTCGGAGAAGTGTGAGGGGTGTTGACATCGGCATGTGCATCGACCCAGATCAGTCCGATATGCTCGTCCCGCTTATGGAAATGGCGAATGACACCACTGATGCTGCCAATGGCTACGCTGTGGTCACCACCGATCGTAAGGGGAATGTGAGACCGGTCCAGGATGCCTTCTGTAATCGTGGCGAGACTGCTGCAGAGGTCCGCGATGGGCTCGAGGAAGTGATTTCTCTGGACAGTTTCGGGTAGCGATTCTCGAATCGGAACGTGTAAGTCACCCAGATCAGTCACGGTATAACCCTGCTGCTCGATCTTGGTCTTCAGGTTGGCAATGCGCAGGGATGCTGGTCCCATATTCGCACCGCGAAGGTTGGCTCCCAAATCAGACGGGACGCCGATAATCTCGATCGTTTTCTGCCTTTGCATAATCAGCCCCAACGTAGCTCGGATCCGCTTGCTCGAATCGCCTGAAAGGCTCAGGCTCGAGACGTCATCCTGTGGGCTCATCATGACCTGCAAGGCAGCGGTGGTCAATCCTACGATTGTGTCCGGGCACGTTGGCTGCGGGAGGGGATCACCTCCCGCGTTTATGACGGATGCCAGAATCAGAGGACCGAACCTTAACCCATGACTTCTAAGCTATCGCTTCTTGGCTTAGAGACTTTGGACCAGGTTCATAGCCACCTGAGGTTGCTGGTTTGCCTGAGCGAGGACGGAGGCACCAGCCTGCTGCAGGATGTTGCTCGAGGTATAACGCGCCGTCTCTTCCGCAAAGTCCGTATCAAGGATCCGGCTGTTGGCAGAGGTGAGGTTCTCGACGCTTGTACCTAGGTTGTCGATCGTGGTGCCCAGACGGTTCTGGATTGCACCGAGATAGGAGCGGTAATCACTGACTTTGACGATTGCGTCGTCAAGCTTCATGATACTCTGTTGAGCGCTCTGCTTGGTATTGACTCGGGTACCTTCTTCGGCTCGACCGATGTCCAGAGAACCTTCGCCCGATGTGAAAGCGTTGATGTTCTGCAGATCGATCTTGATGACGTTCACCTGATTTGGTTCGGAGACCGCGTCCACACCAGAGAAGTAGTCCTTACCAATCTGGATTTCCAGAGGAAAGGTCCCTTCGGGATTAGCGATCTCCTCGGGAAGATCAGCGCCTCCGACGATCAGGCGGGTCCCGTTGAATTCTGTAGCGTTGGCGATACGGTCGATTTCGTCCTTCAGAGCGAGAAATTCCTTGTCGATAAACCCACGCTCTGTCTCTCCAACCGTGTCACTAGCGGACTGAACAGCGAGTTCCCGCAGACGGGTGAGCATGTTCGTGGTTTCTTCGAGTGAACCTTCCGCCGTCTGCACCAGGGAGACACCGTCCAGAGCATTGCGACGGGCTTGGTTGAGAGAGCGAATGTCCGAGCTCAGGTTAGAGGAGATGGCTAGACCGGCGGCATCATCGGCTGCTTTGTTGATGCGTTTACCGGAAGCCAATTTGGCAGCAGAATCCTGGAGATTCATGGTCGACTTCGTCAGTCGACGCTGCGCGTTGATGGAAGCGATATTGGTTCTGATCCTTAAACCCATTTTCTGACCTCCTGTCATAAGGGCTGAATCACTTCGTGTGATCCATTAACCAGCCTTTCGTCGCGGCGGCGGAACAGTTTAGGGGAGTTCCTCCCGTAATCTTATAAGTAACTGAAATTTATTAATAAAAAAATCTTACGTCGCAGCTTTTTTGCCCACTCGAGGGTCGTTAGCGACCGGTTTGAGGGCGATTCTATAAAGGGGCGACGCAATGTTTGGCATTCTCTGTGGTCCGAAAGGAAGAGGGGCGGCATGGGATTTGAAAGAGCGAGTCGGGCCGAAGAAAGAGGAGAACCATCATGAATCTGAACAGGAAACGGCGAATGTCTGGCGGATGCTCGCTGCTCTTAGCGGGATTGATCAGCGCCTGTGGGAGTGGTCAATCCGAAGACGTCAATCAAAACACAATTCTTCAAACCTACACCCTGCGTTACAAAGAAGCTGCTCGACGCGTGCTGGCGAGCGCAGAGTTCCATTACGAAAATAGATTCGGCACCTCCCTGCGTCTGACCGGAACCAGCGCTATTACATTTCAAAATCAGCCCATGAGCTATCAAAATGTTTTTAGCCGCTCGTCCTACGTGTCCGAATACACACAGGTGTTCCGCGTCGATGATCAGTATATCTTCCGTTATCGCAACAATGATGGCTTCGTCTACGAGCAAGAGGCCCAGATTCCGCAGCGTCCTCTCCTCCTGACTCTCTCGTCGGGCAGTCGTATCGAAATTGATCGAGATCTTGCAATTCGTTTCGCTGCGGATCGTACAGATAGCGTCACCATTTGCCTGGCGGCCGATCAGAGGACAGATGGGACAAGTCAGCGATGGTGCCAAACAGCTGAAGCTGGTCGTGACTTTGTTATCTTCGAAGCGGAGGACCTTGCCGAGCTAAGGGCTTGGGACGAGCTCCAACTTGAAGTCGAAGCGCGGCGCCAAAGAAGCATTGATGGTGGGCGGGTTGAGGTTCAAGAGGTTTTTGAAGCAGCGCCCATTCTTGTCTATCTCTAAGGCATTTCCTCGCTTGATGCGTGGATCGTTCTTTTGCTACGCTCATAGTCCAACACCATCCCTTCATCCTTCGGTCGCAACAGATAAGCTTGGAGGTGACGCTCGTTGTTGAGTGCAAGGCTTAGGCAAAAAATCAAGGCGATCCAAAAACTGTTCCAGGAACTTGATCAGGAGACGGGGGCTTTGCAGCGATCGACCGGGCTATCCTGTACGACGGGATGCTCTCGTTGCTGTTTGAGTCCCCAAGTGGAGACGACCGTGGCGGAAATGCTACCTATGGCCGCGGCTCTTCATGAGCAGGGCCGTAGCAGCGCTTTCCACCAATACCTTGCCCAGTCATGTGTTGACGGAGATCCGATTTGCGTTGTGCTGCATAGAAAGACACCGACGGGTGCGCAGGGCTCTTGCTCGCAATATGCGGAACGACCCGGAATTTGTCGCCTCTTTGGATTTGCAGGCCAAAGAGATAAACAGGGGCAGGCACGGCTATCACCCTGCGCTCAACTCAAGACCCACGAGGGCGAGCGCATCAAGCAGATTCAGCAAGACGCTCAAGAAGGCCGCCTCAGCATACCGCTTTTTTACACGTTGCCCGCTCGTGTGGCTTTGGCTGCGGACAGCGAAAGTGAGCCTCTCCTGCCCATCAATGAAGCCTTAAGGCAGGCCATTGAGAGGGTGGAGTTAGATGCCGCCTATCACGGGAGTGGTAGCTTCCTCGCCGAGCTCCGTTGATCATTGAATTCTTTGCTGTAGGATATGTTGAACAAAGCGACGCATAAAATCTTGCCCGGAGGCAAAAGGCTTTTCCTCCAGATCCAAGACAATTCCCTGATCGTCTAGAAAAACTGGCCCTGCCTCAGGGTGGCCCTGAATTCCCCAGATGGGCAGTGTTTCATGGGCAAAAGCCTCGCAGCTGACTTCGGCACTTGAAGCCACGGTGCGACATTCTCGGGGTAAATCGGTCACGACCTCGCGGTGCGAGACGATATAGCGACCTTTGGTGCCTGCATCCCCCCAGAAGCCGCGTTGGCTGAACTGGATGGGACGTAGGCCCTTGAACTTTTCCTGATCGGGCCGCGCAAAGGCTACTTTGCCACCCAAAAGATGGGCCAAAAGTTGATGGCCGTAGCAAATTCCTAAGATCGGAAAGCCCTCTCCGATCCTCTCGATAAGCCAATCATTCAGAGGCTTCTGCCATGGCAAGTCGTCGTATACGGACGCTCCACTACCAAAGATCAAGAGGGCATCGGGTTGCTGAGCGACTTGTTCTAATGAACTCATGCCAAAGAGTGCGGGCAAATGATAGCTCAGACAGACTTCAGGAGCTCCCAGAGCCAGACGGTTAAAATTATCCAACTCCGGCACGCGGACGGCAGGATCGATGACAGCAAGGTGCAGGGGACGTAGGAGGAGGCTCACAGCAGGGGACCTCTTTGGTTGTGGGTCGAGCACTTGACGACCAGCCTTCGACCCCAGTATCCCATCTCTTTCGGACCCACGCAATTTGCTTTGCGTCCCGGCTCTGAGTTGTGGCAAGATCCCGGATACAGGGGTCAAAGCGTCAGAATAACGATAGTTCCTAAAGGGGGGTGTGTGCCTATGTTGGAACATATCCGTGCAAGCTTCGAGGAAGCACGGGCCGCTCTCGAACAATTGCTTCGAAATGAGGCGACTCACCAGCAAATAGCCCACGCGGCACGTCTGCTTGTTGCATGCTTCCAAGCTCGCGGTCATGTCTATACCTGTGGCAACGGCGGTTCGATGTGCGATGCGATGCACTTCGCTGAGGAACTTTCGGGACGCTACCGACAGGATCGGGCCGCGCTTGGAGCGATCGCGATGGGCGATGGAGCTCACATCACCTGTACGGGAAATGATTTTGGATTTGATGCCATTTTCTCTCGTTTCGTCGAAGCCCAAGGGCGTCCTGGTGATGTTTTCGTGGGAATTAGTACCAGTGGTAAAAGCTTGAATGTCATTAAGGCCGCAGAAACTGCTCGACGGATCGGTATGAACGTCATCACGTTGACCGGAAAATCAGAAAGTGCTCTCGGGCGTCTGGCTGATGTTGACATCTGCACGCCCGGAGGACTTTATGCCGACCGTGTTCAGGAACTCCACATCAAAGTGATTCACACCTTAATTGAGTTAGTCGAGCGTGAAATGTTTGCGGAAAACTACGCTTGATTTGCTGATTCCCGAAGGGAAAGGGACAGTCCCATGGGTGAAACGATTTTTGATAAGATCCTGCGTAAGGAACTCAAAGCGAATATCGCTTACGAAGACGAAGCCGTCCTAGCTTTTCATGATATCGCACCCCAAGCGCCTTTGCACGTTTTGGTCATACCAAAACACAAGTGGATGCGTTTTGCAGATCTTGAAACGGCAGATGATGGTGTGGTCGGTCGCTATATGAAGAGCGTCGCTAAAGTCGCAGCCCATCTGGGGCTGAATGAAGGCGGGTATCGCATCGTCTTCAACAATGGGCGAGATGGAGGGCAAACTGTCGACTACATCCATGCTCATATATTAGGGGGCCGCGGACTCAGCTGGCCTCCGGGATAATGGTTGCCCGATGTTTGACCTCAACCGGCCTTTGAAACTCAATCCGGATTGTTTCACGCCGCTGTCCCGAACACCTTGGGCTGGACGTCAGATTTATCGGCGTTACAAAAAAAACTTACTAGAAGTTGCCAAGGAACTCGTTATCGGCGAGTCATGGGAAGTCTCCTGTGATCCGGATTTTCCTTCTCGAGTCCCTGAGCTCGCGATCGACCTTGCCGCTTTGATTCAAAGAGAGGCCGATCGTTTATTGTCGCCTTCCTATGTCCAGCGCAAGGGCGCCAATTGCGAAATACTTATCAAACTGCTCAATGCAGCTTCACCTCTCTCGGTTCAGGTGCATCCGAGCGATGAGGATCGTCATCTTAAGCCGCATGAATGTGGCAAACCAGAATCTTGGCTGATTCTGGACGCTGAGCCAGGAGCGGGACTCTATCTCGGTTTTTCTCAGGCGATCAGTCGAGAGACCTTGCGGCAGCTCCTTCAGAACGATGCTGATCTCAGACCGTATTTGCAGTTCGTTCCAGTTCAGGCTGGAGATTATTTTGAAATTCAACCTGGTGTACCGCATGCGATTGGTCCTGGCATCACTCTGCTCGAGCCGCAAAGGGTTCTGCTGGGACGGAGTGGTAAAACCTATCGTTTTTGGGACTGGGGTCGTCGTTATTCCAGAGACGGTTCTTTGGATCCGGTTCACGGTCAAGCGCGTGAGCTTCATATCGACGAAGGCCTGCGTTTGATCGATCCCGAACGGCAGGTAGGGGAAGCATTTGTTTCGACTTTAAGACGACAAGCGGAAACTTTGGCTCTACCTGGAGGTGGTCGATGGCTCCGGTATCCGGCCAATCCTTGGTATCAGGTTTGTCACCTGAGTCTTAAGGCGCAGACTCGCTTAGCTTGGTCCATTCGTGAGGGATTTGCGACTCTCGTGAGCCTTGAGGGTGACACGGCGTGGACCTCTGCTGCCAAGCGCTCGGTGCGATTCACCAAGGGAGAGCCTGGCTTTTTGCCTTACGAAGCCTTTCCGATGACCCTGGAAGCCTTGACTGATAGCGAGTTGGCGTTAATCGTACCGACAGGGGCTATCCTGGAAGGGTCAGCACTCCCTGCTTGAAGGAACGATCGTATCGCGGAAGGGTGCGGCAGCTGAAAAGCAGCAAAAAAGATGCTAGCACAACTGTCCGGCCTGTCGAACGTGGCGATGAGCAAGCTTTTCTGCCAGAGCTTTGATTGCCGTTGGTCGCTTGAAGCACAAAAGGCAGACAAGAAAGGAACGTGGCGGTATCCATAAAGCTACGAATCGAGCAGCGGGAACGCGCAAAAGTTGAGTGGTGAATGCTAGTTAAGTCACCCGAGTCCTCTTCGGCTTGCCTGTCTGAGAGTAGATGCGGACTGCAGGAGAGGTTGAGGGAAGGGGCTCCGAAAGGGAGCTGGCTCTCGTTCACGAACGGAACGAAGAGCCTCATCTAGCTTACTTTACAGCTTCTTTCAGCTCTTTGCCAGGGCGGAAAACCGGAACTTTGCGAGCCGGGATTTGGATCTCTTCGCCAGTCTGAGGGTTGCGACCCATGCGAGCCTTGCGGTTCGAGACGGAGAAGGTGCCGAAGCCAACCAGCTTCACGCCATCTTTCTTCTTGATGTTTTTGGTCACGACTTCGATGAATGCATCCAAAGTCTTTTCAGTATCGGATTTGGTCAGACCAGTTACTTTGGTCATCGCTTCAACCAACTCGGCTTTATTCATGGAAACCTCCAATCGTTTGAATCGAAAATTGAACTTGGGTACGCAGCTAAAGGTTTACAGGCAATGCGTTTGTTGTCAAGATTTAGTGTCTCGCTCGACATTTTTTTTGGCTTTTAAGGAGTTCACATGCTCTCTATTTGGTAATTTGACTAAACACATTTTACAATTTAGCCATAGGCGCCGCCCTGGACGCCTTTTTGGTAAAGGCCTGGGAGCTATACGAGGTGCGACGATGCTAGGGCGAATATTCTACTTTCTCTTCTCAGTTCTCGCAGCAACGAGCATCGTGGCTGAGCCCCGCATGCTCGATCGTCTGATTTTGGAAATCAATAGCAAGTCTTATACGCAACGGCAGATTGAGATCTACCATGCGCTACGCACGATAGCCATGGGTGAGCCGATAGCCAAGGCTTTGCCATCCTCTTCAGGATGGAAGGATGCGGTAGAAATCTTTAAAAATGAAATCCTCGTCTATTCCAATATCGAAAATGATCCCCAGCGAATGGAGTCATTCCAGCCTGACAACAAAGCCTTGCAGGAGGCTGAAGCCCTGGTGCAAAAGGCACAGTTAGAGCACGATGGATTTCGAGGCTTCCTCCGTGGGTATCAGGTGAGCGAGACTGAAATCATCCGCAACCTCCTGACATTCTTCCGAGTCCAGGCCTATGTCCGAAGCCGGATTCAAGTCATCGGCCCTACAGCGGGAGGTAGCGTTCCACCCCTGTTGAGTATCGATGCCAAAAGCGATTGGTTTAGTTCTCTGCAACGGATGACCCCTTATCGGCTATTCGATAGGGCTAAAGAGTATCGGCCCATCGAACTGAAAAAATCGTCTTAAGTGTTCGAGATAGGATGGCTTCCCCAAGTGGCCGAGACAAGCAGCGGACTTGGCGTGAGGGGGTAGCGGCAGTAGGTCGAACATGTCGCGACCGTGGCGTGGAGCTCAACGAGCGAGGTCGTGATCTTGATTGCGCAACACTCGATTGTGTGGGGTCGTGACAGTTGGGGATCATCAAACGTTACTCGGGACGTCCCGAGGATCAGCAAAAACTAGAAGCTTTGTGCCAGGAGTGGACGGAACAGGAGTTCTGGCCCTTGGGTGAATTTTTGATTTCACTGAAGATCCCCGGGACCTTTCTGCTCGCCTTAGAATCAGAAGAACGTTGGCTTGGCTTGGCTTTGGGGCGGGTTGTCGATGCAAACGCCGAATTGTTCTATGTATATACCAGCCCCGCTATTCGTGGCCAGGGGGCGGGATGGCGCCTTCTCAAAGCCTTTGTTGGTGAGGCACGCGAGCGTTACCAGGCAGGGCGTGTTTTTCTAGAAGTGAGACCATCAAACATGGCAGCGATCCGCATGTACGAGCGTTTTGGTTTTGTCGCCACGGGCCGACGCAAACGCTACTATCAAAACGGCGAGGATGCTTTGGTCTTTGAAAAGGCGCTGCTGTGATCCAGCGCCGGAAGCGTTCAGAAATGGTCGATTGGCTAGGTGTACAATTGACCACGTGAAAACTCCCTGCGACTCTGGCCTCATTGGGTTTATCGGTTGCCTGGCCAAGAGAAGAAAGCCCCTCAGTCGGACTGTCGCCAGCACTTCCTGCTGGATTTTTCTGCGTAAGTCTTCTTTATTGGAGCCTTACGAGATCACAGACAGGGAACTGTCGCCCCAGTTCCTTATTTTTTTCTTTACAAAAAACATGAGGGATGACCGCTTGAACCGCAAACTTCTCTCCCATCAGGCCAGAATTGGGATCGTCAATCGAGGGGAGGCAGCTGTTCGATTTATTCGCGCTGCCAAGGAATTCAATCTACTTTACGGGACTCACTTTGAGACCGTCGCATTCTATCTCGATGTGGAAAAAGATGCCCTGTTTGTCAAAGAGGCTGATCATGCCTTCCCGTTATCTTCCTTTCCAGGCTATGGCGAGCTAACAGGTTCGCCCTACTTAGCCTGTCCTTTTTTGGTGCAGGCGCTGCAGCAAACGGGGTGTGAGGGGGTTTGGGTTGGCTGGGGCTTTGTGGCAGAAAATGCTGAATTTGCTCAAATGCTCGAACAAACGGGACTGGTTCTTATCGGTCCTAGTTCTGTAGCGATGGACAAGCTTGGCGACAAGATCAAAGCTAAGGAGATTGCGGATCAGTCTCGAGTCCCGACTTGTCCCTGGAGCGGTGGCTTCTTAGAAGATCTTGAACACGCGAAGCGAGCAGCAGAAAAGATCGGCTATCCGGTGATACTTAAATCAGCGAATGGCGGCGGTGGTCGTGGTATTCGCAAGGTCTTCACACCTGATGAGCTCGCTCAACAATTCCGCTCCGTTTCAGATGAGATTTTCCGCTTCTTTGGCAACCGAGTCATTTTCATGGAAGCGTTGGTTGTGCGGGGGCGTCACCTCGAGGTGCAGTGCCTCGCCGACTTTCATGGTCACGTTCATACCTTCGGGGTGCGCGACTGTTCGGTGCAGCGGAACAACCAAAAGATTATCGAAGAAACCCCTCCTGCCCATCTCGATCCCGACTATATGAAAGAAGTCGAGGCATCGGCGGCACGCTTGCTGAAAGCAGCTGATTACCATGGGGCAGGAACGGTTGAATACCTTTACGATATCGATCGGAAGCAAGCCTTCTTCATGGAAGTCAATACTCGCCTTCAGGTCGAACACCCGATCACGGAAGAGTTGTTTCAGGTGGATCTTGTCCACCTCATGCTGCGAGCCGTGCTGGGTGAGGTGCTTGCTCAAGTGCCGAAGCAGCCGCGGGGCCATGTGATCGAAGTACGTCTCAATGCGGAAGATCCCGACCAAAAGTTTGCACCGACTCCAGGCCGCATCCATCGCTTTCTGCCACCGACGCTGCCGGGTATACGTATCGATTCAGGCTTTGAAATGGGCAGTCGGATTCCTCGCGAATTCGATTCAATGATCGCTAAAATCATTGCTTATGGCCCAAGTCGTCAAGCGACAATGGCTCGCCTAGTACGAGCCCTCAGCGAGCTCCAGATTGAAATCGAAAATGGGACGACGAACCAAGGCTTCTTACTCGAACTGCTCGCCTCTCCCGAGGTCAAGGAGGGAGGTGTGCAGACGGACTTCGTCGAGGGCTTCCTACAAGGCAGCGAACGGGGCAAAATTAAAAATAATTGGGACGTCGCTCTACTGGGTGCGGTGATTTACCAGTACGAACAGAAGTATAAACTGGAATTTGAAAACTTTGCGGAGAAGGTCCGTCGTTTCGGTTCACCACGGCAAATGCCCGACCTGAGTCTCAACCTTCAGGTTCATCTTCGCGGGCATAAGTATCATATTCAGGTTCAAGCGATCGGTGACCTCGTCTATCATATCAACGTCGACGGCCAGGATATGGAAGTCGAGTATGTGAACTGGGGAAATGAGATCGTTCTCAAGGCGGGAGGGCGGAAATACCAGTTGCAGATTATTCCGCGAACCAACGCGCTGCAATGTGAAGTGGATGGTATTCCCTATATGCTTCCCTTTGATACCGGCGGCATGATCAACGCTCCTTCACCCTCTGTGGTCCTTACAGTCGATGTGCACGAAGGACAGAAGGTGAAGAAGGGCGACCTCCTTCTCACCCTAGAGGCCATGAAGATGGAGATGGCCGTGACAGCTCCTGAGGATGGGACTGTTGTAGGCATCAACATCAAAGTAGGTGAGCAGGTTGCAGCTGGTCAGGCCTTGCTTGATCTGGAGACGGAGAGCAATCGACAGGGCAAAGAAGGCGGCGATCGTGAGACGGCAGCGATCATTGACTACCAGCGTTTAGCTATCAGCACCCACCCCCAGTCGACCGAAGAGCTCCAGGGCGCCTGGTCTCTGCTCGAGCGCGATTATCATTCGATCTTCATCGGCTTTGATAGTAGCAAACCGGTTAGCGCTGTTTTGCAGCGGATCGAGACTTTCATCAATGCCCATCCAACCTACAAGCAGGAATTCGCTCAGCTTCTGCTACGCTCTCTACAAGCTTACATCACAGTGCAAAGACTCTTCCAAAACACTGAAGGTGAGGCAGAAGGGGCCCGTGATGCTGACGTCTATGAGTGTCTGATGCACTACCTCATGCGTCGTGAGGATCGAGAGAAGGGTCTGCCAGAATCCTTTTTGAAAAATCTTAAAGCAGCGATTGAACTCTTTCCTTGGGCCGATTCAAAAAATCATACGAGCATGACTCGTGCTATGTTCCACCTATACAAAGCCCATGCTGAGCATCGTGCGACGATCGATCTCATGCGACAGAGCCTGCTCGCATTGCAGCAATACTTCAAGGAAGCACGAGAATTCGCTCATCCTGAGGCATTTGCTGATCTGCTGAACGTCATCATTCAGCTAGGCAGACAGAGCACAGCCTTGGTCGATGCCGCGATCTACGTTCGGTACGAACTCGTCGATCGTCTATTCCAGGAGCAGAAGCAACTGGAGCGACAAGAGCAACTCGTGCGGCTGTTGAACCCCGTGCTCGAAGGTGGGCAAACCGATCAGCGTTTCGTGAACGATATCATCGAGTCGGGACATCAGATCGTAAGTTATCTTGTCTCGCTCTTCGATAGACGCAGCCCGAAGGCAAAGGTCATCCTTGAACTTTTGGCTCGGCGGTTTAATCGGGATCGAAATTTCAAGGCTGGTACTTTGATCGAACACTCGACGCATCTCCTGTACAAGGTTGAAAGTCAAAAGCATGGAGAGACCGTCACTAGCATCGTTACCATACTAGAAGAGGCTGACTTCTTCAGCTCACTCGAGTGGTTGCAGGCTGTTTTGAAGCGCGAGCCCAGCCGCTTCACGGAATGTACTTTGTTTGTGAAGAGAAGTTCGAGTCAGCTGGAGCTGATCTATGCGAATCATCTTGCGAAGTTTCCGCTCCCTGTTGACCTCTGCAGCCTAGGACTCGTCAATGCCAACGAGTATGCCTATCGATCCTTTCACTACCACAACAATGAATGGTCCGAAGACATACGTCGCCGAGCCTTCAGTCCTTTGCGGTTTCGCGAGCTCAAGCTGGATCGGTTGGTGAACTTTGATCTTGAGCTTCTTTACAATAGCCGTTACGTGCATGTGATGAAGCTTGAGGCTAAGGACAATGCGAAAGACCAACGCCTTTTCGCCTTCATTGATGTACCAGAAACACAGATCGACCTCAACGATGAGCAGGTCATCGAACGTATCAGTCAGTTCGAATATGGTATGCTAGAGGCGGTGAAAGTCATTCGCGAGCAACAGGCCCGGACCAAACGGAGCTACTATTGGAACCGGATTGTCGTCCATATCGGCCATAGTCATCCGCTGCGACTGGACCACATCGGTGAGTATCCAAAACGGATCACGGGCCTAATCGATGGTCTCGGTTTGGAAAAGATTGTGATCTATACGAAGGTTCTCGGTCGTCAAAACAAGGCTATAGCAACCGAGGTTCTGATCGAAAATTTTGCGACTCAGTATACGGTACGGGGTCGTCTGCCCTCACGCGAGCCGTTGAAATCACTCGATCTTTATACGAGCAAAGTCGTCAATGCAATGCGTTTGCAGAGTCCTTATCCCTACGAAGTGGTGAGCATGCTCACCAATCCAGCTCGTACGGAATTTCCGCAGGGAAGCTTTGTTGAGTATGATATCCAGTTCGATGCAGCCGGACAGCAGCAGACCGTTGTTGTTGAAGGCCGAGCGCCAGGACAAAATCCTAGTAAGATCGTTTTCGGTCGCATTATGAACCGTGACACGGATGGGACGCTCTTTGAGCGGATCTTGCTCTTGGGCGATCCGACCCGCGACCTCGGTTCGTTGGCCGAGGACGAATGCCGTCGAGTGATCGCGGCGATCGATATGGCGGAGGCTGAATTGCTACCCTTGGAGTGGGTCCCGGTCTCTTCGGGTGCTGCTATCGATATGCATACCGGTACAGAAAACCTTGACTGGACGGCTCGCGTGCTACGACGACTCATCGAATTCACCCAGAACGCTGGTGAGGTCAACGTTATCGTGGCCGGTATCAACGTCGGAGCTCAGTCTTACTGGAATGCCGAGGCCACGATGCTGATGCATACTCGGGGCGTCCTGATTATGACCGAACAAGGCTCGATGGTCCTCACAGGCAAAAAAGCTCTCGACTTCTCAGGTAGTGTTTCGGCTGACGACAACATTGGAATCGGTGGTGTCGAGCGCATTATGGGACCAAACGGTCAAGCGCAGTTCCGGGCGAAGGACCTAGCCGAAGCCTATCGTATTCTGTTCCGACATTACAGATTGACGCTAGTTTCGAAGCAAAGACCTTACGGGTCTCGACGACCGACGCAGGATCAGATCGATCGTAACGTTGGCTTGTATCCTTACCAGGACAAGTTCGGTCAGGGATTTACAACGGTCGGCGATATCCTCGGTCCACAGAATGCGGAACGGAAAAAGCCATTCGATATGCGGAAGATCATGCAAGCGGTAAGGGACCAGGACGCCGATGTTCTCGAGCGTTGGCAGACGATGCGCGACGCAGAAACGGCGATCATCTGGGAGACCCAGGTCTGTGGATATCCTGTCGGCTTGATCGGAATCGAAAGTCGACCACTTAAGCGCTTTGGTGACTTCCCGAACGACGGACCTGATATGTGGACAGGTGGAACGCTATTTCCTCTGTCGTCGAAGAAGGTCGCGAGGGCGATCAATGCGTTTAGCGAGCAGATGCCTGTTGTGATCCTAGCCAATCTCTCAGGTTTCGATGGTTCACCGGAATCGCTTCGTCGACTCCAGCTCGAGTACGGGGCCGAGATAGGTCGGGCGGTGGTGAACTTCCGTGGTCCCTTGCTGTTTATCGTCGTGGCTCGTTATCACGGGGGCGCTTATGTCGTCTTTTCAAAGACCTTGAACCCCGAGATGAAAGTCGCTGCGCTTGAAGCTACCTACGCGTCAGTGATCGGAGGAGCTCCAGCTGCCGCTGTGGTCTTCCCGCGGCAGGTACTGAAGAATACCTTCGCCGATCCGCAAGTTATCGAAGCCCAAGCTCGACTCAAGAAGGGCGAAATCATGAAGTCTCAGTACGATGATATCTACCAGACGGTACATCTCGAGCACCAAGCCAAGGTGGCACTCGAGTTCGAGAAGATTCATACCGTGGAGCGAGCGCTCAAGGTTGGATCGATCGATGATATCGTCAAGGTTGCTGAGCTTCGACCTTATATCAAGCGGCAGCTTGATGAGGGTATCCGAAACTATTTGTCAGGAAATCGCCGCTAGCAAGGTTTTCATCCTTGCTCGTGCGTTGAGTGGGCACTCCGGGATGCTCGTGCGTTAAGCAGGCTCTCGGGGAGGCTCGTGCGCTGAGCGGAGCACGCAGTCTCGCTTTCCACTCTTCGCTCCAGTGACACTGTCTTTTTCAAATCACTTCCCCTCCAATCTCATTGACCATTTTCGTTCCGAATCATCAAATGTTTGAAGTCCAGCCTTTCGGGGTCTCTCCGGCTGCAGGAGGAGCAGTGATCTGCTTCTGCTGTGCCGTGATGTGAGACCTTCCGCATCGGTTGTGACGTAACACGTTGTAACTGATAGAAAAATAATGATAGATAAAATCTATTAAGAGATAGTAATTTTAGATTTGATTTATCGTCCTAGAATCCCGAATACTGTTCTAACAAGAGGGTAGCTCGTCACAGGTGTGACCAGTCCCGTCCCGAACGTAACCATCAGGAGCATTTATGGCAGCCAGCATCATTAATACGAAGATTCCTCAGTTCAAGGTTCAAGCCTACCACAACGACAAGTTTTTGACCGTGTCGGACAGCGATCTCAAAGGCAAGTGGTCGATCTTCTTCTTCTACCCAGCGGACTTTACCTTCGTGTGTCCGACAGAGCTTGGCGACATGGCCGACAAGTATGCTGAGTTTCAAAAGCTTGGGGTCGAAATCTACTCCGTTAGCACCGATACCCACTTCACTCACAAAGCTTGGCATGATGCTTCAGACACGATCAAGAAGATTAAGTTCCCCATGTTGGCGGATCCCACCGCTCATTTGAGCCGCTCCTTCGGTGTCCACATCGAAGAAGAAGGTCTTGCCTATCGTGGAACGTTCCTGGTCAATCCCGAAGGTCTGATTAAATTGGCTGAAATCAATGATAACGGCATCGGCCGCAACGCCGACGAGTTGTTGCGCAAAGTTCAGGCAGCTCAGTATGTCGCGACTCACGATGGTCAAGTGTGTCCCGCTAAATGGCGTCCGGGTGAAGACACCCTCAAGCCTGGTCTCAATCTGGTCGGAAAAATCTAACCCTGGGGAGGGCCCTGGACCCTCCTCCTCCCTGCGAAAGGAGATGTCTACCATGAAGCTCGATACCTCCATCAAAGACCAGCTCAAAACAGTGTTTCAAGCGATCACGACACCGATTCAACTGGTCATAGCCTCCAGCCATCATCCTAAGCAGGCAGAACTCGTCTCCATGCTCGAAGATCTCGCTAGTACGAGCGATCTCATTACGCTGCGGATGACCAGCGAAGAGGCCAAGGTGCCGAGCTTTTCCGTCGTGAAAGATGGACAGAGCACGGGCATTCACTTTCAAGGCATACCGGGTGGTCATGAATTTACTTCGCTGGTTCTAGCTGTCATGAACAGTGCAGGACTTGGCAAGTTGCCCGACGCCGGACTAGCCCAGCGGATCAAGGCGCTCCCATCCGGTCTCGATATCAAGACATACGTATCGCTGAGCTGCGAAAACTGTCCCGATGTGGTTCAGGCCCTCAATCAGATCGCCCTGTCTCATGGCTCCATGCAGCATACGATGATCGATGGTGGACTCATCACGGAGGACATGGAAAGGATGGGAATTCAGGGCGTACCCAGTGTGTACGTCGCGGGTGAATTGCTGAGTTCGGGCCGAGCGAATCTCGCCGAACTCCTCGCTAAGCTGGAAGATAAGTTCACAGATGCGCAAGCCGAAAAGAGCGAAGTCAATCTCGGGCATGTGGATGTCCTGGTGGTTGGTGGTGGACCTGCCGGTGCGTCGGCAGCCATATACAGCGTGCGCAAGGGACTGAAGACAGCCCTTGTCGCTGAAAAGTTGGGTGGGCAAGTCCAGGAGACCAAAGGCATCGAAAACCTGATTTCTGTGGTGTACACGGAGGGTCCCCAACTATCGGCGAATCTCGATCAACATCTTCGTTCGTATCCTGTCCAAATCCTTGAGCACCGTCGTGTGGAGTCGATTTCCGGCGACAAGCTCAAAACCGTGAAGCTCACCAGTGGAGAGTTTATCACCACCGATACCGTGATCATCGCGACGGGAGCGAAGTGGCGAGAACTGGGTGTCCCTGGTGAGAAGGACTACATCGGTCGTGGAGTCGCCTTCTGCCCTCACTGCGATGGGCCTTACTATAAAGGCAAGAAGGTTGCAGTCGTGGGAGGTGGCAATTCCGGGGTTGAAGCGGCGATAGACTTAGCTGGGATCTGCCGCGAGGTTGTGCTTCTTGAATTTGCCGATAAGCTCAAAGCTGACGATATTCTCATTCAAAAACTGAAGTCCTTGCCTAATGTGTCCGTGGTGACCGAGGCGAAGACGACAAGCGTTCACGGTAATGGCGAAAAAGTCGTGGGGATGAGCTACGAACATCGCAAAACTGGGGAGCAGCTTCGCTTGGATCTCGATGGTATCTTCGTGCAGATCGGTTTATCACCCAACAGCGCTCTGGTCAAAGGCCTGGTTGAAATTAACAAATTTGGCGAGATCGTGGTGGATGCCAAAGGACGGACGACGGCTCCAGGCATTTACGCTGCTGGCGATGTGACAACCGTTCCCTTCAAACAAATCGTGATTGCCATGGGTGAGGGAGCGAAGGTCGCACTCACCGCCTTCGAAGATCGGATGCGTGCCTGAGCAGATCCTGGGGACAGCCTCTGATTCTGGCTTCTGCTAGCGGATCTCAATCGTCTTCAGCTGCTTAGCTGGCTGGAGAAGCTCGGGCGGCAGACGAGACAGAATCGAGCCACTCAAGGCCCTTAAGATCGATTGGCGCACGAAACTTCGGTGAACCACTAGACTGACTTCGCGACTCGGCTGGGGGGCTGCGAAGGGGACGACGACCCCACTGCGGTTACCTAACCACTGCTTAGCGAGGTAGGGGACCATCGTGTATCCATGACCTGTCTCCACTAGGTGGCAGAGAGTCTCGATACTGCCACTTTCGAATTGGAGTCGATCCTCGGCTTGCGCTCTTTTCTGCCGGCTGCACACCTTGAGCATCTGCTCACGCAGGCAGTGACCTTCCGTAAGGAGCAGGATATCATGGGGCTCGAGATCTCGCTCTTTCACTTCGCTCTGAGTCGAGAGTTCACTACCTCGAGTTGCATACACGAAGAATGGTTCGTGGAAGAGAGGATGCTCTTCGAGATTGGGCTCAAGCAAGGGCGTCACCAGGAGGCCGATATCCAGTTGATTGCGTTGGAGGGCGAGAATGATGTCATCGGTCTTGCTCTCCTCGACGAAGAGCCGGACTTTGGGATAGGTTTCGGCAAAATGTTTGAGAAAGAGCGGTAAGACATAGGGAGCCAAAGTTGGAATGACGGCTAGACGCAAGTCACCCTCAACTTGCTCTTTGTCCTGATTGATGAGTTCTGTGATCAGGGCTGCCTGGCTTATGACCACTCGGCTTTGGTCAAGGATCTTTTGCCCAATGGGGGTCGGGCGAATCGGTTGCTTGCTTCGGTCGAAAAGAATGACGCCTAGATGCTCTTCGAGTTTTTGAATTTGCATCGAAAGGGTCGGTTGGGTGACGAAGCAAGACTTGGCAGCCTTCTTGAAATTGCCGTAGCGTTCGACGGCAACGATATACTCCAGTTGAGTCAGCGTGATCATCCGGGACCTCACTCCATGGCAAACGAGGTCCATCCTATCGGTTTTGTCGCCTGAATTCACGAGGGTTTCGGAGGCTACAGACGAGGGTGCTGCCGCGAGTCTCACGCTGCCACTCTTTGGCTGACGCGAAAGGCCCTAAAGACCCTCTCGATCGACGCAGTGGTCCCCGGAAACCATATTCCGATGCATGGGCTCCCGTCGGATAAAAAAAGATTGCACGGGCGGAAGCTCCGAGCGAAGTTGAGCGGCGAGACCTTTCGTAGGAGGAGCCATGCGACTGGGGCAGGATGTGCAACGCTTGGTCTGGATTCAGACGGGCTTTTTGGGGGATATTGTCCTCTCCACAGCTGCATTTCACTGGGTCCGTCAGACCTGGCCGTCGGTCAGGCAGGAGCTTGTGACTACGCCACTTGGCGCTAGAGCCTTGCTCGGGCACCCGGATCTCGATGCAGTTCATATCTTCGACAAACGTGGTCAAAATCTGTGGTCCGCTGCCAGCCCGCTTCGACGAGCCCTGCGAGGGGGGACTCAGGGCGTGATCCTACAGGCTCACCGCAGTGCGCGATCCAGTCTCCTGGCACGGATCCTGGGCTTGCCTGTTGTCACCTATCAAGAGACGACTCTGAGTCTCCTCGCGGCTCGGCGTGTCCCGCGTATTGCTCTGTTGCACGAGACCCAGCGCATTCTGCTCTTGCTCGAGGCGCTGGGGGTGGATCGCAGCCAGTATGTGGGCGCCTTGCCTTTTCTGACTCCTCTCGAGACGAGTCTGGGGCAGAAGCTTCGAGATTGGAGCAGAGGGCAACCCTTACTCGGCATTGCGCCTGGCAGTGTTTGGGGGACCAAGCGTTGGCCTCAGGAATCCTTTCGGGCCTTGGTGCAGGGACTCTTGGAGCGAAATCAGGGTCGGATCGTCATCCTCGGCACTCAAGAAGAAAGTGAAGCTGCGGCTGCGGTCGCTGCGTTAGAACCGACATTCCCGGGGCAGATTCTGAACCTGGCAGGGCAAAGTTCACTGGATGATCTTCGCGCTGTGGTTCCTCAATTAAGCCTGCTTGTTTGCAATGATAGTGCACCTTTGCACTATGCGTCCGCCTTTCGGGTCCCATCCCTTGCTATCTTTGGGGCGACGGTTCCAGCCTTGGGTTTTGGGCCCTTGGCTCCGGGGAGTCGCGTCGCAGGCCTCCAGCTGGACTGCCGCCCTTGTAGCGACCACGGTCCCCAGGTCTGTCCACTAGGTCATTTTCGCTGCATGCGTGAGCTCACACCAAGCTTTGTGCTTCGCCAAGCTCTTGACCTCCTCGAGAGGACTGAAAGTCATTTTCTCAAAGCTCCGTCTGTATTAGCTTAGATAGGTTGCGAAGCTATGCCGAAATGAAATGGTTTATAGCTTGCAGGAGCGATCGATTATCAACTCAAAACGAAAGGACTGCGCGATGGGTGAACAAGAGGCCCTCCATACCATTCAAAGCGACATTACAAACAACGAGGTCTTTCTCTACATGAAAGGGACGCCCGAAGCGCCGATGTGCGGATTCTCAGCGCAGGTGGTGCAGGTGCTCAAGGCACACGGGATCCGATACGGTTCTCGCAACGTCCTTGAAGATTGGGATATCCGCGAGGGCATCAAAAAATATGCTAACTGGCCGACGATTCCTCAGCTCTATGTGAAGGGAAAATTTATAGGGGGCTGCGATATTGTTGCGGAGATGCATCGCAAAGGCGAACTAGGAACTGTGCTGAAGGACGTTTCCAAAGCTTAAGGCAGGTGATGAGACTATGAACATGCGCCCATCTGATTTCACGAAAGTCGTTCATGCAGGGGTCGAGCCGGATCCCAGAACCGGCGCGATCATGACGCCGATCTTTCAGACCTCGACCTTCGTCCAAGAAGCTCCCAATCAGCACAAAGGTTGGGATTATTCGCGAGCAGGCAATCCGACTCGAGATGCTCTGGAGGCTGCTTATGCCGCCCTCGAGGGAGCTCGCTACGGTCTTGCCTTCTCGTCAGGGCTTGCTGCAGAACAAGCGATCGTGCAGATTCTGAATCCTGGCGATCACGTTCTAGTCTGTGATGATGTCTATGGGGGAACTGGTCGGCTCTTTCGCCGTCTTTTCGCCAAGTACAATCTCACCTTCGAATTCATCGATATGACGAACCCTAAGAATGTCGAAGCAGCCTTGAAGCCGAACACTCGGATGATATGGGTTGAAACCCCGACTAATCCTCTGCTCAAGGTCATCGATATTGCAGCGATGGCAACTTTAGCCAAAAAAGCCAAAGCCGTCCTGGTCGTCGATAACACGTTTGCGTCGCCACTCTTTCAGTCACCGCTTGAGCTGGGAGCTGACGTTGTCGTTCATAGTACAACCAAATATATCGGGGGACACTCCGATATCATTGGCGGTGCTATCATGATCAATGATGACAAGCTACATGAGCAGATCAAGTTCATTCAGTTTGCAGCTGGCGCGGTACCTGGTCCCCTGGAGTGCTTCCTGCTGCTTCGCAGTGTGAAGACATTAGCTGTTCGAATGGAAAAGCATGCCCATAACGCCCTGCAGGTGGCTCAATTCCTGGTGGAGCATCCTAAGGTCGAAAAGGTTTATTTCCCAGGCTTATCCTCACACCCCCAACATACTTTGGCTCTCAAGCAGATGCGTGGATTCTCGGGGATGGTGTCCTACGTGATGAAGGGAAGCTACGATGAGGTGGTGAAGAGTCTCCAACGTTTCGAGATCTTTGCCCTTGCAGAGAGTCTGGGAGGTGTGGAATCGCTCGTCAATCACCCTGAAAAGATGACCCATGCTTCGGTTCCCGAGGATATGCGACGTCAGCTGGGAATTGGTCCCAACCTCATTCGTCTATCGTGTGGGATCGAACATGCTGCCGATCTCATCGATGATATTCGGCAAGCTTTGGGTTCCTGATCGAGCACCTCAACGGGCAAGGTCGGCAGCGTGGGTTGGAATCCGATTGAGCTTTCTGATTTTTCGGAAAGGACGAGCTCGGGTTGCGGGCGGAAGCTGTCGACTGTTTGATTCGGCACCATCGGTCCGGATGAGCTCTTCTTAAAGAGTTTAGTATCACTTCTAAGTATTCATTAATATTTATAAAATGAGGTAAAAAAGAAAATCCTAAAGCCCGGAGGACCTCCGCCGATGTCACCTAAGGCATGTGTATAAGGAGCTTTTCCGTGCGCTACTTGACCCTTGTCTCGCTCATAATCAGTTTCGGTTTGATGGGTTCGCTTGAGGCCAACCCTAAACGCTACAAGACCTATCCCTACGACGGCAGCCCCTTCCAAAAGCATACCGACATCACTGCTGAATGGGAGAGCAACCGACTGGCCTGGAAGAACAAAGTGGCACCTCAGCCCGTGATGAAGCGTCAGCTCGAGATCCTAGAAGCGCTTTCGAAACGGGAGCCCCGGTGGATCGACGGTTACTGGCTGGTCGCCGATGCGGCCTTTCAGCTGGGAAACAGCTACGACGACCCGAAGGACTACCCCATTGCGAATGCTGCCTTCGAAAAAGGAAAGCAGTCTGCAGAGGCTTGCCTCAGGATCCAGAATGACAACCCCTTGTGCAAGTTCTACCTGGGAGTGAACCTTGGCAAAATTGCAAGCATCAAAGGCATTTTTGCGTCGCTTAAAAACGCAAAAATGGTCGAGAAGCTTTGGACGGAAGTCACGGAGTCGCCCTACAATCACCAGCTCTCGGAGCGTTCATCCCTGCAGGGCGCCTCGCGCTATGCGCTGGGGCTGTTCTACCGCCTCGTTCCAGACTTCATGCTCATGAAATGGCTGTTCGGCACCAAGGGCGATATTGAGAAGTCGGTCGCCTATCACCGGGAGAACCTTGCCTTCGACGAACCCAATGTGTGCAGCCGGACCATGTTGGGTGTTGCCCTCGTCTGTTCAGGAGATAGCGATTTTTCGTCCAAGAACGGGCAAGAAGGCCTGGGACAGCTCAAAGCTGCGAAGTCCTATCCTGTAACTTCGGCCCTCTTCGCATCCTGCGCCAAAGACCTCGACCGCTTGATTGCCGATCCCAAGATGTCGTGCGGTTACGAGACGACTCGCCAGCAGGAGACGAGCGAGGAAGATTTCAAAAAGCAAAATCGTGAAGCATCCTTATCCCGCTGATGCCACACTCGATCCGAAAGCCGCTTCGGCTTTCGGGACCCTCCCCACGCGTGAGCCGAGATGGAAATTACTCCTTAGGAAAATCCCCGAGCTTACCTAGGTGGCTTTGGACTTGCGCCAGAGTCTCGTCGCCAACCCCAAATTGTTTCGCTGCGTCCAAGAGAGCGGCTGGGTTGGTCATGACAGTGGCCATGATTTTCTGCAGCACGTCTGTTGAGATACCCAACTGCTGTATCATGCCCATCGCTGCGAAAGGATTTTGCTGCATGGCAGTCGCCAGCTCCTGAAACTTCTCGGGAGGAATGTTGAGGTCCTGAATGAGTTTGATCAAGTCGTTCATCTTATGTCCTTTGTATAACACGATCGAGAGTTCGTCCTGAAATGCTTGTTGAAGCGTTCCGAAGGGGTCCCGAGGCTAAGCGCATAAAGTTCAGAAGCTCCAAGCAAACCTACGGCTCAAGAGGAGCTAGGGATTTTTATGCAACGACGGATCAGGGCCATTGCGGGACACGAACGAAGCTTTACATCGACCCACGACGATCGTGAAGTTGACCGAGATCGATAGCGAGAGTGCCTTTGCCCATCGGTGGGGTGTAGAGCACCTGCCACTGACCCTCGGGATTGATCAAAAAATACTGCGGACTGTGGGCAAGATTGTAAAGACCTTCGGCCATCGGCGCTTCTTTTTTGAAGTAGGCCTTGAAGATTGCCGCCAGATTGTTGAGTTCCGTGAGTTCACCCGTGACAGCGATGACCTCAGGATGGAAGCTCTTGACGAAGCTTTCCAAACGCTCGGGCGTATCCCGCTCGGGATCGACACTGACGAATACAAATTGCACGTCCTTGCGGGTATCGGCTGGTAGGGCGTTGATCTCGTCCCGAAAATACGCCAAGGTCGTAGGACAGACATCCGGGCAATGGGTAAAACCAAGGCTCAAAACCGTCCACTTCCGGAGCAGCTGCTCTTTAGTAAAAGGCGCTCCCGAGCTGGTCGCAAGCTTGAAGTCACCGATCTTGGCCTGAGGTTCGAGGACCGTTCCCGCCAATTGAGGGGGCGTGAGGCTCTTCTCCACGTACTGACGGACCGTGTAAAGACCAAGGATGACGACCGAAGCCAAGAGGCTGAGGGTACGAATAGAGAGTTTTGGCATAGAATACCCCGTCAAAAACCATAGATTAGCGACCCAAAGGTCCTAACACAGCTCGGTAAAAAGACCAAGTTGAATCCACGGCAAGACCAGCAGAAGCATCGATTGCAAGGTGAGGATGGATCCCGTCGGCTTAGGATGGTAGAACGCTTAACGGAACAACTGCTTAGGATCATCCAGGCTCGAAGTCCAGGAACTGGGTTTCGGCTTAGCACAGATTCGGGCGCTCGAACACGAAAGGACTGATTATGTTGAAACCGATAGGACACATTTTGCTGCTCGCTTCCCTGGCCCTCGCGACCAGCTGTGTGACGCGTGGCCGCGACTTTTCCTCGGATTTGGGTTGGATTAAGAAGAACCAGACGACCCAAACCGACGTTATGCGCTATTTAGGTACTCCTTTTTCGGTCGGAAGTTCGGGCGGGGTGACCACATGGACCTACGGTTTCTATAACTGGCGTGTATTTGGCGACAGCGCGACGAAAGAACTCAAGTTTTTCTGGACAGCAGACCAGAAAGTCATGGACTATTCTTTTAACTCCAGCGCGCCCGAAGACCGTCGCCGTTTGATCGATTCCCCGAAATAGGGACATCGAGCGACCCGCCGGCTGGAAGAAGAGGGTACTCATGCAAGCTCAGCTGAATGATGGATTTGGTCGCAGCTTTCGTTATCTACGGGTATCGGTGACAGATGCGTGTAACTTTCGCTGTGTCTACTGTCTACCCAACGGGTACTGTAAAGACCCCGAAGCGGCTCCTCCCCTGGACCAGAACGAGTTTCGTAATCTGGTGGCAGGGTTCGCAGCAATGGGTGTCGTTAAGATCCGCATTACGGGCGGTGAGCCTACTCTTCGACGAGATGTCGTGACACTAGTCGAAATTGCGAGGTCTACGCCGGGGATTGAAACAGTCGCTCTGTCGACGAACGGGTATCGGTTGCTGACGCTCCTGCCGGAGCTTAAGAGCGCCGGTTTAGATGCTGTCAACATATCGATAGACTCGCTGCGTCCTGAGGCTTTCGCTGAGGTGACAGGTGTCAAACGCCTGGTCCGGATCCGAGAGGGAGTCGAAGCTGCAGCGGATGCCGGCTTTAAGACTAAAGTGAATGCGGTCTTGATGCGTGGGGTAAACGATGAGGATCTGCCCCACTTCCTCGATTTCATTAAGGAGCGGCCTATCAGCGTGCGATTCATTGAGCTGATGCGGACCGGTGGCAATCGAGAGCTTTTCGAGAAGCATCACCTCCCCGCCGAACATCTTGAGAACCTCCTCACAGCCGAAGGATGGCAGCTCAAGCCTAGGGGGCCAACCGATGGTCCTGCCCGCGAGTACGAACATCACTCCTTTGCAGGGCGCATCGGGGTTATTGCGCCCTATGGTAAGGGATTTTGTGAAAACTGCAATCGTCTGCGTATCAGCTGTCGCGGCGAGTTAAAACTCTGTCTCTTCGGAGATGGACAAAACTCGGTGCGCGCCTTTCTACAGCGCCCTGATCAGAAGGACGAGCTGCATGCAGCCGTCGCTCAGCTGTTGGGTCTTAAAAAAGTATCGCATCTCCTCCACGAGGGACATTATGGAAACACACAGCAATTCTCCAGTATCGGCGGATGAAGCGTTTCGGATGATTGATGTCGGAGCCAAGGTCGTGACAGCCCGTCGCGCTTTGGCCGAGGGTTGGATTGAATTGAGCTCCACTGTCTTGGAGCGGGTGAAAACACGCACGCTTCCCAAAGGGGACGCTCTCGTTTTGGCTGAGGTTGCTGGTATTCTGGCCGCTAAGAATACCTCGTTACTGATCCCTCTGTGTCACCCGCTGCCTCTCGATGCGGTGCTCGTCCGTTGCGAGGTGCACGATCATGGTGTGCGCGTGGAAGCTGAGGCGCGTGCTCACGCCAAGACGGGTGTCGAGATGGAAGCGCTGGTCGCCGTGCAGGCGGCTTTGTTGACGATTTATGACCTCTGCAAAGGCCTCGATCCGGCTTTAACTCTCGGTCACATCAGGCTGGTCCGCAAAGAGGGGGGGAAATCAGGGCTCTGGATTCATCCCGATCGGGCTGAACACAGCGCAACTCCAGCCTCGCAAGCTAGGCTTCGCCCGAAGCTTGAAGGGGTGCGGGCCGCCGTCGTGACCATCAGCGATCGTTGCTACGAAGGGGTGGCCGAAGATCACTCAGGCGATTGGCTTGCCGATTGTCTTGAGACGGAGGGTGCCCTGCTGGGCAAACGTTTTTTAGTACCGGATGACATCGATTCGATTCGGCAGGTGGTATCAGAAGCCGCCGATCGGATCAGCGCCGACCTCATCGTCTGCACAGGTGGTACAGGATTAGCACCACGCGACCGAACACCTGAAGCTTTGCTCGCGATTTTCGATCGGCAGATACCAGGATTTGGCGAATTGCTGCGCTCCAGCGGAGTTCAGCATACCCCGACGGCTTACTTGAGCCGGTCGGGGGCAGGCATCCTCGGGCATAGCCTCGTGATTTACTTACCGGGCAGTACCAAGGCCGTCCGAGAGGGGATGACCTCCATTCTGCCTCTCTTGCCTCATGCCTTCCATATTCTCAGGGGGGGACAGCATCAGAAACCGATCGAAGATTCAGTGAAGCTCGATTGAGTCCTCAAGGAGGCAGCGAACATGCATCGTGAACTGCTGAGTTATAAAGACGCGTTGAATATCGTCATCGGGAAAGCCAAGGGCAAGGCTCCCATGCGTCGTGCACAACAGGAGCACACGCTTTCCGCCTGTGTGGGAAAGATTCTGGCTCAAGACCTAGACTGCCCGACTTCAGTGCCACCTTTTGATAATTCTCAAATGGATGGGTTCGCTGTGGTTGCCGCATGTACCCAGGGTGCTACGCCCGAGCAGCCCTTACGCCTGAAGGTGCAGGGTACGCGGAGCGCTGGCGATGCTCCAGCATGGGTCCGCGATGATGGGGCGATCGAGATCATGACCGGTGCGATGATGCCCGAAGCGCCTTATGATGCCGTCATACGGCTCGAAGACGTCACCCGGCTTGAGAGCGAAGAGGGTGTGTTCATCCTTATTCGCAAGTCCGTGGTGGCCGGGCACAATGTTCGAAGGCGTGGGAGTGACTTTCAAGAAGGTGAAGCCTTGGCTCGAGCGGGCCAGCGGGTGGGGCCTGAATTGATAATGGCCTGCGCAGGTTTGGGCATCGATCGACTGCAGGTGCAAGAGCCCATTCGTGTGGCTCTTCTCGCGACGGGACGTGAATTGCAACGTTATACGGAAAAGCAATTGCGCGAGGGAGCGATCCGTGACACCTCAGGTCCTTACCTCGAAGCCCTTTTGAAAGATCCACTTTACGATCTCATCCTGCACAAGATGATTCCGGACGAACCCGAAATGTTTGCTGCCGAACTTGCTCGTTGCCTTGAGCTTGGACCCGATCTTATTTTGAGTACCGGTGCGGTATCCGCTGGACGCCATGACTTCGTCCCTGCTGTGCTTGAAAAGGCTGGTGCACGCATGCTCTTTCACAAGGTCGCCATGCGTCCTGGTAAACCACTACTCTTCGCTGATTGGCCGTCGCTCCCAGCAGGTCCTATTTTTTTCGGATTACCTGGGAATCCTATCTCGACTCTGATTGGGTGGCGCTTCTTTGTCGATCCCTTCGTTCGAGTCCTCTTGGGCAGGGAGCTAGAGCAGCCCCAGTCGGCGCGATTGATGCATCCTTTTCCCAAGCCTGATGGCTTGACCTGTTTCTTCAAAGCGGGTGTGGAATGCACAGACGCTGAACTACAGGTGAAGATACTTGATGGTCAAGGGTCCCACCTGATCAAGCCACTGCTCGAGGCCAATGCTTGGGCTGTACTGCCCGCCGAGGGTGAAGCTGTAGAAACTGGTGATCTTATTCCTGTCTATGGCCTTAGGCCAGGTTTTTGAGAAGGAGTTGAGAGAATGATCGATATTGATGTACGACTTTACGGGGCCTTTCGAGAATACAGCCAGGGCAAGGTTTTACGCTGCCAGCTCGCACCTGGATCGAGTCTTAATGAACTTCGCGCAGTACTTGCGCAACAGCTGGAGGTGCTCAAGCCCGGAGCTGCATCCCGTGACCTTCTTGCAACGTCAGCCTTTGCGGATGATCATGATATCCTGAGCGAGTCCCATCGGCTTCTTGAAAGCCAATTGCTGTCGATTATTCCCCCCGTTTGTGGAGGTTGAGGATGCCTGGTATTCGCGTTGAAATCATTGAATCGCCGCTGTTTCTGGAAGACTTTCTGAAGGATGCGGCCTCGCCTGAACAAGGCGGAGAATGTTCTTTTGTCGGGCGTGTGCGGCGTCGTAATTTGGGTCGAGAGGTCAAGGGCGTGGCCTACGACGTGCATGAAGTACTTGCCAAGCGTAGTCTAGAGAAAATTGCGGAAGAGGCTCGCCAGCGATTTGAGACTGATGCTCATGTTACCATCGTGCATCGGCAGGGCTATCTAGAGGTGGGAGAGGCGAGCGTGCTGGTGGCAGCGTCCTGTCGTCATAGACACGAAGCTTTTGTCCTCTGCCGCTATGTGATCGATGAACTTAAACATCGGACTCCGATATGGAAAAAAGAGTACTATAGCGATGGAGAGAGTGAATGGGTACAGGGGCATGCGCTTTGCCAGCATCGGCAGGAGGACCCACATCTCAGTCATGCTCACGAATCATCTTCTGCGCACCAGTAGGGCACGGATGCGCTCCATGGTCTGGTGAGCGTCATTGATGAGCAGGATGAGATCTTTGGCCTTAACTGGCTTGTCGAGGAAGTCGAAGGCACCTAAGGCCATCTGCTCGGAGCGAATGGCGTCTGTCCCGCGTCCTGTCAGAAAGATGACCGGAACGTACACCGATCGCTGGCGCAAGGTGCGAAAACATTCTCGACCACTCATCTCCGGCATAGAATCATCGAGGACGATCACATCAACAGTTCGCGTGGACATGATCTCGAGTAACTCTTTGCCAGTGGTCGCTGTAATCACTGTAAAGTTGGTGAAACGCTCGATAATAGCTTTGGTAACTGCGAGTAAATCAGGATCATCATCCACGACCAGAACCGTTCCGGGTGGTCCGCTTCGAGTCTCAGGAATGGGGTCCTGGACGTTATGAGGTTTGTTTGGCATCGATCCATCCCCTCTGGTGACCTTCATCCTATCCGACCTGGGAGCGACTGCGGATTCATCCTACATCATCCAACATCCCCCTGCGACAGTGTAGTCTTTTTTGCAGGTTTTTACCAATGGTTCTTCCCAAATTCCGGAGGAAGGATAGGCGAGTCAGTATCCTCATCCCACACGAGCTCTCAAGTCCGTCGAGTCACCTGAACTCGAAGAGACCTGGCTGAGTTGCAAAAAATGCGTGAAAATCTGAATGTCTACCGCGGTCTTCAGCTGCCGGTGAATGCTTGCCGGGCAAGGGGTGTATGACGATCCTTCGGGCTTCGTTATAATCTTATCAGGCATTCGCGTGAGGAAGTTCATGAAAGTATGCAGCTGGCAGAATTGGATTTATTCGTGTGCCGTAGCGTTGGCACTAGTCTCAGGCTGCAAGTGCCAGCGAACGGAGTCTCAAGCTCGGGCTTATCCTGCTCGTAACGGTCCCGTTATCTATGCCACAGATCTGGCTGAGCTGGAGGATATTCGTGATTTTTATAAGCGTGTCTTCGGTGTCGATGGTTATACAACCAAGTGGAGCGAGCTCGATAAGTTTCGAACGGGATCCGGTATCACGGCCCGCCGTCCCTATCTCGATTCTTGGTATCCTGAGGCATCGGGAGGCACCAATGCGGCAAGTGCGCTGACGAAATACGATCGTGCTTTTAACAACGGCGAAAATCGAGCCGCTAATTGGGAGGCGCAGCAGCACAGTCGTTCGAGCCCTGCCTGGTACGGACATTGTAACGGTACCTCCGTCGCAGGGATTCGGTATCAAAACCCCAGGAATCAAGTCAATCGGCCTCGGGCTTGTACTTCGGGTAGTGCCGGATGTACGACCTTTACACCCGCCGATATCCGAGCCCTCCTCTCAGAGATGAATATGAACGCTCGAGCTAAGTTCATCTCGGGCAATCGTTGTCGGCTCACGCAAACTGAGATAGAGGCTCGGCCGATCGTTCGATCTAATCCTCGAGTGATGGATGACTGCGATGATGTGAATCCAGGAAGTTTTCATGTGAGTCTCCTCAACTTCCTGGGACGAATGAAGCAGCCGATCATCTTTGATGAAAACAAGGATGAAGAGGTTTGGAATTACCCCATTTACAGCTACAGCTACACGCCCGAGGGACCATTGAGTGAGGCTCAGGCTGTGTCGGCGTCAGGTCTGCCGATCCAAAGCTGGATCTTCAATCCTGATGCCAGGAGTTTCTACAAAATTTCCATGACCATAAACTTCCGCATGTCACGCTCAGACTTCGAAGGAGCAGGCACCAATCCAGAAGCGATGAATTCGATCAGCTATGAGTATATATTGGAACTGAACGCTGCCGGTGAGATCATTGGCGGCGAGTGGATCAACGCCTCGCGGAACAATCATCCCGACTTCATTTGGATGCCCTTTGAACCCCAAGAACCAACTGGTGACGCTTCGCGGGGTAACCCTTTCATTAGCAACCTGGAGGTCACTCGTCTCTGGGCCGAATCTGTTGGTCTTAACCCCGAGTACCCTTTCCGAGACAAACCCAACAATCCCTACGATGTCCGTTTTTTTCCACCTTTGGATCTGAGTTGGGGGGACGTCGCGGGCTTTTATCGCGTGCTCTTGGATGGACGAAGCACAGGGTCAGTGTTCCTTGGTAAGAAGACTCATATGCGTATCGACGTGGAGGAGGCTCTTCGGGGCAACTCAACCGTCGAGGTGCAGTTGAATGGACAAGCCCTTAGCAGCGGCAGTCCTGTGGAAGGACGTCTCGATATTCTCTTTGACGCCGCACCTGGAATCAATTTCCTGAGTCTCCGATGGACCTCCGATCGAGTGGATGCTAGTGAGGTCAATTGGGACTTTCGGTTCTACGCGATGTAGATGTTCCTTCGGGGGCACATCTCACAAAGGTCTACCTTATCACCACCAAAGTTTTGGTCTAGAATGATGCGGTTGGCGACTCTCTTTGCTTGGAGAGGCGTGTGTTCCGAGGAAACAAGCAACCGTGCCAAGACTTATCTATCTCATAGGCCTCAGTTCTGGAGTGGGCATCGCAGCGGGCTGTGGTGTCAGTCTGTTTTTGTGGCTTCTGTACGTCGCAACTGACTGGCATCAGCAGGAGCCTCGTCTGCTATGGGGTTTGCCGGCAGTGGGTCTCGGCATGGTGGCCGTTTATCGACGCTACGGTCGTCAGGTCTCAAAGGGGACGAGACACATCGTGGCGGAAATAAGTCAGCCACGCGACCACATCCCTTGGCACATGGCCCCCCTGAGTCTTGCGAGCACGGTCCTGTCTCATCTAGTGGGAGCATCGGTAGGACGCGAGGGGACGGCGATTCAAATTGCTGCCAGTCTTGGTGATCCTCGTTGGCTCCACCCAAGGCAGTCGGAACGTTGGCAGATCCTTGTAGCGAGTGTGGGAGCAGGGTTTGCTGCTGCCATTGGCGTCCCTTGGGTGGGCGTGATCTTTGTCCTGGAACTTTTGCCGGCATCCAAACGGAGTTGCAGCATCGTTGGTTTGACCCTGGTCGCAGTCGGGAGTGCACTACTTATGACAGGGATTTTGCATGCCCCCCATAGCAGCTGGCCGAGGTTCCAAGTTGATGTCTTGGATTGGCGTTGGATCTGGGGGAGTCTTGTCCTCGGTTGTTTGATGGCTGGAACTGCACGCTTATTCCTTTGGCTCCTGCACGGGCTGCAGACCCTTGCTCCGCGCGAGCCCTATCTGCGTATGGGGGCAGGAAGCGCTTTGCTCATGATTCTTTTTTCGGTGGAAGGGACGGGGCGCTTTCAAGGGCTCGGGCTTGGCACGATTGAAAGTGCATTTCAAGAGCCCAGCGCATGGTCCTGGCCCCTATGGAAACTCGGTTTGACCGCGCTATCTCTTGCGATTGGCTTCAAAGGGGGTGAGTTCGTCCCGCTCGTCTTTATTGGTAGTACGCTTGGCAGTGCTCTCGCTCCGCTCTTGGGGCTTCCAGTAGCTTTGGGAGCAGCTATCGGCTTTGGGGGAGTGTTTGGAGCAGCTGCGCGATTGCCCTGGATGACTGCTGTCATGGCACTTGAACTCTTCGGTCTTGGCGTGTTTCCCTATGCGCTCCTTGCAGCCTTAGTTGCTTATCCTCTCTCACCATCCGAGTCGATATACGGACACCTCAGCAAGAAACCCTCAGGAGAAAGCTCCTGAGGGTTTCTTGGGCATTCCGCTCACGCAGAATTAGAGTTTGAGATTGTTTAGGGCTTCTGTGTCGATCTTGACTTGAGCCTTGTCGCGGAGCGACTTCACGAGGTCACCGCGGGCGTTCGTGCGAATATCCTGAGCGACTTCATCTTTTTTATCTTCAAACTTGATGCTGTCACCGCCACGGACATCGGCGACTTTGATGATGTGAAAGCCGAATTGAGTTTTGATCAACTGGGGATGGACTTTACCCTTGTCTGTAGCAAAGGCAGCCTTTTCGAATTCAGGGACCATGCGGCCTTGCTTGAACCAATTGAGCTCGCCGCCTTTAGAACCATTCGGGGTATCTGCGGTCTGCTTCTTCATTTGCTCGTCGAAGTTGTTCTTAGCAAGAACTTCCTTCAAGGTCGCCTCAGCTTTGGCCTTTTGATCCTCAGGGAAGAGGATATGGGCCGCCTTCACTTCTTTTTCTGTGAACTTCTGTTTGTTCTTCTCGAAGTGTTCTTTCAGTTTGCTGTCGGTCGTTTGCTCGTCGATGTATTTCTCGAGGTAGAGCTTGGCTAGAATGTCTCGTCTAGCAGTTTCGACCAAGGACTTGAATCGTTCGCTGTCTTCGATCTTCGAAGTTTTCGCTTCATTAGCAAGCAATGTGCTCTCGATCATGTGATCGAGGAACTGCTGACGAATCGCTGGATTAGATTTTACCATTTCAGCTTGGGAGCCAAGCTGTTCGACAGCTTTTTTGTACTCTGATTCGCTGACGCCTTTGCCATTCACGGTAGCAATGTCTTTGGCAAGGGCTAGTGACGAGAGGCTAAGAGTCGCCGCAAGGGCGATGTGTGTGCACAGACTTGTTCTCATAGGCTATGATTCCTTTCTAACGTTTAGCGGAGCTCGGCGGAGAGATCTTCCCGCAGCCAGCTGAGTAGATTTTCTAGCTCTTTTTCTACATCTTTGTCAGTCAAAGTCCGATCGTCAGCCTGAAATTGCAGGCTAAAAGCCATGCTCTTCTTACCTTCTGGGATATTCGCGCCCTGATAAACGTCAAAAAGACGCTGTGAGCGCAGGTGCTTCCGACGCTTGAAATTTTGAAAACTGCGCTCAAAATCTGCATAGCTGATTTGAGTGGGAACTACCAGCGCCAAGTCACGGGTCACCGGTGGAAATTTGATCGAACCGGACGCGTAGTTTTTCACAGTCGTCGAGCTGGCAAGGATGACCTCCAGATCGACCTCAAAGGCGACGGTTGCATGGTGGTAGTCCAGTTCGTAGGCCTTAGCCGTCCGCGGATGCAGCTCGCCAAGATAGCCCAGGTACCGTCCTTCTCTCGTCCAAAGAGTCGCGGTTGCGCCTGGGTGCATCCAGGGGATCTCGGACGCTGTCTCCAGGGGGCGGTAGACGATCCCGTCGATGCCGAAGCTGGCAAAATAGGATTCGAGAAGGGCTTTTCCATGGTAAAAACTTGTTTTGATCTCGGCTTGCTGCCACGATTTTTCTTGATAGGGCTGATCGAAGATACCGGCGGCGCGCGTTCTTTCAATCGGGCGATCATCTTTTCGAGCCTTCGTCGGGACGTGATCGCCCTGCTCCTGCAGATGAGCCCACAGGGGAGATAGGGAGCCTAGCAGCTGGCGCGGTTCGTGGAAAGTCCGAGCGATCTCGAACAGACGAGCACCACGAATGCCATGCCGCTGATTTTCCTGGAGAGCATGAATGAGACCCGGTACCATCGTAGTCCGGAGATAACGGTGCTGATCCACAAGAGGGTTGGCAAGCTGCACGGCAGCTGCCAAGGGATGCTGGGCCGAAATCTGGCAAGCAGCGAGATCTTCAGCACCCATGAAGGGGAAGCTGATGACCTCAGTCAGCCCGTGTGTCGCCAGCGTGATCTTGTTGAGATCGGTAAACTCGATCAGGGGATGCTCAGGCTTCGTCCCGATTTCCATCGCTGGCAGTTTGAAGGGGATTTTGTCGTAGCCATGAACGCGAGCCACCTCTTCGATCAGGTCGACCTCTCGTTCCATGTCCTGACGCCAGCCTGGAATCGCAAAACGCAGCTGATCACCCTGTTCTTCCAGCAACCGGAAACCCAGTCGACCGAGAATCGCTTTCGCTTCCGGGGCACCGACATCAGTGAGGGCTGTGAGCTTCTGCAGGCGCGACATGCGGAGTAGGATGTTGCGAGCAGGTTTAGCCTCGGTTTGTACATCCACGAGACGCGCTGCGATTTCGGGTAATCCCACCGAGACACCCTCCGCTTTTAGCTCGCTAGCTCCTCTATGGATCAAATCCGCTACGCGACGGGCAACCCAAGCGACGTGATCGATGTCGATTCCCCGTTCGAAGCGATGGGAGGCTTCGGTGTGGAGTGCAAAACGTTTGGCTGTCTTACGGATGAGAGAGGCGTTGAAATGAGCAGCTTCAATGATGATGTTCTGCGTGTCTGCCTTCACCTCTGAGTTCTGCCCACCCATGATCCCAGCAAGGCCAATGGCATTCTTGGCGTCAGCAATGACGATATCGGTAGGGATCAAGGTCCGTTCGTGGCCGTCGAGCGTGATCAAGGTTTCACCTGCTCTGGCTCGACGAACCTCAATCATACGATTCTTGACATCACGCTCGTCGTAAGCATGAACAGGTTGGCCATTTTCAAGCATCGCATAGTTCGTTGCATCGACGATGAGATTGATCGGCCGCATGCCTGCATGCTGGAGGCGACGTTGCATCCAGAGGGGGGAGGGAACCACCCCAACTCCACGGACATAGAGGGCCACGAAGCGCTGACAAGCTTCGGGATCTGCAATGGCTACCTGCACATGAGCGGCACTGTCGAGTGATTCGGTAACCCTTTTGGCATCCAGCAAGGGAAGCTTCAGCGGTCTATCAAGTTTGGCTGCTAGGTCGCGTGCCAGACCGATCATACCGAGGCAGTCGCTCCGATTGGGAGTCAATCCGATTTCGATAACAGTATCGTTGAGCTGCAGATAGTCGGGGATGAAGGCACCAATAGGAGCTGATTCAGGAAGTTCGATGATGCCATCATGCGATTCGGAAAGACCCAGTTCTTGCTCACTGCAGAGCATGCCAAAAGACGCTTCGCCTCGTATTTTGCTGTCCTTGATCTTGAAATCACGCGGCAGTATGCTGCCGACCCGAGCAACGACGACCTTGAGGCCATCGCGGGCATTGGGGGCACCGCAGACGATTTGCAAAGGTTCCGATTCACCGACATCGACATCACATAAGCGAAGCTTATCAGCGTTGGGATGCTGCACAGCTTTTTTGATCTGGCCGACAACGACGGGACCCGTGAGAGGTTGAATCGTCTCCACACCTTCCACTTCAAGACCAAGCTGGGTCAAGGTCGCACTCAGCTCCAGGACGGACATGTCCTTGAGATCGATATAATCTTGTAACCATCGAAGAGATACACGCATGATCGTCGCCTCGCGAACTTAAGGATAAACAGGAAATTGGCCGAGGAACTGTTGGTTGCCTTCGAAGAGCTGGCGCAAATCCGAAAGCTTGTAACGCAACATGGCGATCCGATCGATGCCAAATCCGAAAGCAAAACCCGTATAGCGCTCGCTATCGTAACCTACAGCTTCGAAGACGTTGGGATGAATCATGCCAAGCCCACCGATCTCAAGCCAGCCTGTGTGCTTACAAATCCGACAGCCTTTGCCTCGGCAGGACATACACTGGAGGTCGAACTCCGCGCCAGGTTCGACGAAAGGGAAAAAGCTGGGTCGGAGGCGAGTCGAGAGATCGTCGCCGTAGAGTGCTTTCAAGAAACGATCGATGATCCCTTTCATGTCTCCCATATCGATACCCTCGTCGACCACGAAGCCTTCGATCTGATGAAACATGGGAGTGTGGGTGAGGTCGGAGTCGCAGCGGTAGGTGCGGCCGGGAGCCACGATACGAAGAGGCGGTTTTTCGTGCATCATCGCATGAATCTGAATATTCGACGTATGCGTTCGCAGAATGGTTTTGGCCCGTTCTCCGATGAAGAAGGTATCCTGCATATCACGAGCTGGGTGATCGTCTTTGAAGTTGAGGGCGCTGAAGTTGTAAAAATCAAGATCCACTTCCGGCCCATCGTAGACTGTGAAACCCAGTTTGCGGAACTCTGTGAGTAAAATGCGACGCATCAGTGTCACAGGGTGGAGGGAACCTTTGCCTTCGGTCCGTGCCGCAGGCAGTGTGACATCGATCCGGTTCGCGGCCAGACTGAGGTCCAAAGCCTGTTCCTCAGCTTCGTGTCGCAAGCCCTCCAACTGAGTCTCAAGCTCCTGGCGGAGGACATTGATAATCTTGCCGGCTGCCGGCTTATCGTCTTTCGAAAGGCCCTTTAGGGTCTCCATAAGGGCTGTGAGTAGGCCCTTGCGTCCGAGGAACTTGACCTTAACGTCCTCGACGCTGCGAGGGGTCAAGCTCTGAGTCCGAAGCTCAGCGACGTCGGTGGTAAACTGGCGGCGAATCTCGTCGATTCGTTGCACGCATTCTTGAAGTTGTGAAGCAGTCTGTTCGCTCATCGCTCCCTCTCGGGTATGGCATCAACAAAAAAGCGGGGCGAATCATCACCCCGCATGGTTTTTTAGCTTTGTCTTAGAGCCAGGGTCGCTCAGCGACCTACCTCTCCAAGAGCCTCTTTCAATCGTTTGAGGCCCTCGAGAAGAGTATCGTCGTGCACCGCGTAGCTGAGTCTCAGAAACCCGGGAGCACCAAAGGCTTCGCCGGGAACCATAGCGACGTGATAAGACTCCAGCAGTCTTGCGCTGAACGCAAGGCTATTATCATTGGCGTAGAGGGGAGATTTTGCAAGAACTTTTCGAATGTCGATGAAGATATAGAAAGCGCCGCTCGGTGGTATCATGTCGACACTAGGCATATCCCGCAAAAGCTTGACGGCCATATCGCGACGGCCTTTCAGCAGTTGCATCTTATCCTTCATAAAATCCGGACCTAGACTGAGCGCTTTGATGGCGGCTTCTTCGATGAACGGCGGCAGGCAGGTCGAAGATTGAGTCTGGAGAGTACGAACCAAATCAGCGACTTGAGATGGTCCCGCCATATAACCAACACGCCAGCCGGTCATGGCGTAGCCCTTCGAAAAACCGTTCACAAGAATGAAACGATCCTTGAGGTCCGGGTAAAGCGTGCCCAGTGAAACATGAGGCGCGTCGTAAGACATGGACTCATAAATTTCGTCAGCAATGATCCACCAAGGCTTGTCCTGGAGATACTGACCGATGTCGAGCAGTTCTTGTCTGCTTAAGGTGTAGCCCGCGGGGTTGTTAGGCGAGCACAGCACGATAGCCTTCGTGCGGGGTGTGACGTGGGCTGCGATCATAGCTGGCGTCAGTCGTGCTCCTCGGTGATCCTGAGGCATGGGAATAACAACCGGTGTTCCGCCTGCAGCTACGACGTGTTCGGTATAGCTCACCCAATAAGGCGCAGGGATGAGAACTTCGTCGCCCTCGTTGATCAACGCTAAGGCCAGGTGAAAGAGAATCTCTTTGGCGCCGATACCGACAACGATTTGGCTTGGGCCGTAGCTCAGCTGATTCTCCCTGTCCAACTTGGCCGCGATTGCTTTACGCAGCGGTAGACCACCACCAGCCGCACCGTACTTGGTTTTGCCCTGCTTGATGGCTTCAATGGCAACCTCAACCACGGGGGAGGGAGTGCCGAAATCGGGTTCGCCGACGGAAAAGTTGATGACCTTGTGGCCCTGCTCAGCCAGCTCCTTGGCCTTCTGATTCAAGGCGACAGTCGGTGAGGGTTGGAGCTGTGAGATCCTTTTCGATAGCGATACTTGCATGGCAAAAACCTTGTGCGCTGAGGGTTGACGGTTGTCCCTATTAAGCAGGCTCACCCCGGGTCTGCCAAGTCCTTTTCCGTAAGGCTTTTCCTTTTGGTAGCCTACCCGGCATCATTCTGTCGTTTGTTCTTGGAAGTATAGAAAAAATGTGTGGTGGTCAGATGGGGAGGGTGGAATGTGCCAAGCACATGCGTCTTTTGATTTGCAAGGGGAACCCACCACTCTACAGGTGGGTGCCTTCCCAAACGCTTTAGGCTTCCTCACCTTGACAGGAGGCGTGCTCACCACGTCTGGAGCCAGGCTCCCTAAATCATTAGCATCGGTTCACCCGCAACAACCATGAGAAACGAACCTGACACATCCCACCTGCAAACTAACACAAGCCCCGCTGCAGCGAGAAGTGTTTTTTCTCTTTTTAAATGTTTCCCAGGGAGAACGATGCTTCGTCCCGCTTCGTCCCGCTTCGTTTAAGAAGAGCAGGCTGAAGGCGGTGGCGAGACACCCCGAGGTCTCCAGCGAACTCCTGAGGCTAGGCTGCCAGGAGGAGGCACTACAAGTGAGACCTTTAGACCCTACACGGCTTTGAGCTGATCCTGCTCTCTTGGGGCGTAGTAGAGGTGAGCAGGGATGGTCATGATGATGGCGAAGCCGCTCCGTTCTGCTTTGGGGTCCGGGTTATCAAGCTCGAGAAAGATCCGCCCCCCTACTTTTTCCACATATTTTCGAACCGCATCCATACCCACGCCTCGTCCTGAGATATCCGTCAGGCTGCTAGCCGTTGATAGACCTGACTCGAAGATAAGCATGGCATTTTGATGGTTAGTCATCGTTTGGTCTTGCAGAATCACCCCACGCACCATGGCGATCTCTCGTATGGAACGAAAATCAAGGCCGCGTCCATCATCCCAGTACCGTAGCTGCAGTCCCTCTGGCCCAAGCTTCAGCGTGACGTGGATGCGCCCTTTTTCGCTTTTGCCCAAAACTTTTCGCTCGTTAGGCCTTTCGATGCCGTGATCCATCGAGTTGCGCAAGAGATGGATCAGGGTACTTCGTACGAGTTCCTGACCGTTTGGACTAAAGTAAATGCCCGGATTGTTGATTTCGATGTCTGGATTGATCTTGCCGAGGTCTTTGGCTAGGCTACGAGCACCCGATAGAACCTCTTTCAGAACCTCTGTTGCATCGGTAAACATCTTCTGTTGCAGTGTATGATGGATCTTATTCAAGAGAGTAGGATCATAGGTCTGGCCCGTGCGTATACTCTCAAGCGTATGAAAGAGGTCTTGCATTAAGATGATGTCCATCTCGAAGCGATAGAGCTGTTGCGGATCGCGACCGAGTCGAACCTTGTTGAGATAGGCATAGAGATCAATTTCGGTCTTTATGTCGTCATTGAAGGATACGACCTCGTCCTGAATCCATGGGCTAGCCAGATTTTGAATGTCAGCGAAATGCTCTTCTGCTTTGTGGATCACTTCCACAGCATGCTGTAGATTAAGAGCACGGGCAGCCCCCTTCATGGTATGACAGTTGACAAATAGGATCTTGAGAATTTCCGGTGCAGCCCGCTGGTTTGCATGGATCAAGCGAGAGTTTTCCTCGATGAATCGACTCGATGATTGGAGAAAGCGATTGAGCTGCTCGCTCGAAACATTTATGATCTCGCTGATGTATGACAGTTCCCTTTCTTGGGCTTTGGCCTGATCCTGTAGCTTGCGAACCTCGGTCACGTCTTTCACGGTCACCAGTAGCTTCTCTGCTATATTGTTGTGTTCGATGATGTTCCAGTCTATATCAAAGATTTTGGTGGTTGGTCCGACGGCAACGTGTAGTTCGGTGGGAAGATTATCACGGTTGAATTCGAAACTAAGAACATTTTCACCAAGAATATGATCGAGAGCTGCGAGGGCTCGCGACCGATAGTCTGGACTCAGTTTACTGGGGCGAAAGAGTAGAGCATCGACGTCTGTCAGGCCGAATTCCTTACGCTCGAAGAGAACCTCCATATGGCGTGAATATTCTGGCTCCATTTTCTTCGAATCGGCATCGAGGGTGAAGATGCCGAGCTTGATATTCTGCAAGATAGAGCGAATGTTTCGGGTTTTTTGTTCGACTAAATCCTCAAGTTGATGATTGAGGTCGCGGATCTTCACGTTTTGTGCTTGAAGATCCGCGTTGAGCCCTGCGATTCGTCTCTGCGCGGTTTCCTGGAGGAGGCGCATCTTATCACCGAGGGCCAGGGATAGGAGGACGACTTCGACTGCAGTTCCGACGAACTGCCCCCAGAGTGTCAGAAGGTTTTGCGGTAAAACCCCATAAAGGCTCAGCATGCGAACTCCCGAACCGAGCATAAGGGCGAGCCAGGCGAGCGTGTAAAAATAAGCTGGTCGAAATCCCTTCCAGGATGAGATCAATCCTGAGACGAGGGTGATGAGCGAAGCTGCCAAAGCCGAAAAAATCGAAATCTTGGCGCTGAGGCTGTAGTTAAAGAAGCTGCTCACAATACCCAAGCCACCCAGGGTGCCCATGCCAAAACATGTCCAAAAAAGAGCCCGGTTGCGAGTCTGAAGTTCCAAGAAACTGATACAAAACGCGGCAGCTGCGATGACGGCTGAGTTGGCGAAGAGCATGTAGCCTTCATTTGCGGCCCAATTCCAATTTGGGAAGAGTTCCAGAGTGAGGCCGACATAAGCCAGGTTGGTGAACATACTGAAGAACAGGAATGCAACATAGAGGTAATACCCAGGTGTTCGGAGCATCACGGCGAGAAAAATGTTGTAGAGGAGCATGACCAAAAGAAAGCCGAATAGCAGAAATAGAAAACTGTACTCCCACGTTCGGTGAAGGTAAAAGGCTTCAAGATCCCAGAGAGTTAGGTCAAACTGCATCACACCCGTTCCGGAAATCTGCAAGAAGAATGTGTTCTCTCCGGGTGGGACCAGGATCTTAAAGGCTGGCATGCGGTAGTGAACACGATCCTCGGCTTGTGGCTGGCGATCTCCCCTGACCTTTTCCTGATAGTCTCCCTTGCCGTTCTTGGCGAAGAGACGGATGTCGTCTATGGAAGAATACCGATACACGAGAATCAACTCGAGGGCTTTATCCGATGGATTTTTCAGTGTGAAGCGGCCCCAGTAAGCGGATGAACTGACGCCAAAGTTCGGATTTTTCTGAGGTGATCGCGTGAATGCATCTTGTCTTGTATCGAGTAAAGTCTGCAGTTGAAGCTGTCGGCTTGTGTCCTCTAAGATATCGAGGTAACCGCCGAGTGGATAATCTTCCAAAGGTGTTCTCACGATCAGAGGAGTCTCAGCAGGTTGGATGAGAGTATCCGGTCGCTGGGCAAAGAGGACGCCAGAGGCTGGATAAACGAGGAAAAATATGTAGAATACCCAACGGATCATGGCGAACACCTCCCGGGTGGGACAGTCGGCTTGAACGGCTCGGCAGATGAGAAAAAGATTCCTCAGTTGACTTGAAAGGGATCTACACTTTGGAAAGGATTCAAAAGAAAAGGCTAGTGAGCCCTGGTTTGGGCTCATCCATCAGCAGAGCGGTGACCTAGTAGCCAGCTCAAGACTAGCAGCTTTCGATTTCCAGGTGCGGTCAGGGGACGACCGGAGAAATGGTTAAGCTATGAATCACAAGGTCATCAATATCGAAATCATCACCCGCCCGCACGACCAGGCGGTAGGTCCCAGGAGACAGGCGAGCGGTCATGTAGCGGACGTCGAGCGCCGTCGGGGTGATCGGCAAAAACTGGGTAAAAACAGTCCTGTTGTCGACGTCGACCACCTGCAGGAGTGAGTCGTTTGCCCGAATGATACCGCAGAGTCCTTTAAAGGAAAAGGCGATTGCGGCCGCGGTTGTCAGAGTAAATTCCCGGGTCCAAACCGGACCTGCGAGCACCGCGGCAGCCATGGTAGCTGTCGTACAGCCTTGCAGTCGCGTGGTCCCATCGCCTACCTGAAGTGGTCGTGGTTCGAGCAGAGTCTCGTACCGGAGAGGCGTGGAACGAGGCGAGGTGAGTGTCAACTGCAGCGGGACAAGTACACCCGGCGTGAGAGTTACGGTCAGCCTCCAACGCCAGTTCGGATCAGGCGAGGGTACGAAGGCGATATTCGAGGCATTGCTGCTGAATTGCAGCGCATAATGGCTCGGTACTTCGATGTTCTGCTTGCTGAAATCGTCCAAACGGCAGTACACGGCAGGCGTCTGATGGCAGACCAGATAAGCTCCCCCAATCATGGCGGGTGGCGCAGCGAAGGATCCTTGGTCATCCATCTCAGGTTCCGGTGCCTCCGGCACCGCTCCATTTTGAGGCTGGGACAAGGGGCCTGCGCTGTAGGTGTCCGCTGGAGGCACCGATGGACGGGACTCCTGCGTCGGTGCGCCAGCCGCCAAAGGCTCGACCTTCTCATTGAAAGTAGAATCATTACAGCCAGTAAGAAGACTGTATGTAAGGCCGAGCACGAGTGTCACTGTGATTCTTGCCATGGAAGCTTACCCTCGAATGCTTAGAAGGTAGATCGGATCGATGAGGGGTGCGACTCAAGGATTCTATTCAAGTATCTGACAATGATGGATAAAGTGAGGTCACATTCTTACTTCGAATGGATGATTGATGGCCACTGTGATCGTCAAGTCTCAAGGGATAGGAAAAGACTTGACCCGCGGCCCTCCTTCGCGTCAAGTCTAGGGGCCCCGGTGCCTAACTTGTCAGGATGTCGGGGGTATACGATAGAGGTGGTGCATGACGGAACAAAGCGTCATTTATGTTGTGGCGACCCCGATCGGCAACCTTGACGATTTGTCGCAAAGAGCGATCAAAGTCCTCAAGAATGTTGACATCGTAGCGGCGGAAGATACGCGACGGGCTCGGTTGCTTTTGCAACAGATTGGGCGGGAGAAAGTCGATATCGTCAGCTACTATGACCAAGTCGAGCAAGAGAAGGCTCCTCAATTGGTGGAACGTCTGCAGAAAGAAAAGCTCTCTCTGGCTTTGATTTCGGATGCTGGCACGCCCTGTATCTCCGATCCAGGATATCGATTGATTCGAGAAGCCCGTAGGGCAGGTATCACCGTTCACCCCATACCGGGGCCTAGCGCCCTGACGGCCTTGGTTTCAGCATCGGGGTTACCGAGTGATCGTTTGCTTTTCGTCGGTTTTCTACCCAATAAAAGAAGTGCGTTGGTCCGTGAAATTCAGTCTTGGCAGGCAATGGGTGCATCCGTGGTGTTTTATGAGTCGCCTCGACGACTGAAACAAACCCTGGCTGTCATAGCGGAATACTGTCCCCATGCGGAGCTTGTCATCGGTCGCGAGTTGACTAAGCTACACGAGGAAATCATCAGTACGGATGTTGCAGGCGCGCAGGCTTGGTGCCAGGATCATGAGTTTCTCAAAGGTGAGGCGACGGTGATGGTATCACTCGGTCGACCGCCTGTGCTCGACGACGAGGCGAACGAGAATCTGCGGGAACGATTGCTTGAAGAGGCAAAAGTCGGATTCCAACAGGGTGCTACACTTAAAGATCTACTCAAAAAGCTGCGGGACCGTGGTCTGACTCGTCCTGAGCTCTATCAACTGCTCTTGGCTGCAAAGGAGTCTGAACATGACAGCTAATCCTGAATCGAATTCTGGGAACGTATCGCCAGCAACGGTTCGGCGCTACACCTGGGTTTTTCTGTTTGCTACGCTGCTTGGAGGGGCTATGGTCTTTTTCGCAGTCGCCGGCCGCCGGTATCAGCTGATCGAGGCATCGAAGGCGAAACGTGCAGCTGGGGAAACGGTACAGCCTTTTCAGACTCCAGACATGGAAAAAGGGACGGGCAGTCCTGGATCGGGTCCCCAGCCTTGAAGATGGGCTTCGGCTATTCTGTCAGGCCGTAGTCCATGAGTCTTTTTGGAGGATGCGACCTCTCCATGCCAGGCACTCTTTAGATCTTGTTTCACGCATAAGATGAGGTGAGAATCGAGGTCGGTGCTGCTTGCTTAGGCGAGCTTTTTCCATTTTAGGCGGGCTTGACGGAGGAGTTCTTTGAGATCAGCAGCTGAAGGAGCCGATTCCGGAGGGCCATAGACATGAGCGTTGTAACAGTGAGCAAGTCTCTCCAGTTCTGGGCGCAAGTTCGGTATTTCGGTGGCTAATCTCCGAAAGAAGGCAGCGTGGGGTTCGATATCTTGGAGGACATAACCCTGGTCTCTCAGCTCGGTTAGAAACTGTCGGAGTTCGCCGGCCCACGGAGAATACCTTTGTCTTCTTCGGTAAACACGGATGATCTGCAGGCTGAGCAGGCCCCCCGCTGTACCTAGAAGGACCAACCAAATGATTTCGATATCCTCGATAAAGTCATTCAGTCGGGCGCCTCCAATTCGTGCCCAGTAGCCGAGCCAGGCGCTGATGAGAGCAGCTAGACCCGGGTCTTCTTGTCGACGCTGGGCTCCCGGCACAACAAAAGAAGGATCGACTCGCTGCCAGCGATCACCCATCCACACTTCGGTCCAGGCATGGGCGTCTGAATCAAGCACGAGGATAAAGCCGCTCGAGCCAAGGGATGTGCCGCCTTGAAAGCCTGTGACGACTCGGGCGGGTGTGCCTGCCATTTGCAAAAGACTAGCGAAGGATGCAGCAAAGTGTTCGCAAAAACCAAGCTTTTTGACAAATAAAAACTCGTCAAGCTTATCCTCGGAATCGAGAGTCCCCGGTTTCAGGCTGTAGCGAAAGCTTTGGAAACGGTGTAACAGGCTCAAGATCTGTCCCTCGACAGGAAGACGACGCAAGTCATTCACCAGGTCCTGAACCCGCCTTGAGGTGTGGATGAGGGGCTCCGGGGCAGTCGGTGTCATCTCGGGTTGAAAGGACTCACCGAGAGTGCTACCAGCTTCGATCAGTGAGTCCGGACTACGAAAGGTTTGAAGCTGGGGGTGTCGCAGGAGTCCGGATTCTGAATCGCGAACGGGTCGGGCATAGACCGTGTGCTCAACAAGTGGTAAGAGCCCCCTTAAGCGTGATTCACCGATGACTTGATAGACCAATGGAGCCGTTTTGCGTAGCAGGGGCGATGAGACTTCAGGAGTTTCATCCCGTTTGCGCCAGACCATACCGAAACTCTCATTCAGGACCGCCACTCGCCAGTACAGTGGTGGCAGCCAATTCGGTTTCTGAATAATCTTAGCACGAAATGCCACCCGATCTGATAAGGCCAGAGAGGCGATACGTCCTGGTTCGAGGACATCGGAAATGCCGGAAATTGCCAGATCGGAAGGATTCGAACGAATCTCTGGAAAATAAAAATAGATCGGGAGCAGAATTGCGGCGACGGGTAATCCAATCTTTAAGAGGTTTCGACCAAGAGGCAGAAGAGTCAAGAAAGCCTGCGATGGCAGATGGTGCATAAGGAGGCTGATGAAGATGATGCTTGTCAGGAAAAAATACAGAAACAAGGGATAAGTCGGACCTGGCGCTACAAGAAATCCTACTAGCATTGCAAACAGATGCCCATGCACCAGCATAATCTGTCGCTTGTGAGGACGATCGATCAGCATCATCAATCCGAGGACAACGACCAAAGAAGTCGCTGTTTCTCGATGCAGGAAACGAGGGGATTCAGTCGCCGCAACCAGAAAGAACAGTAAACCGCTGACGAAGATCAAGAGGCGAGGCGGCTGATAAAGTCCCGTACGAAGGATCCATGCTTTCCATAAGGTGCCCAAGGCCGCACCTAATGTTAGCCAGAGAGGAATGGTGCCGAAGAGCAGCATCAACAGCCCAAAATAAGCGAGGAGGGCAATGGGCAAAATGGGCCTCATCCTTGACCCTCCTGATGAGCTGCTAAGAGTCGGAGGGCCGCCATCATATGGTCCCGTCCGAAGTTTTCTGGTAACGATACACTGGGCATCTCGAGGCTGAATCTTCGATTTTGTTGGTGACAAGCTAAGATCCATGCGCTGAGTTGCCGCAATCGACTCTCAATATCGACTCCAGGTGTTTCGCTCAAGCTCAGATGAATCGGACCTTCATTCTGTGCGCCAAACTCTTTGACCAGCATATCCTGACCACGCGCAAAGGCCTTCCAGTCGACATGCTTCAAAGAGAGTCCTGGTGTGTAGGAGCGATGACCCTGAAAGTCTTCTCCAGCTCCCCACAGGCCCAGCAAGCCCTCTCGGGCTTGAGGGAGAGGGAGTGGGCCTTCAGGTTTCGGGTAGACGACGAGCTCAGCGGTGGTCGGGATCCACTTCCATGTGTAAAAGAGACCGTAGTAACCTCGACTGTATAATCTGAGGCGACCCAGCGGATAAATTCCTCGACCAGGGCAGCGCAAAATCAGGGCGCCACTGGCATGCTGGACCAGTTCATCGAGGCTGGGAGCCTCGATAGACTGAAAGCGACGCTCAGGTTCGATGAAGAGATTGTAGCGCCCCGCGGTGGCGCTGTTCTTGAAAACGACCGACAGGCGAGCGATGCCGCCCTCTTCGCCTGGTTCAGACGCCGTCACGTCACAGCTCACACCTTGTAAGTTGTTATTGGTCTGAATCATGGCGACCAGACCAAAGATGATGAGAGTCAATCCCACGGTATGAAACGGTGCATTGTATCGGTAGTACCCAAGGGCAAAGACATCCAAGATGAGCAGAAAAAAAGCTAGCCCATAGAGAGTCGGTACGATAAATGGTTTCTGCGGCTTCCGCGCAACTTTCAAGGGATACTCACTGAATTTAGAATGCTTTGTGCCCGTTCCCGTCCGATCTCGGGCCGGAGTTCATCACCGCTTACCAGACGATGACTCATCACCACCGAGGCGATCGCTTGGACATCTTCGGGCGTGACAAAGGCGCGCTGATCAAGCCATGCATAGGCCTGGGCTGCATGCAAAAGACCTAGGGAAGCCCGAGGAGAAATTCCATGGGAGGTTCTCCGGCTTTCCTGGGCCAGTGCGACGATGTATTGGATGATTTTTTCTGATACGAATACGCGTCTCGTCTCTTTTTGTCGGGCCAGAAGTTCTTCAGGCTCGAAGAGTGGGGCGAGGTCCTGCAAGGCTGAACCGGGATTGCCGTGGGTGAGAATTGCAATCTCAGCGTCACGGGTAGGATACCCAAGCTCCATCTTCATAAGGAAGCGATCGAGCTGGGACTCCGGCAGAGGAAAGGTCCCGATGCTGCGCCTTGGATTTTGAGTCGCGATGAAAAAAAAGGGTTTATCAAGTGCACGGGTCTGCCCATCGACACTGACAGCTTGCTCCTCCATCGCCTGAAGAAAGGCACTTTGAGTCTTTGGGGAAGCTCGATTGAGTTCATCACCTAGGACGAGCTGGCTGAAGATGGGTCCTGGTTGAAACACGAATTGCTGCAATTGTCGATCGAAGATCGATACACCTATGATATCTGCAGGCAGAAGATCAGAGGTGAATTGAATGCGATTGAAGTCAAGGTTGAGCAGGCGAGCCATCGTTTTGGCAAAGGTTGTTTTGCCCATACCCGGCTCGTCTTCCAAGAGAAGATGACCCTCGGCTAAAAAGCAGGTGAAAGCTAAACGGAACTGCTGCTCCTTGCCGATCACGACCCGATTCGCTTCTTTGAGAAAGGGTGCAAGTATCATGTGTCGTCCTTAGGAGCCGCTAGCTGGGCGAAGTTTGGGATCGGCAGGATCCACCACACGGCAGCTTTGTTCGAGCTGCTGCACGGCATCGAATGCAGCGATCTTGTAGCCCTCAGCCAGAGTTGGGAAGTTAAAGATGATGGAGTTGATGAAGTCGTGAATCTTCATTCCGGCAATCATACAGCACTGACCGATGTGGATCAGATTAGCGGCATCTGCCCCAACAATATGCACCCCAAGAATGCAATAGGTTTGGGAGCAGACCAGCATTTTCATTAAACCATGGCTGTCTCCTCGAATGTAGCCACGAGCGATCTGATCATAGCGAGCTCGACCTACCACATAGGGTTGACGTGCTGCTTTGAGTTCTTCCTCGGTTTTCCCTACGGAGGACATCTCAGGAATGGTATAAACCCCTAATGGATAATATTCGGGGAACTTCACACCCTGCACACCGAAGGCGTGGCAACTTGCGATACGACCTTGCTCAGCTGATGTGCTCGCTAGGGCCGGCGGTCCGATCACGTCACCCGCAGCGTAAATATGTGGCACCGATGTCTGGAAGTATTCATTCACTTGGATGGCCTTTCGCTCGTTGTAGCGGATGCCGATGCGCTCCAGTCCCAAGTGATCACTGCAGGATTCACGTCCCGCAGCAAAGAACCACACTTCGCTCTCTAGGACCAGACCACCGCTGTAGCGAGCCCGAACGAGTGGACCGTCGACCACGAGATGATCAAGCGTGCAGCCGAGTTTGAAGATGACGCCCATCTCCTCCATCGATTTCCGCAGTTCCTCAGCAATTTCCTGATCCATAAACTGCATGATGCGGGTGCGAGCGTCGATGATGTAGGTCTCGACGCCGAGAGCAGCAAAAATGCAGGCGTATTCACAGCCGATAATCCCCGCGCCAAAGATGGTGATCGAGCGAGGCAGTGTCTCGAGTCGTAGGACGTCATCGGAATCGATCACGCGCCAACCATCGAAGGGTAGGTCCGGAGGCCGGCGCGGTCGAGATCCGGTCGCAATTAAAATGTAGTCAGTTTTGACCAGTAGGCTTGGTCCTGTCGCTGGATTGATACGGATCTCGTGATCGGATTCGATAAAGGCTGCTCCGGCGATAATGGCGACATTTTGTTGGGATAACTGATCACGGACGATCTTTTCTTCGTCTCGTGATGCTGTCTCGAAACGGAGTCTTAAGCGGGCCGTCGATAGATTGTTAACCAGGCGGCTCACCCAGTGCGGTCCGAGGTGTGAATGAATGCTACGGGTGGCAGCTAGGGTCTCTCTGAGGGTCTTAGACGGGATGGTCCCGGTATGAATCCATGTCCCACCGATACGCTCGGGGTGCCTCTCAATGATGGCAACTTTTTTGTCGAGGCGAGCAGCCTGTAGGGCCGCGTGCACACCAGCAGAACCGCTGCCAATCACGACCAGATCGTAGTTGGTGTCCGACATAATCTCCCTCTCCGCGTCTTCTCTAGGTACACTATCGGTCGATAGCTGCGAGAGTGAAGCCCGCTTATGGGTATTGTTTGCCGGGAAGATCGCAGGGCATGATTGAAACTGACTTTTCGTCATGAGCTAGACAAGATACCATAGGGATCTGGCAGCGAATAATCCAGGTCAAGATCGCCAGGGAGGGCGAACATGGAGACTCAAACCGACTTTATCGTCGAGAGTATTATTGGTCTCAGGACGGGATTTACCATCTTCGGTGTCTTGATTGTAGTATTGGCGATCTTGTTTCTGAGCATCGGGCAGTTCCCTCAGCGGCTGAGCCTACTCCTGCGCTCGGCAGCATTCATCTGGGCCGGGGCCTATACTCTCGTGCTATGGGATATGCTACCGACTTTGCCTCGCGAAGATATTCTACTGATGGGGATCTTTCCCTGTCTTTGCTTCTTCGTCATCCCCGAATGTGTCGAAGTCGTCTTGCAGGGACTTTATCGTACCTTTGACTGGCCCGAACCCTTGAAGAAGGTGGCCTTCGAACAGCAGAAAAAGCAACTCGATCTCTCCTTTCGCAAGCAACAGATCGCCGATCGCCCCAATGCCTGGCGGTCGCAAAGTCCCTTCCAGACTTCAGAAAGGGTCCCTGGTTCCGTGTTAGGGAGCGAGAGACATTCGAGCGGAGTTTAGGTGGATTCTGAAACATAAGCCGGATACTATAAAAAGGATCATGAGAGCGAGCGATTGTAACGGGAGACCTCCATGAATTTTGGTCTGCTATTCTTTCAGTTCACACCCTTGATCGCTTATCTTGCCTTCGATTACTGGAAGGGCTTTCGTGCTGGTATCTACGCGGCTATGGTCGCAAGTCTCGTTATTCTGAGCTACGATTTCATCGTTACAGGCGAAATTGATCGCTTCGTGCTCGGGGAAGTCATGCTCATTATCGGGCTGGGGATCGTGAGTCTGCGAATGAACAACGATCGTTGGTTTAAATTTCAACCTACCGTGGTAGGGCTGGTTTTTTCAGGAGTTTTCGCCTATTTTCAGCTTTCTCACCAACCGCTTATGAATGAATTTATTCCCCACATGGAGAAATTGCTCGGTGCGCAGGAGCCGAATGCTGAGCCGCAGATCGGGACAAGCACGGTTCCGACGGTTCCGACGGTTCCGGACACTCTCGCCATGCTGCGTGACCCTCGGATCCAGCAGATTTTCGCAGCTTTGTCACAGACCTGTATCTGGCTCTTTTTGGGCCATGCCCTGATCATGGCCTACGCAGCTCTGCGGCTCTCGACGGGCGCCTGGTTCGCCTGGAGGCTAGCGATCTATCCTGCTTTGATCATCGCCGTTGTGGTCCACATGGGAATTGGGTGATCTCCGCTGGCCCGCTGGTTGTATGCTTACAGCCTGTCAGAATATAATCAATGCTGGGGGGAGTGTATCCTTGCATCCCGCGCGTCGGGGTTATCGCAGGGGGGCACCTTCAGGACTCTGCCCTCGTGGGCACATAGCATCGGGATGGCTCATGTTTGAAATCAATGCGCGGCTCAAGCAATCAAATCCACAGCCTGCCTCGGAGCAAGAAGGAAGTCAGTTTGTGATCCAGAACTATGCTGCCTGGAAAGCTGGTTTGCCTTTTCAAGCCGAAGTGCCAAGTGCCAGGCAGTTGCCAGCCATCCTAGCGGTCGGAGGGGGCAAGGGGGGTGTTGGCAAAAGCATTGTGAGTGCCAATATCGCAGCAACCTTCGCCCAGTTTGGCTACAGGGTCCTGGTGATCGATCTGGACTTGGGTTGCTCGAACCTCCACAGTCACTTCGGAATCGCTATGCCTAAGAAGAGTCTGGCGGACCTTCTGTTGAGCCGCACTTCGAGCTTTCGCGACGTCATCCTCCCCGCACCGACCCAAGGGGTCGCCTTCATCGCGGGCGGTCGGGAGGAGGTTTGGAGTGACGTGATGGACCAGTCCTCCGAGCATTTAGCTCCGCTTTGGCAGGGAATACTCAGCAGTCGACAGCAGTATAAGGTCGATATCGTGGTGCTCGATCTCGGTGCTGGAACCCACCGCTACACGATGGACTTTTTCACCTGTGCCCATCTCGGGATGGTGACCTGTCTGCCGGAGCCGACGTCGATAGAGAATGCCTACGTGTTCTTCAAGATGACCCTCTGGACCCTAATCGACAACCTGGGACGACGCTTGGGGGAGGTGGAGCGAGCCCAGGACATCAAGGCAGCCTTGTCATCCTTGGCTGGCGGTTCACTGACGGCTGGCTATGCGGCAGCCTTCCGCCAGCTCCAACTGAGTTATCCGCTGTTCGTGCAGGATTTACTGCGAGCCATTCAGGGGCGTTGCCTCGGGATTTTGATCAACCAAACTCGTGACCAGTCGGATATTGACCTGGGGCCTTCGATGGAGCATATCTGTCAAAAATACTTCGGTCTGCCAACGAAATACATCGGCTACCTCAATCATGACGAGTCGGTACTGAAGTCTTTGAAAAATCGGCGTTTGCTTGTTTCCGATTTTCCCCATAGTATGATCGCTAAACGACTTTCGGTCGCAGCAGCTCAGTCCCTTAAAATCCTTGGCATGCAACGGAGACATTGATGATCGAACAGCTTGGAACAGAATCCAACGCTATGCGAAACACTCAACCTTCGCCCCATCAGGGCCCGTCCTTGTACGAGCTTCTCGATGTATCGACTCAGGCGACGCGGTTGCAGATCCGTGAGGCTTACATTCGCCTGAAGGCGACTTATGCCAGCGGCAGCCAGGCTTTATATTCGCTCGTTTCCGATGAAGAAGCACGCGAAACTCTCGAGAAAATCGAAGAGGCCTATCGAGTTCTGGACGACGAAATGCTTCGCAAGGACTACGATGATAGTCTGGGGCTCGGGCGTAGCCTGGGAGCGGACGTGTTCCAGGGAGAACCGACCCGCCCCCACAAGCGAGCCACCTTAGGAGGTGAGACCGGAGCTTTGATAAATTATCCCAGCGAATCGGCGGGTGGTTCAGAGCCCTGGATGGAGGAATCCATCGAAGCCAAACCTGTGCTCCGTCGCATGACCAGTCTTACGAAGATCAAGAAATTTGCTACGCGCGCTTTCGATCGCGACATCAAGGCGCTGAGGGAGCCGATTTTGGCGCGTCCACAGGCTTTTGACGGGGCGGCTCTGACTCAGTTGAGAGAAATCGAACAGGTGCAACAGAGCGAGATTCAAGAGCGGACCAAGATTGCCATTGAATACATCAAGGCGCTTGAGAATAACGACTTCCCGAAGTTGCCTTCTCTCGTGTATGTTAGAGGCTTTCTGAAGATTTATTTGCAGTACCTCGGGCTCCAGGATCAGGAGGCCAAGCCGCTGATCGAAGCCTACTCGGAGAAATACAACCTTTGGCGCGAGAAGAATCGACCCCACGCACCCTGACGGTTCCCAGCGACTACGCGGGACGTCTGGATGCCTATTTAGTCCAAGAGTTACCTGGCCACAGCCGGTCTGTAATCCAAGCATGGATCAAGGCTGGACGGATTCGGGTCAACGGTGAGTTGCAAAAGACCGGCTACACCCTCCACAGTGGGGATCGAGTGGATATCGAGGGATTACCCCCTCGGAACGACCGTCTGCTCGAGCTTGAACCCGTAGACCTCAGCCTGGATATCCTCTACGAAGACGACGAAGTTCTGGTTCTCAATAAGCCTGCTGGGCTCGTCATGCATCCCGGTGCGGGAACCCGTGAGCAGGTCACTCTCGTCGCGGGTGTCCTCGCGCATATTGGGCGTGAAGCAGGCCAAATGCCGGGTGAGCCGCTGCGTCCTGGAATCGTGCACAGACTTGACAAGGAGACTTCAGGTGTGTTGGTCGTCGCTAAAACCACGCGAGCCCATCGCCACCTGAGCACCCAATTCAAGAATAAGACTAATCTCCGCGAATACGTGGCGCTCCTCGAGGGGGCCATGGCTGGCTCTGAGCAGACCGTGGAAAGCTATCTGCATCGGGATCCCAAGCACAGGATCCGCTTTGCCTCGTTGAGTTTGGAAGATTATGCGAGAAAAGTAGAAGACGGTGCGGATCTCGTGAGTTATCGCTTCGCGAAAACCCATTTCTTCCGAAAAAAGATTTATGGCCAAAAGTTGACTGTGGCCTTGATGCGACTTGAGACCGGGCGGACCCACCAGATACGGGTCCACGCTCGAAGCCTGGGTCTACCGGTCTGGGGGGATAAGTTGTATGGGGCGACTCTGCGGCTGCCGGCTGGGTTTCCTGCTGAGCTACGGCAAGCTCTTCAGGATGTACCGAGACTCTTGCTTCATGCTCGGCGCCTTGGCTTTGAGCATCCGCTGACAGGCCAGAAACTTGCCTTTGAAGCCCCTCTACCCCCGGATTTTCGAAGCGTGTTAGAATTATTAGAAAAGCATAGCCAGATCTAGTCAAAGTCTAAGTGTCTTAGTTCGAGGGATGGTTGTGATGCGCATCAAAGCTCTTGTCCTCTGTGTCCTGTCCCTGTTTCCCATGGGCTTGGCGATCGCCAAGGAAACCAAGGCTACGCAGGAGGAAATGGTGTTCCTTCTCGTTGATAAAGCTAAGTTGAGGGCTGACCTTCTCACTTGGCCCGAGAATGAACAGGTTTCGGAGCGACTCCTGTCCTTCCGGATCGCGATTGGCAAAGAAGAGGGTGACAAGCAGAAGGTGGGAGATAATCGAACACCCGAAGGCATCTACTTTGCCAAAGGCATTATTGATGGCGGAGAGTTGCCAGCGAAATATGGCCCTTACGCGATCCCTATCGATTTTCCCAATCCGCTCGATCGGTACCTTGGAAAAACAGGTTATGGGATTTGGCTCCATGGAGTCGAACAGGATAATCGAATCGAAGCAGCAAAAGTTACGGAGGGCTGCGTCGCGTTTTACAACGCCGATATCGAGACTTTGACCCAGTGGCTCTTGCCTCACCAGTCAGTCATCGTGATTGCCAAGGATGCGAAAGAGGTCAACCGTCCTCAGGACATCGCCCAGGTTCGAAATTTGACTCAAGCATGGATTGATGCCTGGGCTGCGCGGGATCTCAGCCGGTACATCAGTTTTTACAACGAAGACTTTAAACACCTCAACAGGAGCTTAAGCGCTTACGAGGCTTACAAACGTCGAGTCTTCGCTTCCTATAGGGATATGTCTGTTAAGATGAGTGAAATCCGTGTCTTCTCCCACGATCGGTATGCCGTGGCGATTATGAACCAAGACTTCAAAGGTGACGATCGCTATCAGACCAGCGGTCGGAAGATACTCTACTGGAAGCGGAGCTCGGATAGTGGCGAATGGAAGCTATTCCATGAGGAATTCGATCCAAGACCGATTCGATTCACAAGTTATTCGCGTGAAAAAATCGCCCAGATCATCAAGTCGTCACCGAGCACCAAGGTGCTGCAGGAACACTCAGGAGAATCACGCCTCTAAGGGATTAAGGGATGTGCGTCCTGAGAGGCCTCGATGGGTCGATACTTCATCATCCTCAGTTCCTCATGAGCTGCCGATCGACGCAGGTCTCTGACATGCTTGCCCTGAACCCTGGCGGAACCTTTATATCCGGGCTGCTCCTCAGAATTGATCTCAATTCACAACCAATGTTTAAAAAGCTGAAAGAACCAGGAAAGCATGCGATCGCGTTTGCGAAGACGCTTCAGGGAGGTCTCAGCAGATTGGGAAACAGCTAGGTCGGCCTGCCACTGCTTCAGTAGCTCATCGACAACGCGCGTGTTCTTGGTCACGATCTCGATCTCAAGGTCGTGAAGAAAACTGCGGTGATTCATGTTGTAGGAACCAACAAAACCATAATCATCGATGATGAGGGTTTTGGCATGCAAGACCGAGGGCATGTACTCCCAGATCTGGATACCCCGTTGCATCAGATCACGATAAAAAGCACGGCTGGCATGTTTGACGATAAACACATCAGACACATGGGGGACAAGCACTCCGACCTCAACACCACGCTCAGCAGCCTTGATGAGGCGGCTGAGTAGACGATGTTCTGGTACAAAGTAGGGTGTCGTAATCAAAATTCGCTTTTCTGCATGTGTGATAAAGTGAAATAGGCTCCGCTTGGTCCGCCGACGCCAACGTGCCCGCGAATTGAGGCGCAACCAAATGGGAAGGCGACGCATACGGGGCGCAGGCCACCAAAATCGTACCGCTCTCTCCCATGTGACATCCATCTCCCTCTTGATAAGTTTGACGTCAGATCCGCTTGCTCTGAGGCCCGTATCGCGCCAGGCTGGAAGCCCGGGCTGATCCATGTGCGCGGCGCAGATGTTAAGACTTCCAAGATAAACCAAGCGTTGGTCGATCAAAACGAGTTTGCGATGGTTGCGTTTGTTGACTCGGCCGATCAGGGCGAGTCGTTTGCGTAGCGATTGATAGGTGAGTAGGGGGGAATGATGAGAAATTTGTGATTGCAGGGGAAGTGGATGATAGACCTCGAATGTGATACCACATAATTTACAAAAGTTGGCAATTTCTGGAATATCCTCAATCGAACCAATCCCATCGACCAGCAGTCGGACGGCGACTCCCCGAAGTGCAGCTTCCTGCAGCTTGAGAAGAATACTCTGTCCGACATGATCGAAGTGAAAAATATAGGACTCGATGAGAATCTCATATTTGGCCTCTAAGATGCTCTGTTCTAGTGCCGCGAAGTAATCAATGCCCCGAAAAAAGAGTGTGTAAGTCAGGTCCGCCTCGACGAAGTCGATCGGCTTTTGGGTGTCGAAGGGGCTCGGAAGATTCAGAGACGGCATAGGCATAGATGCGCCTTATTCATATCTATCACTCTAGCGAGGCCATCGATATGCGACAAGGGTAAAATCTTTCAGGTGCATGGAAGAGCTAGGTAGATTGTGCCTCCTGCAGGAGGAAAGTACACGGAGATGGAAACGATCTTCGAGCAAAAGGAGCTTGGTCTCGATCATCTCGGGATCATTTTTTTAGCTGGAACATAATCCATGGAAAGACGAAAGGCGTGTTCGAGAATGTGTTGTGAGCTGAAGCCTTCCCTAGCGTGAGTCTCGGCTTCTATCAACGAGAGACCTTGGTGGTGGGTTTCACCTCGACCCCGGAAGATCCAGGTATCCCGCTCCCAGACAATAGAATCAGGGCAGGATGGGAGTTTGAAGCGACTCATAGCATGCAGACAAGGCCATTGAAGTCGCTCTTCGACACCTTCTAAGATCACCTGAACGACTCCAGATTTAGTGCGTATGCGTTGTACCGACAGCAGACCTTGAGGAGCTCCACGGCTGGTCAATTCGTAGGGTCGATAGCGTCGGGACCAAGGCGCGATACCACCGCGGGCAAACATAAGCCAGCGATTGGGCTCTAGGTGTTGCTTCAGTCGATTGAGGAGCGACCAGAATGAAGGTTTGGGTGATCTGGTACGCTCTATTCCCCAAAAAACAGCACAGTGTGTCGTATCACAGAGAGCCTGCGTATCGGGATGTCTCCCCGCCGCTTGGCGCGCATTCCATGCTAGTGTTGCCTGCAGCGCTTCGGCAGCCTCCGGTGCTAACCGATCGCCCTCCTGAGCCCAAGCACCTTCAACATAGCTCCAAAGATCGGTGTTTAAGATGGGTCTTCCATCTTTAAGGTCGATCAGCCCATAGATCAGTCTTTGCTGTTTTGACTTTGGGCTCATCGAGTAGAGACGGAAGCGGCCGCAGCTTGAAAGCAGCAAGCCTGAACGTAGGGTTTCCACAGGGCAATCATCCAATCGACGCCAGGCTCCCGGCCTTAAGGCCGAAAAGATTTGGATGCGGACCACTCGAGTGGCCTCTTGATAACGGTCCTGCCAGATGGAAAGCCTTTGTTCCATCTCAGGCCATAGATCGCGACCGCGGATTCCCCGTTTGTGCATGATGGCAAGGAAAGTCGGTTGATTCTCAGGCCAAACGACAGCAAGCCAGCCATGTTGTACCTTGCCCTGCCTGTCCGTCGAGGTTCCTGTTTTGGCCCAGGCTTGCATCGACTGGAGAAGAGGGAAGCTTCGTGGACCCCATGTTTCGAGAGTGCTGTGCTCAGCATGCTGCATCGCACGAAGGCCTACAAACCGCGAGGGATCGAAGAGTATGGAGCGCCTTAGCAAAAGAGCAACATCTCGCATCGAGCCTGTTATCGCCTGCTCCTCACCCAACAAAAGTCGAGGTTTGTGGAACCAAGCCATGCGCTTTGTAGGATCTGCCTCCATAGGTTCCAGCCAGCGCTGCAGGCGAGCTTGGTCAAGCTGAGCGGCTTGCCGCAAAAACCAGAGCGTATCAGAGCGAGCTAGGGCACGATGTAGCTCTGGGGTGGGCCCGCGTCGGAGACTGGCGGCATAGGGTATCTTCAGTAACGATGCGAGAGGTAGCGCTGTTGTCGCGCTGCTGGTTTGTTCGTAGATACGAGCTGATTGAAGCTGCATAAGCAGCGTATCAGGTCCTTCAATAGCTTGGGGTGAGCTTTGTCTGACATGCTGAAGGATTTTTGAACTGACACCACAGGCTTCGAGCGGCCAACCATAACGATCGATGAGTCGGCGCAGCAGTTCGTAATCGTGAGCCCTCCAGGCGCTCGGTTGCACGGGAAGGACCTGCGTCTCCAGAGGTGTTCCGTCGTCGCTGCCTGCACTTTCGCCACTAAAGGCCATGGCAGCTGCTTCGGCTGCCCATGGCGGTTGCCCCTGACAGGATTGATACCAGGCTTCGTGCATCAGCTCATGACGCATATGCTGGATCAAGCTCAGTCGTCCTTGCGGTTCGAGCCTGATGCGCAGTCTTCCTGGTTGCCATATTCCACCGTGCGACGAAGATTGTCCCCCTGGCAGAGGCTCGACTTGAATCGATCCCTCGAGTCGATAGCCTCGCTCCTGGATATCTTGAGTCGCCTTCTCGAGCTCTTCTCGAAATAAGGGCTGCGATTGGAGTGATGCTACGATGATAAAACTTACGGCCAACTTCACTCGACTCTGACCTCTAGCGATGGACTGCGGGCCCGAATTGCATCCGTATACATATCGAAAGCTTGAGCAGGCGGCAGTGACACTTGACCCTGATAGCCCACGCGCCAGACCTGAAAGAGACTCAGCCGCTCCTGGCCTTTGATCTGGACGATACGCTCTGTTCCCTCGGGATGTCGATAGGTGTCACGGATGTGACTTTGGAACTTGAGGGCTTCCTTCTGTAAGGCAGCGTCAGCGAGCACTTGATCGTCTTCTTCTTCCACAAGACCCAGCGAGGGAACAGGATCACGCACCACAATGAGTTGGCTCGCTCGTGAGCCTTGCGGTAGGGTGGAAGCATCGGCTTTGAGGTCAATCCGGGAGATCACATACTCCCCTGGCCGCAGAGTGATGGTTCCTTCGAGAGGCAGAGGTTCTGCTCCCTGACTTTTCAAACGAAAAAGCCGACGAGTCACCTCGATTCCACGACTATCCTGCACAAGATTCTTGTAAGCCAAGGTATACGTGAGTCGGGCCCGGAGCATCGATTGGGAGGGGGCACCCTCAACGCGGATCGAGGTCGCATGGGGAATTGAAGTCCCCTGAACCGAGTCCTTCCACAGATAACCTCCGATAAAGGGACTCATGTTGCCCAGCGTTTCGCCCACTGCGTTGCGCACGATGGGACGGGCGGAAGCCGGGGTTTTGCGAAGCTCTTTCATTTCGTCACGGATGAGGGGGAGCAAAGCGAACATGACCTGGCCAGTGCTGTATGTGGAACCCCACCCCCATTCGTTCCGTAAACCCTCGAGGAGCATCGATTTACCGTCAAGTATTTCGCCCGCGCTTAGACTCTGTGTCTCATACAGGGCACGGAGCGACTGAGCCATCACCACAGAAGCTTCGACAGGGATACCTTCGAAATGGTAGCTAGCGTCTTGGTAGGCCCCCCGACCTAGAAGCCACTTTTGCTTGAGAAGCTCCTGAAAATCCTTGATTTGAGCGCGCAGCTCGGTCTTATCCCAACCTTGTTCACGAGTGGTTTGGCTGAATATGAGGGCCCAATTCAGCTCTGCGAGGTTCAAACTCTGCCGATTGGAGTGCAGGCGATCGATCAGCTGCTTGCGCTTGTCCCCCCAAAGGCTGAGGAGCTCACCAGCCTGGGAAGGCTCCAGCCATAGCATCCAGTCGCCTTTCTCGATTAGTTGACCTTCGTTGACTCCGAGTTTGGTCCGTATCCAGCTCGCCATCTCTTCTATACGTGGACTCAGCTCGGGTCTTTGATCCCTGATCTGATGGAACCACATGTAAGTCGAGATCGTAGGCAGGAGGCTCGGTTCGGGATCAGAGGCAAAGAGTTTCATGCCTCCACTCTTGTCTTGGTTCTTGAGGATACGTTCGATACCGACTTTGAAGTTGGCCTCAGCTTCCTGATAGAGATTTCGGTAGGCTCCGAGGTCCTCAACTTTGTAGCCGGAATCTTTCAGGACTTGGAGGACCACCAGGTTGGGTAGTGTGGCATGAATCAGTTGTTCTGTGCAGCCGTAGGGGTAGCGAACGAGATCCGCAGCTGTCTGCAAGACGGCACCACTTAAACCTTGGTAGGCAGTGACCTCCAGTTGACCCAAACGAGCTTGTTCCGGGATGACGAGATTCAATTCAGCATCTCCGACTTTGCGAAGCGGACTGGTGATTACATCGTCGATCGCAGCCTCTCGTGTCTCAAGAGCATAGACCTCAGGCAGACGTATTTGATCATCGATCTTGGTCTTGAGGCTGAGACCGTTCCACCCGGCTCGAAGGTTGTCCTTAGCTAGAAGGGAGATCATTTCGACTTTTTCCTGCTGAGGGGCCAGGGGTTGTGGGCTTGCTTGAGTGGGAGTCAGTTCCAGAGAAGGAGTGAGACCAGACAGTTCGAAACCCAACGTCACCGGCGTTTGCCCTTTATTTTGTAGGGTGATCGGCAGTGACAGTCGATCGCCAGCTCGGACAATTTGGGGGGAGCGGGGGGTGACGACATGATCGGATCGGCTCATGAACTGGGCGCGAGCTTCGCCGACCCGCCCTGTCTGATCATGGGCCACAGCAGTTATCCGCCATTCGGTTAGATTGCTAGGTAGATCGAATCTCGCCTGGACCTTTCCCTCAGCATTGGTCACAAGATGAGGAAACCAAGCTGCCGTATCGCGCTCACTTAACTTCTTTAGGAGTTCCGAGCTTTTCATGGAGCCGAGTTGGAATGTAGGCCGACGAATGCGATCCCCGTAACCATATCCTTGAAGGTCCTTGCTATAAAAGGCAGCGAGATTAAGTCGAGCCAGAGGGTAAAAAAAGTCGACGAGGGAGGGGCGTATCTCTTCTTGGATCGCATACACGGCTCGATCGACAACCGACAGGGAGAGTTCAACCTGAGGTAAGGGGCGTCCCTGATGATCTCGGGCTGTGACCTCGATTTGGAACGGTCTGAGGGGCGCTGTGACCGAGGCTTCTGGCTTAATATCGAGAACAATCTTTCGGTCTGGGTCCATCAGGCGAAACTTTTGGACGACATGTCGAAAGCTACCAGTCTGCATGGGAACACTCACCCAAAGACTGGCCCCGGTTCCCCATTCGACTTTGGGTGTAAGCGGGAGGTCGACACTGCGGCCTTTGACCTCAAGGGCTCGATGCTCGAGTACTCGATCATTTGCGACGGTCATCCAAATTGTGCCCTTCGCCTTTTGTCCCCATGTTTCGGGTAGAATGAGAAAGCTCGTGAAGGTTTGACCTGCTTGTACATCATCGCTAGGACTCAGCAGCTGCAGCGTATCGGCGGCTCCAATGGCTTCTCCCTTACGGCTCCGGATCACCAAGGTTTGAGGCTCTGAGCTGAAGGGAGGGGTAAAGCCTTCCTCACCCAACTGATCGAGCGAAAGCCTCACCTGGTAAAGACCGGCTTGATGGAGTTTCGGTAAGGTGATAAGTGCTATACCTTTGGCATCCGTGGTCACAGAAAGCTCGTCAACGGTTTTGATCGGACCCTCTGGTGGCACAAGGCTAATCTGAAGTTTGCCGCGACCCATGGGTGCTGGGCGCCCGTCGGGGAAAAGACTTTGCACCAAAACTTGCGCCTCTTCACCAGGAATCGCCAAACGCCGATTCAAAGCCAACCGGCCAACGAGGAGGCTACGGGGTGCAGCATAGGTGCGATTGAGCACAGCCGCACTGCCTGCAGCATCGGTGGCCCGAATACTCATCACATAGGTCCACTCCTGTTGATCGAGCTCCGACGAGGTGGCTGGTAAGCGAAACTTCAGCGTGGCTTCGCCTTGCTCATTCAGCGTCTGCCAAGCTTCTTCCTCATTGCTGGCCCCATCGAGAGTACTCCAAAGTCTTTGGGGCTGTGACAATGGATTGACCGAACGCTGTAGACCCCAGTAGTCGACGCCAGCCGCCATCGCCTGCCCAGCATCAACGACGAACTCGGGGAGCTCATACTTTTTTCGATACACGTAGGCCGCAAAGCGCACTCCCTTGGGAATGCCTCCACTATAACGTTGCGCTTTGAAGCTGAAGGTGAATTCGCTGCCGGATCGTAAAGCTCCAGATTCCGATACAGTTTCAAGATAAAACTGCGGCTTGATATAATCTCGAATGCGCAGCTCACCGCCGAACTGAGATTCTCCGAGTGCTATCTGTGCTGTATAAAGACCCGGGGCGAGGGAGGGCGCAATGTCCAAGTGCCCACTCACCGACCCCTGTGGCGTGATCGTTGCTTCGGCATCGACGCTCACACTTTCGCCCTTTGTATTGAGAAGGCTCAAGCGCACAGCACCCTGTGGTTGAGGGCTGCCTGGGGGTGTCTGAAGGATGCCTTTAAATGCGATGTTTTCTCCTGGCTTATAGATCGGTCGATCGGAGAGCAGATAGATCTGCGTGGAGGGACGACCCTGCGTTGTGAAATCTGTGTCGATAAAACTCGTTTGTTCACCGTGTTTCACCTCAACTAGGAGTCGACCAGGCAACTCCTCTTGTCGCACGATGTGCACGCTACCGTCGGCAGCGGTCTGCTGATGGCTTGTCTCCCAAACGCCCTGAGGTGAACGCCAGCGTACCTTGGCACCCGATAGCGGTTGACCCTGGCGATCGATTGCATGCACGATCAGATCACGGGGCGACTGCAGGACCTCGACCTGTAGATCGGTGACCTGGAGGAGCACTTGGCCTTCTGCTTGACCTTGGATGCCCTGGATCAGATAGAGCCCAGGAGGTAGGGGCTCGAGGGCCAATGTTCGATCCTGATAACGCCCATAATCATCATATTCTGTGTCCAGGTTGTTGCCCACGCCGGTCTGGGGCGAGCGAGTCCACAGATCCGCGAAGGGGTCATCTGCCGCACCCTGTTCCCCTTGCCCTGCTGGACTCAGGCGAAGTTCACGGATCACAGTAAAGCCATCTGGTGGGCGAATCGTGAGGATGGGAGGAACAGGGGCGATGGGCTTTTGGAGACGAGGCTGCAGTGGCCTATCAAAGACGGCTCCCAACTGATTTCTAAAATCTTCGCGGAAGAGGCGACGTATTTTTTCGAGGGGCCACTGCCAGCGATTTATGCCCCTAGCGAGATGATGGCCGGGATTGAGTGTAGCCTTCGGCTCTTCGTAGGCGCGGCTGACAGGGAACTGGCCTTCCAGAAAGGAATCGATATGCTCTGCTTTGAGAACCCGCAGGATCATCGGCTCATCGCGGCGGGCATCGATGCGGATTTCTGGGCTCTCATCGCTGCGATAGCTCCGTTCGATCGTCATGTAGAATGGACTGCCTGCAAAAACCTGTGCGCTTGCAAGCAGACCGAGGACGAGAATCAAGATCCGATCGATCATAGCACCACCCCTAGCATAGAACCCGATAGCTTCAAATGTTTGGGATCTTCACCCGCGATAAATAAAAAAGCTGGTATCTTGCTCCACTCGTCTTCCGTTTTACGAAGTGCGGCTTCGTGGGCTTCGAGCATGCCGGGTATCTTTTTGGGTTCAGCGCGAATTTTAGCGAGAGCTTCGTAAGCTCCGCCTAAGCTCAGCAGCCGAGGTGCTAGTTGCCCTGGGGCAAGATACAAGGCGAGTCGTTGTTGAGGTGATTGCTTTTTCTGTTCGGCCCACGAGATGCTGCGGCCTTCGCAGGCTTCGAGCATCCGTTGTCGGAGACGAAGGCTTGTAGCTAAGAGGAGGGTTCGGCCTCCCTCGCAGGTTACTCCATCCATCTTGACGATGGAAGGTGCGGGCCAATCTTGCTTTGGATCATCTCTGCGCAGAACAAAACCGAAGACCTCGGTCACGTTCCCCGGGTTGTCGTCTTGGACTTCAAAGTCCCAGATAAAACCTAAATCGATCAGTTTTCCTTCGGCCTCAACCCAAGGTGATTCACCCTTGCTCAACCGCTCTCCCCAAAGAGTCGGTTGCCAAGCGGAGGGAGCACTCACTCGACTGCCAAGAGCAAAAAAGATATCGGCCGGGATGCTTTTCCATATGTTTCCATTTTGGTTTTTCATGAATGCTGAGAAGGGACCTGCCTGAGAAAGATTAAGTGATAGATCCAGGGTCTGCTTAGGATTGAGCTGCATGATCAGGTCAACATGCTGCTCACTCTTCTCAAACAAAAGGTCTTGTAGTTGGCCAAGCCATGCACCGGGCCGCATGCGCACCGATAGCCCTGCTTCCGATAGCGAGGGGAGCACCTCTTGATCTTCCGCACTGTCGAGGAGATTGAGGAGGGCGGAGAGGTCAAAGCCAAGATAAGTGCGGCCCTCTCGCTCGATGGCGAACAAGCGGTTTTGCAACAATGGAGCTTCATAGATCGATAGCGAGCCGACTTTATACTGACGCTCGACTCTTTGTTGCAGATAAGTGTAAACTGCCTCACGTCCTAGGCTGGGAGCTTTGCTAGAAAAACTCAGGATGTAACCCTGACGACCGCGCCACCGATCAAAGTGCAGCCTTGCATCCTGCGATAGGAGATCCTCGATAACCTCTTGCGCGAGTTGAGCCTTGATCCCTTGCTTGGTGAATTGATCGAAGGGTAGAGCTAAAACCTCCTTGATCGGGGTGAGAAGGTTTTGAAACGGAGTGAGGGCATCCTGTGTGTCCTTGCGTGCCAGCCATTTCCAAATAGAACGGGCGTTGTGCAAGTTTAAGGTCGCGGCTACGGGGTTGCGGACGAGTGTCCAGGTTACGTTCCGCGACGCGAGGCAAGCGGGGCGCATGGGATTATATGTCTCTTGCCACTTGGGGTCTGACTGACGAACATCGTCCGGAACGTCTTCTGGAAAAACACGGGAGAATCCGCCGTCACCTGCAAACCAAAGAGGACAGTCTTGATAGCGAGGCGGCTTCACCTTTTCTGGCATGTCCGCCTCAGGCATGGCAGGCCAACCCATAGACGAACCACCTAGAAACGGCTTTCGTTCGGTGTTAAGTAGTCGAACCTTCATCTCGAGTTGAGCTGTTACTGGAACATCCAGACGCGAACTGAGTCCTCGATGCCAAGGCCAAAGATCAAAATAGTAGCTCGCGCCTAGAGCCGAAACAAACAAGAGACCTAAAACTGTTCCGACTAGGATTTTACCACGCTTTGGGTGCGAAACAGATTCCATTGATAGACTCCAAGAAATTCTGGATTGTCAGCTCGAGGACGGAAGGTTGGTTCAGGCTGTTCCAAGAGCTCACGAAGGCGAACGAGGCGCATGGAACCATCTGGACCGCCGGTATGGTAAACTGTGACACCTTCCCGTGGTCGTGGACCCGGGACATAAAGCATAAGATGCATTGGCTGCTTCGTGTAGGAGAGACTTTGACGAAAGACGAGCAAATCCCCTGCTTGTGCCTGTGAGAGTTCACGCGATTTAAACTGGAAATTGTAGCCGATCAGCGTCTCCGCATCAGCAAATTCTGTATGGCCACCTGGCCCCAACCAGATCTTGGGATAAGCGAGGTGAGCCCGACGCAGGCTAGGACCGACCGAGGGGAACATAAGCTCGACGGGCAAGCGCAGCTGCCTCCTCTGCACCAGGGAACGGGGGGCAAGCGCCTCGCGATAGACGAAGCGGACGAGTCCTGCACAATCCCTTTGAGGAGGATCCCAGCGCGGACTGTAACGGTCGAGCTGAGCCATAGCGAGTTGGACTAGTGCCCTTCGCATCGCAGGCAGATCATCCTGATCGATCGGATAGCGGTCCTGGTGGATGCGCGCCTCCTCGTAAATGTCCTTCTCTTTTTTGATCGGTGGCTCTTGGGGGCGTTTGGCTGGAGGATCTTGACCAGGGACGAAGATCTCGGGTGCCTGTTGATTGGCCTTGAATGTGACATAGGCCAAGGTTCGCGTCTCATCCGGTTTAGCTAAAGGAACTCGTACGCGTCGTCGTGTTTCCTGAGGGGTACCCTCGAACAGGATTAAATCCAATGTCGCAGCAGTGTGGCGGAAAGCTCCACCCGGCCAGTAGTTAGCGTCGATGCGGAAGGTGCCGATCGGTGGCGCTGCGTGAGCATAGACATAGGGACCGTAGCCACTTTGATCAAAATTCTCGCCTTCCTGATTCAAAAAGAAGAGACCGCCGCTCGGTGAGCGAGTGGACGCCCAGTACACGTGGGTCCCATCCGGTTCGTAGACATGAAGATCTGTATAGACGCCATCGGTATCGCTCGAGAGGACAGCCTTGAGAGGAATCGGAGCAGCTGTGGAGTGAACGTTGCGCTGGAGACTGGCTGTTCCTTTGGCATTGCTGCAGCGTACAGTCAGGGTATTGCGCCCAGCTGCCAGGGGAAAGGATCGGACGAACCCTCCGCTCTGCGAGCGCGCATAATAGCGAATACCATTGATGTCGATCACAATGGGATCGACACTGGGGTCGCTGCATTGACCTTGTACCTTGACCATTTGAGCACTGGTCCAACCCTCACGTGGGGAGGTCAAGGTCAGTGTCGGAGGCGCTTGACTCGATTGAGGAGGCCCTTGTTCTGGCTCCTGGCCCTCCGGCCCCCATATGCTAGGGAGTTGGCCACGACGGGCGAGAACTTCGGGATTGGTCGATGGCTTGGCAGTGACTTCGAAGGAAGACAAAAGGATAAGCAAAGAGATGCAGGGTGACAGTAAGCATCCTCTTTGGCGCGTGGCGTTGCGGCGATGTGCAAAGTCCAAGTCAGCACTCCTTGATCGAGACGTGAAGACGCTTCGATCGTATTCCCTAGGGATGATTTAAGCAAGACACATGGTCTGAAAAAAGGGCAGCCTCTAAAGGGATCCACTTTTCTCTTGAGCCATCTCCACTCGGCACAGCACAGTTCTGGGTGCCAAGGACATTGAGCAGAGCGTGGGATGACATCGAGAGATGTGCCTCTCGATTCGGATCATTCTGTTTCATGGAGCTACGAAGCCAACGGGGGATTTTATGCAGATATTTGTGGTATCATGTAAATGGGGGTGAAAACGTCGACCAACGTATCTGCTCGAGAGTGGATGCAGGGGATAACGTCTGCCATGACGGGATGTTCAAAGCTTATCCGTTTCGTTATTTTACCTACGTTTTTTATTTTGTTCTTTTCTTTTTGCATCCAACCTAGCTTGCTTAGGGCCCAGGACCTACCGCCGCAGGGCGGATCGTTTTTTGATGCTATGCAAGAAAAAATGGGTCTGGTGTATGAGGGGAGACCCCTCCCCCAAGAGCCCCATCCCTTTGAGGTTTTACTGACGAGACTCAGTCAGCATGCGACACTCTTTGCTTCCGTCATTCCCTTCGGACGATCGCTGCAGAAGATGGCAGCTTATCCGGATTCACTGAAATTTCCACGTGTGGTCGTTGCAACAGGTGAGACCAATAAGGGCTTGAATACCCACGTCAGGGGGCGACTCTTTATCGCGTACGTGGAAGCTGCCAAAAAGCTTGAGGTCATTAGCTTCAACCCAACGATGGGTCGCTTTGAATTCCAGATAGTCGATGAATTTTCCCCGGGTGGAAAAGCCAGAGCTCGTTATATGCCACGAACGCTCTGCTTACGTTGTCATCAAGCGGGCGGTCCCATTTTTCCCACAGGGGAGTGGCAGGAGACAACAGCATTCAACCCGGAGCTCTTGAAGTTGGCACAAGCAGCCATAGGTCGCAAGGAGTACTTCGGTGTACCCTTGAATCGCGATGATGCATCTTCTAAACATGCAGCCATTGCGAAACCCGAACATTTTGAGGATATGGTTCGCTTCGGTTCTTTATTGGTCGGCTACCAAAAAGCCTGGCAGACTATCTGCTCCCAAAGTAAAGAGGACATCTCTTGCAGAAAAAAATTGGTGAAGTGGATGCTGGTGACCAACCTCTACGATCACATCACTCTAGAGCCTGACCAAGAGCTTCTGGATGCCTTCGTCGCGGTGCTTGGGCAGGGTACGATTGATGTGCCTAGTGAAAAATTACTTGATCACAATCCCATCGTGAGGGGTCAGCTTTCCTATCATATGCCGGCAGAGATCGATCCGAGTCGACCGAGAGAACCGATGCAGCTGATCATGCCCTCGAAGGGTGATGCTTTGGGTCTTCGCTTTTACAAGTTTTACATCTTCGTCAAGAGTATGGGACAAAGTTTTTTTACGGAAAAGGACTTCGCACACTTGCGTGCTCTCCTTGGTGGCAACTTAGAGCGTCGCTCCCTAGTCCTGACATTTGATTCACAAACTTACAGACCTAAGAAGGCGTTTGAGGACAAGGTGTGTCTACCTGATCCCAATATTCTTCTTCAGGGTCTAAATGCACAGGATCGAATCAACTTGCTGAGTCAGGTGGGATGTTTTTCAAAGACGGCATGGTCCCCTTTCACGCAGGCTATAGATGCATTGCCGCTGAAGATCGAACATGCTCTTTCGAGAGACATGATATGGCAAGAACTCGATAAGAAGATGGGAACTCGATATGCCAGCACTCTTTGCTGTCAAAGCAAAATAGACGGAAGAGTCTTGCGAAATCTTGAGATGAAAAAGGTGCTTGATCCTGTCTCTATTCGAGATGAAAGACTCAAGTCTTTTGTGAAGTTCTGTAGTGAATGTCATCTCTATCAAGACTTGCCGCCTCCGTTTCTAGCTGGTGAAAGTGAACAGGAAATATTGAATAATCTCAGGAACCGCGCGAGCCTGATTCGGTTTAGATTGCAAAATGAGCAGATGCCGCCTCACTTTGCACGTCATCCCCTGACGTCGAACGAGCGACTGAGACTCCTGTATGATCTCCAGAAAATTTTGGAATGAAGGGATCCACATGATCCTGCCGAAGGAGGCCGGATCGTGGTTCGGCTATGGGGGGCAGATCAATGGGGAATGAGCTGAGTTCCCCACACCGTTGACGGCCACTATGGTAAAGCAATAGGCGTTAGGATTCACAGTCGTTGCACCGAGTGCTGTCTTGACTTCATCGCTGCTCACGGTGACAGAGTATTTCTGTCCAGACCTCTGCAACATGGCGAGTGGGTAAGTCTTGATCGGAATGGGAACGTCCGTTTTTCCAGGGAAGCGGGGATTCCGATCCGGTGGCACCACAAAGACCTTGTAGGACCCGATAGCCGCGTCTGTAGAAACGTCCCAGCTCATAGTGAAACTCGCTGGTGCTGCAGGGGTTCCTGGAGTCGGTGTGCCTGCTGGGGGTATCGTGCCGTCAGCTGGAGGGCCAGCTTGCGAATCCCCAGGCTTTGAATCGTCGCCTTTGGGAGCAGACGGAGTCGCAGCGCCAGATCCGAAATTTCTAGTGTCTTTGACCCCTTCTCCTTGGCAGGCATGAATGAGCATGGACAACGCTATGGTTCCCGAAAGGTAGAAGACCGCCATGTTCTTGAAGGTCATGACTACGCTCCTTTATTGTTTCGTCACAGCAAAGCCAGATGGCACTGCAGGAGGTGGAGCGTTGACAGGTGTGATGATGACATCGACACAGGATTTGTAATGCAGCGTACTCCCCATGTCCTGTACGAATTGGATCGTGCAGTCGGTACAAGGTGTATTAGGAACCGTGAACTGGAAACGCCCTTTGTTGGGGGCAGCTCCAACGGCTGTATTGTCATCTGTTTGAGCCGGGACGAGAGGATTGAAGTTCACCTGGCCCATTTGGGAGAAGTTAAGTTGAAAAGTACCGACATGACCGATGGTTTCCTCAAATTCGGCAGTGATCGTTTCGCCAACTGTGAGAAGCACAGGATTCGCGCTTCTTGTGGGGCTGCCAGAGCCGCACGGTGAGGAAGGATCACCCTTGTTGCCATCGCTTGAATTTCGAGGTATGAGTCTTGGCACTCCCCCGTTAGCCGTCGTAACGCTGAGGCGCGCATGTCCGAAGGTCGAAGATACCAGGAACATCTGAATACCTGCAAACACGGCAAGCCTGTGCTTTGTTTTCAATGGTAACCTCCATCCGTACCCCGGTATCGGAAAAAAAGGGCAAAACCATCAGTAAAAAAATTAAGTTGCTAAAAATAATGAAAAAAAGCCTGGTCATAAGACCAGGCAGTACAGCATCCACGGTTGACGTCCGTCCTTAGTAGGCTTCGAGGTAACGCTCCTGAGCTAACTCCCACTTAGCTGGCGATCGCCAGAGCGAGGACAAGAGGAGCTCACGCATGAGAAGGAACTCCTTCGGGAGTCGATCATAGAGCTTTTCGAAGAGCTCCTCATGGGAGAGAATCTCCTGCTTCCAGGCCTCACGATCGATCTCCATCAGCTTGTAAAACTGTTCTTTTTTGAAGCCGTTGAGACCCTTCCACTCGATATCTTGGTACTGGGGCATCCAACCAAGTGGACTTTCTTCGGCAAAGGCCCGGCCATGGACACGATCGACGATCCATTTTAGAACACGCATGTTTTCGCCGAAGCCAGGCCACATGAATCTGCCGTTCTCGTCTTTACGAAACCAGTTGACGCAGAAAATTCGTGGTGGATTGGCGATAGCCCGACCC
>Ga0068877_10000070_pt1 | contig 84992 bp, 81 predicted proteins | sample NOAtaG_FD_66437 | JGI IMG/M metagenome (GOLD analysis project Ga0068877, IMG submission 66437) | Freshwater lake microbial communities from Lake Erie, under a cyanobacterial bloom - NOAA_Erie_Diel6S_1000h metaG | ecosystem: Environmental > Aquatic > Freshwater > Lake | place: USA: Ohio, Lake...
ACCACCTCGAACCAGGACACGGGGGCCGAGAGCAGTTCATACACCGTGCCCGACCATTTCGGCATGTAGATGCCGAATGCGGCGTTGGAGATGCTTTCATTGAGCAGGGAGAGCATCACCAGCCCGGGAATGATGAACGCGCCGTAACTGATGCCGTCGATGTCCCCCACGCGCGAGCCGATCGCCCCGCCGAAGACGATGAAGTAGAGCGACGTGGAAAGCACCGGCGCGGCGATGCTTTGCATCAGGGTGCGGAGGGTGCGCGCCATCTCGAAGCGGTAGATGGCGCGGATGCCGTGGGCGTTCATGCCGCATCCTGCGCCGGCTGCTGCACCAGGCTCACGAAAATGTCCTCGAGCGAGCTTTCGCTGGAGCGCAGGTCATGGAAGTCGATGCCATGCTCGGCGAGCGTGCGCAGCAGTGCGGCGATGCCGGTCTCCTCCTGCTGGCTGTCGAAGGTGTAGGTGAGCACGGCGCCGTCGCCGGAGAGTTCCAGCGGCAGGTGCGCCAGCGCGGCCGGCACCTGCGCGAGCCGGTGGCGCAGCGTGAGCGCGAGCTGCTTCTTGCCGAGCTTGCGCATGAGCGCCTCCTTTTCCTCCACCACGATCAGCTCGCCCCGGTTGATCACGCCGATGCGGTCGGCCATGTCCTCGGCCTCCTCGATGTAGTGGGTGGTGAGGATGATGGTGGTGCCGCCGTCGCGCAGCGCGCGCACCATGCGCCACATGTCGTGGCGCAACTCCACGTCGACCCCGGCGCTGGGTTCGTCGAGGAACAGGATCTTCGGTTCGTGCGAGAGCGCCTTGGCGATCAGTACGCGGCGCTTCATGCCGCCGGACAGGGTCATGATCCTGGCGTCGCGTTTGTCCCACAGGGAAAGGTCGCGCAGCACCCGCTCCAGATGGGCCGGGTCGGGCGGCCTGCCGAACAGGCCGCGGCTGAAGCGCAGGGTCGCCCATACCGTCTCGAACGAATCGGTGTGCAGTTCCTGCGGCACCAGGCCGATCGCCGCGCGCGCGGCGCGGTAGTCCTTCACCGTGTCGTGCCCGTCGGCGATGATCGTTCCGCTGCTCGGCCTGACCAGCCCGCAGATGGTGCCGATGAGGGTGGTCTTGCCGGCGCCGTTCGGGCCCAGCAGGGCGAAGATCTCGCCGCGGCGGATCTCGAGGTCGATGCGCTTGAGCGCGACCAAACCGCTTGCGTAGGTCTTGGAGACGCCGCGTACCGAGACGATGGCGTCGCTCATGGCAGGGCGAGCCGGGAGCCGGCGATGGCCGAGGGGGACATGGTGTTGTGGCTTTCCGGGCAGCGGCGCTCTCGTACCCTCGAACTAGGCGCCTGTCTGCATGAGTTCGATGCTCACCCCGTCGGGCGCGGCCACATAGCACAGCACCAGGCCGGGCTTGAACTCCCAGGGCTCCACGGCCATCCGCACGCCCTTGTCTTTGAGTTCCGCGCAGAAGGCGCGCAGGTCGCCGCGATAGGTGAAGCCGAAATGATCGGTGCCCCAGCCGTCATGGCTGGAATAGCCGTCGAAGGCGCGCATCGGTGCGGCATCGGCCGGCTGCTCGCCGGGGCGACGACCGCGGATGACCAGCGTCATGCCGCCGATGCGCACGTCGATCTGCGGCGCGCCGCGCAGGTTCTCCTGCACCGCGCTGACCTCGCCGCCGAATTTGTCGCAATACCAGTCGGCCGCGGCGCGCGGGTCGCGGCTGATCAGGTGGATATGGTCGAACGCCAGCCTGGGTGTCATGGGTTTTCCGTTTTCAATGCTTGCCGCAACACCGGATTTTCTCCGGGTTCGCCGGCGGCCGCAATCATGGTGTCGGTAGCGGCGCGGGGCCATGGAGGCCGGATTTCACGCTGCGACCGTGGCCGGCGCCGGATCGACCGCGTACGCGTGCGGGCCGCACCGCAGGCGGCAAGGAGGTGGTCTGGAGGGGGTAACCTAGGTTGCGAGGGCGTGTTCCAGGCCGCTGCGAACCACCGCGAGATTGTGCGCGGCCAGGTGACTGCCGCGTCCGGCCACGCTGTCTTGCAATGCGGGCGCCTCGCCAATTTCCAGGCAACGCTCCCAGCAGGCTTGGGCCAGGGGCAACAACTCGGAGGGCGCGCGCGCCGGATGTGCGACGGCCAGGTCCAGCACCAGGTTGCCCAGGACGAAGAAAAAGTCCGGCGAGTGCTGCCAGTGGTCCATCTCGGCGATGGCAAGGTCCACCGCCTGCTGCGCGAGGCCGGCCTGGCCCATGCAGTGCATCCAGCGCGTGATCAGGCCATGCCGAAAGCCGTCGTCGGGTCTCGAACGCTCCCATGCGTACTGGTAGTGGCGGCACGCCTGCGCATAGCGCTGGTAAACCTCGTGGTCCTTGCCGAGGTGGTAGTGGATAAACGCGTTTTCGGGGTCATCGGCCAGTTCCCGCGCAAGCAGGGCGGCGTTGCGGCCGCGCTTTTTCTCGAGCAGGTCGGGCAGGTAGCCGTCATGGCCGATCACCAGTGCGATGCGCCTGCGTGGCAGGTCCGATTGGGGCTGCTCGTGGATGCGGCCGCTGTAACGGGTACCGCGGGGCAGCAGCCTGGAGATCGGGCTCATCGCGCTTGCCGAGGCGCCGCCGCTCTGGAACGAGCTGCGGATGGCGGCGACGCCGATGAACGGCGTCTGGCCCAGGATGTCGCGGGAGAGGCACTCCGCGCCGCTTTCAATCCACTCGTCGGCGTCCAGGATGAGATTCCAGTCCGCGTCGGAATGGCTCAAGGCGGCGTTGCGCGCAGCCGCGAAGTCATCCACCCAGGCGAAGCGATGGACGCGTGCGCCGCAGGCGCGCGCCAGGTCCGCGGTATTGTCGGTCGATCCGGTATCGAGCACCACCATGTCGTCCACCCACGGGCGCGCGCTGTCGAGGCAGCGTGCAATGCATCGTGCCTCGTCCCTGGCGATCATCACCAGTGCCACACGCGCCGGGGGCGGCCCTGCGATGCTGACGTCGCGCGCATGGCGGTCTGTGGCAAGGGTTGTCATGGTCAGATGGTAGCCGGGGATAGGTGCGCGGATCGCGCGAAAAGGGTGCTTTATGTCATGCCTTCCGTCTGTCCTTTGGCGTCTCAAGTGCCGAGGCAGGCCCGATAGACCCCGGACCCAGCGGACGCCGCCATAGGGCGGCGGTGCGGGACGGTCCGCGGCCGCGAACGGCGCATCGTCAGTCGGGCATGAGCGGCGGGCGTGCGGATGCGGACTCGTGTTCGGTCAGGCGGGCGGCGGCGTAAACTCCGTCTGAAGATTTCCCAAGGTCAGGCTGCCATGCGCCCGTCCGGTCTGTTCGATCTGTTGAAGGTCAAACGCGCACCGATGCCCGCGTTGGTCGTGAAGCCATCGGTCGCCCGTCGCCAGCGTTCGCGGGCTCCGGCTCGTCCGGCATGAACGCCAGGAAACGGTTGCGCCCGCGGCAGGTGCCGCAAGCTTGCGCGGACACCGGCGTGATGCGGCGTTTCGGCAGGACCCTGGCAGCATGGGCGATGGCGAGTCTCGCATGCGCCGCCGCGGCCCAGGACATCTATCCTCAAAAGCCGCTGCGCATCATCGTCGGCTTCCAGCCCGGCAGTTCGTCCGATGTCGCCGCGCGCATCGTCGCGCAAAAGCTCGGGCCGGTGATCGGCCAGAAGGTGGTGGTGGAAAACCGTGCCGGCGCCTCCAGCGGCATCGCCGCGCGCGCGGTCGCCGCCGCGCCGCCTGACGGCCATGTGCTGTTCTTCGCCACGGTGGCCAACGTCATCAACACCGCCGCCAACAGCCCGACCGATGTGGATCTCGCGCGCGATCTCCTGCCGGTGGCGCTCATCGGCCGGGTGCCCAACATCCTGGTGCTCCATCCGGATCTCGGCATCACTTCGCTGGAAGGCCTGATCCGGCGTCTGAAGTACCAGCCCGACCACATCGCCTACGGCACGGCGGGCAACGGCACGGCGCTGCACATGGCGGCGGCGTTGTTCTCGGCGATGGCCGATGTGCGCATGCTGCATGTGCCCTACCAGGGCAGTGCGGCGGCGGTCACCGACCTCCTGGCCGGGCGCATCTGGCTGATGTTCGCCCCGGCGTCCTCCGTCATGCCCTATGTGCGGGCCGGCCGGCTCACCGCGATCGCCTCGACCGGCAGCCTGCGCGCGTCCAGCGCGCCGCAGTTGCCGACGATCGCTGAACTCGGCCTGAAAGGGTTCGAGTCGAGCGTGTGGTTCGGCATCGCCGCGCCGCCCGGGCTGCCGGCGCGCACCGAATCCATCCTGGTGTCGGCCCTCCGCGAGGCGGTCGCTTCCGAGGAGGTGCAAGCGCAGTTCAGGTCCAACGGCATCGAGACTTCCATCCTCAATCTCGGCGACTTCGCGGCCTACATCCGCGCGGAAACGGCCAAGTGGGCCCAGGTGATCCAGTCGCAGGGCATCCGGTTGTTCTAGGACTCCGCCATGCGACAGAACCGGCTGCGGCACGTCGAAACTAGAGGCCGGTTGCCTGCGGGAAGCGCGTCGCGCCGGCCGGCACGCCGCGCGCCATTGTCGAGCGCATCGCGGCCGAGACGGCGAAGATCATCCAGGTGCCGGAGGTGGCGGAGCGCCTGCGCGCCGCCGGGCTGGAGCCGGAAGGCACCACGCCGGACGCTTTCGTCGCGCGCATCCGCGCCGACCTGGCGCAGTGGCGCGACCTGGTCAAGGCCGCCAACATCAAGCTGCAATAGGCGCTTGCGACGCGAAGCGCCTCACCGCGCCCGCGGCAGCATCCGGTGCCGCTATATGATGTGGCCCCCGTGATTCCCGGCTGCCCCGGGGAACCCGCGCCATCAGGGAGGAGCAACCTTGAACACACCCCAAGCACCCGCCAGCCCGCACCTGCCGGTTCGCCCCGACTGGCTGGCCCGCCGCAGCGAAGCGGCCCTCGAGCCGGAACTGCCCATCATCGACGCGCACCACCACCTGTGGGACCATCCCGGCAACCGCTACCTGCATGCCGAGGTGCTCGCTGATGCGGCAGCCGGGCACAACATCGTGGCCACGGCGTACATGGAGTGCGGCGCCCATTACCGCACCGACGGACCGGCGGAACTGCGCAGCCTGGGCGAGACCGAATTCGTCAACAACATCGCCGAGGCCAGCGCCGGCGGCGCGCACGGTCCCTGCCGGATTGCTGCCGCCATCGTCGGCAACATCGATCTGCGCCTGGGCGAGGCGGCGGGCGCGGCGCTCGATGCGCATCTCGCCGTGGCGCCCGGGCGCTTCCGCGGCATCCGCCAGTCCAGCGTCTATCATCCCGACCCGGCCGCGCGCGGGTCGCTCGCCAACCCGCCGCCGGGGCTGCTGGCCGATGCGCAGTTCCGCCGCGGCTTTGCCTGCCTGGCGCCGCGCGGCCTGTCCTTCGACGCTTGGATGTACCACACCCAGCTGGACGAACTGGTGGATCTGGCCAACGCCTTCCCCGGCACCACCATCGTGCTCAACCATGTGGGCGGGGCCATCGGCATCGGCCCCTACGCGGGCAAGCGCGACGAGGTATTCCGCGCCTGGCAGCCGGCCATCGCGCGCCTGGCGCGTTGCCCCAACGTGGTGGTGAAGGTGGGCGGCATGGGCATGCGGGTGTTCGGCTTCGACTTCGCTGATAAGCCCGAGCCGCCGGACTCGGCGGCGCTTGCTTCCGGATGGAAGCCCTACGCGATGGCCTGCATCGAGGCCTTCGGGCCGGAGCGCTGCATGTTCCAGAGCAACTTTCCGGTCGACAAGGGGACCTGCAGCTATGTGTCGCTGTGGAACGCCTTCAAGCGCATCGCCGCCGGCATGAGCGCGACGGAGAAGAACGCGCTTTTTCTTGCCACCGCGGCTCGGGTGTACCGCATCGACGCTGCGTGAAGTCGGAGCCGCAGCGGCCGCGTGAGCTTGCGGCCGCCCGGCAACCTCGAACCTCAGGCCGCGTGGGTGGGCGTACCGCCGGCGAGCACGTTGCGGCAGTTGTCGAAGATGGCCTTGAGCTCGTCGAGCACGCCGAAGCGCGTGCCGCCGGCGTAGTGGGGTGTCATGATCACGTTGGGCAGCGCATACAGCTTGTCGCCGGGCTCGCGCGGTTCTTCCCAGTGCACGTCGAGGCCCGCGCCGGCGATCAGCCCGCCGGACACCGCGGTGTAGAGGTCGTCCTCGTTGACCAGCTTGCCGCGGCTGGTGTTGACGAAGTAGGCCGTGCGCTTCATGGCCTTGAACGTTTCCATGTTGATCATGCCGCGGTTGGCCGGCAGGTTGGCGGCGTTGACCGACACGTAGTCGGCCTGCGCCAGCAGGTCGGCACGCCCGGCGTAGGTGACGCCGGCTTCCTGCTCGCGCTCGGCAGGCAACCGGGTGCGGTTGAAATACAACACCTGCATGCCGAAGCCGCGCGCGATGCCGGCCATGATGGCGCCCACCTCGCCCATGCCGATGATGCCGAGCGTCTTGCCGTACAGGCCCGAGAGCCCGCTGTAGCCGGTCCAGTTGTAGGCCACCGAATCGGTCGGCTTGACGAGATCGCGGTCCCATCGGCCGGCACGGATTTGCGCGTCCGCGCGCACCAGCTGCTTGGCCAGGGCCAGCATCATCATGATGGCGTGCTCGGCGGTGTAGATCAAGGTCAGGCGCGGCATGCACGACACATGGATGCCGCGCGCGCGCGCGGCGGCGAGATCGATGGCGTCGGAGCGAGCGCCGATGCGCTGGATGAATCTGAGATTTGTGCAGGCGGCCATCAGGTCGGCATCGACGGTACCGCGACGAAAGATGATCACCGAAGGATTGGCCGCGCGGATCTGCTCCAGGGTAGCGCCCAGCCCCGGAACGGTCACGCCGTCGGCCGGATGCAGGCCGTCGCCGCAGGCGTAGATGGCGGCGGGGTCGGAAGGTTCGGGCGCGAAGAAGGCGCGCACCCAGCCGTCGCTGATTTCCGGCGGGCGCGAAAGCGCATAGCGGGCGAGGCGGATGACGTGATCGTCGTCGAGAAAAGCAATGGTGTGCCGTGACATGCGCTGGGATGGCCTCTTGTAGAAGGGCGTTGGTCTGGTGCCGGATGGGTGCTGGGTGGGTGCTGGACCGGTGATGGACCGGGGCCGGCGGCGGTGTGCGCCGCGGCGCGCGGGAAAGCCCGGAACTCTGCGGATGATATTACTATGCGGCCACGGCCCCACCGCGCCTTGTTCAGCAAAGAGGGCCGCCGTACACCACGCCGGGAGACATCAAGTGAGATTCAAGGACAGGGTCGCCTTCATCGCCGGGGCCGGCGCGTCGTCGCCCGGCTGGAGCAACGGTCGCGCCGTGTCGGCCCTGCTGGCGCGCGAGGGCGCGGGGATTTTCGCGCTCGACCGTTCGCCCGAGTCGCTGGCCGGCACGATCGAGGCCATCGAAGCCGAGGGCGGCCGCTGCATCGCGCACACCGCCGACGTCACCAAGGAAGCCGAGATCAAGGCCGCGGTGCAACGCTGCGTGGCCGAGTTCGGGCGCATCGACGTCCTTTTTAACAACGTCGGCCTGCAGGCCATCGGCGGGCCGGAGGAGATCGAGGAGGACGTATGGGACCGGCTGATGAGCGCCAACATCAAGTCCATGTACCTGGCCTGCCGCCACGTGCTGCCGGTGATGACCGAGCAGAAGCGCGGCGTGATCGTCAACAACTCGTCGCTCGCTGCGGTGAGCTTCCTGTACCCGAGCATCGCCTACTCCAGCTCCAAGGGCGCGGTGGATGCCTTCACGCGCAACCTGGCGGTGCAGTACGCCGCCCGCGGCATCCGCGTGGTGGCCGTGCGCCCCGGCCTGATGGCCACGCCGCGCATCACCAACCGCATGAAGGAAAAGTTCGGCGCCGGCTACGCCGACGCGCTCGACGCGCGCAACAAGGTGGTGCCGATGGGCCACATGGGCGACGCCTGGGACGTGGCCAACGCGGTGGCCTTCCTCGCCAGCGACGATGCCAAGTACATCACCGCCACCGAGCTGGTGATCGACGGCGGGCTGTCGGCGAGCGCGCTCGGCCATCCGTGGTCGGATGAAGAAAAGAACCTCTGAAAACCGCATGAAAGGAGACCACATGTTCAAGAAGCCCCGCGCGATCCTCACCGCCACCCTGCTCGCGATCGCCGGCACGGCGCAGGCGCAATACCCCGACAAGCCGATCAGGATCATCGTGCCCTTCGTCGCCGGCGGCGTGTCCGACAACGTGGCCCGGCAGGTCGCTTTGAAGATCACCGAGCAGACCGGCAAGACCTTCATCGTGGAAAACCGTGGCGGTGCCGGCGGGCGCATCGGCTACGAGGCCGGCGCGAAAGCCGCCGCGGATGGCTACACCATCGTCGCCACCGACGCGACCTACACCATGCTGCCCGGCATCTTCGGCAAGCTCGCCTGGGAACACGGCGACCTCACACCGGTGCTCCTGATCGCGCAAATGCCCTTCGTGATCGTCGTCAAGAGCGACAGCAAGATCAGGACGCTGCAGGACCTGGTGGCGCAGGCGCGCGCCAACCCGCGCAAGGTCAACTACGGCAGTTCCGGCAACGGTGGCGTCAATCACCTGGTGACCGAGCTGTTCTCGAAGAATGCCGGCATCGTGATGCAGCAGATTCCCTACAAGGGCATGGGCGACGCGGTTGTAGGCCTCCTGGGCAACCAGGTCGATGTGATGATCACCGCCATGCCCACCGGCCTGCCGCAGGTGACCAGCGGCAAGATGACCGCGCTGGCCGTTTCCTCGGCCAGGCGCGCCGCCGCTGCGCCGCAGATTCCCACCGCCACCGAGCAGGGCGTGCCCTTCGTGTCCAACAACTGGGTCGGTTTCACCCTGCCCAGGGGCGCGCCCCGGGAAGCCTACGAGTGGCTTTCCAAGGCCACCATCGCGGCCATGGCCACGCCGGATCTGACCCAGCGCATCCAGGGCATGGGCGCGGAGGCGAACCTGCTGGTGGGCGAGGAGTACGGCAAGATGATCGCCAGCGAAACCGCGCGCTGGACCGAAGTCATCAAGGGCGCGGGCATCAAGATCGACTGACGGCCCTGGGGCGCGGTCGCGCGGCGTTCCGGTCAGCCTGCCGGCGCCAGCCCGAGCTCGCTCGCCTTGATCTGCAGGGCCAGGTATTTCGAATAGATGCGGCACTGCGCGAAGCTGCCGGCGATGAACCACAGGCCGCGCTGTCCGGTCCGGGTGAACATGCTGTTGAGTTCCTGCTTGTCCCAGTCGATGCCCCAAACCCGGCCGACGCGCGCGGCGATGGCCTCGCCGAACAGCTTTTTCACCACCGCTTCCTGGGTGTGGTACCCGGTGGCCAGCACTATCATGTCGGTGGCCTGGGTGCGGCCGTCCCTGGTCTGCCAGCCCGCTTCGTTGAAGGTCTCGATGTCGGCGTACTGCACCACCGGCACGCGGCCCTCGATGATGAGCTCCGAGCAGCCGACGTTGAAGTAGTAACCGCCGCCGCGGGTCAGGAACATGAACTGCCAGCCGCGTTCGTCGGTGTCGTTGATGCGGAATCCCGCGCGCCGCAGGCCCGCGAGCATGTCGCGATCCATTTCGCGCGACTGCACGGCCATGAGCCGGTGCGCTTTTTCCACCAGCGCCATCGGCGCGGAGACGGCGATCAGGTCGCATTCCTCCAGCGGGCGGCCTTCGCTGTAGAGGGCGTAGGGGATCTGCGCGGCCGGTTCCACGTTGACCACCAGCGTGGGGCTGCGCTGCACCATGGTGACCGAGACGCCGTTGGATACCAGGTCCTGCGCGATGTCGTGGCCGCTGGTGCCGGTGCCGATCACCGTGACATGGCGCCCGGCGAATCCGTCGGCGTTCCGGTAGCCGCTGGCGTGGATCACGCGTCCCGCATAGCGGGCGAGGCTGGGGATGTTCGCCTCCCTGGGCATGTCGGAGGCGCCGGTGGCCATCACCACATGCCGCGGGTGCAGGGTGCGCACCCGGCCGTCGCGGCGCACCTGCACGGTCCAGCGGTCCGCGGCCTCGTCATGGCTGCCGCCCAGGAATTCGGTGCCGGTCCAGAAATTGATCTCCATGGCCTCGGCATAGGCCTCGAACCAGGAGGCCAGCTTGTCCTTGGGGATGTAGGTGGGAAAGTTGGGCGGGAAGGGCATGTAGGGCAGGTGGTTCACCTGCACCTGGTTGTGCAGGGTCAGTGCGCGGTAGCGCAGGCGCCAGTTGTCGCCGATGCGCGCCTCGCGGTCGACCACCAGCGTGTCCACGCCCAACTGGTTCAGGCGCGCCGCGCAGGAAAGCCCCGCCTGCCCGCCGCCGACCACCAGCACGTCGGGTTCGCGGTCGGCATAGGCTGCCGCGGCGTGGCGCCGGTCGAGCCAGTTGGGCCCGGTGAAGTCGCGCGAATAGGCCTGGCCGCGCGGCCGGCGGCTGCCGATGTTTTCTTCATGGCCCTTGATCTCGTCGATGGCGGTGAACAATGTCCAGGCCCGCGGCATCGCGCCGCCGGGCGCGGGCACGTCAAAGCGCACCACGCCCTGGGAGCGGGTATGGGCGGTCTCGAAGCGGAAGAACGCCTCGACCACGTTTTCGCCGGCGCGCGTCACCACCCGCGGCGCGCTGCGCGCCGCATCGAGCGCAAACCCGGTGGGCGACTTGCCCTCGCCGCGCGCGGTCAGCGCCGCGGCGATTCTTGCAGCGCCGCTCAGGGTGGTGATCTCGCCGGTGAACGTGACCATGTCACGCCAGTGCGAGTCCTCCTTGAAGAGGGCTTGCGTGGCCGCCACGTCGCCTCCGGCCAGCGCGTCGCCGAAGGCGCCGAGCCAACGGGTGGCGGCGGCGGGCAGGCTTTCGTCCATGACGTCGAGCATGCAAATCTCCTGCGTTCAGTTCTTCCGGTGCGGCGGGTTCCGGCGCTTCGGCGCGGCCTCAATCCACCTTGATGTTGGCTGCCTTGACCACCGCGGCCCAGCGATCCATGTCGCGTTTGACGAAGGCCGTGAATTCCTCCGGCGTCCCGCCCATGGGGATGAGGCCGGCGCGGTCCATGCTGGCCATGACGTCGGGCATGCGCATGACCTCGCGCAGGGCGCCCTGCAGGCGCGCCTGGATGTCGCGCGGCAGCGCCGCCTGGCCGAACAGCCCGTACCAGTAGTCCATCAGGTAATCCGGCACGCCGGATTCGGCGAAGGTGGGCACCTCTGGCAGCGCGGGTACGCGCTGCGCGGTGGCTACGGCGATGGGCTTCAAGCGCCCGCCCTTGACCAGCCCGATCACCGAGGGCAGGGTGGTGAACACCAGCTGCACCTGGCCACCCGCCAGGTCGGCGACCGCCGCCCCGGTGCCCTTGTAGGGCACATGGGCGATGTCCACCCGGGTGATGTAGCGGAACAACTCGGCACCCATGTGGGCGCCGCTGCCGGCGCCGGCGGAGCCGTAGTTGATCTGCCCCGGCCGGGCGTTGGCCAGCGCGATCACCTCCTTGGGCGTAGCGGCCGGCACCGAGGGGTGGGCCACCAGCACCATGGGGGTGATGGCCAGGGGCGCGATGGCGACGAAATCGCGCCACACGTCGTAGCCGATCTTCGGGCTCACGCTCGGGTTGATGCCGATCTCGGAGATCGAGCCGATCATCAGCGTCAGCCCGTCGGGGGCCGCCTGGGCTGTGTAGCGCGCGCCGATCGCGCCGCCCGCACCGGCGCGGTTTTCCACCACCACCGGCTGGCCCAGCCTTTCCGACAGGCGCGGCGCGAGGATGCGCGCCAGGATGTCGGTGCCCCCGCCGGTGGCGAAAGGCACCTGCAGGCGGATGGCGCGGTCCTGCGCCACCGCCACGCCGGTGCACAGCACCCCATGGGCGCCGAGGGCCGCGCAGCCAAGCAGGACGCGGGCGAGCAGTTGCCGGCGGTGCATCATGCCGCCCTGCCGGTTGCGAGCGTGGGCACGCCCGGCATGTCGCGCAACAGCCGGCCGAAGCCCGGCACCGAGGCGTGGCCGCCCAGCATACGCAGCACCGCCCAGATGGCCATGTTGTTGGTGGAGAGCACCGGCTTGCCGACCCTGGCCTCGAGGGCTTCGGTGATGGAGGCGGTCCACCAGTTGCCGCAGGCGAGGAAGATGGCGTCGGCCGCGGGGCGGTCGGCCAGAAGCCCGTGGTCGAACGCGGTGCGCGGCATCAGCCGGCCGATGTCGTTGTTGCGCGTGACTTCCATGGCCACCTGGCTCACCACCTCGATGCCGTGCGCCTGCAGGAAGGCTGCGACCACGCCATTGGTTTGCGAAGCCCATGGCGCGGCCAGCGCGACGCGGCTGACGCCCATGGCGGCGAAGGCTTCCATCATCGCGGTGGCGGCGGTGGTGGCGCGCTTGCCGGTGGCGTCCTCGATGCGCTTGATCAGCTGGGCGTCATAGCCCTTGCCCATGCGGGTGGAAGGCGCGGTGGCGGCCAGGACGATGACATCGACATCCGCATCGGCCAGCTTCCTCGACTCCTTTTCCAGCTCCTCGACGATCTTGAGCGTGGAATCGGGGTCCACGCTGGCCAGCGCCAGGCGCGTCACATGCAGGGACACCGAGGCCGGTAACTGGGCGCTGAACTCCGGCTCCTGGGTGGTGTTGGAGGACGGCACCAGCAGGCCGACGCGCTGCTTCTTCTGTATGTGGTCCATGGCGGATTCCTCTTGGTTCGTGCGGTTTGGGGTCATGCCGGCCGGATGCCGGCGGTTTTCATTTGTGCAGCGTAGCGTTCGGTCCGGTTATTTACAAACGCGGTCGCATCGCCGGCGTGGCTGACCGACCGCCCATCCGCGCAGGCGCGGGCGGCCAGCCGGTTGCGCGTCGCCATGTGTCTCTCCGCACGTGTCCGTCTCAGGCGTATTCCAGGGCGCCGCGGCCGAGCAGGGTTTCGGCGCGAATCGCATCGAACACGGATTCGACTTCCGTGAAATGCGCGCGCATGCCCACCACCGGCCTGACCAGCCCGCGTGCCATGATCTCCATGGTTTCGATGAGCTCGGTGCGGGTCGAATGGCGCGATCCGGTGATCACGCGCTCGGTCTGGATCAGCGAGCGCGGGTCGACGCTTGCCGGCCCGGTGCCCACGCCGACGATGACCGCGCGCCCGCCGACGGCGAGACTGTCGATGGCCGCCTGGAAGGTATGGCCGTGGCCCACATAGTCCACCGCGGCATCGACGCCGCGGCCGTCGGTCAGGCGCCGCGCTTCGGCCGCCACGTCCGCCACCGCGCGCACGTTGATGGTGTCCGCCGCGCCCCACTGCCGCGCCAGCGCCAGCTTCTCTTCGGATACATCGGCGGCGATCACGCGCGCGCCGAACAGGCGGGCCACCTGCACGCCGTGTATGCCCACGCCGCCGCCCGCGCCGATGAGCAGCACCGTGTCGTGCGGATTGAGCCGGGCGCGTTCGCGCATGCAATGCCAGTTGGTATTGACGGCGTCGGCGGCGATGGCCGCGGCCTCGTAGTCGAGCCCGGCCGGAATGGGCAGGAAGTTCGCCGCCGGCAGGCACACATAGTCGGCGAAGCCGCCGTCGCGGTGCACACCGACATAGCCGCCGAAGCGCTCGCACAGGGTCTCGCGTCCCCCGCGGCACCAGCGGCAGTGCCCGCAGGTCAGGTAGAAATACACCGCGCAACGGTCGCCGACGGCGATGTGGGTCACGCCGCTGCCGGTGGCGACGATGTCGCCGCCGAGTTCATGGCCCATGATGCGCGGGGTGACGCCGCCGAAGCTGCCGGTACGCATGTTGAGCAGGGTCAGCCCGACCCCTGCGGCGCGCACCTTCATGACGGCCTCGCCGGGGCCGGGCTGCGGGTCGGGGCGCGTGGCAAGAACCGACTTTTCGCCCCAGCGGTTGACGACCATCGCCTGCATTTGCCTGTCTCCCCGAATCTCTGGTGTGTGCCGGTACGGACTGTCGCACCGCCTGATGCCCACCATGTTAATCCGACGCGGTCGGAATCGGGGCATTGCATCGCAGCATTTGCGGACGGCAGGGGCGGCGGGCTTTGCGCTAAATTTGTCCGCGCATTCAAATCATGGAGGAGCCAGCATGCCGCAATACACCCTCAACATCGACGGCGCGAAGCGCGTCGTCAACGCGCGGGCCGACGAGCCCCTGCTCTACACCCTGACCGACACTCTGAAGATGAAAGGCCCGAAGTTCGGCTGCGGCGTGGCGCAATGCGGCACCTGCACCGTGCTGGTCGATGGCGCGCCGGTGCGCGCCTGCGTCACCCCCGTCAGCAGCCTGGGCAAAAAGCCCATCCGTACGCTCGACGGGCTTGAGAAGAACGGCAAGCCGCATCCCGTGCAGGCGGCGTTTGTCGAGGAGCAGGCGGCGCAATGCGGCTACTGCTCCAACGGCTGGATCATGCATTCGGTGGCGCTGCTGGAAAAAAACCCCAAGGCCGGCGAGGCGCAAATCCGCAAAGGCCTGGCCGGCGTGCAGTGCCGCTGCGGCACCCACATCGCCATCCTGCGCGCGGTCAAGAGGGCCGGCGAAACCATGGCCAAGGCATAGGGGGACGACCATGAACGACCTGACCCTCACACGCCGTGAATTCCTGCAAGCCGCCGGCGCCCTGGTGGTGCAGGCCAGCGGCCTGCTGGCCATGGGTGACGCCGCCGCGCAGGCGGCTGCCCCTGTCATCGTGGGCCCGCATCCTTCCGCGCTCGACACCTGGGTACGCATCGCCGCCGACGGCATGGTGACGGTGAACTCCGGCAAGATGGATTGCGGCCAGGGCCTGGACCTGGCCTATGCGCAAATCGTCGCCGACGAACTCGACGTCGCGCTCGATCGCGTGCAGGTGACCCTGGGCGACACACGCCTGTCGCCCAACCAGGGTGGCGGCAGCGGCAGCACCGGATTGCGCATGGGCGCACGGCCGCTGCGCAACGCGGCGGCCGAGGCGCGCCGCCTGCTGGTGGAATCCGCGGCGGCCAGGCTTTCGGTCGCGGCCGATGCGCTTGATGTGGACAACGGCCGGGTGTTCGTCAAGGCCGATCCCGCGCGCGGGGTGACCTATGCGGAGCTCGTCGGCGGCAGGAACCTCGCCGCGCCGCTCAAGTGGAACAACGCGGTCGGCAACGGCATGGACGCCGTGGGCCAGGCCAGGCCCAAGGATCCGTCGCAGTACAAGATCGTCGGCAAGGGTTTCAAGCGCAAGGACATCGCCGACAAGGTGATGGCCAGGGAACACTACACCGCGCACATCCGTCCGGCCAACCTGCTGCATGCGCGCGCCGTGCGTCCGGCGGTCGCCGGCGCCCAGCCGCTGGCAGTGGATGCGGCCTCGATCGCCGGCATTGCCGGCGCGAAGCATTTCGTCAAGGGCGGCTTTGTCGCCGTGGTGGCCGAGACCGAGTGGGACGCGATCCGCGCCTCGCGCGCGCTCAAGGTGACCTGGAGCGATGTGCAGGGCCCCTTCGCCGGCGGCGAGGACAAGGTGTTCGACTACATTCGCGCCGCCCGGCCCACTGCGGCCAACGCGATTCCGATGTTCGGCGGCAAGAAGGATTTCGATCCCAAGCCCACCCTCGATGCGCTGGCGGCCTCGAAAAAGGTGGTGGAGGCGGATTACGAATGCGCCTTCCAGTCGCACGCGCGGATCGCGCCGTCCTGCGGTGTGGCCGACGTGCGCGGCGACAAGGCCGAGATCTGGGCGGATACGCAAAAGCCGCATTTCCTGCGCGACGGCATCGCCAAGTTCCTCGGCCTGCAGGTGGCGAATGTGCAGGTGAAGTGGATGCACGGCGCAGGTTCCTACGGCCGCAGCGACGCCGATGAAGCGCCCTACGAGGCGGCGCTGCTTTCGCAGGAATTCGGCCGCCCGGTGCGCATGCAGTGGAGCCGCGAGGAAGGCACGGCCTGGGACCCCAAGGCGCCTGCCGGCATCATCAGCATGAAGGCGGGGCTCGACGAGGCCGGCAACGTGACCGGCTGGCTGTTCAAGGCCAAGGGTTTCAACGGCTGGGATGTGCGCTTCACCGGCGAGAGCCCGGAGCACACCCTGGTGGGCATGCTGACCGGGCACAAGAAATGGAACGCCTACAACTTCAACACCCCGGAGGAAAGCTACCGGTTCCCCAAGCATGTGCACTGGTGGGAAACGGTGCCGCCCTACCTGCAGGAAGCCTCGCCCATGCGCACCGCGCACCTGCGCGCGCCGCAGGAAATGCAGACCCGCTTCGGCCAGGAATGCTTCATCGATGAGGTCGCGGCCGCCGCCGGGATGGACCCGGTGGCGTTCCGCCTCAAGCACCTGACGGACGAACGCGAGATCGCCGTGGTCAAGGCCGCGGCCGAGAAGATGGGCTGGCAGCCGCGGACGGCGCGCGCCGGCGGCGGCAAGCTGATGACCGGGCGTGGCATCGCGCTGCACTCCGGTTACCAGAGCTACGCAGCGGTGGCCTGCGAGGTCGAGGTCAACAAGTCCACCGGGCGCATCTGGGTGAAGAAGGTGGTGATCGGCCACGACTGCGGCATGATGGTCAATCCCATCGGCGTGCGCGCGGCGCTGGAAGGCCAGATCATGCAGGGCATCAGCCGCGCCTTGTACGAGGAAGTGCACTTCGACGACAAGCGCGTCACCAGCGTGGACTGGCAGACCTACCGCATCGCCAGCATGGACGACATGCCCGCCGAGGTGGAACTGGTGCTGATCAACCGGCCCGACAAGCCGATCGGCGGCGCCGGCGAACCCGCGATCGTCTGCTTCCCGGCGGCGATCGCCAACGCGGTGGCGGATGCGACCGGCGTGCGCATCCGGCGCTACCCGATGGTGCCGGAGCGGGTGAAGAAACTGCTGGCCTAGGCGCCCCGCCGCGGCGGCGCGCCAACGCCGCCGCGGCGCGTTGTCAGCCGGTAAAGTGCAACGCGCATTCGCCGAGCCCGGCGACATGTCCGCGCACCTGTGCGCCGGCCGGCGCGAACAGCATGCCGGTGCAGGATCCGGTGGTGACGACCTGCCCACGGGCCAGGCCCAGGCCGCGTGCCGCGCAGTGATTGGCCAGCCAGGTGAGGAGGCGGCCGATGTCGATGGCCGGGTTGCCGCCGGTGCTGTTGGCAACCTCCTCGTTGCCGAACCATTGCCGGGCAGCGAGTTTGCGCGAATCGAACAGCGCAGGATCGAAGGGGATGGCGCTGCCGATGATGAGCGCCCCGTGCGCGCCCATGTCCGCCAGCATGGCCAGCGGCTGCGCCCTGGGAAACTCGAGCAGGCGCGTCTCGACGACTTCGATGGTCGGCAACACCGCGCCGATGGCGGCCAGCACCTCGTCGCCGGTGTAGGGTGTGTCGCGCTCGGGCAGGTCGGCCTCGAAGCGCACCGCAAGCTCGGTTTCGATGCCGCGCGCGCGCCATGCGCCGTCGGCCAGGCTTGCCGGCGTGGGCAGGATGCCGGCAGCGGCGAGCGGTGCGCAGGTGGGCTCGGCATCCGGACCCTTGGCGCCCACCTTCCAGCCGCCGATCGGGCCGAGGCTTTGCGCCACCAGGTCCTGCACGGCATAGGCCTCCGCCGCGTCAGCGGGCATGCTGTCGGCCAGCGAAATGCGCGTGCGGGTGCGGCGCGCGTCGATCAGGCGGCGCGCGATGTCTTCGATGCGCCGTTGCGCGTCGATGTCCTGGGTCATGGGTGGGCTATGCCTTGGTGAAGTGATAGTCGGCCGGATCGAGGGTCCGGGTCATGTTCCAGTAGTCGACCAGCCGCCACGGTGTGGTGGCGAAAACGCGGCCGCGCTTGTTCTTGTACCAGCTGCCCACCAAGCGGTGCGACCACACCAGCCGTGCATGCAGGTCGTCGACGCGGCGGTTGTAGGCGTCGTGCACCTCCGGCCGGCAGTCCATGGCGGCGCTGCCGGTCTCCAGCAGTTCGCGCAGGGCCAGCATGGTGTAGCGGGCCTGGCATTCGCTGTGGAAGATGGCGCTGCCGCCATGCGCGAGATTGGTGTTGGGGCCGTACATGAGGAAAAAGTTGGGAAAGCCGGGCACGGTGATGCCGAGATGCGCGCGTGGGTCGTCCTCGCCCCAGCGGTCGCGCAGGGTGACGCCGCCACGCCCGGCGATGGTGATGGGCCAGGTCATGCGGCCGGCCTGGAACCCGGTGGCCAGCACCAGCACGTCATGCGCATGGAAGCGTCCGTCGCGGGCCAGGATGCCGTCCGGCAGGACGCGTTCGATGCCCGCATCGACCAGGTCCACATCCGACCGGGTGAGCATGCGGAACCAGTGGTTGTCGCGCAGCATGCGCTTGCCGTAGGGCGGATATCGGGGAACGATCTTTTCCATCAGCGCCGCGTCGCCGCCGGTTTCGGCCGCCATGTGGGCGATGAGCCGCTCGCGAAAGGCCTGGTTGGCCGCATTGAGCGACTGGTCGGGCGCGGGCCAGGCCGGGTCCACCTTGAGGGATTCGTACAGCCCGTCGCCCGAGGCCCAGAAGAGCTGGAAGCGCAGCCACTGCGCGTAGTGCGGGATGTCGCGGATCGCGCGCTTCATACCCGCCGGCACGCTGGCGTGATAGTTGGGGTTGTGCACCGCCCAGTGCGGGCTTCTCTGGAAGATGGTCAGGTGCGCCAACGTATCGACGATGGAGGGTCCCACCTGCATGCCGGAGGCGCCGGTGCCGATCATGCCGACCCGCTTGCCCGCGAGGTCCACGGCATGGTCCCAGCGCGCGGTATGGAATTTCGGCCCGGCGAAGTCAGCCAGGCCGGGGATGTCCGGCACCAGCGGCTGGTTGAGTTGGCCGACCGCGCATACCACGGCGCGTGCGTTCAGGGTTTCCTCGCCGCGTGCCGAACGGCAGGTGACCTGCCAGCGCGCGCTGGCCTCGTCGTAGCGCGCCGCAAGCACTTCGGTCGAAAAGCGGATGTGCGGCTTCAGGCCGTAGTTGTCGGCGCAGCGGTCGAGGTATTGCTGCACCTCGCGGCTTTGCGAGAAATGCCGCGTCCAGTCCGGGTTGGGCGCAAACGAGAACTGGTAGAAGTGGTTGGGCGTGTCGACCCCGCAGCCGGGATAGGTGTTTTCCAGCCAGGTGCCGCCGACGGCGGCATTCTTCTCGATGATGGTGAACGGGATGCCCAGCGCCAGAAGCTTGATGGCGGTGCAAAGGCCCGATTCGCCGGCGCCGATGATGAGCACATGGAAGCGCGCCAGCACGTCGGCCGGCGGACGCGCGCGCCAGGTCACCTCCAGCGGCGCGGCGCCGGCGAAGCCCATCTCGTGGCAGATCATCGGCACGTACTCCGCAGGCACCGGCTGGCCGACGCACACCGAAAGCATGCGGTGCAACAGTTCGCCGGAAGGCGGTGCGGCCGGCGCGCGCTTGCCTGCGGCCATGTCCGCGAGCGCGCATGCGATCTTCTCGCGCAGGCGGTCCTTGAGCGATGTCGGCACGCTCTCCATGAAGTTCCACGGGCCGGTGATGTGCGGCGCGTACTCGTCCAGCACCGCGGCGTCGCCGGTAATCTGCACGTAGCTCATGAGAAGCGGTGCAATGTCCGCTTCTGCAAGCCAGTCGCCGGCGGCCGTGTGCGCTGAGGGGGAGTTCATGTTGCGTGGATTCGAAGGGCTTCGGTGCGGCTGCCGCGCATCATACTGCCAGAGTCGCGCGATTTCCCCCGCGCTGCTAAGCTAGCGAGCCTCTCCGGCTATGGCACGGGAAAACAAGAGGCTGTTGCAAGGAAAGTTCAATCACCACTACAGGGAACAACATGAAATTCGTGACTTTCAAGTCCGGCGCCGAAGAGCGCATCGGCATCCTCGATGACAAGAAGGGCATCCTGGACATCGTCAAGGCCGGCCGCGCCGTGCTCGGGCGCGACATGCCTGCCGACATGCTGTCCTTCATCGCCGCCGGTGAGTCCGCCCTGGCCGATGCGAAGAAGCTTGCCGCCACCAATGACGGCTGGATCGCCGCCTCCTCGGTCAAGCTGCTGGCGCCGATTCCGCATTACAAGAAGAACGTGTTCTGCGTCGGCCGCAACTACAAGCTGCACATCGAGGAGGGCGCGCGCGCGCGGGGCGTGCCGGTGTCCTTTCCGCCGGTGCCGGAGTTCTTCTCCAAGCCGCCCACCACCGTCATAGGTCACGGCGACGAGATCCGCTGGGACAGCCGGGCCACCAAGCAGCTCGACTACGAAATCGAACTCGGCATCGTCATGGGACGGCAATGCACCAATCTGTCGGAGGGCGAGGCGCTGTCGGCGGTGTTCGGCTACACCATCGTCAACGATGTTTCCGCGCGCGAGGTGCAGCGCGCCCACGGCCAGTGGTTCAAGGGCAAGTGCATGGACACCTTCGCGCCGATCGGCCCGTGCATCGTCACGGCCGACGAATTCGGCGACACCAGCGGCCACCAGCTGGTGCTCAAGGTCAACGGCGAAGTGCGTCAGGACTCCAACACCGCCGACATGCTGTTCAACTGCGCGCAGATCGTCGCCAGCCTCTCCATCGGCCTGACGCTCGAGCCGGGCGACACCATCGCCACCGGCACGCCGTCCGGCGTGGCGCTCGGCATGGACCCGCCGGTGTGGCTCAAGGACGGCGATACCGTTGAACTGATGATCACCGGCATCGGCACCCTGACCAACAAGGTCAGGCAGGTCGGCTAGCCGCCGCGGGTTGCGGCAGCAGCACCACCCAAGCCGCCGCGCCGGGAAGGCCGGCGCGGCGGCGCAGTTGATGCTCGTAGGAGAGGACGGCCCGCCTTGCGCATCGGCTGGGGTGCCGTGCCGCAGCGGGGGCGGCCGCGAAGGCTAAAATCGGGTTGCGTCAAGGTTGTCATGCCAATGGCATGGCAACCGGCGCCGCTGAGTGCACCCTATCCATTGCCCACCTTGGCCAAGCAGACCAATCAGCCGCTGCCCAGTGGTTTTGCACTGGAGCAATACCGCGTAGATCGCAAGATCTCGCACGGCGGGTTCTCGATCGTCTATCTGGCTCATGATGACGCGGGCACGGCCTACGCCATCAAGGAATACCTGCCGGCCGGCATCGCGGTGCGCGAGGGCAACAATCCGGCGCCGGTGGTGCTGCCCGAAAAGCGCCGGGCCTTCATGCTCGGGATGAAGAGCTTTTTCGAGGAAGCCCGCCTGCTGGCCAACATCAACCACCCCAACGTGGTGCGCGTGCTCAATTTCTTTCGCGCCAACGAAACAGCGTATCTGGTGATGCCCTACGAGTCGGGCGTCAGCCTGCAGCAGTACCTGCGCCTGCCTTCGGGAGCCGCCGATTCGGGCAACGAAGCCTTCCTGCGCGACATGTTCGTGCGTCTTCTGGCCGGTCTGCGCGAGGTTCACGCGCGCAAGCTGCTGCATCTGGACATCAAGCCCGCCAACATCTTCGTGCGCCGCGACGGGACGCCCATCCTGCTCGACTTTGGCGCCACGCGCCTGGGCCTGGGCGAGGCCAACGTCAACTTGATGGCAATCAACACGCCGGGATTCGCTGCGCCGGAACAGGAGGGCTCGGGCGAGCCCCTCGGGCCCTGGACCGACATCTACGCGGTCGGTGCGACCATGTATTTCTGTCTGGCCAGCATAGCGCCGCCGCGCGCGCGCGACCGGCTCAAGGAGGACCTGCTCGAACCTGCCGCGCAGCGGGGTGTTGGACGCTATTCACCGCAGCTGCTCGACCTGATCGACTGGTGCCTGAAGCTCAGCATCGCCGAACGCCCGCAGAGCGTATTCACGCTGCAGAAGGTGCTCGGCGGCGAACTGCTGGACCTGGTCGATCCGAGCTGGTTTCCGGCGCAGCCGCCCTCCTGACCCGCATGAGGCCGGCCGATTCTCGCCGGCGTCGCGCCTCAGGTGTGCAGGGCGAGTACCCGCTGTACGGCGGGTCGCGCCAACATGCGCTGGAAGTGCCCGCTGATGCCGGGAAACAGGCTGATGTCCACCCCGTCACCCTCGAGCCAGCGCGAGACGGTGAAGAGATAGGCATCGCAAATCCCGAAGTCGGCGCCCATCACCCACGGCCCGGCGAACATGCCGGCTTCCATCAGGGTGTAGCAATCGGTCATGTTCTGCGGCACCTTTTTCTTGAAGGTCTCCATCGCGGCGGCATCGTCGGTCCAGCGCGCGCCGCGCCCCTTGTGGGCATGCGCCACATGGACCGTCGAGCACAGGTAGCTGTTGAAGGCTTGGGCGCGCGCGAAATTCCACGCATCGGCAGGCGCGAATTTCGCCGCCGGAAAGATCTGGGCCAGATAAGCGAGGATGGCGGGGGTTTCGGTAAGCACACCGTGTTCGGTCGCCAGGGCCGGCACGCGCGCTTTCGGATTGACGGCCACGTAATCGGCGCTTTTCTGGTCGTTCTTGGCGAAGTCGAGGCGCACCGTCTCGTAGGGCGCGCCGGATTCCTCGAGGATGATGTGCGAGGCCAGCGCGCAGGTGTTGGCGGCGTAGTAGAGTTTGAGCATGGCGGATTCCTGTGTTCGGGTGGTCGCGGGAAAAGCGTTTGAAGGATAGCGCGAACGGCGACCCGCCGCCCTATACTCGGGCGGCAGTCACGGAAGCGCCGTACGCGCCGCGCGCTGCAACAACCGGGCGCGATGCACACCGTGCCTTGCCGGTGTTTTGCGCATTTGTTTCGCACATGTGGTCCTTGAGGAGATGGAGACAGGCATGACCAAGGCATCTTGGGTTTATCAGTTGAAGGACGATCCGCGCGGCATCGCGCGGGTGCTGGGCAAGGGTCTCGAGACCCGCGTTTTCCCCGGCGAGCAGGTGATGCTCTCGGTGGTGACCATCGGCCCGGGCGCGGCGGGCTCCATCCACAGCCATCCCGAGGAGCAGTGGGGCGTCCTGCTTGAGGGCAGCTGCACCCGCATCCAGGACGGCGAGCATGTCGAATGCGTGGTCGGCGATTTCTGGTGCTCGCCCGGCGGTTCGGTGCACGGCATCATCGGCGGGCCGCAAGGCTGCGTGGTTCTGGATATCTTCAGCCCGCCGCGCGAGGAGTACAAGACGGCCGGCAGCGGCTTCGGTGCGGCAAAGGTTGCGGGCTGACACACGCGCGGGCGGGTGGACGAAGCACGCCCGGAGGAGACAAGCATGCAACTGACCAGCGCCCAGCGCGAGGCCTACGCCCGCGACGGCTTCCTCATTTTTCCCGGCCTGGTGTCCCCCGCCGAGGTGGCCGTGCTGCGCGGCGAGGTGGAGCGCCTGTGGGACGTGGAGCATGAAGGCACCGTGCGGGAAGGCAGCAAGCGCGCGCCGAAATCCATGTTCCGCCTGCACGAGGCCGATGGCGCCACGGCTTCGGCGCCGTTTCGCGCGCTGTCGCGCTCGCCGCGGGTGCTCGGGGTGGCGCAGCAGCTGATGGGTGATGACAGGCTCTACCTGCATCACTCCAAGGTCAACGTCAAGGCCGCCATCGAGGGTTCGATCTGGCCCTGGCACCAGGATTTCGGCGCCTGGCGTCTGGACGGCATCGAGCGGCCCGACATGTCGACCTTCATGGTCATGCTCGACGACGCCACCGAGATCAGCGGCTGCCTGTACCTGCTGCCCGGCAGCCACCGCTGGGGCCGCACCGACGCCTACCTCGACACCAGCACCGCCTATCGCCTGTGGTCGGTGACGCCGGAAGACATGAAGCGGCGCATGGCGGATTCGCCCGCACCGGTGCCGGTGGCCGGCCGCGCCGGCACCTGTGCGATCTTTCACTGCAACCTGATGCACGCCAGCGGCCACAACCTGTCGCACCGCGACCGCTGGCAGGCCTATTTCTGTTTCAATACCTGCGCCAACCGCCCGCACGACGTGCCCAATCCGCGCCCCGACCACGTACGCTCGCGCAACTGGGCGCCGATGGAGATGATGCCGGATGCGGTGCCGCCGGCCGCGCGTGAGCCGGCGCTGGCCGGCGCGGGCCCGGGCTAGAGGTCGGCCGCGGCCGTTGCGCCGGCGATGTAGCCCAGCCCCGACGCGCTCGCATTACACTGGGCCTTTATCCCAACGATCGGTCGTGCCCATGGATCAGCTCCTGCCGCAAGCGATGCGCATCGCCGCCCTTCTCAAGGCGCGCAAGCAGACCATCGCGGTCGCCGAATCCTCCGCCGGCGGGCTGCTGGCCGCGACCCTGCTGGCCGTGCCGGGCGCGTCGGCCTACTTCCTCGGCGGCGCGGTGGTGTACACGAAACAGGCGCGCAGCCTCTTGATGGGCATAGGGGACGCGCAAATGCAGGGCTTGCGCTCGTCCTCCGAGCCTTACGCGATGCTGCTGGCGCGCACTTCGCGCGCGCGCTTTGCGGCCACCTGGGGCCTGGCCGAAACCGGCGCCAGCGGGCCGTCCGGCAACAGCTACGGCGACGCCGCCGGCCACACCTGCGTGGCAGTGAGCGGCCCGTTTGAGAAGGTGGTGACGCTCGAGACCGGCAGCGCCGACCGGGTGGCCAACATGCGTGCGTTCACCGAGGCGGCCCTGGCCTTGATGGAGGACGCGCTCGCCGCCTGAATCCGCGACCGGCCGGTTCAGCGCGCCTCGTTGCGCGCCTTGTAGGCGTCGTCGAGGCGTTTCTGTGCCGCCTCGACGTCCTCCTGCAACTGCCTCTGCCGTTCGAGATAGGCGCTATTGGGGCGGCTGAGGCCGGGGCGCACGGTGCCGCTGCGCTCGCCTTCCTCGGGCTCGACGCCGGCAGCCTGGCGCGCCTTGGCTTCCTCCAGCATCCGGGTGGCGGCGATGACTTCGGCATTGGCCGCCTCGAGCCGGTCCGCGCGCTGTCTGCCCGCCTGCGCCGCCGCCTCGCGGTCGCGCCTCATCTTGGCCTGCTTGTCGGCGTCCACCGGTTGCGGCACCGGCGCCGGCCGCACCGTCCCGATGAGCTTTCCATTGGGCACAGCTTCGCTGCTGTAGACGATGCGCCCGTCGGGCAATTGGTATTTGTAGACCGGCTGGGCCAGCGCGACGGGCATGGCGCCGCAGGCGAAGAGTGTGGCTATCAAGGCACGCAACATCAAGGCACGCGAGATCAGGGGACGCAGCATCGGGGGTCTCCGGTTGGACGGCCGCGCGCTGGATGGTTGCGGGCGGCGGCGCGTCTGTCAAGGCCTGGCGGCAGAGGCGGCGTACGCGGCGGACCAGCCGCCGCCGAGCGCCTTCATCAGGTCCACGCTGTAGGCCAGCAGGGCCTGCCGGTTGCGCACCGCGGCCAGTTCGGCCTCGTTGGCGGTTCGCTGCGCGTCGAGCACCTCGAGGTAGCCGGAATAGCCCGCCGCGTAACGGGTGCGGGCGATCTCGAGCGCCTGGCGAGCCGCCGTGGCGCGCGCGGCGAGGTTGTCCTCGTTGCGTCGTCCCGCCTCGAGGTTGCTGAGGGCGTCGGCCACCTCGCGAAAGCCGGTCTCGACCGCCTTCTGGTAGCCGCCCACCGCCTGGCGCGCGCGCGCCTCGGCCTGTTCCACCCGCGCGGTGGTGCGGCCGGCGTCGAACAGCGGCAGGGCCAGGCCGAAGCCGAGCGACCAGATGCGCGCGCCGCCGAGGAGCAGATCGGCGAAGGCCGCGCTCTGGCCGCCGTAGCTGCCCGTCAGCGAAATGGTGGGGAACAGCGCCGCCTTGGCCACGCCGATGCGCGCGTTGGCGGCCACCAGGGTTTGCTCGGCGGCGCGAATGTCGGGGCGGCGTTCCAGCAGGCTCGAGGGTAGGCCGGCCGGCGGCAAAGGCGGCACTGGCAAGCGTTCCAGGCCGCCGCCGGCGACGGTCGTGCCGGCCCTGCCGGTCAGTTGCGCAAGCTGGTGCTCGATCACCTTGCGCTGGCGCGTAAATTCGTCGAACTGCACCGCGGCATCGGCGCGCGCCGCCTCGGCCTGGCGCAGATCAAGGTCGCCGGACACGCCGCCGGCCACCCGGGCGCGGATCACCTGCAGTGCCTCGTCGCGGGTGGCCAGCGTAGCGCGCGTGAGGGCGATCTGGGAGTCCAGCGAGCGCAGCGAAAAATAGGCTTGCGCCACCGTGCCCGCCAGCGTCAGGGCCACCGTATCGCGCCCGAAGCGGGTGGCCAGTGCCTGCGCGCGCGCGGCTTCGACGCCGCGCCGCAGGCGGCCCCAGAAGTCCAGCTCGAAGGCGGTCGAGGCCGCCAGGCGCCGATCCAGGCGCACCCGTGGCAGCGGGTTGGGCAGTGCCGTCAGTGCCGAGACGCGCGACTGCTGGTTGGCGAACGACAGGTCGATCTGCGGATAGAAGCCGGCGTCGACCTCGCGCAGCGCCGCCTCGGTTTCCTCCACCTGGGCGGCGGCGACGCGGATATCGGCATTGCGCACGCGCGCCGCCTCGATGAGCGCGGTCAGCTCGGGATCGTTGAATGCCGTCCACCAGTCCGGCGGCAGCGCGGCGGCCGTGCCGGTGGAGGCTTCCGGATAGTCGGCCGGCAGGTCCTGCGCCGGCCGCCTGTATTCGGGCCCGATGGGGGCGCAGGCGGCCAGCCACAGCGCGGCGGCGGCCAGCCCCGCCACGGCGCTGCGTGCGCGGTTGCGAATCGGCTTCATTGCGGCTTCTCCGCGGCGGCGGGCGCGTTGACGGCGGGCGCGGCCGGCGGCGGCTTCGCGGGCTGTTCCTCGACATCGCGCGGCGGGCGACGGCTTGCCGTCATCACGAAAAACAGGGGCACGAATATGGTGGCGATGAAGGTGGCGGCGAGCATGCCGCCGAATACGCCGGTGCCCATCGAGCGCCGCGCTGCGGCGCCCGCCCCGCTGGAGAACACCAGCGGTGTGACGCCGAGCACGAAGGCCAGCGAGGTCATCACGATCGGGCGGAAGCGCAGGCGGGCGGCCTTGAGCGCGGCGTCGACCGCCGTCATGCCTTCGAGGTAGCTCTGCTGCGCGAACTCGACGATCAGGATGGCGTTCTTGGCCGCCAGCCCGATCAGCACCACCAGGCCGATCTGGAAGTAGATGTCGTTTTCCATCCCGCGCAGCATCACGAAGGTGAGCGCGCCGCCGACCGCGAAAGGCACCGACAGCAGCACCGCCCATGGCAGCCTCCAGCGCTCATACAGGGCGGCCAGGATCAGGAACACCATCACCAGCGCCAGCCCGAAGGCGAGCGCGGAGGCGCTGCCGGTGCGCTTTTCCTGGAAAGCCTGCCCCGACCAGGTGATCTGGTAACCCAGCGGCAGCGTTTTCGCGGCGATCTCCTCGACGATGCGGATCGCCTCCCCCGAGGACACGCCGGGCCGGCCGGCGGCCAGCACTTTGGCGGCGACATAGCCGTTGAAGCGCTCGATCTGCTCCGGCCCGGTCAGGCTGCTCACCTGCAGCAGCGCCTTGAGGGGGATCATCTCGCCGCTGCCCGAGGCGCGCACGAACACGTTGCCGAGGTCCTCGGGCCGGGCGCGATAGGCCGCGTCGGCCTGTACCTGCACGCGGTAGGTGCGGCCGAACTTGTTGAAATCGTTCACATACAGCGAGCCCATGGTGCTCTGCAGCGCATCGAACACGTCGGTGATCGGCACGCCCAGCGCCAGCGCCTTTTCGCGATTGACCTCCACCTTGAGCTGCGGCGTGGTCGGGCGGAAGAAAGAGTTGACGCCGGTCATGCGCGGGTCGGCGCGCAGGGCGGCCAGGAAGTCCTGCGTCACCGCGAACAGCGCCTTGGGGTCGGCGTTGGTACGGCCCTGCACGTAGAGCTCGAGACCGCCGGCGGTGCCGAGCCCGCGGATGGCCGGGGGCGGGAACGAAAGCACCAGGCCCTCGCGAAAGCCTGCCCCCTTGCGGATGATTTCGCCGGAGACCTGCTGTGCCGAGGAGGTGCGGTCGGCCCAGTCGACCAGCGGCACGAACATGGTGGCCGCGTTGGTCTTGTTGCCGCCGCCGATCAGGTCCAGGCCGACGATGCCCAGCACATACTGCACCGCCGGGTTGCCCGACACCATCTTCTGCGCCTGGTCGGCCAGCTTGCCGGTGCGCTCCAGGGTCGCGCCGTCGGGCAGCTGGATCGAACCGAATACATAGCCCTGGTCCTCCGGCGGCACGAAGCTGCCGGGCACCTTCATGAACATCACCGCGCTGCCGCCGACCATGCCCAGGAACAGGACCACCGAAATGAAGCGATGACGGATCGCAGCGCCCACGAAGAACAGGAACAGCCGCGTCAGCCGCTCGAAGGCGAGATTGAAGGGATGGAAGATCTTCGACTCGTGATGCGCGCCCGCCTTCATCATGATGGCGCACAGGGCGGGCGTGAGCGTCAGCGCGGTGAAGCCCGAGATCACCACCGCGATGGCCACCGTTACGGCGAACTGGCGGTACAGGGCGCCGGCGATGCCGCCCAGGAAGGCCACCGGCACGAACACGGCGCACAGCACCAGCACGATGGCGACGACCGCCCCGGACACCTCGCGCATCGCCTCCAGCGAGGCCTCGAAGGGCTTCATGCCGTTCTCGCGCATCAGGCGTTCGACGTTTTCCAGGACGACGATGGCGTCGTCGACCACGATGCCGATGGCCAACACCATGGCGAACAGCGTGAGCGTGTTGATCGAGAAGCCGACCATCCACAGGCCGGCGAAGGTGCCGATCAGCGAGATCGGCACGGCCACCATCGGGATGATGGTCGCGCGCACGGTCTGCAGGAACACGAACACCACCAGCACGACCAGGATGGCGGCCTCGAAGATGGTCTTGACCACTTCCTTGATCGAGGCGTCGACGAAGCGGGTGGTGTCGAACGGGATCGTGTAGTCGACATCCTCGGGAAAGCCGGCCTTGAGTTCCTGCATGCGCTTCTTGACCCGCTTGGCCACCTCCAGCGCGTTGGCGCCCGGCTGCAGGAAGGTCGCCATGCCGATGGTGGGCTTGCCATCGAGGGTGTTGAAGGTATCGTAGTTGAGCGCGCCCAGTTCGAGTCGCGCGATGTCCTTCAGGCGCAGCACGCCGCGGGGGCCATCGCCGCGCACCACGATCTCGCCGAATTGCTCGGGGTCGACCAGGCGTCCGGTCGCGGTCACGGTGTAGACCAGCGCCTGCCCCGGCGGGGCCGGTTCCGCGCCCACCTTGCCGGCGGCGAACTGCGCGTTCTGCGCGCGCAGCGCGTTGGCCACATCGGTCGGCGTCACCGACAGCATGGCCATCTTGTCCGGGCGTAGCCAGACCCGCATGGAGTAGTCGCGCGCGCCGAACACGGTCACGTCCGAGATGCCGGGCAGGCGTTTCAGTTCGTCCACCACCGAAAGCGTGGCGTAGTTGGACAGGTACAGGGTGTCGTACCTGGACTTGGGCGAGATCAGCGACACCACCAGCAGGATGTCGATGGAACGCTTCTGCACGATCACGCCGGCGCGGCGCACCTCGTCGGGCAGGCGCGGCAGGGCCAGTTGCACACGGTTGTTGAGGTTGAACACTGCCTGGTCGACATTGGTGCCGGGCTCGAAAGTCGCGGTGATGGTGACGGTGCCGTTCGAGGAGGCGATCGAGCTGAAGAACGACAGCCGCTCGACGCCGGAGAGTTGCTCCTCGATAGGCGCCGCCACCGTGCGCGCCAGCGTTTCGGCCGAGGCGCCTGGATAGCTGGTGGTAATCGTCACGGTCGGCGGCGCAATCTCCGGATACTGCGAGACCGGCAGCACAAACGAAGCCACCAGCCCGGCGATGACGATCAGGATGGCGATGACGCCGGCGAACACCGGTCGGAAGATGAAGAATCTGGACATTGCGATTCCTCAACCGGCCTTCTTGGCTTCGTCCAGCGATTTGCCGGCGGGCGCCGATGGGGCGGGGCTACCCGCTGCGCCTGCCGCGCTGCCCGGGGCCCCGGCGGGACCGCCCTTGGCCTGCTGCAGTTGCACGGTCACGCCAGGACGCAGGCGCAGCAGGTTGTCGACGATCACCTGGTCGCCGGGTTTCAGGCCCTTGAGGATGATCCAGTCCGCGCCCAGCCATGCGCCGGTCTCCACCGGGCGCGGCGTGGCCTTGTTTTCCGGCCCCAGCGTCCAGACATAGCGCCCGGCATCCCCCTGCAGCACCGCCGACTGGGGCACGACGATGGCTTCCTGCGAACCCGCCACCACCTGCGCGCGCACGAACTGGCCGGGCAAGAGGCGCAGGTCGGGATTGGCGAATTCGGCGCGCAGTTGCACGGTGCCCAGGCGCGTGTCCACGGTCGAACCGGCGAAATTGAGCCGCCCGGCGACCGGATGGGTCTTGCCGTCCGGCAGTACCAGGCGCACCTCGTTGCCGCGCCCGCCTTGCTTGCTGCCGGCCACGATCTGCCGCTCCGCCTCCGAGAGGGAGAAGCGCACCCACAGCGGGTCGGTCTGCGATACGGTGGTCAGGAGGCTGGAATCCGTCCCTGCGGTCACCAGGCTCCCCTGCGAGCGCTGCGCGCGCCCGGTGACCCCGGCGATCGGCGCGCCCACCGCGGTGTAGGAGAGGTTGAGTTCGGCTTCGCGCACCCTGGCCTCGGCAGCCTGGATGGCGGCGCTGGAGCTCTTGAAGTTCGATGCGGCGTCATCGGCCTCGCGCTGGCTGATGGCGCGCTTGGCGATCAGATCCTTGAGACGCTCGGCTTCGCGCTGCGCCTGCTCGTTTTTGGCCCGCTCCTGCGCCAGCGCCGCGCGCGCCTGCGCGAGCGCGATCTCGAAGGGCGCGCGATCGATCTCGAACAAGGGCGCACCGGCGCGTACCGGACTGCCTTCGGCATACAACACGCGGCCGAGGATGCCTGAGACGCGCGCGCGCACCTCGACTTCCTTCGACCCCTCGGTGCGCCCGACCACCTCGACGAGCACCGGCACCTCGCGCATGCCGACCTGGATGACGCTGACCGTGGGCGGCGGCGGCGGGGGCGGGGGCGCCGGCTTGTCGCAGGCGGCCAGCAGGACGGCCATCGCTACAGGCAATACGGGACGGATCGAACTGGTCATTCGCATGGCAGGGTTCCGGGGGGGGCGCCGACAGTGCGGCGCGGCAGGGTGCGAGGAGGAGGCTGCAGCGGCGTCGAGCCCGACAGTGTAGCAACCCGTCCGAAGCAACCGCCATACCAGACGGGCCGGACGGGGAAGCATCGGCCGGCCCGGCCCGCACGCGAGGCGCGCACGGGCCTAGAATCGTGGGTTTCAACTCGACCTGCGCAAAGGAAAAGCCCCGCATGAAAGCCGTCGCCCTCACCCAGTCGCTTCCCGTCACCGATCCGGGCTGCTTTGTCGACCTCGACCTGCCGGACCCGGCGCCCGGTGCGCGCGACATCGTCGTGGCCGTGGAGGCGGTATCGGTCAACCCGGTGGATTGCAAGGTGCGCATGTCCAAGCCCAAGGAGGGCGCCCCGCGCGTGCTCGGTTTCGACGCCGCCGGCGTCGTGCATGCGGTGGGCAGCGGCGTGACGCTTTTCAAGCCCGGCGACCGGGTGTTCTACGCGGGCGATGTTGGCCGGCAGGGCAGCAACGCGCGCTTGCATGCGGTCGACGAGCGCATCGTCGGTCACATGCCGGCCAGCCTGGATTTCGCCGCCGCCGCGGCGCTGCCGCTGACCTCGATCACCGCCTGGGAGGCCTTGTTCGACCGTCTCAAGGTCAATGCGCCGCCGAAGGCGCAGCCGCGCAAGTCGCTCCTGATCATCGGCGGCGCCGGCGGCGTGGGATCGATCGCCATCCAGTTGGCCTCCAAGGTGGCCGGACTGGAAGTGATCGCCACGGCGTCGCGCCCGCAGTCGGCCGACTGGTGCCGCGCACTGGGCGCGGCGGCCGTGGTCAATCATTTCGGCGACATCGCGGCCGAGGTGCGGGCCCTCGGGCGCCGCCATGTGGACTACGTGCTGCTGCTCAACGATGCCGACCGCCATTTCCCCGCCGCCGCGCAGTTGCTCGCGCCGCAAGGCGGCATCTGCTCGATCATCCGCGCCGGTGCGCCCATCGACGTCACTCCGCTGATGGGCAAGAGCTGCAGCGTGTCGTGGGAATTCATGTTCACCCGGCCCACGCATGCCACCGCCGACATGATCGAGCAGCACTACCTGTTGAACGAGGTCGCGCGCCTGATCGACCAGGGCGTCATCCGCACCACCGTCAACGAAACGGTCGGGCCGATCAACGCCGCCAACCTGCGCGCGGCGCATGTCAAAGTGGAGGGCGGGCGCAGCATCGGCAAGGTGGTGCTGGCTGGCTGGTGAGCCGCTCGCGCGGGCACGCGCTGGAATTGATGCCGGTCAAGGTCTGCATCCCGCCATGCGCCATGATGTCCGTGAGGCGCTTGTCGCCTGCCACATCCAACCATCGGGAAGCCGACCATGACTCAAATCGATGCCCTCACCGGCAAGCGCGCCGCCACGCTCGACCTGCAGCGGGTTGAACGACTGATCGGCGATCTGGAGGCCGAACTGGCGCGCGCCGACGCCGATGAACCGGGGGTGCAGGCGCTGCGTGAGGAAGTGCTCACGCTGCGCAGCATGCTAGATGCGCCGCGCGTGCGGCATCACTGGATCGCCGAAGGCCTGCAGGCCATCGGCGATGCCGCCAAGGCGGTGCGCGGCGAGGTGGTCCGTGAAGGGGTTTACGCCACCGAGATCGCGCGCATCCTCGGCATATGAAGGACGCCGGCGTTCCTCCGTGCGGCCGCTGACCGGCACAGGCCTGCGGCATACGGGCGGGCGTGACCGCGCGCCCTGCAGGCCTGCTGCTCGAAGCGCGCGACGGCATGGCGGCGCTGGCGCTGTCGGGTACGCTCTCCCTGCTCGCCCTGGCCTGCCTGATGGGAATCCGCGCGGGCCGCGTCAGATAGGGCGCGGGTTAGCCGCCCAGACATCGCCTTCGCCGTCGTTGTCTTCCAGGATCTGCGTCAGGAACAGCAGCTCGCTCATCACGTGCGGGTCGAAACCGTTGCGGTCGCCGCGGTCGTCGATGATGAGTTTTCTCAGGAACTCGTGGCATTCGCCGGATTGCCAGATCGTCGAGATCCGCTTGAGCAGGCTCGGGTGCAGTTCCTCGATGGACGAGCGTACGACCCGATTGGACGGCGTCCTAAGCGTACGCGTTGCCGGCAGCGGCATGAGGGCTTCATCGATCAGGCTTGGGTCGATCAGCACCTCGTCGGAGAGACCTGGTTTCTTCAGCAGGCTGCTTTCCTGGTCTGACGCTTCCGCCACCCGGCTGTCGAGGGTGGCGAAGGCTGCGGTCAGTCCCAGGCTGTCGGTGCGCGGCAGGGCAGGCGCGCTTTGCTCATGCCAGGCCAGCGCGGAGAGCTTCAGCGTCTTGGCGAAGTGTTCCGCCGACGGACCGAGTCCTTGCATACCCAGCACGCGCGAAAGCGCGACCTCGAGCTCCGCAACCCTGGCCTCAAGGAGAACGAGGCGTTCGCGCGCGTCGTGGTCCTGGGCTTCTTCGATATCGTACATAGGTTCACCTGTAGATCCTGCTCACGGCTGTCCCGAGTTAACGACCGGCCGGGCGCAAACTTGAGCCCGGGCGGCAGCGGCTGCGCTATGCTTCCGCGGATTCATGATTGCGGGGCGACGGGCATGCTTTTGCGGGCGATCTTGTTGGGGTGGGGCCTTTGTGTTGCGAGTGTGGCCTTCGGCCAGGCCGCGCCAGCGCGCGTGAGCGGGCAATCGCTCTACCTGCCGGTGTACTCCCACATCCTGCACGGCGAGGGTGGCGGCAAGGCGCAGTCCGCCAGGGTGCTGGTATCCGTGATGGTCAGCATACGCAACACGGACACGCTGCGGCCGATGCGCGTGACCTCGGCGGTGTACTACGATACCGAGGGCAGGCGCATCAAGGATTACGTACCGGCGCCGCGCGTGGTGGCGCCGATGGGCACACTGGAGATTTTCATCCCGCGCAGCGACGACACCGGCGGCTCAGGGGCGAATTTCGTCATCGGCTGGAAAGCCGATGCGCCGGTCAACCCGCCGCTGGTCGAGGCCGTGCACGCCAATTTTCCGACCGGCCGCTCGATCGTGTTCATCACCAGCGCCAGACCAATCCAGACGGAATGAAGGCGGGTGTCCGCACGGGCGGCACGATACTTGCTCGCGTCGCTGCATACACACGCGCGAGCCATCCTGGCCAGGTGTGCCACGCCGGCTGTTTGGCCCGCGGCATACGCTTTCAAGCGACAATCGAACCATGCCTCCTTCTTCCCCCGTCGACATTTCCGCCATTCCACAAGGCGAACGCATTCAGGAGCCCTACCTGAACAATCTGCGCAAGCTGCGGCGCACGGTGGTCATCTATCTCGTCAACGGCGTCAAGCTGGCCGGCAAGATCAGTTCTTTCGACCAGCACACCGTGGCGCTGGAGGGGTTCGAGAAGCAGGTGATCAACAAGCACGCCATCGCCACCATCATGCCCGCGCCGCCGCGCCCGACGGTGCGCAAGCCGCGTGACCCCAACGTGGTGCGGCGCAATCACTTCGGCCTGCCGATCAAGCAGTAGCGCTTGGGCGGCGGCCGGGTCCCTGCCGGCTCGCGCGGATTGACCGGTCCGCGAGAGGCGCGACAATTGTGGCGCACCAACCGAGTGGCGGATGCCCGATGCGGTGCGCGCGACGCCGGTCCGGCCGCGCCGCCGGCCCCGGATCAGGCTTCGTGGTGGTACCGCGTGACCCGCTCGACCTCGTTTTTCGAGCCGATGACAAGGCCGGTGCGCTGGTGCAGCCCGGTGGGTTGCAGTTCGAGAATGCGGGTGCGGCCGTCGGTGGCCGCGCCGCCCGCCTGCTCGACGATGAAGGCCATCGGGTTGGCCTCGTACATCAGGCGCAGCCGGCCATGGGTGTGCTTGGCGTCCTGCGGGTACATGAAGACGCCGCCGCGGGTGAGGATGCGGAACAGGTCGGCCACCATCGAGGCAACCCAGCGCATGTTGAAGTCCTTGCCGCGCGGGCCGGTCTTGCCGGCCAGGCACTCTTCGATATAGCGCCTGACCGGCGCCTCCCAGTGGCGCATGTTCGACATGTTGATGGCGAACTCGGACGTATCGGCCGGAATGGTCACCGCATCCTGGGTGAGCACGAAGCTGCCGATCTCGCGGTCGAGCGTGAACACCGCCACGCCGTGGCCCAGGGTCAGCACCAGCAGGGTGGACGGGCCGTAGACGGCGAAGCCGGCCGCCACCTGTCTGGCGCCCGGCTGCATGAAGGCTTCGGCGTCGGGGGCGGTGATGCCTTCGGCGCAACGCAGCACCGAGAAAATGGTGCCGACCGACACGTTGACGTCGATGTTGGACGAACCGTCGAGCGGGTCGAACAGCAGCAGGTATTCGCCCTTGGGAAAGCGGTGCGGGATCTGGTGCGGATGCTCCATCTCCTCGGACGCCATGGCCGCCAGATGCCCGCCCCATTCATTGGCCTCGAGCAGGATCTCGTTGGAGATGACGTCGAGCTTTTTCTGCACCTCGCCCTGGATGTTCTCGTCGCCGGCGCTGCCCAGGTTGTCGGCCAGGGCGCCCTTGGAAATGGCGATCGAGATCGACTTGCAGGCACGCGCGACCACCTCGATCAGCAGGCGCAGGTCGCCTTCGATCCAGTGCTTTTCGCGTTGTTCTTCGATCAGGTAGCGGGAGAGGGAAATGCGGCGCATGGCGGGGATCTGGTTGGTGGAGCAGGTGGAGACGACCGGTGGCGGGCAACGGCCAACTGCCATTATCCCACCCCGCGCGCGCCAGTCAGGGGCGCGCCCAAGTCGCACCAAGCCGGGACGCCCTAGTCCAGCTTGGCGCCGGACTCCTTGACGATCTTCGCCCACTTGGGCAACTCGTCCTTGACCATGGCGGCGAACTGCGCCGGGCTGCCCTTGAGGATCTCGCAACCCTGGGCGGCCAGCTTGTCCTGCACGTCCTTACTGTCCAGCGCCTTCTCGACGGCGCCATGCAGGATGGCGATCACATCCTTGGGTGTGCCGGCAGGCGCGAAGATGCCGTACCAGGGCGTCGTACCAAATCCGGGAATGGTTTCGCCGATGGTTGGCACGTTGGGAAGTGCGGCGACGCGCCGCTCGTTGGCCGTCGCCAACACCTTCAGCCTTCCACTGTTGATGAACCCTATAACCGAGGGCACGCTTTGCACTGACAGCGGCACCTGACCACTGACTACATCGGTGGCCGCCGCGGCCGCTCCCTTGTACGGGACATGCGTGAATTCGACGCCTGCGGTCCGTTGCAGCATTTCGCCAATCAAGTGGTTCATGGTGCCATTACCCGCCGAGGCGATGGTGATGCCCGGTTTGGCCTTTGCAAAATCGATCAACATCCTGACATTGCCTGGCGCAAAAGCCGGGTGGGCCACCAGAAGGTAGGCGCCAACCGCCACGGGGGCAACCGGCTCGAAATGCCTGATTGGATCGAACCCGGTGTTCTTATAGAGCCAGGGATTGATCACCATGGCGCTGCTGGCGGTCAGCATCAGCGTGTAGCCGTCGGGCCGTGCCTTCGACACCGCAGCGGTGCCGATGTTGCCGCCGGCGCCGGCCCGGTTTTCCACTACGAACTGCTTGCCCATCAACTCGGAAAGGCGCTGGAGCACGATACGCGCGATGGTGTCGTTGGCACCGCCGGGCGCCTGCGGCACGATCACGGTGACGGCACGGGCCGGGTAGGGTTCCTGCGCGTATATATCTGCGTTGATGGCCGCGCAGGTCAGTGCGGCCAGGAGGGGGGCGCGCCACATGGTCGGGCTATTCGACCACCTTGTCGGCGCGCAGCAGAACCGCCTGTGGGATGATGACTCCCATTTCCCTGGCGGTCTTCTGGTTGACCAGGAAGCTGAACCGGTCGATCTGCTCGACCGGCAGCTCACCGGGTATCGCGCCGGCGAGGATGCGCTGCACGTGCTTCGCCGAGAATCGGCCGAGGTCGTAGTAGCTCACCCCATAGCTGGCCATGGCTCCCCTGGCGACATCGTCGCTGAACTGGAACATCGTCGGCAGCTTCTTTTCGCGTGCCGTGCGGATGATCAGGTCGGCCTGACTGCTTACCATCGAATCGGGCACCGACAGGATGGCGTCGGCCTCGGAGGCACGCAGCGCCGCCAGGGCCGCCCGCAACTGCTCCACCGAGGTGACCTGGCGTACCACCAGCTCAATATTGAGTCGCTGCGCGGCTTCGCGGACGGTGGCCACAGCTGCTTGCGACGCCGAGTTCTCGGGGTTGTAGAAGGTTGCGACCTTCTGCAGGCGCGGGATCATCTCCTTGAGGAGCTGCAGGCGCTTGGCCATTAGGTCGGCAGTGAGGCTGTGGATGCCGGTGAAGCGGCCGCCCGGCTTGCGATAACTCGCGACGATGCCCGCCCCGACGGGATCGCTGCCGGCGTAGAACACGATCGGGACGCTTTTCGTGGCCCGCTTCGCCGCCAGTGTCACGGAGGTCGAAACCGTGTAAATGACGTCAACCCGCTCGCTTTCCAGGCGCCTCGCCGAAGTCTCTATCCACTTGAGATCGCCGTTGCTGTCACGCAGATGGAAGATGACCTGCTTTCCTTCCTCAAGCCCGAGCTCGCGCAGTCCGTCGCGCAATCCGTCGATCAAAGTCGAGGCCGCGCCGCCGACCCAAAGCACACCCACGCGATGCACGCGTGGTGGCTGCGCGAGGACAGTCATTGGAATCGCACCCAATGCGGACAGCGCGACAATCGATTCCCGCCTGTTCATCCGACACACCCCGCCTGCAGCAACGCATCGCAAGAGAACCGTGAATAACCGGTAGTGCTTCGATCAATCCTTACGCGCGGTTAGTCTAGCTTGACCGGCCGCTCGGGAGAAGCAAGGGTTTACGCGAAAGAAATGCGTGCAGGTGGGCTTTAGTCCAGCGTGGCGCCGGACTCCTTGACGATCTTCGCCCACTTGGGCAACTCGTCCTTGACCATGGCGGCGAACTGCGCCGGGCTGCCCTTGAGGATCTCGCAACCCTGCGCCGCCAGCTTGTCCTGCACGTCCTTGCTGTCCAGCGCCTTCTCGACGGCGCCATGCAGGATGGCGATCACATCCTTGGGTGTGCCTGCCGGCGCGAAGATGCCGTACCAGGGCGTGGAACCGAAGCCCTTGATGGTCTCGCCGATAGTAGGCACGTTGGGCAGCGCGGCGATGCGCTTTTCGTTGACCGTGCCCAGCACCTTGAGGCGCCCCGCATTGATGAAGGCCAGCGCCGAGGGCACGCTCTGCACCGATACGGGCACCTGGCCCGAGACTACGTCGGTGGCCGCCGCCGCGGCGCCCTTGTAGGGCACATGCAGCAGGTCGATGCCGGCGGCCTTCTGCAGCATTTCGCCGATCAGGTGGTTGAGCGTGCCGTTGCCCGCGGATGCGATGGTGATCGCGCCGGGCTTGGCGCGCGCGGCGGCGATCAGTTCGGTCACGTTTTTCGCCGGGAAGGCCGGATTGGCCACCAGCACGTAGCCGGCGGTAGCCACCGGGCTTACCGGCTCGAAATCCTTGATCGGATCGAAGCCGGTGTTCTTGTACAGCCACGGGTTGATCACCTGCACGCTGTTGGTGGTGAGCATGAGCGTGTAGCCGTCTGGGCGTGCCTTGGCGGCGGCCACCGTGCCGATGTTGCCGCCGGCGCCGGCGCGGCAGCTGGCCGAGGCCATTCTCGCGAACGCGCACAGCTGCCGCACGTAAAGGTCCGCCGGCAGGGATTCGACATGCAAGAAGCCCCGGAGGATGTCGCTCTGCGACAGCATCAGGCGCTGCCCAACCACGACCCGCAGCCCGTGGTTGTGATGGGCGCTGCGTCCGGCGAAGGGTTCGTAGACCGATGCGCGCGCCTGTTTGATCAGGAGGATCAGCGGCTGGCCATCCTCGGCCATCAGGAGGGCGACGGCGCAGCGGGTGCCCACGCGGCCCACGCCCACCATCTTGACGGCCACATCGAGCAGGCGGAAATGGTCGAGCAGCTTGCGCCGCTCTTCCGGCAGGCTGGCGCCGTAGGGCTGCCAGAAGCGCCGGAACTCCGCGTGAAAGTCCTCGCCGCCTTGCGGGTGATCGATCAAGGGTGGCTGGTCGATGAAGCGCGGCTTGCCCTCCCGGTGGTGGGAGAGCCTGGCCGGGCTGCGCGAGATCTGCACCAGGGTGTTGACATCCACGCGGGCATACCAGAGGTCGAGCACGTTGGCCCGGGCAGGGTCTCGTCGAAGTCGTTGATACCGACCAGCAGTTTGCGGTCGGGGCTGGCGTAGCCGCCGAAATTGTTGAGGCGGCAATCGCCGAACAGCTGGATGAAGATGCCCGAATGGGGCCCCTGGCCAAGATCGTGCGCCATCACCGCCGCGGCGCCGCGCATGAAGGCGAACGGCAGTGCAGCATGCGCCCATAGGGATCGGCACCAGGTGCGGCAGGCGGCACCGGTCGGATTCCTTGAGGACGGCCGGCGCGTCGCGCGCAGCGCCGGCCGCGTCGGCATGCGCGGAGCGGGCCACACGCCGGCGCAGCGAGCGTCCGGCGGCAATCCGCGTCGATCTGGCGATCAGTTCTTGCCCCCGGGTCCGCATGCGCATCGGCGCATCGAGCCGGGGCATCGCGGCGGGCTTGATTATCATGCGATAAAGAACGATCATTCGAATTCCAAAACAAAAGCGGCCGCGCCACCCGGGCAGCGGCGACGCCCACGTGAGACAAGCATCGGGATTCATGGCCGTCTTCGCCGCCGTCTGCGCACTTTGGACTGGCCCGCCTGCTGCGGCGCAGCAATATCCGCTTAATCCGATCCACCGCGTGGTCGGATACGCGCCGGGCGGGGCGGCCGACCTCACCGCACGCATGGTGGCGGCCTTGAAGAGCAACGACATCCGGTTGGCCTTCGAGATGTCCGCGCGCACCCCGCCGCAGGTCGTCGCGCGTCTCAACCGCGAGATTGGCGTTTCGCTGGCCCAGCCCGATGTGGGCGACGATTTCCTCGAATTCGGCATCGATCCGCGCGCCAGCTCCGCCGAGGAATCGCGCGCCGCCAATGCGGCCTGTCATCCGGATGTGCGCATGGTGCTGGAGGCCTGCCCGGACTGCCACGAGTGGGCCATTCTCGAGCGCGAGCCGATGGCGCGCTGCAGCGACGGCCGCGTTGTGCTGCTGGGCGATGGGTGTCATCCGATGGCGCCGTACATGGCGCAAGGTGAGGCGACCACGATCGAGGACGCGGCCATCCTCGCCCGCTGTCTCGTAGCCGTGGAAGGCGACGATACCGAAGCCGCATTCCGACCCTACGAGGCGCGCCGCAAGACGCGTGTCTCGCGCATCCAGGCCATTGCCAGCGCTCATGCCTGGATGACGGGCGGCGAGGGCGATACCAGCTGGCTGTACGCCTATGGCGCGCGGAACACGCCCATCACCCCCACGATCCACGACGCGGTCGCGGCCTGAATCCGGCCGCCCTGCACAACCCCCGAGGCGCGGGCAGACCGCGCGGAGCATCTGCATGGAACACAAGGTCTCGTTTCCCTCCGACAACCTGACCCTTTCCGGCGTCCTGCACCTTCCGGCCGGCATGGCCGCAGGAGAGAAGCGCCCCGGCATCCTCGTGTTGCACGGCTTCGGCAGCAACAAGGATGGCGGCGTCGCGCTGGTGGCGGCGCGCCTGTTCGAGAAGCTCGGCTATGTGACCCTGCGTTTCGACATGCGCGGCTGCGGCGAAAGCGAGGGTGAGCGTGGCCGCGTGATCTGCCTGGAGCAGGTAGAAGATACCAAGAACGCCCTGACCTGGCTTGCCGCGCGCGAAGACGTGATCGCCGAGCGCGTTGCGGTGATGGGATTTTCCTTTGGTGCCGCGGTGGCCGTTTATGCCGCCGGTGTCGACCGCCGGGTGGCCGCCTGTATCTCGGTGGGTGGCTGGGGCGACGGGGCGAAGAAGTTCCGCAAGCAGCACGAATCGCCCGAGGCCTGGGCCAAGTTCAGCAGCATGCTCGAGGAGGGGCGCAGAAAGCTGGCCGAGGGCGTCTCCATCCGCGTGCCGCGCTGGGACATCGTGCCCATCAAGCCGGGCATGCGCGGCAACCTGTCGGCCGGGTCCTTCCTGGAATTCCCGTTCGAGGTCGTCGAGAGCATGTATACCTTCCGCGCCAACGAGGTGGTGGGGCAAATCGCCCCGCGCCCGCTGCTGCTGCTGCATCCGGCCGTCGATACGGTCACGCCGACCGAGCAGTCCATCGATCTCTTCGCGCATGCCGGGCAGCCGACCGACCTGCACCTGGTGGCCGATGTCGACCATTTCATGCTGGCCGAGGGCAACGTGTTGTCGCAGGCGGTGCTCAAGCACTGGCTGGACAAGCATTTTGCGCTTGCCGTCTGAGGGAGAACCGTGATGCCGATCCGCATCCTGGCGCATGTCGCCCGTATCGCATGCCTTGTGTTGCTGGCCGCCGAGCTGCCGGCGCAGGCGCAACCCTTCCCGTCGCGCACCATCAGCCTGGTGTGCCCGTTCCCGCCCGGCGGCTCGGCCGACATCATGGCGCGCCTGGTGGGGCAGCGCCTGGCCGAGGCGCTCGGCGCCACCGTGGTGGTGGAAAACAAGCCGGGCGCCGGCAGCGCGGTCGGCTCCAGCTTCGTGGCGCGTGCCAAGCCGGATGGCCACACCCTGATCCTGATCACAGGCGCGTATCCGGCCCAGGCCGCGCTCACGGTGGCGCCGCAGTTCGACCCGCTGAAGGACATCGCCATGGTGTCCATGATCTCCTCTTACCCGTTTCTGGTGAACGTGCTGCCGGATGCACCCTACAAGACGTTGGCGGAGCTGATCGCCCATGCGCGCGCCAATCCCGGCAAACTCAACTATTCCACCGCCGGGGTCGGGTCGATCCACCACCTGTCCTCCGAGCTGTTCAACGCCATGGCCGGCATCGAGATCGTCCATATCCCCACCAAGGGCGGCAACGCGGCCATGACCGAATTGCTGAGCGGGCGCATCCAGGTGATGTTCGAGGCCCCGACGCTTTCCCTGCCCTATGTGAGGAGCGGCAAGCTGCGCGCCCTGGCCGTCACTTCGCGGGAGCGCTACAAGCCGCTGGCCGACGTGCCGACCGTGGCGGAGACCCTGCCGGGCTACGAAGTGATGTCCTTCATCGCCCTGGGCACCACCGGCGGCACGCCCGAGGCCGTGGTCAACCAGCTCAACCGCGCCATGGTCAGAGGCCTGGAGGCGCCCGAGGCGGCGCGCCGCGTGTCCGAGCTCGGCGGCGACCCGCAGACGAGCACGCCGGAGGAGCTGCGCCGCTACGTGGAGCGCGAGGTCCGCAAGTGGCGCAACCTCATCGACGTGCGCAAGATCGAGCGGCAATGAGCAAACCCGTGGTGGTCGCCGCGCCGGCGTTACGGGAATTCGCTGTCGCAATTCTTGAACATGCGGGACTGCCGGTGGCGGACGCCGGCGCCATTGCCGACGCACTCTTGTGGGCCAACCTGCGCGGCGTGGATTCACACGGCGTCTCGCGCCTGCCTCGCTATCTGGAGATGGTCCAAGAGGGCGTCATCGCGCCGCATGCGGTGATGCAGGTGGTGGTGGACGCGCCAGCGGTGGCGCTGCTCGATGCGGCGCATGCGGCCGGGGCGCTGGCGATGCGGCGTGCGGCCGACCTGGCGATGGAGAAGGCGAAGGCCGCGGGCATAGGCCTGGCGCTGGTGCGCAACACCTCGCACACCGGCGCCATCGGCTACTACACCCAGCGCATGGCGCACGCGGGCATGGCGGCGATCGGCTTCAACGCCTCGATTCCCATGATGGCCTATCACGGCACGCGCGGCGCGGCGGTCTCGACCGCGCCGCTTACCATTGCCACGCCGGGGCCGGGCGACAACCCGGTGCTGCTCGACATGTCGACCGGCGCCATCGCGTTGGGAAAACTGGTGCAGGCGCGTCGCCTGGGCACGTCGCTGGCGGCCGGCCTCGCGCTGGACGCCGATGGCATTCCCACCACCGACCCGGCGCGGGCGCAGGTTCCCCTGCCGCTGGGCGGCCCCAAGGGTGCCGGCCTGGCGCTGATGATCGAACTCATCGCAAGCGTGGCGACGGGCAACCCGATCCTGGCCGAGTACCTTGCGGCGCCCCCCGGCAGCAAGGCCAGAATGCACCGGCAGAACGCGCTCATCATCGGCATCGACGTGTTCCGCTTTTGCGACGAGGCCACCTTCCGCAGCGACGTGGGCCGCACCATCGCTGCCATCAAGGCCATGCCGGCGGATGCGGCCGTCGGCAGCGTGCTCGCGCCCGGCGAGCGTGGCGACCGCGAAGCCTTGCGCCGTGGCGAGGCCGGCATTCCACTGCCGCCCGGCATTCGCGCGGAACTCTCCCGCCTTGCCGCTGGCGCCGGCGTGGCCGTGCCCTGGCCTGCCGAGTGAACCCCTATTCCAATCCGAAGCACCCCAACAGGAGAATCCGCCCATGGACCCGCAATCGAAGTCGGAAATACGCGACGGCATGAACATCGACTGGGATGTGCCGATCAGGATGGACGACGGCATCGTGCTGCGTGCCGACGTGTTCCGCCCTCTCGTGCCGGGCAGGTACCCGGTGATCATGAGTTACGGTCCCTACGGCAAGGGGCTGGCGTTCCAGGACGGCTACAAGACCGCCTGGGAGATCATGGCGCGCGAGAACCCGGACGCGGTGGCCAACACGTCAAACAACCACGCCAACTGGGAAGTGGTCGACCCCGAGAAATGGGTGCCGGACGGCTACGTGTGCGTACGGGTCGATTCGCGCGGCGCCGGCCGCTCGCCCGGCTACCTCTGCCATAACAACGACCGCGAGCAGAAGGACTATCACGACTGCATCGAGTGGGCCGCGGTGCAACCCTGGAGCAGCGGCAGGATCGGCCTGAACGGCATTTCGTATTACGGCGCCAACCAGTGGCGCGCCGCCGCCACCCAGCCGCCGCACCTGGCCGCCATCTGCGTATGGGAAGGCTGGTGGGACAACTACCGCGACGGCAACCGCCATGGCGGCATCATCTGTACCTTCCGCAAGAACTGGCAGGACATGCAGGTCAAGACGGTGCAGCATGGCGTGGGCGAGCGCGGCGCGAAGAGCCGCATCACCGGCGAACTGGTATGCGGCCCGGAGACCCTCTCCGAGGAGGAACTGGTCGCCAACCGCGAGAACATGTGGGCCGAATTGTTGAAGCGGCCTCTTTTGACCGACTATCACCGCGAGCGCACCGCCGATCTCTCCAAGGTGACCGTGCCCCTGCTGTCGGCCGCAAACTGGGGCGGCCAGGGTCTGCACCCGCGCGGCAATTTCGAGGGCTACCTGGGCGCCGCGTCGAAGCAGAAGTGGCTGGAAGTGCATGGCAGCTCGCACTGGGCGCCGTTCTACACCGACTACGGTGTGGATTTGCAGAAGCGCTTCTTCAACCATTTCCTCAAGGGTGAGGCCAATGGCTGGGACAGGCAGCCGGCCGTGCAGCTGAACGTGCGCCATGTCGACCGTTTCGTGATCCGCCACGAGAACGAATGGCCGCTGGCGCGCACCCGATGGACGCGCTATTACCTCGACCCGGCCAACATGGCGCTCACCACCATCCCGCCCGCCGCACCGGCCAGCCTGACCTACAAGACCATGGGGGACGGCCTCACCTTCCTGACCCCGCCGCTGACCGCCGAAACCGAGATCACCGGGCCGTCGTCGCTGCACCTGCGGCTGTCGTCGGCCACCTGCGACGCCGATCTTTTCATCGTCCTGCGCGTGTTCGCGCCGGACGGTAAGGAGGTGCTGTTCCAGGGCGCGCTCGACCCGCTGACGCCGATTGGCCAGGGCTGGCTGCGCTGTTCGCAGCGCAAGGAAGACCCGGCGAAGACCCTGCCCTACCGCCCCTACCATACCCACGACGAGAAGCAGCCCCTCACCCCCGGCGCACCGGTGGATGTGAACGTCGAGGTGTGGCCGACCTGCATCGTGGTTCCGCCGGGCTATCGCATCGGCTTGTCGGTCCGCGGGCGCGACTACGAGCATGGCCTGAACGCGGCGACCCTGTCGAACATGAAGAACCCGATGAACGGCTGCGGGCCCTTCATCCATGATGATCCCGAAGACCGGCCGCCGGCGGTGTTCGACACCGAGGTGACGCTGCATTTCGGCCCCGGGGTCGACGCAGGCATCCTCCTGCCCGTCATTCCGCCCAAGGCTTGAACCACCCCGACCCATTTACAAAGGAGACCCGCATGAACCCGAACCGTCGCGCCATGCTCGCCGGCATGGCAGCCGCCACCCTTCTGCCCGCCGCTTCTCTCCGGGCGCAAGCCTGGCCCCAGCGGCCGATCAAGATCATCATTCCGTTTCCGCCGGGCAACACCCTGGACATCATGTCGCGCCTGATCCAGCCCAGGCTCGGTGAGCTGCTGGGCCAGCCTGTGGTGGTCGAGAACATTGCGGGCGCCTCCGGGCAGATCGGCCTCTCCGCCGTGGCCCGCGCCGCCCCGGACGGCTACACCATCGGCGGCGGTCAGGGCGGTACGCTCACCACCCTGCCGCACACCACCAAGAAGCTCTCCTACGACCCGCTCAAGGACTTTGCCCCGATCGCGCTGTCTACCACCAACTTCCTCGGTATCGCGGCCAACCTCGACGCGCCGTTCAAGACCATTGGTGAAATGGTGGCCTATGCCAGGGCCAATCCCGGCAAGCTCACCATGGCGACCAACGGCGAGGGCGGCTTTCCGCACCTGGCGATGGAGGACCTGCGCATCAAGGCCGGCTTCACCTACACCCATGTGCCCTACAAGGGCAGTGCGCCCATCGTCGCCGACCTGGTGGGCGGCCAGGTGCAGGCGGCGTTCGACGGCATCACCGGCCTGACCCCGCATATCCGCTCCGGCAAGATCCGCCTGCTGGCGGTGACCAACGCGACCAAGGTGGTGCAGTTCCCCGACGCAGCCACGGTGGCAGACGCGGTGCCCGGCTACACCTCGAACGGCTGGTTCGGCTATGTGGCGCCGGCCGGCACCCCGGCGGCCATCGTGCAGCGCCTCAACACCGCCATCAATACCGCCATGAAGCAGCCGGACGTGGTGGAGAAGCTGGGTTCCGCGGGGCTGATCGTGGTGACCGAGTCGCCGGCCTATTTCGACAACGCCATCCGTTCCGACTATGCCAAGTACGGGAAGCTGGTCAAGGACATCGGCTTCGTGCCGCAATGAGTGCGCCCCGCTATGAACCCTTCGGCTGGCACCACTGGCCGGAGGATTTCTGGTTTTCCTACCAGTTCCGCCGCGGCCTGGGCGAAACGCAGGAGGGCGGCGGCGCGGTCAGCGAGGTGATGCAGGCCGGCAGCCGCATCATTCCCGGCGATGCGGAGAGCTGGCACCGCGAATGGACCGTGATCGCGCGCCGCAACCACGAACGGGGTGACATGGCGTTCGTGCGTGGCCATGTGCGCACCGCCATGAACTGCTGGCTGCGCGCCGCCAACTACTACCGCGAGGCCGAGTTCTGGCTCGACCCGCGCGACCCGCGCCGGCTTTTCACATTCAACGCCTGCGAGACGGTGTCCAGGCAGTTCTTCACCCGGCTCACCCCGCCAGGCGAGGCGGTCGAGATCCCGTATGAGAACGGTGTCTCCTTGCCCGGCTATTTCATCCGCTCACCCACCGGTGGAGCGAAGCAGCCGGTGCTGATCTCCTTCGGCGGTCTGGATTCCTTCAAGGACGAACTGTGGTTTATGACCGGCCGCGGCGCGGTGCAGCGCGGCATGTCGGTTCTGCTGGTCGACGGTCCGGGCCAGGGCGGCCCGTTGCGGCGCCACGGCGTGACCACCCGTTTCGACTATGAAGTGCCGGTGGGCAGGTGCATCGACTGGCTGGCCGCGCGCGCCGATGTGGATGCCGCGCGCATCGCGGTCAGTGGCTCCTCGCTGGGCGGCTACTACGCGGCCCGCGCCGGCGCCATGGAACCGCGCCTGGCAGCCTGTATCGCGCACGGCGCGATGTGGGACATCGGCGCGCGCTGGAAAACCCGCGACGACTCGCACGGCCTGGCCAAGCACATGTGCTGGGTGTTCGGCGGCGCCAACATGAAGGAGTCCGCCGAGATCGCCGCGCCCTTCAAGCTGGAAGGCGTGCTGGAGAACATGCGCTGCCCCTTCCTGGTGATCCACGGCGGCCATGACGTGCTGGGCGTGGAGAACGCGAAGACGGTGTACGACTATGCGGTCAAGCACGGGGTGAAGGCGACCCTGCGGCTGACGTCCGAGGAAGAGACCGGCGCCGAACACTGCCAGCACGACAACCCCACCCTGGGCCAGGAATTGATGCTCGACTGGCTGGCCGACGTGTTCGGCATCGACCAGGGCAAGCTGGCCTTCCTGCCCTGAGCGTTGTGGTGTGCCAGAGTGAACTTGGCGTGCGGTCGGCCTCGGGATCAAGACCGTTTGCGGTGTACCATCTCCGTGGTTGTTGGTTTCCGTTCGAGGGCCATCATGCAGTTTGAGCGTATCAGCCATGATCCCGCCGTTATGGGCGGCAAACCCTGTATTCGCGGGTTGCGGGTTACCGTGGGGATGTTGCTCGGGCTTCTGGCGTCTGGCCAGCCGCGCGAGCGCATCCTTGCCGCCTATCCTTACCTTGAACCGGGAGATATCGACGCCGCGCTCGCCTACGCTGCCTGGCGGATGGAAGAACGCGAAGAGCCGCTCGTCGGCTGATGTCGCTGCGGCTTCTCCTCGACATGAACCTTTCACCGGACTGGGTGGAAGCTCTGCGCTCACACGGGATTGAATCCCGACACTGGTCGAAGGTGGGTGATCCGCGCGCCGCGGATGCGGAGATCATGGCCTGGGCCGCGAGCAACGGGTTTGTGGTGTTCACACATGATCTGGATTTCGGCACGGCGTTGGCCGTGACACGCGCGACCGGGCCGAGTGTTTTTCAGATTCGCGGCTCCGGTGTGTTGCCGGAAGGTTCCGCAGATCATGTTGTCGCGACCCTGCGCAAATACGATCGCGAACTCGCAAACGGCGCGCTCGTGGTGTTTGAAGAGAACCGAGCCAGGGTCCGTATTTTGCCCTTCTAGGCTTTGCCTGTAATTGATGGAATACTTGAAAGCAATGCAATCCATGTCTCAGCAGACATCGCCCAAGACCAGCCACTGGTTCGAGTATTTCCCTGAAAACCACATGTGGTCGCAGGGCATGATGTTCGGCATCGAAATGCAGACCTGGGGCGCGGCCTCGATCAGCGAGATCGACCAGATCGGCCAGCGGCTGCGGGGCCATGTCGGCGACAACGAACGCTGGTGGCAGGAATGGACCGACATGGCGCGGCGCATCGAGGGTTTCGGCGATGCCGCCGCCGCCGACGGAAAGAAACTCACCGCCGCCGCGTACTGGCTGCGCGCCGGCACCTACTACTTCTGCGGCGAGCGCTTCATACCGCCCTCCGAGCGCAAGTGGGCCACCTATCGCGACTGCCTGCGCACCTTCCGCCAGGGGTTGGCGATTCGCTACCCCACCATCAGCTTCGTACAGGTGCCCTACGAGGACACGACCTTGCCGGCGTACTTCGTCAAGGCCGCCGGCGTGCCGGCCCAGGCGCCGGCAGTGGTGATGTTCGACGGGCTCGACAACGCCAAAGAGATGAGCGTGCTGTTCGGCGCCGTCGAAATCGCTAATCGCGGTATTCATGTGCTGGCCATCGACGGGCCCGGCCAGGGTGAGGCGCTACGCCTGCAGGGCATTCCCAGCCGCTACGACTACGAAGTGCCGGCCACCAGCGCGCTGGACTACCTGTGCGGCCGTGGCGACGTCGACCCGGCGAAGGTGGCGGTGATGGGCTTTTCGATGGGCGGCTACTACGCGCCGCGCGCCGCCGCCATGCAACCGCGCTTCGCCGCCTGCGTGGCCTGGGGCGGACACTTCGACTACCACGAGTCCTGGCAGCGGCGCCTGAAGATCATGAATGCCGGCGGCACCAAGCTATCGGCGCCGGGCTTCCAGCTGCCGTGGGTGCTGGGCAAGCCTGACATCGAGGCCTGCATGAAGAAGTTGGAGCACTATCGCCTGCCCGGCATCGCGGAGAAGATCGCCTGCCCGTTCTATTGCATCCACGGCGAGAACGACAACATCGTGCAGCTCGATTTCGCGCAGCGCCTGTACGACGCCGTAGGTTCCGCCGACAAGACCCTCAAGGTGCTGACCGTGCACGATGGCGGCAGCGAGCATTGCCAGGAAGACAACCGGCAGGTGGGGGCGAATCTGGTGGCGGACTGGCTGGCCGAGCGGCTGGGGGGACGGCTGGCGTAGATTATCGTGGTATCGGGCCAGTCAAGGTCGCTGCTCCACCGGGTATGCCGGTTGCCTTGATGGCTGGCACAATTATCTCTCGCTATCCCTTTCCACTTCTTGCAGCATTTTTGAAGGAGACAAGATGACCACTTACGTAGGCGCAGGACGCTGGACCGGCGGCACGCTCGCGGGGGTATTCCGGCGCCGTGATGACGCTGACCCGACCGCCACTGCCTGGGAACAACTCGGCGGCGGGGTGATTGCCGGCGTGCAGGCGCAGGCAATCACCGTCCATCCGGACGATCCTCAGATCGTGTTTGTGGGGGCACGCGACGGCCTCTATCGCAGCCGCGACGCCGGATCAAGCTGGGCGCGCCTCGCGGTACCGGAGGGCCTCCAGGTGTGGGCGATCACGGTGCATCCACACCAGCCGGACATCATTTATATAGGCACTTCCCCGGTGGGCGTGCTGCGCAGCGAAGATGGCGGCGACACCTGGCGCTCCCTCGCCCCCCTGAACCAGCCTGCGCACATCAAGATGTCCTTTGATTGCCGCGTGATGCGCGTGGCGCTTGATGCGGCCGAACCGGATCACCTCTACATCGCGCTTGAAGTCGGCGGTGCCATGCGCAGTGTCGATGGCGGCCGGAGCTGGACTGATTGTGCGCCTGACCTGATGCAATTCGCCGAGCGCTTTCCGGAATTGCGCAACCGCTTGCAAAGCGACAGCGAGGCCGAAGGCATGCTCGACGCGCACGCGGTCTGCACCAGTGCCGCCCAACCGCGCACGGTGATGATTGCGTTGCGCACAGGCTTGTTCCGCAGCGACGATGCGGGCATAACCTGGGGCAACATGGACATCGGCCGTTTCTCGCCGCTCACCTATGCGCGCGACATCCGCGTTTCGCCACACGACCCGCGTGTTCTGTTTGCCTGTCTCTCGCCGGCTGCCGCCAGCCAGGATGGTTCGCTATACCGCAGCGCCGACCTTGGTGCGAGCTGGCAGCGCCTCGATTGCGGCATCAAGGCGCGCGCCACCATGATGGCGGTGGCGCAGGACCCGCGCAATGCGGCGGCGATTTCCTGCGTGTCGCGCTGCGGCCAGGTGTTTGATACGGTCGATGGCGGGGCCACCTGGAGCGAATCGCTCCTGCCCAAGGGTGTGCTCGACACCTATGCTCTGGCGCGTGGCTAGGTAGCGCGCCTGCCGGCTGGCTCACCTGCCGCGCGTCCTGCCGCTCACTCGTTTTTCCAATCTCCGCTCACTTCTCTCAAAGGTGCTCGCCATGGATTCCCTTCAAAATTCGCTGCATCCCGCACGCGCATTGTTGGCCTTTGTGCTCGCCTTGTGCGCTGCCGCGCTTGCCGGCTCCGCCCTGGCTCAGGCATGGCCAAACAAGCCGATCAAGCTCATCATCCCATTCGGCCAGGGTGGCTCCGGCGATATCACGGCCCGCACTTTCGCCCAATATCTCGAAGCGCAGGTGAAGCAACCGGTGGTGGTTGAAAACCGTGTCGGCGCCAACGGCATCATCGGCACCGAGGCCAACAAGAATGCCGCACCTGACGGCTACACCTTTCAGATCGTCTCCAACTCTACCCACGGTGCCAATGCCAGCCTCTACAAGAAGCTGCCCTACGACACGATGAAGGATTTCGAGCACGTCGGCCTCTTCGGCACCTTCGGCTCGGTCGCCGTGGTGCCTGCCGACAGCCCGATCAAATCCATTGCCGATCTGGTGGCGTTTGCCAAGGCCAATCCCGGCAAGGCCTTCTATGGGCACTTCAATTCGGCCTCGCACGTCGGCGGCGCGCTCTTTGCGCTGCGCTCAGGTACCTCGCTCGCCGGCGTGCCTTATAAGGCGCTCGGCAATGCGCTCACCGATTTGTACGGCAAGCAGATTCACGTCATCTTTCTTGATTATGTGGCCAGCACCAGCCACATTGCCGGCGGCAAACTGATTCCGCTTGCGGTCACTGCCAAAGACCGGCACAAGGTCTGGCCGCAGGTGCCGGCTCTGGCTGAGACTTACCCCGGCTTCGACCAGATTGCCTTTCTCGGCCTCGCCACGCCCGCTGGCGTGCCTGCCGACATCCTCAATCAGCTGCACCGCCACGTGGTGGGCTCCATGAATGATCCTGCGGTGCGTGCCCGCCTCGAATCGCTGGGCATTGTGGTGAGCACACCAAGCCGTGAGGAGTACAGCCGCTTTGTGCGTGATCAAATGGAACGCTGGGCCGGTTATGTGCGCGACGCCAAAATCCAGCCCGAGTGAGCCGTAACGCATCCGTCATTCCACCAAGCCTTCTTCCCCAAGTCGTCACTGTCGCGAATCCGGGGGGCGCCGGGCTTCACGATCAGCGGTGATGCTAGAATGTTGTTTTGATGCGGTCGCATCACGCTGTTTTATCTGGATGCCAATCATGCGAACGACGCTGGCCTTGTCCGAGGATGTCGTGCAGATCGCGCGCCAATGTGCCGCTCGGGAAGGTATATCGCTGGGAGAGGCCGTATCCCGCCTGGTAAGGGATGGCTTTCGCGCCCGCATGCAGCAACCGGCCACGGCATCCGAACCCCGCAGCCGTTATACCGTCCTGCCCGCGCGCGACGAGATTGTCACCTCCGAGCATGTGCGCAGACTGATGGACGAGGAGGGCATCTGAGCGATGCGGCTGCTTCTGGATATCAACGTCTGGGTGGCCCTTTTCGACGATGCACATATCCGCAACGCTGACGCGTTGGCGCTGTTTCGCGACACCGGACTGAAAATCGCCACCTGCGCGCTGACGGAAAATGGCGTGCTGCGCGTGCTCAACCTCCCGGGCTACGCGCGACGCGCTCCGCCCGGATTCTCGAAAGTGCGCGAAAAGCTCGCGCTTGCTTGCGGTGACGTCGACCATGAATTCTGGTCATGCGATATCAGCCTTCGGGACGAGTCAGTATTGAATTGGGCTCACCTGATGGGGCACAACCAGATTACCGATGCGTATCTCTTGGCGCTGGCGGTGCATCATGACGGTGCTCTAGCGACCTTCGATCATCGCGTCGCGCGAAGCGTTGTGACGGGCGCAGCAGGCAAACACCTGCACCTGCTTTGATCTCGCCGTTGAGAACGACTAGTTTCAGCGGAAGCCGGCGCAGAGCTGTCAGCTTCGGCTTCTCCACACGACCAACCGGGCAAGGTTGAAATCCCTTGCCAGCAGCCCCATTTTCCAGAGTCCCAGTCAGTCGGTCAGAGTTCATGAAAAGCTACACCAAGTCCCAGGAAGCGATCGCCAAGCTCACCCCCGAGCAATACCAGGTCACGCAGCACGGAGGTACCGAAATGCCGGGAACGGGCGAGTACCTCGACAATCACGAACCAGGGATCTATGTCGACATCGTGTCCGGCGAACCGCTGTTCGCGTCGTCGGACAAGTTCGAGTCGGGGTGTGGCTGGCCGAGCTTTACCAAGCCGATCGTACCCGCGTATGTCAACGAACTGCGCGATGTCAGCCACGGCATGGTGCGCACCGAGGTGCGTTCGGCGCACGGCGACAGCCATCTCGGCCATGTTTTCCCGGACGGCCCGCGCGACCGCGGTGGGCTGCGCTACTGCATCAATTCAGCCTCGCTGCGATTCGTCCACAAGCACGACATGCAAGCCGAGGGCTATGGCGATTACATCAACCAGGTTGAGGAGGTTTGAAATGACGACTGAACGCGCGGTTCTGGCCGGTGGCTGCTTCTGGGGCATGCAGGACCTGATCCGCAAGCTGCCCGGCATCCTGTCCACGCGGGTGGGCTACACCGGCGGCGATGTCAGGAATGCGACCTATCGCAACCACGGCACCCATGCCGAGGGGATCGAGATCGTTTTCGACCCGGCCGTGACGAGCTACCGGCGTCTGCTGGAATTCTTCTTCCAGATCCATGACCCGACCACGCCCAACCGCCAGGGCAACGACCGTGGCCCGTCGTACCGCTCGGCGATCTACTACACTTCGGAAGCGCAGCGGCGGGAGGCGATCAACACCATCAAGGACGTCGATGCTTCAGGCCTGTGGCCTGGCAAGGTGGTGACCGAAGTCGCGCCGGCGGGCGATTTCTGGCTGGCCGAGCCGGAGCATCAGGACTACCTGGAGCGCAACCCCGGCGGCTACACCTGCCATTTCGCGCGGCCGAACTGGGTGTTGCCGCGACGCGCTGCCGCCTAGAGAAGCGGCAGCAGCGCGATGGATGCGCGGCGGGGCATGTCCTAGAACCCTTCGCCGCGCGCGGCCTTGTCGCGCACGCTCTGCGGCACCTTGAAGCGCTCGCCGAATTTCGCCGCCAGCGCATCGGCGTTTTTCACGAAGTCAGCCAGGCCTTCGCTGTTGATGTACTGCAAGGCGCCGCCGGTCCAGGTGGGGAAGCCGATGCCGAAAATCGAGCCGACATTGGCGTCGTGAGCGGTGGTGAGCACCCCCTCCTCCAGACAGCGCGCTGTCTCGATGGCCTGGCGGTAGAGGAAGCGCTGTTTCAGTTCTTCCAGGTCATAGCCGACCCCGGCCTTCTCGAACTGCTTGAGGCCGGACCACAGCACCTTCTTGCCGCCGGCCGGGTAGTCGTAGAAGCCGCCGCCGCCGGTGCGGCCCGGGCGCTTGAATTCGCTCACCATGCGCTCGAACAGGGCCTCGCCGGGTTGCGGCACGTAGGTCTTGCCTTCGGCTTGCATGTCCGCGCGGGTCTGCTGCATCACGTGCACGGATAGGCTCATTGAGGTTTCGTCGATCACCGCCAGCGGGCCCACCGGCATGCCGGCCTGGCGCGCCGCGTTCTCGATCACCGTGGCGGGAATGCCTTCCTCGACCATGCAGGCGCCTTCGCGCACGAAGGTGCCGAAGGTGCGGCTGGTGTAGAAGCCGCGGCTGTCGTTGACGACGATCGGCGTCTTGCCGATTTGCAGCACATAGTCGTAGGCGCGCGCGAGCGTCTCGGCGTCGGTCTTCTCGCCCTTGATGATCTCGACTAAAGCCATCTTGTCCACCGGCGAGAAGAAATGCAGGCCGATGAATTTTTCCGGCTTCGTCGAGGCCTGTGCCAGCCCGGTGATCGGCAAGGTCGAGGTGTTGGAGGCGAAGAAGCCGCCGGCCGCCAGCTTCGGCTCGGCTTCCTTCGTCACCTGTGCCTTCAGGTCGCGCTTTTCGAACACGGCTTCGATGATCAGGTCGCAGCCGGCCAGGTCGTCGTTCGAGGCGGTGGCGGTAATCAGCGAGAGGGTGATGCCGGCGCGGGTTTCATCCATGCGGCCGCGCTGGATCTGGCGGTCGAGCAGCTTGGCCGAGTAGCTCTTGCCTTTTTCGGCCGCCTCCATCGACACATCCTTCAACACGCAGGGGATGCCGCGGCTGGCGTTGGCCCAGGCGATGCCCGAGCCCATCATGCCGGCGCCGAGAATGCCGACCCTGGTGGCCTTCCACTTCGGCACGTCCCTGGGGCGCGAGGCGCCGCCGCGGATCGAGGTCTGGTTGAAGAACAGCGCGATCAGGTTCTTGGCCACCTTGCCCACCGCCAGCTTGATCAGGTAGCGGCTTTCGATGCGCATGGCGGTGTCGAAGTCGACCCGCGCGCCTTCCACCGCGCAGGCCATGATGGCTTCCGGCGCCGGCAGGAGGCCGCGCGTCTTTTCGGCGGTGATGGCGGGCGCGATGGAAAGCATCTGCGCGATCTTCGGGCTGTCCGGGCTGCCGCCGGGCAGGCGGTAGCCCTTCACGTCCCAGGGCTGCTGGGCGTCGGGGTTGGCCTTGATCCAGGCGCGCGCCTTGGCGAACATGTCCTCGGGCGTCGCGGCGAGGTCATGCACCAGCCCCAGTTCATGCATCTGGCGCGGGTTCATGGTCTTGCCTTCCATCAGGATCGGCAGGGCCGCCTCCAGCCCGAGGATGCGCACCAGCTTGGTCACGCCGCCCGCACCCGGCAGGAGACCAAGCGTCACTTCAGGGAGGCCCAGCTGGATCTTCGCTTCATCGAGCGCGATGCGGCAGTGGGCCGACAAGGCGAGCTCCCAACCCCCGCCCAAAGCGGCGCCGGCGACGGCGGCCACCACCGGCCGGCCGCAGGTTTCCAGGCGGCGGAAATCGCGCTTGGTCTGCTGGATCTCGTTGTACCAGCGCGGGCCGTCTTCTTCCTTCAGTTTCAGCACGTCCTTCAACTCGGCGCCGGCGAAGAAGGTCTTCTTGGCCGAGGCGAGGATCACGCCGGTGATCTTGTCCTTGTCGGCTGTGATGCGGTCCACCGCCTCGGTCATGGCGTTGGTCCAGGCCTGCGTCATGGTGTTGACCGGCGCGCCGGGGGCGTCGAAGGTCAGGGTGACGATGCCCTCGGCATCGGTTTCGTAGCGGATCGGGTTGGCGTCGCTCATGTCGGCTCTTTGATGGAAGGCGAAAGGGGTTGGGGGAAGGTCAGACCGCGCGGGCGCGGCGGGATTCGGTTTGCAACGAGCCGCGCTCGGCGAAAACGCGCTTCATCGTCTCGGCGAAGGGGCGCACTTCGGCGTCATCCAGCGCGCCGGCGGCGCGCAGCTTTTCGTGCAGCGCGGCCAGGTGGTAGTGCGGCACGGCGGGGTAGAGGTGGTGCTCGAGGTGGTAGTTCACATGGTGCGGAAACAGCGCCACGCGCGCCCACAGCGGCAAGGCGATGTTGGTGCGGGCCGCGCCAAACGGGCTGCGGGTATGCGAAGGCGCGCCATGCTCGGCCACCGCGCGCAGGCGCAGGATCACCGCCTGCACGGTGATGGCCGGCAGGATCCACAGCACCACGTACTCGACGCCCACGCCCAGCGCGAACGTGCCCGCCAGCATCAGCCCATGGAAGGCCGCCACCACCCAGCGGTCGGCCAGGGCCTGGCGGCGCAGGCGTTCGGTGGTGTCGTCCAGCGGTTTCTGCTTCGCCCCGGTGGCGGTATTCATCGCCGGGGCGCCGAAGAAGTACAGATAGTTGCGCCAGGCGGTGAGGCCTGCCGCATCCTTGAGCAGCTTCTTCACCAGGTACATTCTTCCGCGCGGATAGCCGGCCATCAATGCCAGGTCAGGATCGATGGCTTCGTACAGGTTGTTGTGGTGCACACGGTGCACGATGCGGTACGCGTAGGTGGACACGCCGATGAGCATGCCGGCGATGCGGCCGATCAGATCATTGGCGAAGCGGCTGGCGAACAGGCGATAGTGGGTGGATTCATGCGAAATGATGGCCAGTGCATGCTGCCAGCAGCCGGTCAGGAGGATGGCTGCGAGTATGCACGCCACGCCCGCCAGCGCGCCTTCCCGCAGCAGATGGAAGCCGAACACCCCGAGCGCAAGCGTGGCCACCAGCAGCCCCAGGGTCTGTGCCAGCGCGGCGGCGCTTTTCCAGTCCGAAAGGCGGGTGAGCGGCGCCAGCTCCGCCGCCGACAACACCTTGCGCGGATTCTTGTCGCGGAATTCCTCGCCGCGCGCGACCGGGGCTTCAAGCGCCGTGGCGGAGAGTTCTGTTTCGGCCATCGCCGGCGTGGCCTGGCTGTGGGGGGTCATGGCGCGCTATGTCCAGGAGGGGGCCGCCGCGGCGGCGACGGGAGCGCGATTATCGCGCCAATGCCTGGGCGACGAAATCCAGTCGGTCCTGGCCGAAGTGCATGTCCTCGCCGACGAACATCGTCGGTGCGCCGAACACGCCGCGCGCCACCGCCTCCTCGGTGTTGGCCACCAGGCCCTGCTTGACCGCCGCATCGGCCGTGAGCGCGGCAAAGGCGGCGGCATCGAAGCCGGCCGCGGCGAGTACGCCGGCGACCACGTCGGGGTCGCCCATGTTGAGGCCCCGGCCGAACATCGCCTCGTACATGGCCTTCACATAGCGGTCGAAATCGGCCGGTTGGCGCATTTGCATGCCCACCGCGCCGCGCATCATGGCCATGGTGTTGACCGGGAAACTCGGCGGCATCTTGAGCGGCACGCCATAGCGGGCCGCGAAGCGCGCAAGATCTCCCATCATCCATTTCCCCTTGGCCGCCACCGTCACCGGGCTGGCGTTGCCGGTGGCCTTGAACACGCCGCCCAGCAGCATGGGTTTCCAGACGATCCGCGCGCCGGCGGCTGCGGCGATCTTCGGCAGTTGCGTCCATGCCAGGTAGGACGCCGGGCTGCCGAAATCGAAGTAGAACTCCACTTGCTTCATCCTGATGTTCTCCGCTTGCAGTGTTGGGCCCCGGAGGCCTGGCGCATCACCATTTTTCCATCCACGGGCGCAGGTCCAGTTCGTGGGTCCAGGCCGAGCGCGGCTGGGTGTGCAGCATCCAGTAGGCATCCGCGATCGCGTCGGGATCGAGGATGCCGTCCTGCGCCTTCAGCGCATAGCGTTCCGGAAAACGCTCGGCGATGAAGGCGGTGTCGATGGCGCCGTCAATGATGGCGTGCGCCACATGGATGCCCTGGGCCCCGAGTTCGCGCGCCATGCTTTGCGCCAGCGCGCGCAGGGCATGCTTGCCGCCGGCGAAGGCGGCGAACCCCGAACCGCCACGCAGCGAGGCGGTGGCTCCGGTGAAGATGATGGTGCCGCGCTGCCTCGGCAGCATGACTTTCGCGGCCTCGCGCCCGGCCAGAAAGCCGGCGAAGGCGCACATCTCCCATACCTTGCGGTACACGCGCGCGGTGGTCTCGGCGATGCCGAAGCGCACGTTGCCGCCGATGTTGAATACGCATACCTCGATCGGGCCGATGCCGGCTTCGATATCGGCGAACAGCTTGACCGCCGCGTCCTCTTCGCGGGCGTCCGAGCCGAAGGCATGGCAGGTGCCGCCTTCGGCCTCGATGGCGGCCTTGAGGGCGGCGAGCTTTGCCACGTCGCGCCGGGTCACGCAGGCGGTGAAGCCTGCGCGGGCGAAGCGCCGCGCGACGGCGCCGCCGGTGGCGTCGCCGGCGCCGATGATCAGGGCCACCTTGTTCATGGGGTTCGTCCTCGATTCAAGCGGGAATCACCGGCGCAGTGTCGCAAGCGCGCGGGTCTGGCCACAACTCGGATTCACGGCCGCATGCCGAAGGCCGACGGCCCGGGCGCGCGCAGCGGCGCCGCCAGGTTGGCGAACTCGGTCAACAGGCGCCGCGTCTGGCGCGGATCGATGATTTCCTCCACCATGAACTGCTCCGCGGTGCGGAAGGGCGAGGTGAACTGCTTCAGGCGCGCCTCGATTTCCGCCAGGCGCGCCGCCGGGTCGGGCGCGGCTTCCAGTTCGGCCTTGTAGGCGGCTTCCAGGCCGCCGGCGATCGGCAGCGAGCCCCATTCGCCCGACGGCCAGGCATAGCGCAGGTTGAAACGCCCGGTGCTCTGGTGCGCGGCGCCGGCCACCCCGAAGGCGCGCCGCACCAGCACCGAGCACCACGGCACGGTGGCCTGGTAGATCGCCGCCATGGCGCGCGAGCCGTAGCGGATGGTGGCCTCCTGCTCGGCCTGTACGCCGATGCGGAAACCCGGGATGTCGGCCAGATGCACCACCGGCAGGTGAAAGGTCTGCGCCATGTCGATGAAGCGCACCAGCTTTTCCGCGGCCCGTGCCGTCCAGGCGCCGCCGTAGTGGTAGGGATCGCTTGCGATCACCGCCACCGGCCAGCCGTCAAGCCGCGCCAGGCCGGTAATCACCGATTTGCCCCAGGCACGGCCGATCTCGAAGAACGAGCCGCGGTCGACCAGCGCCTCGACGATGGGGCGCATCTTGTAGACCTTGCGCGGATCGCGCGGGATGGCGGACAGCAGCCACTCCTCGCTGCGCGCGGGAACGTCCTCAACCGCGCCGCGCGGCGGCAACGCATGCACGGAGGGCGGCAGGTAGGACAGGAAGCGCCGCGCGCGGGCGCAGGCCTCGGCCTCGCTCGCCACCACGTCATCGACCGTGCCGTTGCCGGCATGAATGGCGGCGCCGCCGAGCTCGTCCTTGGTGACTTTTTCGCCGGCGCGTGCGACCACAGGCGGGCCGGCGGCGAAGATCTGCGCAATGCCCTCGACCATCAGCGAATAGTGACTGGTGACCACCCGCGCCGCGCCCAGGCCCGCCACCGAACCGAGCGCCAGGCCGACCACCGGCACGGTGGCCATGTTCATGATGGCGAATTCCCAGCCCGGCACCGCCGGCACATAGGTGCGGCCGATGGTCTCGATGGTCTTCACCGAGCCGCCCCCGCCGGTGCCGTCCACAAGGCGCACCAGGGGCAGGCGCAATTCGCAGGCCATGCGCTCGACATAGCCGAGTTTTTCGATCACGCCGCCGTCGTTGGCCCCGCCGCGCACGGTGAAATCGTCGGCCGAGACGGCCACGCTGCGGCCCTCGATGCGCCCGCGCCCGATGATCTGGTTGGTAGGCGTGAAGGCCTGTAGCTGGTTGGCCGCGTCGTATCGCGCGAAGCCCGAAGCCGAGCCGATTTCGTGGAAACTGTCCGTGTCGAGCAGGAGCGCAATGCGCTCGCGCACGGTCAGCTTGCCGTTGTTGCGATGGCGCGCCACCTTCTCCGGGCCGCCCATTTCGAGCGCGGCGCGCCGGCGGCGTTCAAGTTCATCGAGTTCGGGTTGCCAGGACATGCGATAGGAACCGGGTGCGGAGCAGTACGCATGATAGTGCAGGCGACCATGCAGGTCATGCCGTGCGGGTTCCGCCGGGGTCGGAGTTTCGCGGTGCGGCCGGCGCCTTGCGTCCTGGGTGTGTCATGCTATGTCAATATGAGCGCGTCGGCGGGCGTTGAGAGCGGCGCAGCGTGCCGCAACCGCGCCGCCCTGCCGCCCGGCGGTGTTGCAGCTGCCGCGCCGCGTTCACCGTGCCGCGTCCACCGTGCTGCGTCCACCGTGCCTTGATTGCGGTGTCATGCGGGCGATGGCCTGCGGCGCCGTACGAAGGGCGTCACGTTAAAGAGTGCCGCTTGAAGGGCGTTGTATCCAGCGGTTCGTATTCGGAGTGTTGTCATGGGACCCAACCCCATTCGAGCTTTCTTGTCCGCCCTGCCTGCCGCCATGACCCCGCCGGCGGCCCGTCAGCGGGTGTCCATGGGCGAATTGCTACGAGACTGCGTGGCGCTGATTTCCGGCCGCGGGGAGGCGTCGGGCGTTGCCATGGCCACCTCCATCATCGAACGCTACTCGCAGCTCGACCCGCTGGCGCGAGGCCGCATTCTCGAGGCCCTGCGCGCCGGCCGCTTCGGCGCCGACCGCAAGCGGCTGGAGGACGCCATCGCGCGCTACCGGGACAATCCGGACGCCTCCAACACGCTGGCCCTTCACAAGGCGGCCGAGCCGCGCCGGCAGGAACTGATCCGTCGCCTCAACCTCGCGCCGGGCGGCACCGCCGCGCTGGTGCGCATGCGCGAGGACCTGATCCGTGCCATGGCCGACCGCGGGCGCGACAGCGACCTGGGCGTGGTCGACGCCGACTTCGTCCACCTGTTCTCCTCATGGTTCAACCGCGGCTTCCTGGTCTTGAAGCGCATCGACTGGACCACGCCGGCGCATATCCTGGAAAAGATCATCCGCTATGAGGCGGTGCACCAGATCGAAAGCTGGGAGGACCTGCGTGCCCGCCTGGAGCCGGCGGACCGGCGCTGCTTCGCGTTTTTCCACCCCACGCTGGCCGACGAGCCGCTGATCTTCGTGGAGGTGGCCCTGCAGGGGGAGATCCCGGACGCCATCGCGCCGGTGCTGGCGATGGGGCGCCCGGCCACCGACCCGGCGCGCGCCACCACGGCGGTGTTCTACTCGATTTCGAATTGCCAACTGGGACTGCGCGGGGTGTCCTTCGGCAGTTTCCTCATCAAGCAGGTGGTCGAGGAGTTGAAGCGCGAGTGCCCGTCGCTCGACAACTTCGTCACGCTCTCGCCGGTGCCGGGTTTCCTCGCCTGGGTGGGCCGCACCCGCACGGGGAGGAATCCGGCCCCGTTCACGCCGGCCGATCTCGACGCGCTCAAGCTACTCGACGTGCCCGACTGGCATCGGGACAACGTGGCCTGCAAGGCCTTGAAGCCGGTGCTGCAGAACGCCGTCGCCTACTACCTCTTGGTGGCGCGCGGCCGCGACGGCAGCGCGGTCGATCCGGTAGCGCGTTTTCATCTCGGCAATGGCGCCCGCCTCGCGCGGGTGAACTGGATGGCCGATGTGTCGCCCAAGGGCATCGCCCAGGCGGCCGGCTTCATGGTCAACTACCACTACGTGCCCGGGGAGATCGAGCGCAACCATGAGGCGTTTGCCAACCAGGGCGAGGTGGCGACCGTGCATGCGGTCAAGCGCCTGTTGCGCGACCCCGGGCCGCTGTCGCGCCGCCAGGCGCGCGGCACTGCGCAGGCTGCATGAATCGACCCATGGCGGGGCGCGGGCGCGCCGCCCGACGCCTAGGGATTGGCCGCATTGACGCCGGCGGCCGGGGCGGTTAGTCTCTGCGGCGCCTGAAAAAGGTCGACGAAAGATCAAGTCAGGGGTGAACCCCGGGCACCGCGGAGACAAATCAAGTTGGCGCAGTTTTTACAGTTGGCGTTGAGCGGCATCGCCATCGGGTGCGTATACGCGCTCGTTGCGCTGGGTTTCGTCCTCATCTACAAGGCCACCGAGACGGTCAATTTCGCCCAGGGCGACCTCATGATGCTGGGCGGCTTTTTCGCCTATACCGCCACCGCCGTCATGGGCTGGCCCTACTGGGCGGCGATCGTCTTCGCGCTGGCCGTGATGGCGGCCTACGGCATGCTGGCCGAGCGCATCGTGCTGCGCCCGGTGCTCGGACAGGCGCAGTTCACGGTGGTGATGGTCACCATCGGGGTGGGCTACGTGATGCGCGGGGTGGTGACGATGATGCCCGGCTGGGGCACCGACACCTACAAGATCGTCACCCCCTTCGCCGAGAAGGTGGTCAACCTCGGCGGCGCGGCCATCTCGCTCGAGCAGCTGATGATCATCCTCATGACCGCCGCGCTGTGTGCGGTGCTGTTCGGGTTCTTCCGATTCACGCGCATCGGCATCGCCATGCAGGCGGCCTCGCAAAACCAGCTCGCCGCCTACTATATGGGCATACCGGTGGCGCGCATCAATACGCTGATCTGGGGCCTTTCGGCAGCGGTGGCCACTTTCGCCGGCATCCTGCTGGCGCCGATCACCTTCGTGCATGCCAACATGGGCTTCATCGGCCTGAAGGCGTTTCCGGCGGCCGTGGTGGGCGGCTTCGGCAGCATTCCAGGCGCCATCGCCGGCGGCATCATCATCGGCCTGGTGGAGTCCTTCGCCGGCTTCTACCTGCCCGAGGGCATCAAGGACATCGCGGCCTACATCGTCGTGCTCATCGTCCTGATGGTCAAGCCGTCCGGCCTGTTCGGCGAAAAGCTCAGGAAGAAGGTCTGATGCGCTTCCATTTCAAGACCGACTACGACCAGGATATCCGTCTTTTCAAGGACGGCGTGCAGGTGTTCTGGTACGGCCTGCTGGCGGTGTGCCTGCTCGGTTTGCCCCTGGTGCTGCCGGAATACCTGGTGGGCCAGATGGTGTTCATCCTGATCTATTGCATCATCGGCCTCGGGCTGATGCTCCTGATCGGTTTCACCGGCCAGATCTCGCTGGGGCACGCGGCGTTCCTCGCGGTGGGTGCCTATACCGAAGCCCTGCTGCAGGCCCGGGGGGTGCCGTTCGCCGTCTCGCTCCTGGCGGCGGCCCTGCTGTCCGGCGCAGCCGGCGTGCTGGTGGGTCTGCCGGCGCTGCGCCTGAAGGGCATCTACCTGGCGATCGCCACCATGGCCTTCGGCTTCATCGTCGAAGAGATCATCACCCGCTGGGAGCATGTTACCGGCGGCAATTCCGGCAAGCAGTTGAAGCAGATCGATTTCTTCGGCGTGACCATCGACAGCGATGCGCGCTTCTACTACCTGTGCTTGGGCCTGACCGCCGTCATCCTGCTGGGGCTCATCAACCTGATGCGCAGCCCGACCGGGCGCGCGTTTGTCGCCATCCGCGATTCCGAGATCTCCGCGCAGAGCATGGGCATCCACCTGGCGCGCTACAAGACCGTGGCCTTCGCGCTCTCGGCCATGCTCACCGGCGTGGCCGGCGCGCTGTACGCGCACAAGCTCCAGTTCATTTCGCCCGAGCAGTTCAACCTCCTGGTGTCCATCGAGATGGCCACGCTGGTGTTCATTGGCGGCCTGGGATCGTTTCACGGCGCGATTTTCGGCGCGGCCTTCATCATCGCCCTGCCGCAGGTGATCGTGTTCATGAAGGACTACCTGCCGACCGCCGTCGCACAGCAGACCGGCCTGCAGCCCACCATCTTCGGCATCATCCTCATCTGCTTCCTGCTCTTCGAACCGCTCGGCATCTACGGCCGCTGGGTCAAGATCCGCACCTACTTTTCGTTGTTCCCCTTCTACCGGCGCGGCATGTTCCGGCGCCAGAAGGCCTACATGAAGTCGGATCGGCTCAAATGAGGCGCTTCCACTGCCTGGCCGGCCCGGCGTCCCGCGCCCGCTGCGCAAGGGGGGCGGCATGAGCTTCTTCAAGGTCGAGAACCTGTCGATCCAGTTCGGCGGCGTCAAGGCGGTGTCGAACGTCTCGTTCGAGGTGCGCCAGGGCGAGGTGTTCACCATCATCGGCCCGAACGGCGCCGGCAAGACCACGATCTTCAACCTGATCAGCCTGATCTATCCGCCCACCTCGGGGCGCATCTTCTTCGAAGGCAGGGAAATCACCGGGATGACGCCGCACCGGGTAGCCAACCTGGGCATCGCGCGGACCTTCCAGAACATCGAGCTGTTCGAGCACGCCACCGTGCTGCAGAACCTGCTCATCGGCCGCCACAACCATGCGCGCACCTCGCTGTGGCAGGAGCTGCTGTTCCTGCCGGCGGTGCGCCGCGCGGAACTGGCGCACCGCGAGGCCGCCGAGAAGGTGATCGACTTCCTCGAATTGCAGCACTACCGCGACAGTTTCGTCGCCGGCCTGCCGTACGGCGTGCGCAAGGTGGTGGAGCTGGCGCGGGCGCTGTGCATCGGCCCCAAGCTCCTGCTCCTCGACGAACCGTCTTCCGGCCTCAATCCCGAGGAGACCGACGACATGGCCTTCTGGATCGAGGACATCAAGAAGGACCTCGGCGTCACCGTGCTGATGGTCGAGCATGACATGTCGCTGGTCTCGCGCGTGTCCGACCGCGTGCTGGCTCTGAGCCAGGGCGAGATGCTGTCCATCGGCACCTCGCGCGAGGTGCAGGGCGACCCGAAGGTGATCGAGGCCTACCTGGGGAAGCAGGAGTGAGCGACAACGTCATCCTCAGGCTGGGCAATGTCGAATCCAGCTACGGGCCGGTGCAGGCGCTGCGCGGGGTGAGCCTCGCGGTGCAGGAAGGCGGGATCGCAACCGTGCTGGGCGGCAACGGCGCGGGCAAGAGCACCATCCTCAAGACCATCTCGGGAATCATCGACCCCAACAAGGGGCAGATCACCTATGCCGGCAGCGAAATCGCCGGCTGGGCCCCCGACCGCATCGTGCGTGCCGGCATCAGCCACGTGCCGGAAGGGCGCGAGGTGTTTCCGCTCCTTTCGGTGGAAGACAATCTCAAGATGGGGGCCTATACCCGCAGCGACCGCGACGGGGTGGCGCGCGACATGGAGACCGTCTATCGCTACTTTCCCATCCTGAAGGAGCGCGCCAGGCAGGACGCCGGCCTCCTGTCGGGCGGCCAGCAGCAGATGTTGGCGATCGCGCGCGCGCTCCTGTCCGCGCCCAGGGTGATGCTGCTCGACGAGCCTTCGCTGGGGCTCTCGCCCCTGCTCACCAAGGAAATCTTCGAGATCATCGTGCGCATCAACCGCGAACGCGGCACCACCATCCTGTTGGTGGAGCAGAACGCGCAGATGGCGCTCAAGACGGCCGACTTCGGCTATGTGCTCGAGGTCGGGCGCATCGTCATGGAGGACACTTGCGCCAACCTCGTGCAGAAGGAGGACATCAAGGAGTTCTACCTCGGCATGAAGGAAGAGGGCGCGCGCGGCGCGCGGCGCTGGAAGAAGAAGAAGACCTGGCGCTAGCGCGCCGTCGCTGCGCCGCGCGCGAATCGTCCCTCTCATGCCGCCGCTCGCCCTGGCCCTGGTTTCCATCCTGCTCTGGTCGACGGTCGCCTGGCTGTCGCTCAAGCTCGCGCACATCCCGCCTTTCCTGCTGGTGGGCATTTGCCTCCTGGTCGGCGCCCTGTGCGGCGCGGCGCGCCTGCGCGACTGGCGCGCCGCCACGCCCAGGCTCATGGCGCTGGGTGTCTATGGCCTCTTCGGTTTCCACTTTTTCCTGTTCACCGCGCTGCGCCATGCCCCGCCCATCGAAGCCAACCTCATCAACTATCTTTGGCCGCTGCTCATCGTCGTGCTCGCGCCCGTGATCGTGCCCGCCACGTCACTGACGGCGCGCCATGTCGCGGCCGCGCTGATCGGTTTCGGCGGCGCGGCCCTCCTGGCGACCGGCGGACGGTTCAGCGTCGAAGTAGCGCACCTGTTCGGCTATGGCTGCGCGCTGGCCTCCGCGGTGATCTGGTCGACCTATTCCCTGCTGACGCGCCGCATGCCTGCCTTCCCCACCGGCACGGTAGGCGCGTTCTGCGCGGTTTCGGGCCTGCTGTCGCTGCTGTGTCACCTGCTCTGGGAGAGCACCCCGGCGATCGCCGCTTCGGACTGGTTCTGGATGGCCGCCATCGGCGTCGGCCCGCTCGGTGTCGCGTTCTTCACCTGGGACGCGGCCATGAAGCGCGGCGACCCGCGCGTGATCGGCACCCTGTCGTATCTGACGCCGCTTTTGTCGACCCTGTGGCTGGCGTTTTCCGGAGCCGGAACGCTGGGGCCGCTGGCGCTGGGGGCGATGGCGGCCATCGTCGGCGGCGCGGTGCTCGGCAGCACGCCGGCGCGGGCGGCCAAGGGGCGGCTTGTAGAATGAAGGTTCGCGCGCCCCACCGGCCGCGCATTTCCGATCGAACCCCCCGCCCCCATGACCAAACAGGAACTCCTGGCGCGCCTGGCGCTGCCCGTGATCGCCTCGCCGCTGTTCATCGCGAGCAATCCCCGCCTGGTGATCGAGCAATGCAAGGCCGGCATCGTAGGCAGCTTTCCCGCCCTCAATGCCCGGCCCGAGGCCGCGCTGGGCGATTGGCTTGCGCAGATCAGGGAGGAACTGGCGGCCCATCAGGCGGCCCATCCCGGCATCAAGGTGGCTCCCTTCGCGGTGAACCAGATCGTGCACCAGTCCAACAACCGCCTGGAGCATGACATCCGGGTCTGCGTCGAGCATCAGGTGCCGGTGTGGATCACCAGCCTGCGCGCGCCGCCGAAGGAGATGCTCGATGCCGTGCATGCCTATGGCGGCATCGTGCTCTCCGACGTGATCAGCATCCGCCATGCGAAAAAGGCGGTCGAGGCCGGCGTCGACGGGCTCATCCTGGTGTGCGCGGGTGCCGGGGGCCACGCGGGCGCCTTGTCGCCCTTCGCTCTGCTGGGCGAGGTGCGCGAGTGGTACGACGGCATCGTCGTGCTGGCCGGTTCGATCACCCGCGGCGAGCAGGTGCTCTCGGCCCAGGCGATGGGCGCCGACCTGGCCTACATGGGCACGCGCTGGCTGGTGTGCCATGAGGCCAACACCAGCGAGGGCTACAAGCAGGGCATCGTCGATGCCACCGCGGCGGACGTCATCTACACCAACCTGTTTACCGGCGTACACGGCAACTACCTGCGCAAATCCATCGAGAACGCCGGCCTGGACCCGGACAACCTGCCGCAGTCCGACCCTTCGAAAATGAACTTCGGCTCCGGCGGCAACCAGGTCACCAAGGCGTGGAAGGACATCTGGGGCGTGGGTCAGGGCGTAGGGCAGATCAAGACCATCGAATCGGTGGCCGAGGCCGCTGCCAAGCTGAAGGCCGAATACGCGGCAGCGCGCCAGCGCATGCTGGCCCTTTGATTCCCGGACCGGGGCGCGCCAACCCGCCGGCCGTCGACGCGCCGCCCGCGGATCCGAACGACCCGCGGGTCCGCTCCGGCCCCGCGGCCGGCATTGCTACAATTGACGTTTACGTAAACGTAAACCTTGCCCGGTGTTGGGCGAGAGGAGACCCATGGCGACCCTAGCCACCGCGATCAACACCCGCAGCCCCGAGTTCGCCGCCAATGCGGCGGCCCTGAAGGGCGCCGTCGACGACCTCAAGGCCAAGGTCGCGCATATCGCTCAAGGCGGACCGGAGGACGCGCGCAAGAAGCACGTCGGGCGCGGCAAGCTGCTGCCGCGCGAGCGGGTCGACCAGCTGCTCGATCCCGGCACGCCCTTCCTGGAATTCTCGCAACTGGCCGCGCACGACATGTATCACAACGCCGCGCCCGGGGCGGGGGTGATCACCGGCATCGGCCGCGTATCGGGCAAGGAATGCGTGATCGTCTGCAATGACGCGACCGTCAAGGGCGGCACCTATTTCCCGATGACGGTGAAAAAGCATGTGCGCGCCCAGGAGGTGGCGGGCGAGAACCACCTGCCGTGCATCTACCTGGTCGATTCCGGCGGCGGCAACCTGCCGACCCAGGAAGACGTGTTTCCCGACCGCGACCATTTCGGGCGCATCTTCTACAACCAGGCCAACCTGTCGGCGCGCGGCATCCCGCAGATCGCCGTCGTGATGGGCTCCTGCACCGCCGGCGGCGCCTATGTGCCTGCGATGAGTGACGAGACAATCATCGTCAGGAACCAGGGCACCATTTTCCTCGGCGGCCCGCCGCTGGTGAAGGCCGCCACCGGCGAGGTGGTGAGCGCGGAAGAACTCGGCGGCGGCGATGTCCATACGCGCATCTCCGGCGTGGCCGACCACCTGGCCAGGAACGACATGCACGCGCTGGCGATCGCCCGGCGCATCGTCGGCAACTTGAACCGCGTCAAGCGGCCGGAATTGGAAATCACCGCGCCGCGCGAGCCGCTCTATGCCGCCGAGGAACTCTACGGCGTGGTGTCGGCCGAGGCGCGCAAGCCCTATGACGTGCGCGAGGTGATCGCGCGCATCGTCGATGCCTCCGAGCTCGATGAGTTCAAGTCCCGCTACGGGACCACGCTGGTGACGGGCTTCGCGCGCATCCACGGCATGCCGGTCGGCATCCTGGCCAACAACGGCATCCTGTATTCGGAATCGGCGTTGAAGGGCGCGCATTTCATCGAGCTGTGCGCGCAGCGCGGCATCCCGCTCCTGTTCCTGCAGAACATCACCGGCTTCATGGTCGGCAAGAAGTACGAATCCTCCGGCATCGCCCGCGACGGCGCCAAGCTCGTCACCGCGGTGGCCACGGCGAAGGTGCCCAAGTTCACCGTGATCATCGGCGGCAGCTTCGGCGCCGGCAACTACGGCATGTGCGGGCGTGCCTACTCGCCGCGCTTCCTGTGGATGTGGCCCAACGCGCGCATTTCCATCATGGGCGGTACGCAGGCCGCCTCGGTGCTGGCCACGGTCAAGCGCGACGGCATCGAAGCCAGGGGCGGCACCTGGAGCGTCGAGGAAGAGGCTGCCTTCAAGCAGCCCATCCTCGACCAGTACGAGCACCAGGGGCATCCGTATTTCGCCAGCGCGCGCCTGTGGGACGACGGCGTGATCGATCCGGTCGACACGCGCCGCGTGCTGGGCCTGGCCATGTCCGCCGCGCTCAACGCCCCGATCGAGAAAACCACCTTCGGCGTCTTCCGCATGTAAGGTTTGCGAACAGGAGAAACCATGGCCAAGATCACCACCCTGCAAGTCGAAACCCGCAATCACGTCGGCCTCATCTGGTTCAACAGGCCGGAGATCCACAATGCCCTGAACGACGTCGTCCTGGCCGAACTGAAATCCACCCTCAAGGCGATGGAAAAGGACAAGGGTGTGCGCGCCGTGGTCCTGGCCGGGCACGGCAAGTCTTTCTGTGCCGGCGCGGATCTCAACTGGATGAAGCGCGCGGCCAACTACACCAAGGCGCAGAACGCCAAGGACGCGCAGGCGCTCGCCGACACGCTCTTCACCCTGGCGACGCTCAACAAGCCCACCGTGGCGCGCGTGCATGGCAACGCCTACGCCGGCGGCATGGGCTTCGTGGCGGCCTGCGACATCGCCATTGCCTCCACCGAGGCGGTGTTCTGCATCTCCGAGGCGAAGCTAGGCCTGACGCCCGCGACCATTTCGCCTTACGTCATACGCGCCATGGGCGAGCGCGCGGCCAGCCGCTATTTCCTGTCGGCGGAGCGTTTCGACGCCGCCGAGGCCTACCGCATCGGCTTCGTCCATGACATCTGCCCGCCCGAGGAACTCGACGGCCGCGTCAACGACATGCTGGGCCACCTGGTTCTGGGCGGCGCGCGCGCCATCGCGGAATGCAAGAAGCTGATCCTGCTGTCGGGGGGCACCAGGCTCACGCCGGCGGTGCGCGCCGAAACCGCCCGGCGCATCGCGGACACCCGCGCGTCGGCCGAAGGCAAGGAGGGCATCGCCGCCTTCCTCGAGAAGCGCAAGCCGAAGTGGGTAAGCGACCTTGGCCTGGGCGGGAAGTGATGAACGCGCGTTCCATGGCCGCTGCGAGGAGGGCCCGTGTTTAAGAAGATCCTGATCGCCAACCGGGGCGAAATCGCCTGCCGGGTGGCGGCGACCGCCCGCGGACTGGGTATTCGCACCGTCGCCGTTTATTCGGATGCGGACGCGAATGCAAAGCATGTCACCGAATGCGACGAGGCCTATCGCCTGGGGCCCGCGCCGGCGCGCGAGTCCTACCTGCGCGGCGACCTGATCATCGAGATCGCCCGGCGCTGCGGCGCCGAGGCCATCCATCCCGGTTACGGTTTCCTGTCGGAGAACGAGGAATTCGCCGAGGCATGCGCCACTGCCGGCGTGGTCTTCATCGGTCCGCCGCCGGCGGCCATCCGCGCCATGGGCCTGAAGGCCGAGTCCAAGCGGCTGATGGAAAAGGCCGGGGTGCCGCTCACGCCCGGATACCACGGCGGCGACCAGGCCCCGGCCCGGCTGCAAAAGGAGGCCGACAAGATCGGCTATCCGGTGCTGATCAAGGCCTCCGCCGGCGGCGGCGGCAAGGGCATGCGCGTGGTGGAACAAGCGTCCGATTTCGCCGCCGCCCTGGCCTCCTGCAAGCGCGAGGCCACGGCGTCTTTCGGCGACGACGCGGTGCTGATCGAAAAGTACCTGACCCGCCCGCGGCACATCGAGATCCAGGTCTTCGCCGACAGCCATGGCCACTGCGTCTACCTGTTCGAGCGCGACTGCTCGGTGCAGCGGCGCCACCAGAAGGTCCTCGAGGAGGCCCCCGCGCCCGGCATGAGCGAGGAACGCCGCGCGGCCATGGGCAAGGCGGCGGTCGATGCCGCCATGGCGGTCGGCTATGTCGGCGCCGGCACCGTGGAGTTCATTGCCAACCAGGACGGCAGCTTCTTCTTCATGGAGATGAACACCCGCCTGCAGGTCGAGCACCCGGTGACCGAGGAAATCACCGGGCTCGACCTGGTGGAGTGGCAACTGCGGGTGGCTGCCGGCGAACCCCTGCCCCTTACGCAGGATGAACTGCAGATCTCCGGCCATGCCATCGAGGCGCGCATCTACGCGGAGAACCCGGCAAAGAATTTCCTGCCGTCGATCGGCACCATCACGCACATGCGCATGCCGGTGGACGACAACCACGGGGCGGTACGCATCGATTCAGGCGTGCGCGAGGGCGACGCCATCAGCCCCTACTACGACCCGATGATCGCCAAGCTGATCGTCTGGGGCGAAGACCGGGACGCCGCCCTGCGCGGCATGGCGCAGGCGCTGCGTGAATGCGAGATCGCCGGCCTGTCCACCAATGTGGACTTCCTCGGCCGGGTTGTCGCCTCGCGTGCGTTTTCCAGCGGCGACCTCGATACCGGACTGATCGAGCGCAACCGCGCAGATCTGCTGCCGACCGACATCCCGGTGCCGGCGCACGCGCTGGCCGCCGCGGTGTTCATGGAGCACATGGCGCCGGCGGGCGGCGCCGGACCCTGGGACGCGCGCGACGGATGGCGCATGAACTTAGTCCCCGGGCGCATGTTGACATTCAAGGCCGGCGAGGTCTTTCATGATGTGCGGCTTGCCTATACCCGTCCTCACCCGCAGATCAGTGTAGGCGGCCTCTCGGGCACGGTGGCCGGCCAAGTCAAGGGGCGCCGCGTGTCCTTCGCGTGGGGCGAAGCGCAGGTGGAGGCGACGGTCGTCGCCGAGGGCATCAGGCGCACGGTGTTCGTCGACGGGGTTCGCCATGACATGGAACGCCATGATCCGCTGCTGGCCGCCGGCGATGCCGACGACGATGCAGCCGGCGGCCACTTGACCGCGCCGATGTCCGGCAAGGTCCTCGCTCTGCTCGCCGATCCTGGCGCCAGGGTGGAAAAGGGGGCGCCGCTGATGGTCATGGAGGCCATGAAGATGGAGCACACCATCGCCGCGCCCGCCGCCGGCATGGTCAAGGCCTTCCGCTTCGCCGCCGGCGATCAGGTGTCCGAGGGCGCGCAACTGGTCGACTTCGAAGCCGCGTCCTGATGAGCGCCGTGGCCGAGGTTCTGTTCTACGCCGAGGAGCCCGATCCGCAGCCGTGGATCGCGGCCCTGCGCGCCGCATTGCCGGAGGCCCGGGTGCATGACTGGGCGGCCGGCGGGGCGCCGGTGTGCGACTACGCGGTGTGCTGGAAGCCGCCGGCCGCGTTTTTCGTCGGACAACCCAAGCTCAAGGCCATCCTCAACATCGGCGCCGGGGCCGACGCCGTGCTGGACGATGCCAACCTGCCGACCCATGTGCCGGTGGTGCGCCTGGACGACGCCGGGATGGCCGGGCAGATGCAGGAATACGTTGCATGGTGTGCGCTTACTTACATGCGAAACATGGATGAGTATGCGCGTCTGCAACGAGCGGCGCAGTGGCTGCGGCTGCCGCCGCGTGCGCGCGGCGACTATTCGGTGGGCATCATGGGGCTGGGCGTTCTGGGACGCGCGGTGGCCGATTACCTGCGCCGGATGGGCTTTCCGGTACGCGGTTGGAGCGCCTCGCCGAAGTTCCTGGCCGGGATCGACTGCTTTGCCGGCGCCGCCGGGCTCGCCTCCTTCCTGGCGGGCACCCGCATGCTGGTGTGCCTGCTGCCGCTGACGCCCGCCACCCGCGGCATCCTGTGCCGCGCGACCCTCGCGCAATTGCCGCGCGGCGCCGCGCTGGTGAACATCGCGCGCGGCGCGCACATGGTCGAGTCGGATGTCCTGGAACTGCTGGATGACGGCCATCTGGCGGGCGCTGCGCTCGACGTGTTCGCACCCGAACCCCTGGCGGCGGATTCGCCGCTGTGGCGCCACCCCAGGGTGGTGGTCACCCCGCATGTCTCGGCCATGACCCTGGTGGGCGAATCCATGGCGCAGATCGCTGAGAAGATCCGCGCCCTTGAACGCGGCGACGCGGTGGCTGGCGTGATCGACCGCGCGCGCGGCTATTGAATGGGGATGCCATGAATTTGCCTGCGAGCGTGCGCATTGTCGATGTCGGCCCGCGCGACGGACTGCAGAACGAGCCCCTGGTGGCGGGCGGTCCGGTGCCCACGGCGGTCAAGATCGAACTCATCGAACGGCTGGCCGCTGCCGGCTTGCCGGCGGTCGAGGCGACCGCCTTCGTGTCGCCGCGCTGGGTGCCGCAGATGGCCGATCAGGCCGAGGTGCTGGCCGGCATACGGCGCCGTCCCGGCACCCGGTACCCGGTACTTACCCCCAACCTCAAGGGTTTCGAGGCCGCGCTGGCGGCCGGCGCGGACGAGGTGGCGATTTTCGGCGCGGCCTCCGAATCGTTTTCGATGAAGAACATCAACTGCGGCATCGCCGAATCCATCGAGCGTTTCCGGCCGGTGGCCGAGGCGGCCGCGCGCGCCGGCGTGCGGGTGCGCGGCTATGTCTCGTGCGTGGTGGGCTGCCCGTACGAAGGCGCGATCGCGCCCGCGGCGGTAGCCGAGGTGGCGCGGCGCCTGCTCGACCTGGGCTGCTACGAAGTGTCGCTGGGCGACACCGTCGGGGTGGGCACACCGGGCCGCATCCGCGCCATGCTCGACGCGGTGGCCGCGCGCATTCCGGTCGCGCAACTGGCCGGGCACTATCACGACACCTGGGGCATGGCGGCGGCCAACATTTACGCGTCCCTGGAGGCGGGTGTGGCCACCTTCGACAGTTCGGTCGCCGGCCTGGGCGGCTGCCCGTATGCCAAGGGCGCATCCGGCAATGTCGCCACCGAGGACGTCTTGTACCTGCTGCATGGCCTGGGCATCGAAACCGGCGTCGATATCGAGGCCGTGGCCGCGGCCGGACGCTTCATCTGCGGCGTGCTGGGCAAGGTGCCTGCCACCCGCGCCGGGCTGGCGCTGGCGGCGCAGCGAGGGCAGGCCGCGTGAACGCCCCCGAAAGATTTCCGCCCGGCACCCCGGTGCCGTCGCCGTGCGTCGGCGTCTGCCGTCTTGACGAGGCCGGCGCCTGCTGCATCGGCTGCGGGCGCACCCTCGATGAGGTGGCGAAGTGGTCGGGGGCGACCGACGACTACAAGCGCGCGGTGTGGCGCCGCATCGCCGCAATGCGCGATCCCGGCCATGCCTGAGCGCGGCGGTCCGCCGTTGCCCGCCTCGATGCGCGTGCTCGAGCGCGGCTGGGTGTCCTCCAACAACATCGTGTTCCTGGGGCGCGCCGAAACGGCGGTGGTCGACACCGGCTACGGCCGGCATGCGGCTCAGACGGTGGCGTTGATCCGCCACCTGCTGGGAGAGCGCGGACTCGATCGCATCGTCAACACCCATACGCATTCCGACCATGTCGGCGGCAACGCCGCGCTCGCGCGCGCCTGGCCCGGGGTGCGGGTGACCATCCCGCACGGCGAGGTCGAGGCGGTGAGCACCTGGGACGAGGCCGCGCTGCACCTGGCGCCGATGGGGCAGGAGTGCGAGCCCTTCACCTTCGACCACACGTTCGGTCCCGGCGACGAGCTCGTCCTGGGCGACCTGCGCTGGCGCGCGCTCGCGTCCCCGGGCCACGATATGGAGTCGCTGATGCTGTGGTGCGCCAGCGAGCGCATCCTGATCTCCGCCGATGCCCTGTGGGAAAACGGCTTCGGCGTGATCTTTCCCGCCCTGCCGCCGGAGACCGCGCCGCAGGCCTTTCTCGCCGCGCAGCGCGGCACGCTTGAGGCCATCGCCGCGCTTGACGCGCGTCTGGTGATTCCCGGGCATGGGGCGCCGTTCGCCAATGTCGCGGAGGTGCTCGAGCGCGCCCACTCGCGCCTGGCCTGGTTCGAGGCCGACCCGGTCCGCAACAGCCGCAACGCCGCTAAGGTGATGCTGATGTTCCTGCTGATGATCGAGGGGCGCATGGCGCTCGACGGCCTGGGCGCGCGCCTGGCCGGCCTGTCCCTGATGGGCGCGATCAACGACGCGGTGTACCGGCTGCCGCCGGATCAGCTGGCGGCGACCCTGCTCGCGGACCTGCGTCGCAGCGCGGCGGTGCGCATCGAGGACGGCTGGCTGTACCCCGCCCACCCTTGACGCCACCGGCCGGCGGCCTTCGGCGATGGCCGGAAGAAGAGGTCAGGCGCGCCTGGCGCGCCGCTCCATATCCACCAGCGCGTCGACCACCTGTAGGCAACGCTCATGGCTGCCGACGATCGAAGGCGCGGTGAGGAAGCGGCCGTTGACCGCCATCGCAGGCACGCCGTCGATCCTGTAGGCCCTGAGCACAGCCAGGGCCACCGCCATCTTGTCGGCCACCGGACGCGAGCGCAGGGCTTCGGCGAACTTGTCGCGGTCGATGCCGTTCCTGGCCGCCCATTCGGTCATTTCCGCCTCCTGCGTGAGCTGCTGGCGGTCCACGTGAATGGCATCGAAACATCTGCGGTGCAGGCGCTCGACTTCACCCATCGCCTCGATGGCGTAGAACAGCCGCGCATGCTGCGCCCAGGTGGGATTGAACTGCGCAGGCAGGCGCCGAAAGCTCACGTCCCCCGGCAGGGTCTTGGTCCATGCGGACAATTGCGGCTCGAAGGCATAGCAATGCGGGCAGCCGTACCAGAAGAATTCCATGACTTCTATCTTGCCGGCGACCTCGACCGGCTGCGCCACGTCGAGTACCCTGTAGTCGATGCCGGCGTCGGGCGCGCGGCGCTGCGCGCGGGCAGGCAGTGCCGCGCAAGCGGCGCAGGCGGCCGCGATCGCGCCAAGGAATGTTCTGCGGTCAAACATCATGATGGCTCTCCAGGAATCGAACACAGGCACGTCAGTGACGTCCGTGCGGGCACCGCGGATGATCGCTCATTTCGCGCCGCGCCGCGCGTCGCTGGCCGACCGCTGGCGGCACTCGCCGGACCTGCGGCCGGCGTGGATTACTGCTTCTGCGGGTCCTTGATGCGGATCAGCGAGGCATCCACCCCGTTTTGCACCAGCGTAGCGCGTACCCGGTTGATGTCGTCGAGCCTGGCGTAGGGCCCGAGCCTTACCCGGTGCATGGTGCCCCGACCCTCGAGCTCGACGGATTCCACGCGAGCCTCGAAGCCCATGAGCGCGAGCTTGGCCTTCTGATTATCGGCGTCGCCAGCGGAACCGAAGGCGCCCGCCTGCAGGAAGTAGGTTTCCTTCGCGGCCTGCTTGGATTCCTCTGCCTTGGATTCGCTCTTCCCTTCAGCCCTGGCCGCTTCGACCGCTTTCTTCGGGTCGACGATTTCTTCCTTGCCGGGCAGGATTTCATAGAAGGAAAAGCGTTTTTCGCCATCCTTGGAAGGTGCCTGACCCTTGGCTTCGGCGGACTTGGCCTCCTTGCTGAACAGCGGCCGGTTCGGGTCGGAAGTGTCGTTGGCGCCCTTGGCCTGCGCGGACTTGTCGCTGCGCCCGGTCTTGTCGGCGAAAGGTTTGGGGCCCTTGTTGAGGTAGAACGCGACCGCCACGGCCAGGAGCAGCCCGAGCAGCAGTCCGATGATGATGCCTAACAGCGTGCCGCCGGCATGCTTTTTCTTGGTGGCCGCGGGGCCGCCTCGGGTTTTGTAGTCGCGTTGTGCCATCGGCTCGACCGGGATCGACGGAGTTTCTTACATGTGCTCGGGCGCCGACACCCCGAGGAGCGCCAGCGTGTTGCGGATGATCTGCGCTGTGGCCGCGTAAAGCGCGAGCCGGGCCATTCTAACCCCTTCGGCGGCGCTCAAGACCCGCAGTTCCCGCTCGTTGTAGAGGGCATGGAAGGCCGCTGCGATGTCGCGCGCGTAGAAGGTCAGGTCATGCGGTGCCAGCTCGCGCGCGGCCGCTTCGATCATCGCGGGAAACTCGGCGAGCTTCTGCGCCAGGGCATGCTCGCGCTCGTGGGTCAGGGGCGCCAGGTCCGCGGCGCCCAGCAATGCGACGCGCGACGCCCATTGCGCGTCCCATGCCGAGAGCACGCTGCATATGCGCGCATGGGCGTACTGCACGTAGTACACCGGGTTCTCGTCGGTGGACTGCCGCGCCAGGTCGACATCGAACACGAACTCGGTGTCGGCCTTGCGGGAGATCAGGAAAAAGCGCACCGCGTCGCGGCCGCGCGCGCGCTCGGCTTCGCCGCTGCCGCCACCGGACATCTCGATCAGGTCGCGCAGGGTCACGTACGACCCGGCGCGCTTTGAAATCTTGACCTCCTCGCCGCCCTTCATGACCGTGACCATCTTGTGCAGCAGGTAGTCGGGATAGCCGGCCGGGATGCCGGCCCCGGCGGCCTGCAAGCCCGCGCGCACCCGAGCGATGGTGCCGTGGTGGTCCGAGCCCTGCACGTTGACCACCTTGGCAAAGCCGCGCCGCCACTTGGTGATGTGATAGGCCACGTCCGGCACGAAGTAGGTGAAGCTGCCGTCGGACTTGCGCATCACGCGGTCCTTGTCGTCGCCGTAGTCGGTGGTCCTGAGCCACAGGGCGCCGCCGTCCTCGTAGGTCTTGCCGGCGGCCACCAGCGCGGCCACCGCCTGCTCGACCTTGCCCTCGGAATACAGCGAGGACTCGAGATAGTAGTTGTCGAAGCGCACGCCGAAGGTCTTGAGATCGATGTCCTGCTCGCGGCGCAGGTAGGCCACGGCGAAGCTGCGGATCGACTCCATGTCCTCGACATCGCCGGACGCGGTGACCTCCCGGTCGGCCGCATGGACGGATTTTTTCGCCAGGAAATCCACCGCGATGTCGGCGATGTACTCGCCGTTGTAGGCCGCTTCCGGCCAGGCGGCGTCGCCCGGCGCCAGGCCGCGGCAACGCGCCTGCACCGACAGCGCCAGATTGGCGATCTGCACGCCGGCATCGTTGTAATAGAACTCGCGAGTGACGGTGTGGCCGCAGGCCTCGAACAGCGCCGCCAGGGCGTCGCCTAGCGCGCCCTGGCGGCCGTGGCCCACATGCAGCGGGCCGGTCGGGTTGGCGGACACGAACTCGATCATCAGCGCGCCGGCGCTGCCGGGCGCGGCGCGACCGAATCCCTCGCGCGCGGCCAGGACTTCACCCACGACGCGCAGCTTTGCCTCTGGCGTGATGCGCAGGTTGATGAAGCCGGGTCCGGCGACCTCGGCGCCGGCGATCACGCCGCCCGCCGCGCCCAGGGCATGCGCGATCGCGGTGGCGAGTTCGCGCGGATTTTTCTTCAGCGTGCGCGCCAGTTGCATGGCGACATTGCAGGCGAGATCGCCATGCGCGGCCACTTTTGGCCTGTCGAGCACGATGGCCGGCATGGCCGAGGGGTCGACCGACGCGGCGCTCGTGAGTGCGGCCTTGATCGCCGCGACGATTTCCTGTTTGACTGCGGGAAGCATGGATGGGGCGCCGGGGACGGGCGTCGAAAAGGCGCGTGGAAGGGCGCGTGAGACAATCCGGAATTATAGCCAAGCAGCCTCGATCGCCCCTGGCGAACATCGGGGCTGCGCTCCCTGATCCCGCCCGGTCCCGATCGGCATCGGGCCGCCTGCCGGCCCTGTCTTGTTCCTGCTGCCTTGCCGATGATTGCCAGCGAACTGAAGCTGCTATTCACCGCGTGGGTGTTCTTCACCCGCGTACCTCTGCCGGCGCGCCTGTCTGCCTGGGTCGGCTATTCCCCCGACATGCTGCGCGGCTCGGCCCGCTATTTCCCTGCGGTGGGCCTGGCGATCGGGCTGTGCGGCGCGCTGGTTTACCTCGCCGCCCGGTCTTTCCTGCCCCCCATGGTGGCGGTGGTGCTCTCGATGATGGCCACGGTGGTCATGACCGGCGCTTTTCACGAAGACGGCTTTGCCGACAGTTGCGACGGCTTCGGCGGCGGTTACACCCGCGCGCGCGTCATGGAGATCATGGCCGATTCGCGGGTCGGCGCGTTCGGCGCGATCGGCATCACGCTCATGCTGCTGGCCAAGTTCGCCTGCCTGACTTCGCTGGCCGAGGCGGGGCAGGCCGAACAGGTGGCCTGGGTGCTGGTGCTGGGGCACGGCGCCTCGCGCGCCGGTTCGGTGGGCCTGATGCGCTTTCTCGCCTATGTGCGTGCCGACACCGGCCCGAAAGCGAAACCTCTCGCGGACGGCATTTCCGGCGGCGCGTTTGCCGTCTCGCTCATGCTCGCGGCCGCGCCGTTCGCCGCGTTTGCGCAGCTATACGAGGACGGCTGGTTGCTGGGGCTGGGGTTGTTGCCCGTGGCGCTGGCAGCCCTGCTCGCCGGCGCCTACTTTCGCAAGCGCATCGGCGGCTACACCGGCGATTGCCTGGGCGCGGCCCAGCAGGTGTGCGAACTGGCGTTCTACCTGTTCGCGTGCGGACTGGCTTTTGGATTGGGCGCCCCGGCAGGCGCATCTGCGGGGTGAGGCGGAGAGGCGGCGATGGAAATCTATCTGGTGCGGCATACCCGGCCCGGCGTGCCCGAGGGTACCTGTTACGGGCGGACCGACGTGGCCCTGGACGAGGCCGATTTCGAGAAGCGCCTGCCGCTGATCGCCGATCATCTGCCGCGCGGCATGCCGTTCTATTCCAGTCCAGCCACCCGGTGTTCGCGCCTTGCCGGCGCCCTCGCGAGCGCCACGGCGGGCGCGCTGGCCGGCATCGACGCGCGCCTGCACGAGATGCATTTCGGTGACTGGGAAGGTCGGCCGTGGGACGAACTGCCACGCCATGAAACCGAGGCCTGGACCCGCGACATTGTCAACCGCGCGCCGCCGAACGGCGAGAATTTCGCCGCCATGTGGGAACGGGTATCCGCCTTTTACTGCGGCGCCGTGGAGGCGGCGCACGCCGCCGGCCACGAGCGCATCGCCATCGTCGGGCACGCGGGCAGCCTCAAGGTGCTGGTATTGCGCACCCTCGGCATGGCCCCGGCGCAGTACGGGCTGGCCGATGTGGCGCAGGGCCGGGTATCGCGCATCGACGCGCGGAAGACCGCCGACGGGCAGTGGTTCGAGCGGCTGATGTTCCTCAACCGCTGAGGGGCGGCGCGCTCAGCGCCCGGAGGGCGCGCGCGGACGCGGGCCGGTGACGGCCGGGTCGGCGTGCGCGGGGTCGGACAGGAACCCGCGGTCGGTCAGGCTTTCCAGAAACGCGAGCAGGTCGCGCCTTTCGCGGCGGCTCAGGGCAAAGCCGGTGATGAACATGCTCTTGTGCGGGCTGCGCGCGCCGTCGCCTGCGTTCGGGCCGGCGGGTATGCGTCGGCCGCCGGCCTGATAGTGGTCCAGGACCTCCGCGAGCGTGGCGATCGAGCCGTCGTGCATGTAGGGCGCGGTGACGGCGACATTGCGCAGGCTGGGGGTGCGGAAGCGCCCCATGTCCTCGACCCTCCCGGTCGCGGCCTTCACGCCCTGGTTGTCTTCCGGATAGGCGCCCCGGCCGTCGCGGTTGTAGAGACCGTTGTTGTGAAAACCGGTCTCCGGCTGTTCCAGGCGTTCATGCATCACCGCGTCGCTGAAGGTGATGCCGCCATGGCAATGGAAGCAGGCGAGCCGCTCGCTGAAAAACAGCGCCTCACCGCGCTTGGCCGCCGGCCCGATGGCATCGGCCTGGCGGCCGAAGCGGTAGCGGTCGTAGGGCGAGTCGAAGCTGACCAGCGAGCGCTGGAACGCCGCCAGCGCGCGCGTCAGGTTGGCGATGGTCCACGGGTGCGCATCCCCGGCGAAGGCCTGCCTGAACATGCGCTCGTAGCGCGGGTCGCCCTGCAGCAGTGTTTCGATATCGGCCTCGCGCCCCGCGAGCCCCATTTCCACCGGATGTTCACCGAACATCGGCACCCGTGCCTGCGCCTCGAGGCGCGTCATGCGCGGGTCTGCCCAGGTGAGCACCGGAAAGTAAGCCACATTGCCAAGCCCCATGGCGTTGCGCGGATGCGCCTGACCGGTGGCGCCGATGCCCACCCGGCGGCCATCGCTGAACGCGCGGGCTTGAAGATGGCAGGAGGCGCATGCCATCGCGCCGTTGATGGACAAGCGGCGGTCGTAGAAGAGGTGGCGGCCGAGTTCGACCTTGGCGGCCGACATCGGGTTGTCGGCCGGCACCACCGGCCGAGGTGCCCAGGCGGGCAGGCGCCATTCCCAATCGGTCGCGCCCGCGCTGCCTGTCAACGCAAGCAGGCAGGCGAGCAGGCGCCATCGATGCTTCATGCGCGCGGGGCTAGTGCTTGTGGCCGGCGTGATTGTGCTTGTGCTCTTCCTTCTTCGCGGCGCCGCCCGCCAGCGGCCGCACGGTGGCCTTGACCTCCACCGTTTCGCGCTTCTTGTCCTTGCCCTCGAACACCAGGGTGACCGGGACGCTGGCGCCCTCTTTCATCTGCTCCTTCAGGTCCAGGAGCATGACGTGATAGCCACCGGGCTTGAGGTCGAGCGCCTTGCCGGCAGCGATTTCCACGCCCTGCACCGGGCGCATCTTCATGACGTTGTTTTCCATTTTCATTTCGTGGATTTCAACGGTTCCGGCGACCGGGGATTTCGCCTCCACCAGGCGGGTGTCCTGGGCCGCGCTCAACTGCATGAACGCGCCAGTGGCTTTTTGCTGCGGCACCGTGGCCCTGATCCAGGGGTCCTTGACGGTGACTTGGGCGTTGACATTGCCGGCGAAAGCGGCGATTGCGATGGCATAGAGGAACTTGTTCATGGCTTGCCTTTTAGTGAGTGTTTTGCTTCGGGAATCGGGTTTCAATCGAGGGAAAAGCGAATCGGCACAATGGTCCAGGCCTGGACCGGCTTCCCGGATTCACGATAAGGCCTGAATATAGCGCGCGCAGTGGCGTCGAATGCGGCGCGATCAAGCGCTTCGGATCCGCTGCTCGAATGCAGTTCAATATGCTCCGGACGTCCATCGATGCCGACGAGCACGCGCAGTGTCGTGCGGCCTGTTTCCCGCAGGCGCCTGGATAGCGCCGGATACACCGGCACTGGCGCGCTTTCATAGTCGATGCCGTTGACGGTTGGTACGTTTGCCGGCTTGCCGGCGGGGGCCGGTGCCTCGGGCGCCTTGCTGGCCGTTGGCGGATGGAAAGAACGCGATCCGGAGGCTGAGGAAACCATTTCCGGCTCCGGATTCATTTTTTCATCTGGCTGCCGGACCAGGTCCGTGCCAACCGGGAGGGGCGATGGCACGGGCGACATACGATCGCTTGGCGGCGTGGCGGTCGTGGCCGCTGGGTGCGGCGGCAAGCCGGACGTCCGGCCTGGCGATGGCGTCGTTCGGCTGCGGCGTTCGGGCCGGCCCGGTTCGTCGAGTGCTGTTGGCGTCCTTGGGACTGATGGCGGCACCGACGCCAACTGCACCTGCAACGGAATCACCGGCCGCACCTGAACGTCGCTGCGCGCGAATGGTGCCGCGAGGACGGCGACGTGCAGCAACACTGCCAGCCCGAAGGCGAGCCTGGGGCGCACGCTGGGCTCCTCAAACGGTCCGACTCGGGCGGGCATGTCTTGCGTCATTCATTGGAGGTGTTTTGTTCGGTGAGGAGAGCGGCCACGATGCGCGTACTTTGCGTCGCAGGCGCCGCCAGCCGATCACCACGCTGGTTACGCAAAGCGCGAAGCCACCGAGCGAGAATCCAACCATCAATACATCCCAGAGCGGACGCCGATCAACCAGTCCGCGCAGATCCCAGCTGTGGAAAGCTGCGAAAAGCCAGCGCTTCCAGCGGGCGTGAGTGTCTATGCGGTTGTGGATGGTCCCGGTGTATGGATCCACATGCAGCCAGGTGTTGGCGTCGTCGTTGAACTCCACCCGCAGAATCGGCAGGCGTTTCTCGACATGCCCCAGCATGGTGTGGGGGGCGCGGTCGATGTACCAGTTGTCATGCTCGCGCAGCACGATCGCCCTGTTGACGGTCGCCGTGGGCATGGCTTTCGCGGCGGCGGCCGTCAGGGCGTCGAAGTCGAACATCTCCAGCGGCGGAGTTGCGCCGTTGCCCGGGACCAACCGGGTTATGCCGGATGCATCACGGGCGATATACCAGGGCTTGCCATCGAACCAATGCCATTGGAGTTCCTTGACTGCGCCGAGGTCAGGGGTTGCGCGCGCAACAGCCGCTTGAGGCGAAACGCCGAACGCAGCAGGTTCCAGCTTGCCACCGGCGAATGCGGTACTGTCATGGTGCGCATGTGAAGGCGTGAACACCTTCCACGGGTTCATCGACATCAGGCCGCTGAATATCCACAAGATGGTCGCCACCGAGAACATCAGGCCGAGGATATGGTGCCAGCGCATCCATGATTCGCGGTACGGGATGTGCGAACCTCCCTTTCGATACACGTCGCGCACGCGCCAGCGCAGGATGCCGATCCACGTGCCGAGTATCGCCATCAAGGTGGCCGCCAGCGAGCTGTAGATCACGATTTCGGTCCAGGCCGGGTCGAAGACGTTGCCGCGGAACATGTAGAGCCAGTGCAGCCAGGCGCCCACCCAGTTCCAGCCGCGTTCCGTCGCGGTGCTGTCGCGCACGACTTCGCCAGTGCGGGAGGAGACGTAGACCTCGGACCCTGCGGTGTCGGGAATCGCGATGCGGTAAAGCGGCCGATGGGCATCCAGCGCACGCGAGTGGGTCCAGGCGTCTTCGCGAAGGGAGTCGATCAACGTGACGTCGTGCACGTCGGCAAACTCGCGAGCTGCCCGCAGGGCGTCTTCGGGCCCCACGCTGGTGATGGCCGCGCCACTGCGTGCATCGACCGCGAACCATTGTTCGCGGCCCTTGCGGATCAGGTAACGCGGTGCGCCCGCCACCATGGCCAGGCGCATCTCGTCCGGGCCGCCCTTGAGGCCGGCGGCTGCCAGGGCGACCGCCGGTGGAACGCAACAATCCGCCAGCGCCAACGCCGGAAGGTGTCGCAGCCTTTCCTGCGGCGTGAGCTTGGGGTAACCCACATACATCATGACGACGCCGGAGAAAAACCAGAGCGCCATCACGATGCACAGGGCGATACCGGCCCACCGATGCAGAAGATAAAGCCAGCGCTTCATTTCCCGCTCCGTCAATAGGTCGCGCGCAGCGCAAGCTCGAAGCTGCGCGGCTCGCCAAATATGAACAATGGCGTTCCGGTAGCGTTCGACACATACAGCTTGTCGGTGGCGTTGCGTACCCTGGCCGTCACTGTGGCGTTCTTCGTCACCCGGTAGCTGGCAAACAGGTCCAGCAACTGGTACCCGGGAGCCGTGATCGTGTTGGCGTTGTCCGCATAGACCGAGCCCACATGCCGTAGCCAGGCACCGGACTCCCAACCGGGCTTGCCGCTCCAGGTGACCCAGAGGTTGGCGGTGAGCTTCGGTGTGTTGGGCGGTGCGTTGCCGGCCCGCGAGACGCCGCCAGCCTCGACCAGATTGTCGAAGCGCGCCTCCGCATAGCCGGCATTGGCCTGGATGCGCCAGTCGCTCGAGATGCGGGCCCCGACGCTGGCCTCGATGCCGGATGAGGATTGCTGTCCCACTGGTATGGGTGGCCCGGCCGGGTTGGCGGGATCGGCAATCGAAAGGTTCTTGCGTACGATGCGATAGGCCGCCAGTGTGGCGGAGGCCTTCTTGTCCCAGAAGTCGAACTTGGTGCCAACCTCCCATTGCGTCCCGGTTGTAAGCGGGAAGTCGCGCAATTGGGCGAATGTGCCGGTCATCAACACGCCGGCCGGCGGATCAGCCGCGGTGCTGTACTGAACGTACATATTGGCGCTAGGGCTGATCTTGTACATCAGGCCCAGGCGCCCGGTGCTTGCCTTGTAGTCAATACCGTAGAGGCGCGGATCCGTGGCCGTGACCGCCCGGCGATTCTGGATGCGGATCGCGATGAAGTCCTGCCGCAAGCCGGTGGTGAGACTCCATCCGCCACCGAATTTGGTGCGGTTCTCGGCGAAAAAGGCGCGCGAGCGGACAGTGTTTTCGCGATCCGGGTTGGAAGCGTCCTGGGCACCGGGCAGGATGCCGAAAAATGTATTGAGATTTGGCGAGTAAGGATTGACCGTGTCCAGTGGCGCGCCTGCGATGGCGGAGAATGCCGGCGACGAGAACGGATAGCGTGTCTGGCGGTTGATGCTGATGTCAACCCCGCCGGCCCATGCGGTATCGAGGCCGAACAACTGGCCTTTATGGCTGGCTTCGACCTTGTCCCCCCAAAGGCGATGGCCGTGACGCTGGGCGAATAGCGCGCCCCGCTCCACGGCGGTGTTTGCGGCGTTCCAGCGATACACCTCGACATTTCGGTAGAGCCGCTCGGCATCGTAGTGGTACGCCGTGTTTGTAACGGTGGTGTTCTTGGATGCGCGCCATTCGGTGATCGATCGTCCCCACAGGATCTGGTTGCCGTACAGTCCGTCAGCCACGTTGTAGTTGATGCGCACGGTGGCCGGATCGACTTCGCCCCCCGAGGCGGGCCGGCGCACGGGCGTGCCCCAGTAAGGCAGGCGCTTTTCGTCGGCGCGCTCGATGG
>Ga0068877_10000086_pt1 | contig 79257 bp, 52 predicted proteins | sample NOAtaG_FD_66437 | JGI IMG/M metagenome (GOLD analysis project Ga0068877, IMG submission 66437) | Freshwater lake microbial communities from Lake Erie, under a cyanobacterial bloom - NOAA_Erie_Diel6S_1000h metaG | ecosystem: Environmental > Aquatic > Freshwater > Lake | place: USA: Ohio, Lake...
CTGGGCGGGGAGACTCAAGCCAAGTGCAGCTTTGAGCTCCACGATGTTTGTGGGGCGTTTTTTATCCACACAGAACGCCTTGATAACCATATTCATCTTGCCGGCATTGCGATCGCAGACGATTTTGATTTGCTCTTCACCCTCTTTCAGGCCGTGAAGAGCCTCCTCGTCTGTTAGCGCAATGAAAGTCTTACCATCGACCTGAGCTTCGGTCGGGACTTTGACCTCTTTCGGCATGTTCGGTTCAGCTGGAGCCGAGGGACCCTGACCAGCCGCGGCCCCCCCGTCTCCGGAGCTGGCTGTGGGTGAAGAGCTTGGCTGCGCACCGTCCTTAGTGCCCTGGTTGAAACCTGCGCCCTTGTATTGTCGACAAGCCACCGACATCGAGACCATCAGCCCAAGGATCATCCATCGATTTAAGCGCATTGTTCTTACCTCCTCACTTGTCCATAAAGGTACAAGTTGACTGTGAGTTCCCGAGCTCGTCCCTGGTGCCCAAGGAGGCAACCTAAGAGGGAGAAGCAAGTCCATCCCAAACCTGATCGCTAGGAGAATGCAAGATGCAGCCCAATAATCTCCCCCTTTCATTACAAAAACTTAAACCTTGGGGGATCGTCTATAGCTCGACATGCGGGTATACTTTCGTAAAGTCCTTTGACACGATCCTCAACCCACCTGCTACACCTGCCTCCAACGCAGGAAAGCTTATCGGCATAAACTCTGGAGGGTTTACGTATGTTTCGGGCTCCCATTCGTGCCTGTCTAGCCTTAGCCTGCATTGTGGTGCTGGCCTTTTCTTTTGGGTACTTTTCCCGATATCCTGACCTCAATCGCAAGGCAATGATGGCTCAGGATGCGTCCGTCGCCGATACGATATCGATGTACCCCATTATGATCGTCAAAGCCGACGACGCTTTCTGGACGAAAGTCGGAAAGACAACCGTGAACTGGACTCACGACAATCGGCGAGGCATGGCTTTCGGAATCACCCTGGGAGCCTTGTTCCTCGCACTCTTCCGCTACATCAGCCTCCAGCCAGTCCGAAGCCGCTTCGGCAACAGTGCGCTCGGCATGCTGATCGGCACACCTCTCGGGGTGTGTGTGAACTGTGCGGCGCCTGTATTCAAAGGCGCCTTGAGATCCCGAAAGATCGAACTTGCGATCGCTCTCATGCTCAGCTCCCCGACACTCAATATTGTGGTCGTGACCATGGTCTTCTCACTTTTCCCTTTTTACATCGCCGTATCAAAGATTGCTTTCAACTTGGCCATGATTCTGCTCCTGGTACCTTGGATGGCTTCCCGCCTTGATAAGGTTACTATCAGGGACTTTGCTCGACTCCCCCAGGCTGAAGCTCAAGAATTAGAATATTCGGACCTCGATCCCAAGGAGAACTTTTTCCGCGCGCTGTTTGGATTCGTGATCGACTTTTTCAAATCCCTTTGGACGATCTTCATTCGGACAGCACCCTGGATGCTAGTCGCAGGCTTCTTAGGTGCCCTCCTTTCCTACGCCATTCCACTCGACGGCTTACGTGGATCAGTGAATATTTTAACGATCGTACTTACAACCATCGTTGGTCTGATCTTACCGGTGCCTATGGCCTTCGATATCGTGCTCACAAATGCGCTTTATTCGGCAGGACTTCCTTTGCCCCTGGCTTTCGCTCTGCTCTTGGGACTAGGCTCCTTCTCGCTTTATTCTTTCGTGATCACGTGGAAAAGCGCTGCTCCGCAGTGGGCACTTGGTTTGACCGCGGCATTCTTCGTCCTCATTACAGCAGCCAGCGTCACCATACCCCACCTCCATGAAGTCTTTTATATTCAACCGAATATCGATACCTACAAGGAGCTCACCCAGATTCCAAAGAACGTCGAATCAAGTTCTGAGCTAGCCGCCAAACCGATCCCTGGGGCCCCTCCTTTCACCTGGCAGGGCGTGAGCAGCCAGAATCCCGCGCTGAGTATAGAGTCGACGGCTTTCTTGCCACGCACAGAAGTGAGCGGCAAACTTTCTGCTCTGGAGGGCCCCGACATTGGACTTGACCTGGGATTCGTCTATACCGTTCGTGATTACCCTGACCCTTTTTGGGTGGGTCGTGGTACCGCCGCAGGCGATTTCGACAAAGACGGCTGGATTGATCTCGTGTTTGGAAGCGACCAAGGTCCTATCGTGTATAAAAACATCGGGGGTCGATTCGCACGTATCGATCTGAATCAGAGCTGGCTCAAGCAACAACGGGTCTATGCAGTAGCGCTTGTCGACATGGACAACGACGGATGGCTGGACCTTTACTTGACCACATTCAATCAGGGTAACTTCGTCCTGCTCAATGAAAAAGGCAAACTCGGTCCCGGGACACTCATCCCCATCCCCAATGGCAAGGGTATCCTGACCGTCAGTCCTTCACTTGGTGATCTAGATCAGGATGGCGATCTTGATGTCCTCAACGGGAACATGGCGCTTGGGATCAACACGGGTCTCCGATCCTATGGCGAAGGACGTCAAAGCTTTGTAACCTGGAACCAAGGCTCGCTCCAGTTCCAGGCCACCGAAGTTCCTGGTCCCGATGGTGAGGCTATGGCATCTTTAATCAGTGATATAACCAACGATGGACGACCTGACCTTTATATTTGTCAAGATTTCTTGGTGCCAGATCGCTTGGTGATCGGAACAGAGCAGGGTCTTCAAAGACTGAGTGGTCCTGCCATCGCCAACTTTGGGATGCCTCTCTTCTCGATGGGTGTCGACACAGGAGATATCAATAACGATCTTAAGCTCGACTTACTCGTCACAGGTACGATGGCTGCATCACAGAATCTCACCGAAACCATCGATGGAGTCCCTGCTAGCACTTTCAAAAAGAACAAAAGTGCACCCGAGGATTGCGCCATGATTCGTGATCCTTTCTATCGAGGCAGCTGCGAGTCCAGCCGTAAGGCTCGACAGGCAGTGCCCTTCCACAACGCCAAATCCGTTCAAGTGAAGGATTGTCTCGTGCTACCAGAAGGGGAATCGCGCGATCAATGTCTTCTGACTATCATGTGGACCATCGTTACGGAGAACGTGAATCAGAGCGGTAAAAACGATCCAAAAGATCTCGACTGCAGTCCTTATGACTTCGACAAAACGATCGAAGAGGTCTGTTTACTCAAACGCCGCGCTGGAGAGAACTACACGTCCACCACTTTCGAGGGTCAGGGCAAACAAGTCGACACCGCTGTTCTGTATCTAGCTACACCTGATGGAGGCCTTCAACCCGCGGGCAAAGAGCTGTTTAAGCACCCAGGTGGCTGGACCTGGTCGTCTAAGTTCGCCGATATTGATGGCGATGGGTGGCAGGATATCCTGAATGCTGAGGGGGCCGTTTCTCGCAATGACTTTGGTTGGAACGTGCTCATGCACAATCAGCAGGGCAAAGGCTTTGAGCAAAGGCAATTTTCATGGGGCTTCCGAAACGATTTTAATCTCTTCAGCTTCGTTTTCATCGACTTCGATCGCGACGGTGATCTGGACGTTATAGGCAATGCATCAGAGGGACCGATTCAAGTCTACCGCAACGATCTCACGCGCAATCATGAGATCAGTTTGGCCCTCGAATTTACCGATGACAATTTTTTTGGCATCGGTTCGAAGGTCATCTTGGAGACGGAGCAAGGACCTCAGATTCGTGAAATCAAAGCAGGCGGAGGTTATCAGAGCTTCGATGCCCCTGAACTTCACTTTGGCTTGGGGAGTGCGGACAGCATCAAAGGCCTCACCATCATAAGTCCCAAAGGTCGTCGCTATGAGTTGAAACAAAAGCTTCCAGCGGACAGAATCTACCGGCTTCGCGTTAAAGCAGGTTGAAGGCTCTTCCCCTCGAAAGAGGGGGGCCACAGGCCGTAACTTCCAAGAACGTGAACAAGTAGACCATCATCTTCATAACCTAGATCCAAGCGCAGATTGGTCCGAAGGCGAGCGTCCTGGAAGAGCTCGCCTCCTTAAGATCTTGCCCCCCTGGAGGGTAGCAAACCTTTCTGCTCAATCTTTCTTACTCTTCGAGAGTTTCTGCAGGACACCCTCAATCGCTGCTACGGTTTTGGGATGACTTATTAGCTTCCAGCCATAGTCAGCTTCCTCAATACAATAGTACTCCCACTTTTGAGAGAACTCTGCTCGCAGGTGCGCCTTGGTCTGACGGCGAGCCTCATCGAAGGGCAAAGCTAACAATTTTTTCATAGTTTCCTCGGCGGCTCCCGTAAGACTTTCCGCGGGAACAAGTGAGTCTACCATTCCTATAGCCAGAGCTTCCTGGGCCGAGGCCATGAGACCATAGGGTAGCAGGCGTTCAGCATGTCTTTGCCCAACCGTCCTTTGCATGAGGTGCGACCAGTACTCGGGGACAGGGATGCCGAGAGCTACCTCATTGAGACCAATCGTACCAAAGTCCGTCATCACCCGATAATCACAGGTCAGTGCGAGAGCACAGCCTCCCGCGGGACAAGCCCCACGGATCGCTGCTACCGTGACCAGATGACTCCGATAGAGACGGGCAAAAAACTGATTTTGCGTCACCCAAAAGTCTCGATAGCGCTCGGGCGATGACTTCGGGGCGTAAAGTTCCATGATATCATTACCGGCTGTGAAAACATCGCGCTTCAATCCCGACTGAAAGATCACACCACGCACACTCTTATCCGCTTCGAGCTGAGTCAGGGCATCCGCAAGCTGATGCCAAAGGTCGAGGTTCATCGAGTTAACAGGCTCACGACAAAGCGTAAGACAGACATAACCTTCGCTCTTCTTCTCAAGTTTCAGATAAGATTCCATGATGAACATTCCTTTACTTGTTGACTGTGTTGATCCAAGCACTCTGCGAGTTGGTCCATGTCCTGTCATGCTCCTTGACACACCAAGCATCGCCTAGGGACCAGGCACTTGGGACGCCAAAGCTAGGAGAGGAGATGTCGTCTCGTGTAGCCGAGTCCTTTCGCACAACGACGCCTATCGATCATGTCTGAATGCGCGCAGTTTATGTCAAAAAAATACAAAACCCTGTGCCCTTCAATCGTTGCATGAAAACAAAGGTCCAGGCAACTCCAATGATCTCCTCAAGAACGACTCTGTCAGAGGAGCGAATGAGCGCAGTGTGATGTCGAATCGTCACTGCCTGAGCGGAATGTCCCCCGCTTCGATGTCTGCTGCCGCAGCTGCCAAGAGGCGTCATGGGTGGCAAGTAGAACCGCTTGATTGTTCCTAACAAATCACAAAAATCATGTTTTGGTCTAGGGACCTGCCTTTCAACCCCAGATGATCGAAAAAGGTCGGAACTCAATAATTGAGCAAGCACTTCCGATCCCCCTTCCGAGCAGCAAGAGAGCTTTCGCTGAAGGGAAAAAGCCCATTGAAATCTCGTATGATTCTACTCACGCTACTTCTTCTGGGTTTGGCCGCGCCATCCTACGCGGACCTTCGACTTCAGGAAGGCTTGAGTTACGAGCACTACTCACTCAATCCCTTCATGCAGTATTATCACGACCCGGATAACACTCTGCAAGTCGAGGATCTCCTGCGAGGTCAGAAAGCAACAGACTTTCGTCCCTTCGAAACTGACAGTCCCATCATGGGCTTTCGGGTGGGAAGCTTCTGGGTCCGCCTGACAATCACGAACGAATCGAATACCACGCGCACGATGGTGATAGAGAGTCGCTGGGCTCTCACCGATCACGTCGACTTTTTTCACATCAATGCCGAGGGCCAAATCGATACGGCCTTGATGGGCGATCATGGAAGCTTCAATACGCGGAAGCTTCCCTATCGATTCCCGGCTGCGGAGTACAAACTGGATCCGGGCACCCACCAGTTTTACATACGCTACGAGACGGAGGGTACCGCGATCCTTTCAAGCGCAATTTGGGATCAGGCGCCTTTTTTCAACCATGTTCGCAATAGTTATGCATACATCGGATTGCTCTTCGGATTCTTCGTTGTCATGTTCTTCTACACGATCTTTCTCTTCTTCTCGTTTCGCAGCCGCTCCTATCTCTACTACGCGATTTACCTGGTTGCTTTCAGTTTTTCTCAACTAGGTTACCAAGGTCTAGCCCTCGAGTGGATGCCGGAGCCATGGGGGATTTGGGGACAAAACAAGGGGTTCGTCTACAGCTTGCAAATGACCTCGCTGTTCGGTCTGCTCTTCGCTATGAGCTTTCTCAACATGCGTACCCTCATGCCGCGCATTTTTCGCGTCACCCAGTTTCTATGTGCTTACCTTATTGTTTTCGCTATTGCCTTGCCTCTTCTATCCTATAAAATAGCCGCCTTGACCATCAATCTATCCGTCATGTTTTTCTGCTTGGGATTGCTCGCTACGGGTATTTACGCCATCGCGCTGGGATACCGCCCCGCGATATTTTATACAGTTGGATGGGCTGTTTTCCTGAGTGGCAACTTAGCCCTAACCCTCAAAATGATCGGTTTGTTTCCTGATAACTCATTCAGCGACAATCCGCTCTTGTTTGCAGCGATCGAAGTCGTCCTGATGTCGTTAGCTCTAGCCGATCGTATGAAATTCATCAATGCTCAAGCTGAAAAAGAGATTCGGGATTTGAACACAACTTTGCAGCAACACATTCTCAAGGTGGAAGATATCGTAGCAGAACGCACGCGGACGATCTCGACGATCATCGACAATGTACAAAGCGGCTTTTTGATGATAGACCGTGACCTGAATGTCGGCCGTGGCTTCACTAAATCCTGTCATCATATTTTTAGGGGCAATCTCCGGGAAGGAATCAAAATCACGGACGTCTTTCCTCTCGATCCAGATGATCGACAGATTCTCCGAATGGCCCTCGAGCAGGTTTTCGCCGATCGCATGCCTGAAGATGTGGCCGTCTCTCAAGTCCCCAGTCTCTTCCAGCTCGGTGACAGCTCTCTCCGGTTTGACTGGTCGATTGTCCGTGGTGACGACGGAGCGATTCGACTTCTGCTCATCACGGTCCAGGATGTCACTGCGCTCCGCGAGAAAGAGAGGGAGGCGCAGAGGAGTCAGATGCTATTCAAGATCGTTTCCAATCTCGAAGCCTTCCGGACACTGCTTCAGCACGCCAAGGTTGAAGCAGAGCGCCTCGAATCCTGGAAAGGCGAAGGCTGGGATGACGAGCTACGCCGCTTTCTTCACACTTTGAAAGGCAATTGTCTCGTCTTTTCGCTTCAAGACTTAGCAGAATCTCTCCACGAGCTCGAGGAGGCCGAACCTTCGCCCCAGATCCTCGCTCAGGTACGCGAACTCTTCGAGCGTTTCCTCGAACGTTACCAACGCGAACTCCATTTGCACTGGTCACACGTAAGCCAGCAGACATTTAAGATTCAAGAGCAAGACGTACAGCTTCTCCGTCGTGAAACTCAAGGTCTCACAAGCCCTCATCAATTCCAAGGTGCCATCGAGCGGTGGCTCAACCAAGTGACCTCGAAGACCCTGCGGGACTTGCTAGGCCCCATCGAAGAGGATGTGCAGAGCCTCGCCCAACGTCTGCACAAGGAAGTTCACTTCGAAGTTACTGGGGACCATTTCCGCATCACATCTCAGCCACTCCAAGACTTCGTCATGTCTCTTATCCATATCATTCGAAATGCTGTGATCCATGGTCTCGAAGAAGATAGGAAACAAGCGGGCAAGTCACCAGCTGGATTGATTCAGCTCGATCTCCGTCAAACGGCTGAGGGTGTATTGTTAACTCTGAGCGATGATGGTCGAGGCATCGACCGTTTGCAGCTCGAATCGAAAGTTTGCAAGGAGCGCAACCTGGATCCGATCAGCGTCGCCGCCATGTCACTGGATCAGCTGATACGTTCCACCCGTAACTCTTCTCCTACGTCCGAGCTCAGTCTTTATGCGGGCCGAGGTCTGGGTCTTGCTGCAGTCTTGGACATGGCTGAACGCACCCACTGTCGCGTTCGTATCGAAAGCAATCCAGGCAAGGGAACCCGCTTTGTGTTCCTTTTACCAGAAACGGCGTCGCTCCTGCAGGCCTCTTAAGGCCCTACTTCTTTAAAGCTGGAAGCACTCGGTAAACGATACCTTGATCGGTTGCTAGATAGATCCAATCATCAGGACTTACCCGCACATCGCGAATCCGAGGGCTTTGGTCGGCGAAAAACCGTGTCTCGGACTTGAATGATGTCTCCTCAATGGCGACAACATTGAGATGGGTCTGTACGAGTGAACCGATGAGAAACTGATTTTTCCATTCAGGATAGCGGTCTCCGTTGTAGATCATCAAGCCGGAGGGTGCAATTGAAGGCACATAGTAGTGTACGGGCTGCTCCATGCCGGACTTCTTGGTCCCTTCTCCTATATTCGGTCCCCAGTATTCTTTGCCATAGGTGATCACTGGCCATCCGTAGTTTTTGCCCGCTGTCACCCGATTGATTTCATCTCCTCCCCGAGGCCCGTGCTCGTGAACCCAAAGTTCACCTGTTTTGGGGTGTAAGGTTGCCCCCTGGGGATTGCGATGACCATAAGAGTAAATTTCGGGTAATGCACCCTTGGTTTTCGTGAAGGGATTGTCAGGATAAGGTTGCCCATCCAGAGTCAGTCTCAACACCTTCCCCATGTGATTGTCGAGCTTCTGAGCAAGATCCCGTTCGCCGCGATCACCTACCGTGAGCAAGATACTATCCTTATCGAATACCAGTTTGCCCGCGTAGTGGACGCCCTCTTTCGTGCCCGGCTTAGCGACGAAAAGCTCACGGAGGTTCTTAAGCTCCGTCCCTTCCCAGTTTGCTCGAGCTAGAGCGGTTGACTGCCGTTCGCCTAGATCCTTAGCATAGGTGAGATAAATAGTCTTTGAGGTGGCGAAGTCCGGGGCGAGAGCAACTTCCAAAAGTCCACCTTGTCCTTTTGCGAACACTTGAGGTGTCCCGGTGATGAGAGTTGCCGATTGAGTCCTTGGATCATAGACCTTGAGCTCTCCGCTGCGGAGTGTGTAAAGAATGCGACCGTCTGGAGGGAACGCCAAACTCCAGATGACCCCTTTATCCTGAAACACCTTCTCGAGCGTTTGTGCCAAGACGGGCGCAGCAAACAACACAATTGCTGTGATCAAGCCGATGGGGAACCTTACTATCTTTGCTCCCATAATCACCTCCACCAAAGTGTGACCGAAGTCAGCTTTGCTCATACCTTACGATTGAACATTTCGCGATAAACGTGGCAGTAAGGGGTATCTCCCTTTCGCTCGTAGTAGTCTTGATGATAGTCCTCAGCAACCCAAAACTCGGCACGTGGCTTGAGCTGTGTTGCTACCCCATGTCCTAGAGTCCGCAACTCATCGATTAAAGACTGAGCCAAAGTCCTCTCCTCATCGCTCTCGAAGAAGAGCACCGAAAGGTACTGAGGACCGATGTCGGGGCCCTGGCCATCTGCTTGACTAAAGTCATGGGTCTCGAAGTAAATCTTCAGAATCTCAGCGAGGTCAACTTGAGAGGGATCATAGAAAACTTCCACTGCCTCCACGTGGCCAGTCGTTCCTTCACACACCTGCTTATAACTGGGGTTCCTGGTATGCCCCCCAGTGTAGCCCACTTTGGTTTCTAGGACTCCTGGAATCCGGGCGAGAAAGTATTGAGTGCCCCAGAAACAACCCGAAGCTAAGACGATCGACTTTATTCCTGAGATGTGCCGGGGTTCAAAGGTCAATGAGACACTGTTAACGCAGTGTCGGACATTCTTGCTGGTAAAACCTTCCCCATGAAAAACATGTCCGAGGTGAGCGCCACATGCCTGACAAACAATTTCAGTTCGCTGCCCATCCGCATCAGTTTTTCGTTGGACCGCACCCGGGATCTCCTCGTCGAAGCTAGGCCAACCGCAATGAGACGCAAACTTGTCCTCGCTGCGATACAAAGCGGCATCACAACGCTTGCAATGATAGAGTCCGGGAGCGTCTGTATGAGTATAGAGACCCGTAAAAGGACGCTCGGTCCCTTTTTGTTCGATCACCCAACGTTCGAAAGGCGTCAGTAGCCGCTTCTGAGTCATAAACAAATCCTTCTGCCCTAGGCGGTTTTAAAACTCGATCGACAGCGCAGCACCGGCCGTGAACGTGATCTTGCGTGTCGGCAACTGGGCTACCGTCGTTTTCAACGAGTCTGGTAGTCCGGGGATCTGAGCCAGCTGCCGATAGCTTTCAGGAACCTTAAAACAAAGCTCACCATAATCACCGAAGCAGCGGCTCACGTAAACTTCAAAGGTCGCATCATCACGCAGCTCCCATGTACCTGTTGCACGGACCAGTCCTGTGTCATCGCTGAGATTAGTGAGACCATTCAAATAAAACGAAGTCTCGTTCCAACTCCCCGGGTTTAACAAGACAAGATAAGCACCGGCATAACGCTCCCCAGCGTATAGCGACTGTGACTCTCCGAGGATCAGGGAGTAGAGTTCAAGTTCACGATCCTTGTATCCCAGGTCATTCCAGAAGTATTCGGCTCCGTAACTAACATTATCTTCATCACTGTATTTCCAGGTGTGACGAAGTCCCCCTACGACTTGCTTGAACCACTTGTCACGATCCTGAAAGGACTCTGGCAGCTGGAATCGTTCGGGATCGAGATCACCCCGAAAAAATTGCCTATTCTGGCGTTTCGAACTTGCTGCCTCAACAGTCAGGTCAACTGGTCCAAGTGCCGTCGAGAGATCGACTGCAAGCCGCTGGGGACTATTCCGACGCGTCTGAGCCGAGAGGGCTAATTCTCCAGCCTGGCCGATGCTGAATTCACCGCGCAAAGCCAGGCCGACATCATCGTTTCGCGCCGCATCGTCAAACTGAACGACAGCATAGTAATTATGACCCTGCTTCTCTTGAGGAATGTGGATCTTCAGCAACTCTTGCCCTAAACGGCGGTCGAAAAGGGCCAGTGGATCGCGAACCTCCCTGGCTGTGAAATCGCTGGGATTCCAAAAGCGGCTGCTTCCCCATTTGAGATGCTGCTTACCATAGGTGACAAAAACCGTATCGTCCCAGTCCCATTTGAACCAAAGCTCGTCGAGCTTAGTATCAACACAACTTGCACAGTCACGAGGATCTGGCGCTGCAGGCGTCGCAACAGGAGTGGTCTCGGTCCATCGCGTTCTTAGAAAAACTCTCAGGTCCTTGTTAGGCCTTGTATCGAAGTAGACATCTGCCGTCTTCAGTTGCTGAAAGTTCGCTTTCGGCAACTTCTGCTGCTCCTCTTGACCCGTGGACGAGCGAACTTCGAGTCGTCCTCCAATCTGCATTGTATCCATGAGAGCCTGAGGCGAGCCTTCAGTGGTGGGAGCAGGCGTACTTTCCTTTTTTGGCTCAGAACCAAAAATGTCTTCATCGCGCTGGTCTTGAGCATAAAGCCCACTAGCTCCTAGCAACGACCATCCTAAACCGATCCAGACTGTCGATCGCACGGTACCCCCCTCATTTGCTCTGAGATTCTAGCCACGCTTTGGTGAACATATTCGACTCGAGTGAGTCGAGCTTCACATCGCGCAGGACCACGGTCGTGCTGTTGCCCTTTTCAACCTCATCGAAGACCCGGATCTCCTTAGGTACAAAGACTTCCGCATTCTTCGACTTGCTGAACATTTTTTCCCAAGCTGGATAGTAGACGGTACGAAGCAGCTTACCTGACAAAGCCATTTCCTGCCGTTTGAGGACGTTTTTACTGTCCTTATCGACCCAGAGTTCGAGGATAGGACTCCCCACTTCGACCCCTGGCTTCGCATTGAGTTTCAAACGATGCACCTCGAATCGTCCCAATTTTTCATCAGCAACAAATTTAGCCTCGTACTCATCGGCGAGACGAGACTCGTCAAAGTCATCTCGGCGACTGTTGGTGCCACCGATACTAGCCCGTTCTGTCTGACGCTCCCATTTGCCTAGCGCAGGTTCGTAAAGAAACAGGTTTTTTTCCACCCGAAGATAGCCCTTTCCTGCCTCAGCTTTTGGCTTCGTGAAGAGTATCATCCATTTATCGTCAGCATCACGGCGATAGACTCGCGCTTCGAAGGCTTTGTTGCTACCATCTTTCTCTTTTTGATCGATGAATACGATGGAACTATAATCACCTGAGTTGCGCTGCCGATCATCGATCAACTTGACTAGATCTTTGGTCTTGGCCTCATCGAGTGCGAACGCTTGAAGAGGAAAACTAAGCCCCAACATGAACAATCGACACCATTGCATAACCACCTCCTGAATCTTCCTCGTTCACTTGCTTTGCATTAAAGCTTCGACCGGGCGAAGCTTCGAAGCTTTGAGAGCTGGATAAAGTGCTGCCAGCCCTGTGATCAATGAGAAAAGCAGCACTGTGCTCACGAATTGCATCGGGTGCAATACAAATCGGAACGTATTCGACATGAGGAAGAGTCGAACACCTTCACTCTTGATCGGCAGCTCAAGTGAATTAACGATAGCCAAACCTAGACCACCAAAAGTGATGCCTATACACGAGGCAATCAGCCCCAAAAGCAAGGCCTCAACCACAAACATTTGAATGACAAACCCTTTCTGTGCTCCAATAGCTCGCATGGTCCCGATTTCTTTGGTCCGCTCTCGAACGCTCATCCACATGGCATTCATAATGCCACCGATGATAATGACAGCGAGGACTCCAATCACAAAAAAAGACACGAGATCAAGCGCTGTTGTCACCCAAAGCACAAAAGATATCTCATCGCTCCATATAGTCAGATCAAGCCTTTGCCCCAACCAGTCCTCCCCTGCGACCCGATCGAACTTGATAAAGAAGGGATTAGGATCGTGATCCATCACAGTCCACCCCTTATCTTTCAAAGCCTGTCTGAGTCGACCCATAACCGCTTCGGCTTGTTCTGCTCGCTTTAGATAGACCATGATCACACCGGTGGTATCCGACGAGATGCGATAGAGATCGAGCAAGGTCTGACGTGGTACGAAAACACTCCAGTTGCTCATAAAGCCGATATCAGAAGCTATGGCTACAATTTGTAAATCGACGGTGTTAGACTGCCCCCCGCTGGCTTCGGTGACAAAGGTGAGCGTGTCACCCACTCCGACCTCGAGCTTTTTGGCTTGAGCAGCAAAGATTAGGACCGTATTTGGTTTTTTCAAATCATCGAAACTTCCGTACGTTCGATCCCCTCCAGCAGACCTATATTCTTTTTCTGGGGCCAATCGCAATGCGTTAAAGAAGCGATCCTCCTCCTCCCACTCGATGCCGTTAAAACCAACATTGATCGATGAAGCCCCACTGATCAGTCGCCCCCAGCCACGGGAGCGATCGATGACAGAGACAGCTTCGGGCACCTGCTCCTTGACAAAGGACTTGACTGCTGAACGTTCGGTCACGAGAGGATCGTTGCCTTTGCGTCGTGATTTGAAAAATCCACCGACATTGACATGTCCTGCAGACAGCGTCGTCGCTGACTCGATCATCCGTTCCGAAACGGAAGCTGAGACAGAGCGCAACACGAGAAACAGCAAGGCGACCACCGCTACAGCGAAGCTCAATAGAATGGTTCGACGCTTAGCCTGCAAGAGATTGCGAAAGGCAATATTCAAGAGCGTGAGCATGATTTACTCCTTCTCCTGCATGGCTTCTGCGGGTTGTATATGAGCTGCATGACGGGCCGCATAGATCGAAGCAAGGGTTGCGACGATGACGATCACAATAGGACTGAGAGTGAGTATCCAAGGATGCAATTTGGGATGCAAGCGTGGCCCCGAGAAAAGAAAGGTCACCACATCCGTCGTGGCAGGAATGCCCTTCCAACCCAAAAAGATCAGCACACTCAACGCGAGAAGAGTCCCGAGCAGAGCACCGATCATGCCTGTAATCGCTGTCTCGGCGAGGAACATGCCGACGACAAAAGATTTTTGGGCCCCTATAGCACGCATGGTACCAATCTCACGCATACGATTGAGGGTCCCTACGATAATGGAGTTGTTGATGATCACCAGAGCGACGATAAAAATAACGACCAACGCAAAAATCAGAACACCGCGCACGATGTTCACAAATTGACCGACGAAACCTGAGGCCTTCTGCCAGTCGACCACCTTCGCTTCCAGCCCTCGCGCCCGTAATTGCTCCTCAAGTTTCTGCCTGACTTTATCGATCTGGCTCTCGTCCTTAAGCCTTATTGCAGCGTTCAGAGCTAAGCCCGATTGAATCTCGATGGGATCAAACAGCTCCGGGATCATCGGCTTCACCTGAATGGTCGCCTCGGCGGGTACGACGGGTGGCGCGACTCGTTCGGCCTCGATGTGACCTGAGGCACCTTCGCCAAACAAGGCGTCTTCAGCGTTCTCCGCACTTACGTCCTTAATCCCGACTTGTGCACGCATCTCCTGGAGCTCTTTGAGCGACGCATCCGTCATTTGCCCATAAAGCTCACGAAAGCTGACCAAATCAACGATGTTCATCACCCCAGCCAGATCCGAATCCTCCAAACCCTGAAAGCTATAGACTCCATAAATTTTCAAGGGCAGACTCTTGAGGTAACCACTGCGGGTGTAACTCCGGAGCATGATGGTTTCGCCAGGAGATATTTCATAGAGCCGTATCATGGGCGCGATGTTCTGATAGAACCAATCATAACGCTCGACAAAATTTGTGTCATTTACAGTCAGAAATGACTTGAGCTGCTCAGTAAGACCCAAAATTAAATCTTCGGTGCCAGGTTTGATACCATAAGCCTCAAGCTTGGTTCGCAGGCTCAGGGCCTCATCTCGGTCCAAGTATGCCGTCACCTGCCCATACTGTCGCGTGAGGTCCTGGGCTAGCCTCTGATTTTCGGGATCGCCCGCAATCTCAACACCAGATCTCACAACTCGTTTCTTTAGACGATCGAACAATCGCGCCACAATATTCTTGAGTTGATCCTCTCGCACTTTGTTGCTGAGCAGGATTCCCCTCTGGCCGGGAGGCAAAGCCTGGCCTTCTTTCACGTAGAACTTCGAAAAGTTCTTTTCAAAGAGCCCGATATCCGTACCGAGATACATCAGGTAGATAGGTTGCTTTTCTCCGGAGAGGGGGGCAATACGAGTCTCCAGAAACTGCAGACGGTCTTCCTCACCACGCTTGACACCCTCTAAAAATGTAGGGTCCATGGCCTGCTTCAGGTCGAGCTCCTGCTTGTCGAGCTGGGTCATGTCGCTTAGCAGTTTGCGTCGCTCTTTGATTTCCTTTACCAATGTCTCAAGTTGGAAGCGTAGCTGATCGACTCGATCCGTGATGATTGTCGGATCGCCTCCCTTCAGCGCCGCCCGCAAAGCGTCGAGGCTATCGTCCATTTCATTACCGCGACCGAGCATGCCCATGTCGCTGCCCATCGGAATAAAGTCTTGGACCTCCGGGTTGCTCATGACGGCATCACGATAGACGGCCAGATCCTGGATAAAGCCGATGTCCTGGCGTCCCATAAAAGAGGAACCAAAGATTGCGAGATCGTCCTTTGCCTGCTTCGAGTAAAGCTGAAGATGTCCTGCAACGCTTCCGATGATACTGGCCCGCATCGAAGTCTCGACGTCTTTGAGCAGAGTCAGACCCACAATGGCAATAAAAGTGCCCATGCCAAGCAAGGTGGCTATGATGATCGTTTTCAAGCGATAAAGCCATAGGTTGCGAAAGGATACCCTGAGGACGAGGGACGGGACTTCCAGGATTCTCATGACTACTCCCACCAAGTCAGGTGATGACTCAAACCTGAACCACCGCACCGTCTTTTAGACGGATAATGCGACTCGCCTGCTGCATCACTTGGGGATCGTGGGTCGAGAAGATAAAAGTGGTTTGGTGGGTCTTATTGATGTCCTTCATCAGCTTGATGATCCTCTCACCCGTCGCAGAATCGAGGTTTGCCGTCGGTTCGTCCGCTAGTACGATGCGGGGGTTGGTCACTAAGGCACGCGCGATCGCCACCCGCTGCCTTTGCCCTCCAGACAGTTCGTTCGACTTTTGCTTCGCTTGGTCTTTGAGCCCAACCTCCTCCATCAAAGCTTCGATCTTTCCTGCTCGCTCTTTTGCAGTCAATCCTCCCTGAATAAGCAGGGGGAATTCGATGTTTTGGAAGACAGTCAGGACCGGAATGAGGTTGAAACTCTGGAAGATAAATCCTAACTTATTCAATCTCAGCCGAGTGAGCTCGCGATCCGACAGACGTGAAATCGGTTGATCCTCGATTAGCACTTCGCCGGTACTCGGCGTATCCATACAGCCGATGAGATTGAGTAGCGTCGACTTTCCACATCCCGAGGGTCCCGCGATGGTCGTGAACTCGCCTGATGCGATCGTAAGGCTGATCTCTTTCAGTGCCTGAACAGACGTTTTTCCGAGAGGATAAATTTTCGAGACCTGCTCGATACGGACCGCGATGGACATGCTCGCTACTCCCCTCCACTATGGCCCCAGATTGCGGAACCCCATCATCGTGGAGGAAATCCCTTGAAGAAGCAAGATCAAACTCTTTACTAGAAGAGAGAAAGACGCCACAGCGCCGGCCGACCCTCAGGTCGGATCGATCACACCCACCTGCAATCCACCTCGGGTGTTTCGTCCCCATCACCGAGACCTCGATAGAATGGAGGCACAAGAGAGGCTCGGGCTGTCCTTAATGGTCTCTCATGACCACTCGAATACCGTCTAATTTCGGCGGCTGCTCATTCGGGTGAATGAATAGCCACTTGAGGAGCTTCAGGTAGAACCCGAACAGGGGGAGCTGATCAGCTACTTGTTGGCGGATTCGCTCCCGCTTTTCCTTAAATGCCGCGTGACTTTCCTGAGTCAGTCGCTCCTGCTCGCGGAGGAAGACATCCAGGGTCTGCACTTGGATTTCGAAGGTTTTTTGCCACCACAGATACACCATCTTGATCGCCTGCCAGCCGCTGTCCTTCTGCTCCGGTGCACCGAGGTGGTTTTTCATCTCTAACAGTTCAAGCCGCCGTGTAGAATCTTCAAAAGAGACCCCATGCTGGGCTAGAGTCTCACTCGACCATGCAACCGAATTCAAGAATTCGAAGACTGGCAGGACATGTTCGACAGAATCAACGACGATCTTGATACCAAAGACATCTTTGATAAAATAACTCAATTCGCGCAGCTGCTTGTCCTGTGTTACCAGCTTGTCAAGCTCGAAGATCTCATCGACCACTTTCGACCAGATTTCCTCCTCTGCTTTGATGCGGGAGATGATCTTGTTGATGGCGAAAGGGTTCCGCTGGAGAGGCTGGTACTCGACAAAGTTGGCGAGCAGTTTGGGCTTCTCCCATCCATGAGGCCCCTGATAGCGAAGCTTCTCGAGAAGCCAATTGCCGAGATCAAGGTCGGTGCGCAAATAAATATCGGACTTATCGATGTCCTGCAGAAGCTTGAGTCTCTGGCGACTTCCAGGCAACTGAGCAATGACCACACTTTTAAGCTGTAAGTGGGTTTGGAACAAATCTTCGCTGAGCAAGCCGCAGAGCCGATGGAGCTTTTCTTCCCCCTTGCAGATCATGCGATCAAAGGCAAGTCGAACGTCCTCGAGCTGGCGCCGGGAAAACACCAGTTCTTGGCCATTCAAACCGTCACGAAGGAAACAATCTTTTTTTTCTTTCAAATAACAGACGAATTCATTGAGAACAGGCTCCTGAGTCACGAGCCAAAGGGCCGAGTCTGAGTAATGATGCACGTCGTCGGGGTATTGCATAGTTCCTGTCGTAAGTGAAGAACGTGAATGGAGAACTCATAACCACGATTCAAGGGCTTCTGCCTGTCGCCTCGGGCGCTCAATCGGCCGTTTGATTGTTTTCGGACATCTTTGTGCGCCGTCTTCCGTCAAGCTGCGCCACCACTCCTGGAGCATCAGGTCCCGATCTCGAGCTTACTTCTTCCCTAGGTTGACACAGGTGCTGACCTCTTCACCGCGTCCCATACAATAAGCAAACGGTAAATTCGGTTGTGACATAGCGGTGCATTCGTGAAAGCTACGGCCTGCAGCCATGCAAAGACCAAAGCCAGAACTTGGTCCTTGAACGTATCTGCAGTCAAGCAAGTCGCGTCCAGCAGCCATGCAAAGTCCGAAACCGATACTGGGTCGACGCGGCGATTCGCATTCCTCTGACCGACGACCCGCCACAATACAAAGGGCCCACCCTAAGGTCGGATTCTGCACTTCTCGACACACCTGAGCCTGTGCGCCGAGATTGTGACGACACACAGCCCTCGCGAAGTCTACCCTATCATGTTTCTCTAAGGCTGCAATAAATCCTGAGGGAGGCAGACGACCTCTTTTCAATTCTTCAATTCTCTGCATAAAAGGAGAGGACGACACGGCCGAGGCTTCCGATGGCACCAGGACACTTCCAACCCATCCGATCAAGAGCAAGAGAAGAGACCACATGGCACAACTCCACAACAACAGATTCTTACCATCCTGCAAGCAATCTTAATGCCATTGATTACGATCAGGGATAGGCCAGGGCCTGATACTATCCTTCCGGAATGACGTTTATTTTTTGGTTCTAGGTACCGGCATCGAAGGGGACTGTTCAGCATTTGGACAGTACGATGAGTCAGGAAGTCGAGCTACAATACAGAAGGATCGCAGACCCCATGCAAAGGACCTCCCATGGATACCAAGACTCTGCTCGACCGTCGTGCAGCCATCCGAGCTCAGGCTATTCGTTGGCATCAAGACGGTGATTTTGCTCGTGCCCTGAAAGCTTACCGCGTCGCATTACTCCTGGATCCCTGCGACCAAAGTCTCTGCTTTAACATGGGTAATCTCCTGCGCAGCATGAATCGACCGGATCAAGCCATACCCTTTTACGAGCATGCGCTGAGATTGAATCCGCGAGATGCAGACACGATGTTCAACCTTGCTCCCTTGTATCGCAGCAAGGGCGCATTCTCTCGAGCTCGAGACCTTTATCTTCAGCTCCTTGAGCTCGACCCTGATCACGCAACAGCCCGTTACTTTATCGCGGCTATGGATGGAGAGACTCCGGATAGGGCTCCACTCTCGTATGTGTCTGAACTCTTTGACCGCTACGCTCCAACATTTGACCGGCACATCCGGGGGGCCCTAGCCTATCGAGGCCCTGAGTTTCTCGGTCAATTGCTGAGGGAACACAGACATCCACGCTGCCAGTCCCCATTGGCCCTCGATCTTGGGTGTGGCACAGGTCTCGCCGCAGAGGTCCTGCGACTCGAGGCCGAGGTGTGGGATGGAGTCGATATCGCGGGGGCTATGCTGGACGAAGCGGAAAAGAAACAGATCTATCGGGATCTTGCGTGCGAAGATCTGATCGTTTACCTGAGTCACTGCAAGGATTACGATCTATTCGTTGCAGCTGATGTCATACCCTATTGGGGTGACCTCACCCCCCTCTTCGCTGCTATATCAAGCCGGGCCAGGCGTCCTGCCTATTGGTTGATGACGACAGAAGAAAGTCCCGATCAGGCGATCCGTTTGCAGGTTACGGGTCGTTATTGTCATTCATTTGCCTATGTGTTCACACTTTGTAAGAATCACGGAATGCGCCTCATCGCCCACAAAGCATGCCCCATAAGGCGTCAAGATGATGGAAAGATTATCTCGGGTCTCTACCTCCTCCAGATCCCTTGAAGGGTCCTGGCTCCCAGTACAGCGAGAGATTTTTAAGCCAAACCATTCCAGTGCCGAATTCTTCTTTGTTGGGGTCGGAGTGATCCATCGTTTTATTCCGCGAGGTCATAATCATGTTTTTACAGAGATATCTTTGGCTTTTGGCAATGATCTTACAACTTGCTCTCTGGCCGAGGTTTGCCTCTGCCTCAGACTGGAAGAAAAAGGGCTGGGAGCAGATCAACGAGGAAAATGGCATCAAGGTATACCGCAAGAGTTCGCCTTCGACTCCCGTGAAAGGTGTCGGCGGTGAAGCTATGATCGATGCCTCCATCGGCAAGGTCCTGTGGGTGCTCATGGACCACGAACATAAGACTGACTGGGTCGACAAATTCAAAAGCGCTTATACCATCGAAGAGGTTTCGCCGCTCGTGCATATTCAGTACGCTTCCTTCGCTATGCCTTTTCCGGTCACCGATCGCGACTTTGTCTACCGGTACGAATTCAAAGTTGATAAGGCTCAGAATGCTGTCATCGTCGAGGTAAAGTCCACCAGACACCCGAAAGCACCCGAGTCAAAGTCAGTTGGCGTCCGTGGAGAAATCATTGAGGGTCGCTACGTCCTGTATCCACGGGGCAGCGACCGGACCTTCGTTCGCGCCGAGTATCTCGCTGATCCGAAAGGTCTCCTACCAAGCTGGGTCGTGAACCTGGTTCAGAAGCAATGGCCTTACAAGACCTTAGCAGGCCTCCGCGAGCAAGTCCGCAAGCCCTTTGTCAAGGAATGGGATATCTTCGAGTCACAGCTGAAGTCCCAGCTGAAACTCGCTTCCCAACCCTGACGGCCCCGCCTCGACTAGGTTCGAGAGGCTGATGCCGAGCAGTCGAATCCGGCGTCGGCCAGCCTCCGTGGACTCCAACAAGTTCCGGCCAGCTCCTTCGATTTGAGCGGCATCATCGGTGGCTTGCTCCCAGGAATAACTCCTCGAAGCCCGGGTGAAGTCGGCATATTTTACTTTGAGTGTAATCGTTCGGCCGCCTAGCCCTTTTTTGCGGAGAGCTGTCGCCACTTCCAGACAGAGGGTATGCAATTCTTCGCGAAGGCGGTCCTTATCCAGAATATCTTCGGCGAAAGTCTCCTCGCGACCGAGCGATTTTCGCTCCCGCTGCACTTCAACAGGTCGATCATCAAGCCCTCGACTCCTTGCCCACAGCCAACTCCCCATCTGCCCCAACTCACTTTCGAGGCGCTCACGACTCCAACTCCACACATCGCTGCAACGATGAAGACCTAATCCTTGCAAGCGCTTCTCGCTGGCTGGTCCGATCCCATGGATGCGGCGCAAGGGCAATTGCGCCATAAAGCGACTCACCTGCTGTGGGAGCACGATGGTCAAGCCATAGGGTTTATGCATATCCGAAGCAATCTTTGCGACCAGCTTATTGGGAGCGACACCGGCAGACCCCGTCAGCTGCAATTCCTGAAGGATCTCCTCTTGGATGCGTCGGGCAATCGTTGTCGCAAAGAGACCCTTCTCGTGGTCTGTAACATCAAGGTAGGCCTCATCGAGGGAGAGAGGCTCGATACGATCCGTGTACCGGGCAAAGATCGAGTGAATGGCTTGGGAGGCAGACTTATAGAGTTCGAAATTAGGCTTGAGGAAAATCGCCTGTGGACAGAGCCGAGCTGCATGGGAGCAAGGCATGGCTGACTTGACCCCGAACGTCCGGGCTTCATAACTTGCCGTACAGACGACTCCGCGAGATTGAGGCGACCCACCGATTACCAGGGGCTTCCCCCTCAGTTCCGGGCGATGTCGAACCTCAACGGCCGCATAGAATGCGTCCATATCGAAATGGATGATCTTTCGCTGAGTCAGCCACGGGTGCAAAGCCTCGTGAGTTGTCACGTCTCGAACCTCCTTGTGGAAGAACTTTACCATGCAAACATATGGTCTTCAAGCCTTCACGCACCCTCTGTCAAAACCCACTCTCTCTTACATAACCGTAAACATGACTCTCTAAGCCGTCCGCCAACCCTGATTCGACGGCAGACAGAGAGACCGGGCGCTTAGGTATCCGTGAACTTTACCGATATGATTCGCAACGAGGAGTCATGTAAGGGGCCTGTGTGTCAAGTGAAACGAGTCAAGAGCTGCCGTCAATCCTCATCGTCGAGGATGAGGACGAAATCCGTGACACGATCGGGGAACTGATTCAGGAGATCGTTCCGGACGAAAAAACCTTAAAGCTGGTCCACGGTCAGGAAGCAATACGGGTCCTGCAAGCTCCAGAAGGCCGAGGAGTGCGGCTAGTCATCACTGATATCCGTATGCCTTCTCTCAACGGCATCACTCTCGCTCGTGAAATCGCCCTGATGCGCGAAAGGGGCCAAACTCGGGCACAGACGATTGTGGTCAGTGGAGCCACGCTCCACCCCCACGAGCGCAAACGCTTGGAGGTCTCTGAGGTACTCGCTGCTCTAAGCAAGCCTTTTCGCCCCCAGGACTTCGCAGCTCCAATCCTGCAGGCTCTCCAGCGTTCTCCTGATGAATACCAGTCAACTCTGGCGCATGCAGAGCACCTGGAAGCTCTCATGATGCTCGGGGAAATGTCTGCCGCGATTGTTCATGAAATCCGCAATCCGCTTTCGGTCATCGTCGGATCCGTGAGTCTCATTAAGAAGGAAATCACTAGGGAACAGCCCAATCTCTCGCGGATCGATCAGTTTGTGGATCGGATCAACTCGATGAATGTGCGCATCACGAAAATCATAGATAGCGTAGCAGCCCTCTCCCATCGCAATTCCAGTGGACAACAGGAAGTATTCTCAGTGCGAGAGATCGAAAACCAAGGCCTCCATCTGATCTCACTGATGCTGAAAGAGCGGGGTATCACCCTCCGGACCCAGGTTGACCCTGAGATATTCATCAAGGGCTCGCAGGTTCAGTTCATCCAGGTCTTGACCAATCTCACGACCAACGCGGCTGATGCTATCTATCAGCTGGAAGAAAAGGAGCGCTGGATCCAGGTTGAGATCCGTCGCGAGGGAGATCTCGCTATCTTTGCGGTGAGCAACGGTGGTCCCTTGATTCCCGAAGCGATACGGGATCGTCTTTTCGATCGCTTTTTCACAACCAAGGGTAAAGGCAAGGGTACAGGCCTCGGTTTGCCTTTGTGCCGCAGAATAGCCGAGCATCATGAAGGCTCACTGGAACTGCTGAGACATACGACCCACACCTGTTTCGAAATGCGGGCCCCTCTGGCGAAGGAAGAAGACATCGTTTATCAAATTGGTCTTTGATCAACCGATCAAATAGCCCCCATCGACCGAGATGCAGCTACCGGTCGTATAGCTTGCCGCTGGTGAAACGAGGTAAAGAACCGCACCAGCCATCTCATCCGGCTGAGCGATGCGATTCAAAGGCACGCGGGGCAAAAAACTATTGAGGACCTCTTCATTTTTGACGAGGGTCGCAGCGAATTTGGTGTCCGTTGCACCTGGAAGGAGTGCATTCACGCGTATCCCATAGGCTGCACATTCCAGAGCAAAGGCCTGGGTCATCGAAATAATCGAAGCCTTGGTAATCGAGTAGATACCCTGCAGCAGACCTGGTCGGATGCCATTGACTGAAGCAACATTGACGATAGAGCCACCCCCGTGGGCCTTCATCATGTGACCCGCCAAAGTTGAAGCAAAAAAATAGCCCCGAATGTTAACCTCAATCGTCTTTTGAAAAGCGCTGAGATCGGTGTCCAAGATCGAACCGTAATAGGGGTTCGCAGCAGCATTGTTCACGAGTATATCCAATCGACCAAAGCGCTCTCGAATCTGCGCAAAAAGGCTTTCGATGGCTTCTATCTCTCCTACATGGCAAGCAAGTGCCGTAGCTTGATCACCAGCCGAACGGATGCTACTCGCTACGACTTCGCAAGCCTCAATTTTACGACTCGACACGATGACGTGAGCACCGTGGGCGGCTAGGATACGCGCGATGCTGGCACCAATGCCACGACTCGCACCGGTTATCAAGGCGGCCTTCCCCGACAGATCGAAGGGTTTGCGCAGGTCCATTTTTATGATTCCTCCTCACGAATTAAAAAGTCGATTTTTGCGCCCGACGCGCCGACACGGGCTTACGCTTGCGAGGTGCACTCATCTTCTGCATGAGAGGAAAGTAGATCGCTGGTGCATAGCGCTTAAGATACCAAAGCAAGCGATAATCCCAATGTGGCAGGACATAAAATGTTCCCTCAGCCACCTCTCGATAGATGATGGCGGCTATATCGTGCGCCTTCAACTTGGATTTAGCGAATAATTTTTCCACAACGCGCTGGATACCAGGATCAGGAGATCTCATGCTTTCGGCCAATTGAGTCGGAAAAAAACCGGGGCATACGACGGTGACCTTGATTCCATCGGCAGCCAGTTCCGTCCGAAGGGTTTCAGACAGGGCAATGACACCAGCTTTGCTCACGTTGTAGCTATTCATTTCAGGCGTATGCAAAAGTCCCGCCATCGAAGCAATATTGACGAAATGTCCGTAGCCCTGTTGTTTAAAGAGCGCCGCAAAGATTCGGCAACCGCGCACGACCCCCATCAAGTTGATATCGAGGATCCATTCCCAATCCTCAAGTTCCGCCTGATCAATGGCGCCATGGGCCGCAACACCAGCGTTGTTCACCATCATGTCGAGACCACCCCATCGTTGCACGATCTCATCTCGCAAGCGCCTGAGGTCCTGCTCCTTGCGAACATCGCAGTGACTGTAGAAGGCTTCGCCACCCGCCTGGAGAATCGTATCGACGGTCTCCCGACCACGCGTGTCGTGGATATCCGCGACCGCTACTGTCCAACCATGTTCCGCATACTGCAGCGCCAGCGCCTTGCCGAGACCGCTTGCAGCACCTGTGATGGCGATTCGTTTGTTTTGCAATGGCATTCTATCGTCCTTCCTCCGACCCAGAGACCGAAGTCTTGATATGGTTGCAGCTGTGAACCTTCCATGAGCACCGCTGTCTTAAATCCCGTTGGCCATCATCAGAGAGGTGGTGCGTCTTGGAGCCTTAAGCCTTATCGACCGAGCCTAGCCCGCAAGGACCTGAAACAAATTGGCAAGCGTCGAGTGGCTGTTCGAATGGAACCTTCGGCTCTACACGGGCCACATGACGTTTTCTCGAGGATGTTACGAGATGTGATGAGATGCGTCAACAGCTTGATCCAAGAGCTTAAAGTCAAGGTGCTTCGTTAGCTTTTTGAGCAAGTGTCTGTCCTGGAATGCTCACTGAAGCCTTGTGAAATGGTCCAGTAGCTCGACGCATAAGGATCCGAGGCTCGATAGAGACATGCAGTCCGTGAGGAGTTGAGGATATCTATGCGACGGCGCTTGTGGGCTGTGCCTGGACGTGCACGAACTCGATTGGAAGTAGGAAGCGATAGACGATGCCGCCGGCATCTTCCCGAGCGAGAGAACCCCGCCTGTGTGACGACATTTTGCTGTACAAGACCGTCAATTGCCGTTAGTATTTTGGGAATTCGCATTTCGTGACCATACCTTGTCCTTGCAGTTTTTGCCCCGATGTCCACTGGGAAGTCGGCAGCGGAGCAAGTTTGTCTGTCTTTGAATAAGAGGTAAAATGCATGCTTAGCAAAAAAGCCAATTTCGGAATGTTCATCGGTGTCATCTCGATCGGTTTCTTCACCCTCGGGGGCTGCAGCAAGGATGATGACGATCCCGCCCCCACTAACACCTCGACCAAAACGTATACGCTCAGCGCTAGCTTCGCCACGAATTGCGCAGGCTGTCATGGTTCTTCCGGGCAGGGGATATCGGGTCCCAAACTGCAAGCTTACTCGAAAGGTGAGGCTGCCTTTACAGCTGTCGTTCGTGGAGGCAAGGGAAACATGCCTGCCTTTACCGCTGAGAAGTATTCTGACGCCACAATCAAGTCAGACCTAGCCGAACTCACCAAGTAGCGCACGCTCAGGAACGGCCCCGATGCGTCGTTGCATAAAAACCCTTAGCTCCTTATGGACCGCATGTCCACTCCAAGCTTCGGAGCTTTTGTGCGCATAGCCTCGGGACCCTATCTGAACGCTTCAAAGCGCGCATTGTCTGATCCCCTGCTTCATGGCAGACTCCCCCGAGTGTTCTCTCACTCGTCATGGAGATGTCGATGCTTCCTTTACGTGCAGCCCGCCCTCGTATTGCTCCACTAGCTCTAGGTCTAAGTCTGTTCTCAACACTTGCAACTGCGAGCGTCCAAAAAGATTGCCGCGATCGTCCCGGAGGCGGAGAGCCCATCTGCACCCCCATCTCCATCTCGGGCGCAACCGAAGAAGGGCTCAACTTTCACGAGTACGCGAGCTGCGATGTGGTTCGGACCCAACGCCCCTTTCGTCCAGTACCAGTCCCCAATCGGAGCCAACCCAACGATCCACGTTTGAACGATCCTAGCTTTCAAGCTGAGCTTGCCTGGCTCACGCAGCAGATCCGCTCGACCGGCTGCGCATGCTGTCACGATACCAGCACAGGCTACAAGTCTGCCATGTGGGATGTTGCTCAAGGTACGATTTGGACCGATCAATTGACCGTCAGAGGTCTCGGTATTCTATCAGGTCGGATCTCCTCAAAGATCTTCGGAAACATCCCTCCGGAAGACAACAACGGCTTCGATCGTTCGGTCACTGGAATTCCAACCAACGATCTCGCCCGGATGAAAGCCTTCTTCGAACAGGAAATCCAGCGACTGGGTATCACAGAAGACATGTTCAAGAAGCAAAAGCCGATTGGTATCGGCAGCTGAACGAGGGACTCTGTTCGCCCTTCTAAGTCCATGGGGAGTGCCATGGGCCCCAGCGTTTTGGAAAAAAAAGAATTTCCAGTGAAAAGCAGGCGAATGCCCCATAAAGAGCCGACCCCTAGGTGAATATACGTTTGCCGTTCGCTCACATTTGGTTTTAGGATAGAAAGAAGAAACATGTGGAGGGCAGACTATGGATTTTTTTGACCGACAGGGATTTCCTGTCGCTTATAGTGACGAACAGGGGCATCTGTTCAGCTTTCAAGGCTTAGCTTTGGGCTACTTGGATGGGGATTCGGTCTTCAACTTTCAAGGCCGGCACATCGGCTGGCATGCGCATGGATGGATTTGGGACCACAGCGGTTGCGCCGTTCTGTTTAGCAACTCGGCAGCACCCCTGGGCCCTATGTTGCCTCTCAAGCGCAATCTGCCTCTTCGTAGCGCCAAACACCTGCCACCCTTCCGCGGCCTGCAGCAGCAAAAACCGTTGAAGGTACCCTTCAGCACCCTCTGGTCGACACGGGATCAACGAAGCTTTTTTGTCGCCTAAAACCATGCAGCAGCCGAAAGCCCACGTGGAGCTTTCGGTGCATTCAAGCCTTCGTCGCTAAGCTTGCAGTATCCACGTACCGGCGCTCGAAGATAAAGGTCCCTAGAGGAAGGACGGCAGCCACATAGGCGAGGAACCATACCTTCTTCGTCCAATTGAGCCGACTCGCCATATAATTCGCAGCGAGAAGATAGATGATAAACAGGATCCCATGGGCCATCCCGACGACGCTGACCATCTGGGGAAAACCCCAGATGTACTTGAGCGGCATAGCGATGCCGAGTAAGAGAAGAAATGAGGTTCCCTCTAAACGACCTACCCAACGAAACAGATCAACAGCATTCATCAACACCCTCATCTATACTTAAAGCTTGTCATGCTCTGGATTCATGCCCAGCCGCTCATTGAAAGCCTAGGCCCGATGATCCCGTCGGTCTCCGAAGTCAGAATCCCGACCCCTCATACGACCTTCTGAAGCTAGTGAAACGCATTCTGGAAGTGAACTCTCGTCGTACCTTGGGATGCAGAGAAGCCTAGCGCAGCCCAAGGACCTTTTTTGCCCGCCAGTCGCTCCCCTCGTCGCGCGTCATACCCCAACTGCACCGCTAACTCTGCCACTCGATCGACCAAAATCACCCCATACTCGGCTCTTCCGGATCGGGAATCGTACCCGAGCTTTGTTTCGCCGTTCTGAAGCGGCGAAACATGGGCCATGGGATCTTTGCATTCACCCTCGCACGACCACGAACCACCGTCGTTCGATCGAGCTGGTCGTCTTCCGTTTCAGTTGCCAAAGCTGCCTGATAGTCAGCTCATGTCGGGATCTCCTGCCAACGAGCGAGCGGCATGACAACATTCATTGAAGTCCCTCTTCGATCTGCGCAAGACGCTGCTCCAGCTCACGCAGACGCTTTTCGTAATCGCGCAGTTTTTTTATGCTGACGACCGATCGTCGCCACTCCTGCTGCGGTACCGCAGGAAAGCCGAGATAGGTCCCAGCTTCTGTCAACTTGGAAACGACTCCAGACTTCGCCCCAATCCTGACGCCATCGGCAACCGTGAGATGATCGGCAATTCCCGATTGTCCACCCATCAGCACCCAGCGCCCCACGCGGGTCGAACCCGCTACCCCAGTCTGGGCTGAGAACATCGTGTGCTCACCAATCTCGACGTTGTGCGCGATATGCACATGGTCGTCGAACTTGCAGCCTTTTCGTATCACAGTCTCGCCATTGGCGGCACGATCGACTGTGCACAACGCTCCTAGTTCGACATCGTCTTCCAATCGAGCGATTCCAATCTGTGGGATTTTGCAGATCTCCTGACTGCTGACCGCAAAACCAAAGCCATCAGCACCGATCACACTATGGGCGTGGACCATACAGCGCTGACCGATCACACAACCATGATAAACGATGACTCCAGGATAAAGTATGGAGTCGGCTCCAACCGTCACATCCTGACCAATAAACGTACCTGGATAGAGCACCACTCGATCACCGATCTCGGCTCGTGCTTGCACGGTGACACCGGGATGAATCACCACGTCTTGACCTAACTGAGCCGAAGGGTCCACGAAAGCCCCATTGTGGACACCAGCCGTGCCATGGTCCAATCGATAAAAAAGATTGGCGGCTTTGGCATAAGCGAAGTGTGGCTCGGGATGGAGCAACTGTGGTCCCGTGAAGCCTTCTTGCACCTCACGCACGATCACGGCACTCGCTCGGGTGCTCTCCAGAAGCTCCTGATAGGCGTGACTCCCCAGAAAGCTCAGGGCTCCCGGCCCAGCTTGTGCCAGCCCTGCGACATGATCGATCTGGATGGAAGCAGGATCCACTGAGCCAGCATGAATCGGTGCGCCTAAGAGGACGGCAAGATCAGTGAGTCGCATGCTGCCCCTCTTTGCTGTGCCGATTCACAAGCTCGGCCGCACACCCGACATAAGCTTCGGGGCTTAAGGCCAAAAGACGCTGTCGCTCCCCCTCTGGAATTTCTCGACATCCTCGAATCAGCTCCTGTAAGTCTTCCTGACGAACACGATGGCCCCGCGTCGCGGCCTTGAGACGTTCGTAAGCATCGACGATCCCATAGCGTCGCATGCAGGTCTGAATGGCCTCGCCAAGCACCTCAGGCGCAGAAGCGAGATCGTCAGCGATCACCGAGGGGTTGGCACTGACTTTACTCAAACCACGTTCGAGAGATTGACAGGCGAGCAGACTGTGCCCGAGGAAGGTGCCTAGGGTCCTTTGCACCGTTGAATCCGAAAGATCGCGCTGCCAACGGGAAATTAGCAGTTTATCGGCGTAGTGTGCCGCCAGAGAGTTCGCGACTCCGAAGTTACCTTCAGCATTCTCAAAATCGATCGGATTGACCTTATGAGGCATGGTCGATGAGCCTACTTCGCCTGCCTTGGTCTCTTGCTTGAAGTAGTCGAGCGAGATGTAGGACCACATATCCCGACAGAGACCGATCGCTATGGTATTGAAATGCTGGAGGCAACTCGTGTATTCGACCATCGAATCATGGTTCTCGATCTGCGTCGTCAGTAGATTTTGCTTCAATCCCAGCCGACGCTCGATGAAGTCGCGACTGATAGCGATCCAGTCAAGTTCGGGATAAGCCGCAAGATGCGCGTTGTAATTACCGACAGCTCCGCTCATCTTACCTTCCAGCTCGACTGTAGCCAAACGTCGCCTCTGCTTGCCCAGACGATGGGCGAAAACAGCCATTTCCTTGCCAAGCGTTGTTGGGGAAGCGGTCTGACCATGTGTGCGCGAGAGCATGGGCAGATCACGATAACGAAGAGCCATCACGTTGAGCTGCTTGAGGATGCGATCCATCGCCGGCAAAACCACCTTTTCTCGGGCTTCGTGCAGCAGCAGCGCATAGGCGAGGTTATTGATATCCTCGGAGGTGCAGGCAAAGTGAATAAAAGCCAGAGCCCGGCTGTCCACGTCGGTAGCCGTAAGGGCTTCGCGCAGATAATACTCGACAGCCTTGACGTCGTGGTTGGTCGTCCTCTCGAGTTCCTTGATCCGGGAGAACGCCGCATCAGGCGCCCCCTTCGACAGGTGTTGAAGCACCTCCCGCGCTCGGGTGTGCAAGGTATAGTCATCTTTGACGCCGGGAGTCTCGGCCAGATGAAGCAACCACTCCGCCTCGACCCGAAGACGGTAGGCAATCAGGCCTGCCTCACTCACGTAAGGGACCAAACCCTCCACTTTGGGGCGGTAGCGACCATCGAGAGCGGAAACAGCAAAAAGCTGTTCGTGTTCGGAACGATTCAAGGCACACTCCTTATCGCGGGAAAAGCTTACGGACCAGTAGGTTTCTCAGCGATCCATGCCCGACATCCCAGGCAAAGGATGGAGAAGGATTTCTGGCATATAGCAAAAAACGGCCTTCAAAAACTCCTTCGTATAGCATGGTCCCGTGCCCAGTTCCAGTGGACAGCGAGGGCGCCTTCGGATAAAAAGCCGAGGCAAAGCACGAGAACCTTAGTAGACGAAAGGCGGTTTCCATGGGTAACGTAACCATCCTTGTTGGGGCGCAGTGGGGCGACGAGGGCAAGGGCAAGTGGATCGATATCTTGGCCGACAAAGTGCACATCGTTGCTCGCTACCAAGGGGGCAACAACGCGGGACATACTCTCTATGTAAACGGTCAAAAAGTCGTTCTGCATCAGATCCCAAGCGGCATCTTTCACCCCGAAAAAACGAGCGCTCTTAGCACAGGTGTTGTCGTCAATCCCCACCAACTGGTGGAAGAGATGCAAAAGGTCCGGCCTTTCGTCGAGTTGACACCAGAGCGTCTCTGGCTTTCGGCACGCGCTCATGTCATTTCGCCATGGCATATCTATCTCGACAGCAAGAAAGAACAGGAATCGACCCAGCCGATCGGCACCACGAAGCGCGGCATCGGCCCCACATACGCTGAAAAGGCCAACCGCACTGGACTTCGCCTCGGAGATTATGTCACGAAGAGTCGGCGTGATCGTTGGTATCAATTGATGCGGGAATCCGCGCCAGCATTTGATGCTCAGTGGAAGGTGCAGGCTCAGGATTGGGAGCAGTTCGAGGCAGCTGCGGAACGTCTCGCCCCCTTTGTAGTCGACGCTGAGCAGAAGCTGAGACAGGCCATCAAGCGCGGCGATCAGGTCCTGCTCGAAGGAGCACAGGGTGTTCTGCTCGACATCAATCACGGTACCTACCCCTACGTGACCTCGAGCGAGACAGCTGCTGGTGGTGCTTTTGCTAGCCTTGGTTTTGGTCCAAAGTTTGTGAACAAGATCTACGGTGTTGCCAAAGCTTACGTGACACGAGTCGGCGAAGGTCCCTTTCCAACTGAACTTAAAGACGAAGTCGGACAACATATCGCTCAGGTTGGTAAAGAGTTTGGTGCCACCACGGGCCGGCCTCGCCGCTGCGGTTGGCTTGACGCTGTAGCTTTGCGTTACAGCGCTGACCTTTGTGGCTATGATGGGATCATCTTCAACAAGATGGATATCCTCACGGGACTGCAGGAGATCAAAGTCTGCGTTGCTTACGAGCATCCTGAACTGGGGCGCCTTGACACTTTCCCCTGGGATCTCGAAACACTCGCGGCGTGTAAACCTGTCTATAAAACCTTCGCAGGTTGGACTGAAGAATTACCGCACGGGGGTCGTATCCACGATCTTCCGCGCCATGCTCGTGCTTATGTCGAAGGCGTGCAAGAAATTCTCGGCTATCCGATCACCATGGTTGGCACAGGCGTGAATCGTCAGGATGCTTTGTTCGCATAATCCAGGCCAGGACCTCAGGATGGGGTCCTCCCTGTTTTCTCCCGCCGAGGCCCATCTTGTCCTTCTCCAGCTGGTCTCACCGTTATGATGAACTTTGGGAACTTCTGATTCCTTCCGCAGAGATTTGGCAGCGATCGATACTCAAAACCTACCAGCCAGGTACCACATGGGTGGCCCCGGAGTGGGTAGAAGGCTTGAGCGATTCCTCTACAAGCGAATGGCTCTGGCGCTTTGATCGCGATGAGATCACCGACGGAACGGAAGGGCCTTTGCGAACCTTTCTGAACGCTTGGCACAAGCTTCCGTCACTGGCTCGTTCCACTGACGAAACGCAACTACAACGTATCGAACAACTCAACGAAAAAAAACAACATGAACTGCGAAGAATCCTCGGCTTTCTTTTGCCGCACTTACACGCTCACCCCGTCCCCGAAGCCGTGGATCTCGGGGGCGGCGTCGGCCACCTCGCTCGCCATCTCTTGAGCTACAGCGATTTAAGCATTACTAGTCTGGATCAGAACACCAAGCTGCAGGCGGCAGGTCAGGATATTTATGCAAAAGGCTGGCCTCAAAGAATCAATGAGCGATTGCGCTTTCTCTCGGTTCACTTTGGATCTCAGCCTGATGCGTCTGTTGACCGACTCCTACATGCTTGTTCCCTGAGTCTGGGACTGCATACCTGTGGTCCTTTGGCTTTGCACCATCTCCAAAGGAGTCTCGTCTGTCAGCACATTCTTAACGTCGGATGCTGCTATGATAAGCTCGATCCGATCCAGGACACCAAGCGTTCGCAGCACGCGCAGCAGCGAGGAGGTCCAAGCTGGACGACCGCTGCTCTCTTTCTGGCGACTCGGGGACGACATCGCAAATCCTGGCAGGAGTTCCAACTTCAGCAGCGGGTGAATAACTACCGATCAGCTCTCCATCTGTGGTTGATCGAATCGGGTCGAGAGTCAGGCTTTGTCACTCTTGGCAACGCGCCGAAGCAACTCTATGTAGCCAGTTTCCCTCAATACGCCCAGCAGGTCCTTGGGCAAGAGCTACCTGCGCCCGAACTTCAAGCCTACTGGCAGAGTCCACGAGTGCAGAAGGAGGTTCACACCATCTGGCTGCTCCATCTTGTCAGAGAGCGCTTCTCGCGACCTCTCGAACTCGCCTTGCTGATCGATCGTGCGCTGTGGATGGAAGAAGAGGGACGGCACACGAGCTTGGTAGAGCTCTTTGATCGCGAGCTTTCGCCACGGAACATCGCGATCTACTCACAGGCTTGAAGACAAAAGACAGAGCGTTCAGCCAAGCTTGAGTCAGACCTTTTCGGCAGAATTGCATCCGTACGCGGTGAGACATCGACATCCAGGGCCGACGTGCGTAGATCCGCAGTTCCTGGGGACCGTATATCTCCTCAGACTTTGATACCTTGCCCGCCAAGACCTTTTTTCGGACGCTTGAACGGGCCCTGCACGCATGAATGAGCGAAGGTTCGGATCAGGCGGTCCCCGCCTTCTTTGCATCCGTGCAGATGCAAAGATCCAAGGGCTTCTTCAAAAGACGAGAGAAACATCCCCGTCCTTCCCATCAACATGGCCATCTTCCGGCACAATCATGAAGATGGGGGGGTTGGTCAGTGCCAGCATCGCAGTATAGCTCCGTGTTCGAGAGTACTTGACTTCGAACTCCTTTGAGCTTCCAAAGACAGGCGATGCGCTCCCCGGGGCCCTCATGGACCCACCCTGAATCGTGAAAGAAACGGCATCCGCGGACAGCTGATTCTCTTTGGAAGATGCCGTAAATATACAGCTATCACTCCCTTTGATGAATTGCGCTTCCTTGATCGAGATCCTAAGCAGATACACATCAGGTCGCTGTCCCGGCACCAAGCGGCTCTTACTATCCAGATCTTTACTCGTCGCACCGCACCGAAGATAGATGAATTCCGGAATATTGGGCACTTCACCCCCGGCTTTGCGTGATCGTGGTTCGATCATCTCGACCTGAGCCACCGCTGTCCCTGCCAGACTATAGACCAGAAGGAACAGATGCATTTTCATTTTGCTCAATACTCTCATATGTCCTCCCTTTCTTTCGCTTCATGTTCGTATCAACCCTGTCCCGATACACCGGTATCGTAGCCGATATTTACAGCAAAAACCCCAAATTTTTGATCTGATTTTGGGGATTTTTACTCTTGACGGAGCGCTTCAACAGTTGAATTCGCGCTTCGTTCGCTTGGCTCTCATGAGCTTCAGCGAAAAGACCTGTTTTTCAATCGCTGAAGCTCGTTGCCCAGCTCTTTGTCTCAAGAAGCAGCAGACAAGAGTACGCTCAACTTCGATTCTCCGCTCGAGCAAGATGAAGCAGCGGAAAGAGAGTCTCTCTATTGAGTATTGCCTTCCCGCTGGGACATCCAGTACCATCGGAAGATATGCAGTATTTTCGGGCTTTGGAGAGCGATGTTCCCAGCCCCATCTCAGTAAGAAAATCCGAAGAAGTGAAAATGTGCACATCTGTGTCATCGGCTTTGTTGCTCGCAACAAAATCGATCGGGCCATCTTTGCTTGTTTTGGATCGTTCTGCTGATCAGGAATCCTTTGGGATATCTGAGTTGAGGCAATAAAGCCCGCACGGGGCGAGGACGTATCAACCCTCTCATCAGAACACGAGCTTACGACATGACCAAATCTTTACAATTTCGATGGCGACATTTTGTGGTATGCACCCCCTTCAGAGTCAAGCTCCGGCAGATTCCCCTTCTGCTTGGATGGACGTTTATAGTCGGACCCTGGACTGCAAGTGCCCAATCCAACGATACGTTCCCTGTTTTTCGCGATCGGCTCGAAAACAATTTTCTCAATTGGTCCTGGGGCGAGAACGAGTCCAGTCAGAATCGTGAAATTGAGGAAGGTAGCGCGGCCTTAAGCTTCACCCCCACAGACTACAGTGGACTTTATCTCAAGAAAAATCAGCAGCCGCTCACCACGAGTGACTTCAAGTCTCTTCTTTTCTCGATCAAAACGAATTCAAAAAGCTCTCAGCAGATTCGCATCGGCATCGGTGAGTATGGGTCGGACGAGGCTTTGACTAAGATCATCACAGTCAACCCGGGAAGTTGGCAAAGGATCAATCTGGCGTTTGAGGACATGGAGTCATCGATAGGGAACGCCTTTGACAAGATCTACATTCAGGGAGGGGCCCCGAATACCCGAGGAACCTTTTATGTCGACTCTATCTATTTGATACGGGCTAGTGCAGCTCCTCCGGTACCTACACCTTCACCGCAGCCTGATCCAAGCCCAACACCTGATCCGCCGAGTAAGATGGGCAAACTGCGACCCCTGAGCAAGAATGAGCTGATGTTCTCCCTCCAAGATATCCTCGCTTTGCCCAATGCTCCTTTGCTCGAGAACTTTCGTGAGCAGAACAGCAAGATCCAGGTCTACCGCAACAGCTACGACGTACTCCACGACTCAGCGAATCTCCGGGCGCTTGAGCGCGATATTCAGGCTATCATTGCCGCGATCAATCTTCGTGACCTTGCTCGACGGCTCATCAACTGTGATATTCTCACCGCAGCCATGTGTCGGGAGACTTTTTTCCAGAGAATTGCGACCCATGCTTGGAGACGCCCATTAAACCCAACAGAAAAATCCAGTTTGAGAACACTTCTCAATGCATTATCCAAAGTCGGAGAATCTACGATCGATGCGAGCTTGCGTCTTACCCTGAGCTCGATATTCTTTGACCATCGCTTTCTGTATCGAAATGAGCTTGGTATCGAGTTGGACGGCCGCACAGCTCCTGACAATCGCCTGGCTACCTGGGAACGACTGGCTGCCATCACCTACACTTTGACACAACGACCACCGACTTACGATCAGATCACTCAGCTCAGCGGCTATTCCTCGGACGCAAGGACATGGGAGGGTCTGGTCCGGACCTTAGCCCATAGTCCTGGATTGAGCTTGGCTCTCACCGATTTCATCAGTCAATGGCTCATGATCTATGACCTCGAGTATACTCTGATCCCTTCTGCCCCCCAATGGAGTCCGACTCTAGCCCGAAGCTATCTTGATGAGATGCAGCGCTTCGTTGCCCAAGTGTTAGCAGAGGATGGCTCACTTTTTTCACTCATGACTCGTCCTAATCAGGAGGCCCATAACTTCGCCTACGGAATCTTCGGCACTCGCGCTTTTCTTACCGCCTCTGGTAAAAATGCTCAGCCCTCGATGATCATCCGTGGGGTCCGGATCCTACGCAACGCTCTGTGCCAGACTTTACCCTCTCCTCCCACGACGATTGACACGCGACCTCCAAGTAACTTGGATCCGAACGACCCCAACTACGACGAGAAGCTCGTGCTCCTCCATAGCTCCAAGCCTGCCTGCCAAGGCTGTCATATCCGTATCGATCCGGCGGGACTTGCGCTGCAGACTTACGATGGCTTAGGAGCCAATCGCGCTCGACCGGTCGACTTCGATGCCTTGGGTATGAGCCCGAGCTTCAGTGTGAGTCTTGGTGGTCAGAACGAAGTGATATCAGTCCTCGACCCGGGAGTATTCGCCGATAGCATGGCACGCTCGACAGTCTTCTCTCGCTGCTTCGCAAGACAAGCTCTTCGGTTTGTCATCGGCCGTGAACTCGATCTCAACGAGATAGCCTTAGCTGATGACTTAGCGGCTCAACACCTAGCCCCTAGCACGGGTGAGGAGGATAGCATTCCTAACTTCTTTGAAGCCATGCTGAAGCAGGACAAGCTCTTCCAACGTCTGTAAATGCTCGATGGAGACACCCGGAAATGAATGATCAAAAATTGCAGTTTTTGAGCCGCAGAAGCTTGATCAAAAGTATCGGTGGCCTGACTGTGTCGTGGCCACTCCTCAGAAGTATCGCCCACGCTCAAGCTGCTGGAGAAACAGGTCCTCTGAAGCGCCTGGTCCTGGTCTGCGGGGAATCAGGGGGTTCGGGATACTGGTGGCGACCCCAGGGTGGTGAGACCAACTTTGATCTCGAATTTGATGGCGCCATCTTAAAACCTCTGGCACCGTTGAGGAACAAACTGCTCATCCTCAATGGTGTTGGCAACTATGCTTTAGCCTTTCGAGGCACCGAAAGCCACGAAGCTCGATCCGTGACTTTCACAGCCTATGCTAACTCCAAGTCCGGTGACCCCAACTTTGCGCGGGGTCCCTCAGTCGATCGCGGCATTATCGAACGACTCGGGGAGGCACGCCCCCTTTATGCGACGATTGGTGCCCCTAGCATCGGAACAGGATCGGAGTATTACTACGCGCGACCTGGTTATCCCATCGCAGGCGTGGGCACCAGCACTGGCATTTTTGATGCTCTGTTTTCCAATACTCCTACTTCGCCATCGGAGAACGCGACGTTGACTCCCACACAACTCTTCCAAAAGACCATGTGGGAGCAGCAAATGGAGGATGCCAAAGTGCTTCGAACTCGTCTGGGTCCGGACGCGAGGCTCAAACTCGACGAGTATCTGGCCACTCTGAACGAAAAGCTTGAAGCCTTCAAAAATCAGCCGATGCCTCCCAACAGGATCCCCCCCCGTCCCGTTAACCCAGACTACAATCAAACGATCGATGTCCGAGGTCCCTACGATAGGTACACGCGTGATCTCGATCTCGTTGCCGATGGGCTTATCTTGGGCACGACCCAAGTTGCCTGTTTAAAGGTCGCCCATTGGGTGATGGAAGATTCCTTTCTGGGTCAACGTATCGAGACCTACGATGACTCAGGACGAAGTCAGGGAAACATGACAATAACAGATTATCATCAGCACGTCGCACATGCACAATTCGTCGAGGATCGCTTGCGCTCTGCAGCGCCAAACATCATTGGTCGTGACGTCCATCGGGCTATCGCCATTGTGATGGCACGGTTTCTACAACGTCTCGAATCAGCTCGAGAACGAGATGGTTCGTCGGTCCTGGATCACACGCTTGTCGTCTGGACCACCCAACTAGGCGACCAAAGCTCCCACCTGGGTGGACGTCTTCCCTATGTCCTCGCAGGAGGGCTTGGCGAGAGGGTCGGAACCTTCCGTATGGGACGTTTCCTCGACTATGCTCCGGGCGGCATATCGGGATATGAAGAATTGAAAGCCGTCAACTGTGCCGTGGCACAGCATCAGCTGCTTAATAGCGTGCAAAGGACCTTCGGCATCGAGCAAGACGTTTTCGGTGAAAATCTCAATCCAGCTCGTTGCCGAGGGTATCTGCCTCGAGCCACCTGAAGCAGAAGAAACTTTCTTGCTCGGTCTCCTCAGGGCAATGAGCTCTCAAGGGCTCTGAAGGGCTCGGGCTACCGCTTTTTCCAGCTGCAGACGCCCACAACTGGTCTGTTGATCCCAGCCGGATCGGAGCGCAGTCTGGCAAAGAATCGCATAGACATCCTGATGCAGCGCGGCTTGAGTTTGCCCGGGGCGCTGGCTTTCCAGGATACCATAGATGTAAGCCCAAGCTGCGGTAAGAAGCGGGGCTGCCATGCTTGTACCACTCTTCAGTCCAAAGCCTTGCCCCATGATGGTACTCTCGATATCGACGCCAGGTGTTGCAAAAGCAACGGATTGACGCCCAAAGTTGCTGAAGTCTGCACGGCGTCCGGCCTTATCATAGGCCGCTACCGAGACGACCCCAGGATATTTTTTAGGGACCTGTGCCGACTGATCGTTATTGAGACGATCGTTCCCCGCTGAGGATATCACCTGAATGTCGCGTGCTCGGAGCAAGGCAAATCCATCGCGCAAGGCCTGAGTATCAGCGCCACCACCCCAGGAGCAATTGACAAGACGAGCACCACTCTCTGCGCTGTAAACAAGCGCTCGCAGCAAATCGATACTATTGCTTTTGCCTGCACGATCCAGGGCTCGAATGACTGTGACCCTGATGTTGGGCGCTACCGCTCCACCAAGGTCACCAGGCGCTTGACCCATCATCAATCCTGCTACGTGTGTGCCATGGCCAAAAGCGTCGTCTGGCCATGCATCCTCATCGACAAAGTCATATCCCCACTCGTCATCGCTGTATCCGTTGCCATCGTCGTCACGACCGTTACCAGGTATTTCACCCTCCTGTCGAAATCTTAACTGCTGCAGCCACGGATGCTTGGCATCCATTCCACTATCGATCACGGTTGCATGAACCAGTCGAGGTTCGACACCTGCCTCTGCAGGCAAACGATGGGCAGCTTCGATCCCGAGACTCTCGCGCCACCAAGCGCCCGCTCCCTCGCTGGCGAGCTCGGGCGTCGTCGCATCAAACCGCTGCTCCCTTTCCCAGGTGACCCAGTGGGTGGGAATCGGTTCTGGCAAGGGACCTTCCCAAATCCTTACAGCAAGCTGAGCTTGATGCTGACGCCAAGCTTCCTGGGGTCTCGAGAGTGGCACCATCAGAAGCGGTGCTTGCCCATCGCGCATGTCATCACGCATCCAGACGATCCATCGTTCTCCTGGAGACACCCCGGTTGTGTCCTGCCAGTTCATCAGATTGCGCAAGAGTCCCCGATCACCATCATCACCCCCGAGATAAACAAAGCGACCCTCGAGACTCTGGTGGGCGATGGCCACAGGATGCCCTTCGACGACGGAAATGGGTAAGTTGAGACGCTTCGCTTCTGTGCCTTTCCCGAGAAAGTGCCCCCAGTATCCTGAGACCAGCCACGATCCATCTGCAGCCAAAGAGCCCCCACATCGCACCCCATCGTCACAGGGTTGAGCCGGTAGACGTTGCACAGGGCCCAGCAGATCACCTTGAACTGCGGCGAAGACGGTGCCGAGTCCGTCGACACGCAGAAGACCGAAGTCTCGTCCCACGACATAGGAACTTTCTTCGAGGCGCAGCAGGGATGAGCGAAAGACCGCCGAGAAAGTCCAGTCCGAACTCTTGAGCCACACCCCCGCACCGCGACCATCCGTCAGCAAAAAACGATCCCCGACGGCTATCATCTCTCGCCAACTCGAGCCAGCGGGTAAGGTGAGTTCCTTTTGGCCATTGACTTCAAGACGTCCCCCGGCAAGTCTTCCGTAGTGACCATTTGCTGTCATGCTGCAGCGAAGGACACCAACGAAGTCTTTGCGAGGTAGAATGTCCCAACGTCCACTGGGCGATTCAGGCGTGCGCACAGGCCAAAAGACAGCGCTCTGATTGTTGCTACAGACGATCGCGAGTGGAGCATCACGGGTGAGCCGTTCACGATTCGCGAGGCCACCCGTATAGGCCTCTACCAATTGAGAATCTCGTCCCAGCTGGATGGCGGCTGCGCGCTCCCCATTCGAGTCGTCGAGCCAATACAGGACTCCCTTGAGATCTCCCCAAGTCAGCATATCACCGTTGGCTTCGGCCAGAGCGAAAGGGGCTCGACCGGGGGTATTCACGGGACCCGCGGCAGCCCACGGAGCTTCAAAAAGACAGATGCCGAGGACTAGACAGCGCAATCCGAGATACTTGCTCGCTCTCATGCATTCACCTCTTACAATGTCGAAATCATCTCTTTCTTTTTTATCTCGAAAAAGCAGGTCTGCCCATGCACCAAAGTGAAAGCTCCACGTCGCCGTCGGGACGCTTGCGGCTCAGCTCCAAGTGTGCGAAGGTCGCTCCGTAAAGTGGTCGAGTTTTTTCAGGAGTGTAGTCGATGCAAAAAGTTTCCGTGGCAACTTGGCTTGCAGGATCCCTGCTTCTGTCTTGGAGTTCGTTCTCGATGGGCGTCATCAAAAGTAAGACAGTGGAGTACAAAAGAGGTGACAAGGTCTTCGAAGGTCTTTTGGTCTATCCGGATTCGATCCAAGGCAAAGCGCCCGGTGTCTTGATGATTCATAATTGGATGGGAGTCAGCGAAGAAACAAAAACACAGGCCGAACGCGTTGCCGCGCTGGGATATGTCGTCTTCGCAGCAGATATCTACGGCAAGGGCGTGCGTCCTAAGTCGCGGGAAGAGGCAGCTCAGCTTGCGGGCCAATACCGAGGCAATCGAGCTCTCTTCCGTGACCATCTCGTGCTGGGTCTCGAGACCCTGCGAGCCCAACCTCAGGTGGATAGCAAACGTATCCTTGCTTCAGGCTACTGCTTTGGTGGGACTGGAGCCATTGAACTGGCTCGAAGCGGGGCTGACGTTCAAGGCGTCGTGAGTTTCCACGGCGGACTCGACAGTCCGACTCCAGCGGACGGTGGCAAAATCAAAACAAAGGTCTTAGCTCTACATGGTGCAGACGATCCTTATGTCAAAGCAGAAGATCTGGCCGCCTTTGAAAAAGAGATGCAGACCTACAAAGTGGATTGGCAGCTGGTAAAATATGGAGGTGCTGTCCATAGTTTCACCGAGAAGGCGGCCGGCCAAGACGTGAGCAAAGGAGCCGCTTACGATGCTAAGGCTGACGCCCGCTCCTTTGAAGACTTCAAAGCCTTCGCTAAAGAAGTCCTCTGAGCCAGGGGCTTCGCGATCTCGTCTCGGTTTGAGAGGGAAGATCAAGTTAGAAAGCTTTCGACAAGCAAGCTTGTGCAGAGTCGCAGACAAAGGTCTGCGACCCTTTGAATATCACAGGCTCAGGTCACGAATCATGGCTCGATAGTCGCCAAGCCAACGAGAAGCCTCTTCATCGAGGACTCGGTATTCGATAGTATCGACATCCGCCAGGTAGACTTTCGCAAGCTTCTGCAACTCAAAGCGTAGGGATTGCTTGAGGCGCGTCAAACGCCAGCTATCCTCGGCTGTCAGGGTCTTTAGACTGGTGGCTACTTGCTTGCGTAGTTCGGGTGCGGCTACGAATTTGGGCAATGTGATAGTTTCCCAGCTGCCATCTTCTCGCTGTTTCCTGGCTTCCATCACTCCATCCTGCCCCACCAAAGCCCGGCGAGCCTCCGCCTCGATCCATTGCACGAAGTCTTCACTAAATTCTTTGCTTGCAGCATTCTTCACATCCCCGATAGCTTTCCACTGAGCTAGCTGCAGGGACTTTTCCAACTCAGGCATGAAGCGGGTGAGCTGTTTTTCAAGACGCACCTGTTCTTCAAGATTGAAACGCAGAATTTTGTCACCCACTTGGCTTTGGTAAACACTCATCAGACGGCGAACTTCAGTCGGTACCGTGCGTAGTTCTGTGAGGGAAGGCAGAGCCAATAGCGCCGGCCATCCTCCTGCCGTCTCATAGGCCTGACGGAAAAGTTCTTCCTCCTGAGCCTTGACCTCGAGCTTGCTAAAATCATCAAAAGATGTAAAGGAACGACGGACGCGGATCAGAGGTGTCTCACTGGACATAAGACTAAATGCTTTGTAGCGAGAACCAAGGAGACGGTTGACCCAGGTGCTTGCGACAAATTGAGGATCTCGCTCAACCAACTTAGCATTGAGAATCGTGCTGAACAGGGATTGACTCAAACGCTTGGTATCACTTTGCTGGGACCATTTGAGGAATTCGATCGGATTCGAGCCGAGATCGAATGTTTGACAGTCGAGCAGATTGGTCTGGGAATCGGTACAAAAGAGAGGTACTTCTTCAAGATCGAACGATTGGTCTTCGTAGAGAGCCTGAATCACTTTTTGGTCATAGGGAAGAATCCGATCGGACTTCGCCATCAGATGCCCTGACATCGCAGCCTCTTCGAATACCTGGTATTCCATCACCGAAGAGGAAGGAACGACGTGATCGGCTACCTTTTGGTTTTGGATATAGTCCTGAAGGATGGTTTCCCTTTGATCTAAGGTATAGCTCATCTCAAGAGAACCTGCAAAGTTGTGTCGAAGACCCAGGGTATGGCCTACTTCGTGCGCTACGACCTCACGAATGTAATCCTGAGAGATGCGCAGATACTCCGAGTCAGGAGCCTGACGACTGACCATATCTTCGAGTTGTTCGTAGAAGCGGTCCTCAAGTTGACGATTGCACAGCGGTACCTGAATCATACCAGCCAGTGAAAGGGCATCCTGAGCTGCACTTTGCTTCTGTGGACCTTTTTTTAGCAATTGCCTCGCTCGTGATTCACCGCTAACGGCAAATGTAGAGGTCATAAACACTTGCGCATGACGAATTTCACCCGTCCGAGGATCCATTTGCGCATCAGCATAGGCATAGCCTGCTGCATCCCAGGGAACCCACTGCACGACGTTGTAGTTGTAGTCGGGCGCCGTGACTCCTTCCGGGGCTGTCACGACTTGAATCGGATCGTTTTTAAAGGCACGATTCCAGTAGAGGATACCGTCTCGCACGGCGGCTTGGTATTCAGGAGGAGTATTGGCAGAAACGGCAAACACAATCGGTTTGGTCTGATCAAACTTACTGGCATACACCTCGAGGCTCCCGCCATCGCCCGTATACTGGGGAGCTACCTCGAAGAATCCAAACTTCTGGATCGACTCAGCAGCCTTCTTCTTGAAGTTGGGATTGGGTTGGTAGGGCTCCAAATAGTACTTAACTTCGACCGAATCCAGCTGCGCACCGCGGAGCTGAGCAATCTGACGGATAACCAATGCATTGTCGACGAAGGATGCGTCCTCGATGAAACTGACTCGAGCTTCAACACTTTGGAAGGTTTTGGTGTAGCTACCTTCATCAAGGTCAGAGCTGTACCAATCGCCGGACACGAACAGCGCCGACATGCCTTCACTGAAGTCAAGAGTCAGGTCGCTTGCCGTCTCACTCAAAATAGGCATACGCGTTAGGATAAGCTGGGAGGGTAAATCTTTGGTGATGACATGTCCTTGGGTGGCTTCCATGAGGAAGACCGTGTCGTTGACCCGTTTAAATGCAACGATGCGGCTTTTGAGACCCGAAGCCGTTGGCATCGGGACCTGACGCATGAGAGAGGCCTGGAGCAGGAATTCCTTGTCTAGTGCTTCTTTCTTGATGACAATCTGCTTCCGATCGGGACTCGACAGATCTGAAGTCTGAGGCTGCGCTTGCGCTTTGACACCAAACGACTGTTCAATGCGCGGGTCAGCCTGAGTGCTCTTCTTTTTTTGATCGGCGCAGCCGGGTGCAATGAGAAGGGCGGCGAGTAACCAGGGGGCGTAGAGACGGCATCGTTCCAACACGAATGTCATGGGGGTTTCCTTTCCGTTGCAAGAGAGGTCTCGTCCAGAGTCAGAAAAGGCCGTGATCCTCTTCTTCTTTGGCATCGAGAATGATAAAAACTAAAGATCGGCTAACGAACCGACTATCAAAATTCGGCGAGGGCCGAAACGTTTTTTCCTTCCCCCCGCTTCGAAAGTTCTGTCTTGTGTAGGCACTGGAGACTCGCTACTTTCAGCAGGGCTGTGATCCGGCCTTTCCACTGTGAGTGATGGCCCTTGCTCAGCCTGATGCCTCCTTTGTTTGACGAACGAAGAGTGGAATGCTTCGATCAATCGAGCCAGCATAATCGGCTTTAGTGTCGACGAATACTCGTCTATGAGCAGTAATCGTGGCCCGGTAGACTCGTTGTTTAATTTTTCGTCAAATCAAAATACGAGTTTGCCTGTACTTTTCAGTCATTTATCTCAAACGTCAACAGCCCCTGCAGGTTTATAAAACAGTGGGTGCGGCGAGCTGCTGCTCAGGACATCCAAAAGCCAATGTGCAAGGGAGCTTCATTTTTTTTCAATTGTCACCAGGTCCCGACGCAAGATAAATATGGCGCTATACCAAAAAACAAGTGAGAAAGTGACCCTCAGAGGACACACTGGCGGGGGATAAGGTGGGGCGAGGCCATTCAATGCTGGCCTTTAGTGGGTAGCACTGACGCTCCTGGGTCCGGTCTTGCTCCGCTTTTGTCAACGATCCGCCGCTCAAGGATAAGCTTGTGAAGAAAGGTTCTGAACGAGCTTCACGTTGAGAAGCAAGAGGGACACCTATGACATGCCTTCGAACGTCAGTCTGCTGCAGACTGAATCCTCGTAAAGCTCTGTCACTCTCATCAGCACCCGTCTCGACCGAAGGCCTCCTCTTGGCACCAGCTGGTACGTCTGCCCGCCGAGCAAGCGCTTGATTGACTATACGGCACTCGATCTCTTCAAGATGTTTCATTATGGATGGATTGACGTCTTGAAAATTGTAAGCAAGTATCTCTCCGCACAGGATGATACGCTCCTTGACAGTCGGCTCGCGTTACGGACGACCGAGACCGCGAAATGTCACCACTACAATTAATTCGAAGGGAGAAACCCATGAACAATCGCGCGGCCATCACAGTCGGCATACTCTTCGCCTTTGCACCTATCAGCGTCTGGGCTCAGGGTCTAGCAGCTTGGGAGGGGACATTTAGCGGTCCTTGCACCAATCTCCGTGCTGGCGCTACGACATCTACCGTCGACTTTAGAATGGAACGCTTCATTGCCAAGATCCCGGGTTCTGATCGCTACGAGTGGCGATCGACCTATAACGGAGGGGATCCAGGTTCTGGTAAGAATTATCAGCTCATTCCTGTTCAGCCCGCTGCGGGTCGTTATCAGATCGACGAAGGCGGCGGTGTTCGGATCGACAGCTATCTGTCGGGACAGACCATGTATTCTCACTTTGAAGTCGGCAATGTTCAGATTTCAACCATCGAACGACTCGAAGGTGATCGCCTGACGACTGAGCTCCTGTCCTTTGAGAATAGGGCACTGACACCCAATGCGCCCGTGAAGAGCTTCCGCTTTCAAGTCAATCAGCGCTGCGTTTTGCAGCGTCTCTGAGTCATGGAGGCGATGCATTCGCCTCAGCCCTGCACAAGCCATCAATCGCCACCAGATCCAGGTGTTGTCCCTGCGTGCGGCTCAGAGCTGACCTCCCTCACCAGCTCTGAGACCGAACGTGCCACGGCAAGGTTTGAAGCCTCGGAAAACAGCGCTTGCCGCCATAAAAAAAACCGGAAACCACAGAAATCAATGGAATAAATAGGCTCTTATTAAGAGCGATTAGCTTTCTCCGATCCTTTACCCATGGTTTAGGCGGAGGCTTGCACCCATGGGACAGAGTTCGCATCTACTGCTCTCGCTTGGCTTTCTATTTGCCCTGACCGCCTGTGACAAGCTCTCGACGCAGAGTAGTCTGGAGCCTTTGGAATTCGACGGCTTGCTGACGATCGAACCGAGCCAGGATAAGTCTTTCATCCTCACCTGGCGTGCTCCTCGCTTCGTTGCAGTCGAAAACTATGAAATCTACATACTCGATTTGAAGCAAGAGCCCGCACCTACCAGCCCAACAGAAGACCAGACACGATCGTCCGCGGTGATACCTGATAAAGATCAAATCTCACAGGTTCTACCAGCTGATCACACGCTCCCGGAGACCGCCGGGCGGCTGCTGACCTTGGTCAGACCTGAGGAAACCTCGTTTCGGACACCTTCCCTAGGCGAGGGGATCTACGCTTTTCAAGTCAAAGCACTGAGTACCGACGGGCGGCGTGATACAAACCGGCAAGCTCGCTGGATCGCAGTATCGGCTTTGGATAGCTTCCAAGGTCTGCAATTGGCGGAGGTCAAGGGCAGCCATGTCCGTCTCCAGTGGTTGCCTTATCCGCACCTGAAAGAGGGTGAGGATTTTCAATATACTCTTTATAAGGGCACAGCACTGACCGAAGCGGTAGCTGTCACGAAAAGCACCGAACTCCTCTACTCCCTCGCTCAGGAAGACGAGGGGACTACTGTTTATTTCGGGGTCAGGTTTCGAGACGCTCAGGGTCGCGAGGATCGGAACAAGGTCACGCTTCCTATTGTCGTCCCGCCGATTGACAAGAACTATGTAGGCTGCGTGGCGGCTCGGGTCACCGGGTCCGATCGAATCGAGATTACGTTTGAATGGCCGTCGGAGCGCTACGACTCGGTTCGTGTGCTGCGCAACCAGAAGGAAGTTTTTTTCACGCTCGATCGCAATCAAAACAGCTTTGTCGATCGAGGTCTGCAAGAAGGGGAAACCTACCACTACACCTGTCAGGCCCTGGGAGGTCGTTTCACCCTGACGGGATCTAATGTGCTCAGCGCTAGCACACTCTCAACCAACACTCCTACCTTTCAGGGTATATCAAAGGTTTTCCCGGATAGCCCAACGTCAGCCGAGGTGTCTTGGGGAGTCACCACTGGAATCCCCGCACATAAATTTCAGGTCTATGTGAATACCGGAGCGAACGTGAACTGGGCCGCGAGTCCAGCGATGGAACCCGAGCCCAATCTCCTCTCGGCCCGCCTCACAGATCTCGGTGACGATCTTCCCTATGCCTTTGGCGTTCGTGCCTGCGGATTGGGAGCCTGTGATACGAACATTCAGCAGATCACCCTCGAAACGCGCGACGCTGGTCCACCACGATCTCCTGGTGTGACGTCCGCGGTGATCGTAAACGGTAAAGCTCTGCTGTCTGCACCCTGGCAGCCCTCCTTCGGAGGCATTGCGAAGCGGAAGATTTATGTGAAAGAAGGTGGGAGTGCATCGACCGATATCAGCCAGTATACCCTCCGGAATACGGTCGTGGTCACATCCCAAACCAGCCCACCAGTGAGTCTTGAATTTGCTGATATCCAGAACGGGCGTGGCTACCACTTCATCGTTCGCGACGAGGATAAGCACGGACAGACCAATAGCAGCACTCAGGTCGCCAGCATCGAAGCTGGTGACCTCGTCCCTCCTGCATTCAGCGGACTAACGTCCGTTGGCTTGGGTGACACGAACATGGAAGATACATCAGTGACCCTACGCTTCACTGCCATCGCATCCCAGCTCACCGACCCAGACGGAGCTCATACCTATCGCGTTTATGTAAGAGAAGGGGGTGGCGCAGCCTGCAGTGAGGATTACTTTGTAACGACTTTGGACGCTCGTCTATATCAGGCAGGTGCTTCCACCTACGTGGTCCGTAACCTTAAACCTGCAACACTCTACGGCTTCTGTTTGAAAGCGGCCGACAAATCTGGGAATATCTCCACGAACACCCTCTCGACGTCTCGCCGTACCCTGGACCTAACGGCGCCGATGTTCGATGGGATACAGTCCCTGACCTACAATAAAGACAAGGGGACGATGAGGGTCACATGGAATCCGTCTCCATCGACGGACATCTTCGAATACCAAATCCAAACATGGCATACCCCTGTAGGAAGTTCAGTCGCTGAAGCCGTCACTCTCAGTGTGCGGCAGAGCGATAACCCGAGCGAGTTTGAGTTTAATCGCAGCTTGATCCCCTTCGGCAGCGAGTCACGGGTTGAAGTCGTCGTGAATGCTTGCGACAACGGAGCCTCCATTGTGGACGGTCGCCAGAATTGCAGCACTCGCACCCGCGCTCAAGGCTTCGTGATTGTCCTCCAGGATATCCAACCTCCCGCTGGCTTCCTTGGTATCGCAGCCAGCTCCGAGCTCCAAACGCCTGTCCAGGGAACGATCGTTGTGAAATGGAACGCTCCGTCCTCATGGAATGACTATGATGGATTTCGAGTCTTCTCGGTCTCCCAAGAAGGTGCACTTACGCTGCTTAAAGAATGTCCGTGCTTGCAGAGACCGAACTGTATGGATCAGCTGACCACCTGCAGGATCGATGGACTGGAGGCCTACCGGACTTACAATCTTCACGTTCGTGCTTATGACGCGAACAATAACGTCACGGTCCTCGATCCTTTCACCTCCTCGGCACGCAAGCGCACGACCGACACGACTGCACCAACGTTTACCTCAAACCTGAGCCTGAGTTTTGCAGATGGCGCGTTCAGCCTTGCTTGGGCAGCCGCAACCGACAACCAGAGTTCAAGCGAGGTTGGTGCCTCCATTCGCTATCGCTTGTATCGCAAGGATACGACAAATTTCAATAACCTACTCGATCCAGGAGGAGCCGGGGTCACGGAGTTCCCTACGCAGGAGACCCTGACCTTCGTCGATACGAACGATCTTGAGAGTGGGATGACCTATTTTTATACGGTTTGTGCCTTTGATGCTTCCAACAATAGGACCTGCGATGGTAGCTTCAAAAGCTTCCAGACACCTGATCTCATTGCACCGACGATCACCAGCTTCACAACCAACAAAACAGAAGCGAACAAAACTTGGACACTGAACTGGGAGATGAGCGATAACAATACACCAAGCTCCTCCCTGGTGGTTCGTATCCGCGAGTTGGCCAGTACGGATCCGAATGCGGTAGCCACGGAAACTGATCGTTCCATTTTCACGCAGACCGGAGCCGTCAAAGCCGAAAACATGACAGGACCGGCCAACACCGACACCTATGTGCATTACCTGCTGACAGTCACCGATGCATCGGGTAACAAGGCTTCCAAGACACTCAAAGTGAATTCATTGAACCGGGTTGTGGTTGAATCGGTTCGGTCCACGGAAGGTCCCACAACAGGCCAGAAACTTTTGATCGTCCGAGGGCAAGGTTTTCATAGCTCCACGCGTCTGGAGATCGGTGGAACCGTCTGTAACAATCTGCGAGTGATCTCCCCGCGATATGCACTTTGCACGACACCGGCGAAAGCTGCAGGAACCTATACCCTGGCAGCCATCAACGGAGATGGTTCCAGCGCTAGCTTAAACAACGCCTACACCTACTGTGTACCCGGGGTGAGCTGCACCAAGATCTGTAACAACAGCGGCAGCTGGGAAACGCAGTTCGCGATCGAGACAGGTCGTGGTGGTAGCGAGGCCAGTCCGCTCGTGATCTGCACGGCAGACCATCTCAACAACCTCCGCAGCCAGGCTCGGGGCCGCTTCTACCAACTCGGGGACAACATCGATCTCGGGACTTTCGGCAGCAACGGTTTCCCTTCGCTGACCAACGCAGATGGTGAATACTTTCAGGGAGGCTTCGAAGGCGATGGTCATATCGTCGCTAACCTCACCTATTCAGTACCCGATACTGATTTTGTCGGACTTTTCCGACGAATTGCAGGGAACTCCAGGGTTCGGAACTTAGGCATTATCAACTTCGACGTTCGAGGACGTGACTACGTCGGGGCGCTTTCGGGCAATTCCTTGTATGATGCCAACACCGTCGTCGACGAGATCCTGGTCACTGGCCGAGTGGAAGGCCGGTTTTATGTCGGCTTAGCGCTGGGCGCAGGCCACACCAGCACCAGCAATATCGCAGCCTTTGGTGACGTCAGAGCGAGCGCAGGCATTGTGGGGGGAGTCATCGGCCAGAAGTACTTCAACGGCTCGAACCTCGAGTTTGAAGGCACGGTCGAGACCGTCGTCCCTGACTATCGATGCTACACGGGAGGTGTGGTTGGTTTTTGGATAGGCTCGCAGGGAACAGCGTTTGGCCTCCGGGCAAAAGCGGACGTCAAGTGCTCCCGAGCCACAGGCAACACCGGCACTGTCTATCGGCTTGGAGGTCTGATCGGACGCTTGGATACGCAGACGATCAAAGACAGCTCGTTCTCAGGCACCGTCACTGGCGATGCTGTGAGCTCGGATACCGGAGGGGCTGTCGGCCTACTCTATAATTCCGCCCACCTCGATAATGTGAGCGTCTCAGGCACCGTCTCCGGCAGTATATGTGTTGGTGGTCTCGTCGGTTGCGCCTACACCAACCAGCCCTCCGTCATCCGTAGCTCGAGCTCGGCGCAGGTGATCGCTAACTCCTATTATGTCGGTGGTGCGATTGGTCGGATATCGGGGACAACGCTCGACCAACTCTCAACAGTGAGCCAAGTCAAGGCATCAGGCAAGGTATCCGGCGGGACCGACCACGTCGGTGGTCTGATCGGCATCGCAGATTATGTCAGCATCGATGATTCGTCGAGTACCACGGCTGTCGAAAACGGACACAATGTCGGCGGCCTCATCGGCGTTTTACGTCGATCGACGCTACGTAACTCCTTCGCAAGCGGCTCGGTCAAGGCTATTGGAGGTAGCCAGATCGGAGGCCTCGTCGGCAACATGACCCAAGAAGGCAGCGGATCCACGATTGAGAACTCTTTCGCCCTGGGTTCCGTTGAGGGAAAGTGGCATCTCGGGGGTCTTGTAGGATACTGTCGAGGCATCATACGCAATTCCTACGCGAAGGGCGACATTACAGGCCAGGATGTCGCAGGTGGTCTCTGTGGTCGCAATCATGATATCGACAGCGGTGTGAGCAGTCTGATCGAAGGAAGTTACGCAACAGGTCGCGTTTCCGTAGCGGGTGAACACGGGGGTGGTCTCATCGGACACATCTACCGGCGCATGTCGATCCGAAAAAGTTATGCAAGCGGGCGGGTGGATGGCTTGAACAACTTGGGAGGCTTCGTGGGCTCTATCGACCAGGGGCCCATCGTCATCGAGCAGAGCTACACGAGCGGGCCGGTCTATGGGAACGCTCGAGTCGGTGGCTTTCTCGGTTACGCCTACCGATATGACTCCAGTATTGACCTCAAAAACAACTATGCTCGTGGTGATGTTTATGCCAACAGCGACGTCGGTGGCTTTTTGGGTCTCGGTCCAGCTGTCATTTCCTACTCCTACTCATCCGGACGTGTTTCGCAGCAGCAGACGGCCAGTAACCTCGGTGGCTTCGCAGGTCGACTCCTGTCGGGCGGCACGGATGCAACACCGCTGTGTTTCTGGGATACTGAAAATTCGGGTCGCAGCACAAGCGCGTCGGGTGTTGGTCGTACCAGCAGTGAAATGAAGGATCCGGCGAGCTTTTTGGATTTTGACGCCAGTACGATATGGAACCTGAAATCTGGTCAATATCCGACCCTACGTTGGCAGACTCCAAATTGAGGTTAGCTTCTATGCGCTCTCTCTTCGGCCTAGTTCTGCTCATGATGACAGCCTGCACCCAGCTGTCGACCAATCCAGCAGCCGATCCGCTTGCATTCAAGGGAATCAAGTCGATCGATGTCACGCAGACAGGGGGATTGGTTTTAACGTGGGATCAGCCAGCCGTTGGCACTGTGACGGCCTACGAAGTCTATCAGCAGGATATTGAGCCCTCGACGCTTGCATCGAGTCTCCGTTTGAATGCCGACTCCGCTGAAAGCGACGATAGCGGGATCAGTAAGGTTATGCTCAATATTCCAGATGCCCAGGCGCCCGTAAGCCTTGGGACACTCGTCAAAGTCGTTCCCGGTGATCGGAGCTTTTTCGAGCTCACCTACATGAAACCAGGAGCGTATGGCTTTCAGGTTCGCGCTATCGACAGCAACGGACTCAGCGATCTCAACGAGCGGGTCTTCCTCCTCAAGCTGGAGCGGAGTATCGGTTACCCAGGCATCAGTAAAGCCGAGATTGTTGAGGGGCGGATCCGACTCGAATGGCCGGCCCTGGAAACCAGCCTACGCGGCGCGGTCCAGTACACAGTCTTTCAAGGGGAGGCCTTCAATAAACGAGTCGCTATCTCGACAGCCACGACCATGGAGCTCGATTATCGCGGTGAGCGCCCGGGGACAACCCTCGCCTTTGGCGTCCGCTCCACCGATCCCAAGGGACGCACCGATAACAATACGGAACTCAAAAGCATCGTCGTTCCCGAAGCAAACAATCGCTTCGAGGGCTGTCTGTCTGCAGAGGCACGTGGCGCAGATCGAGTCCTGGTTCGATTTAAATGGCCCGAAGAAGAGTTTGAGATCTTCCAAATCTATCGCAATGGTACCCAAATCTATGCGACAAAAGACCAGGGTGTCACCGATTATCTCGACACCGGACTCCAGGAGGGCGAAACTTACGAATACAGCTGTCTCGTCACCTTTGGCGAACTTACCTTGGCTGGCAATAAGGTTCTGAAGGTTCAAACATTGAACTCGAACCCACCCGGCTTCGAAGGGATTCGCAACGTCGAGATTCTCTCAGCAAAGCGGGCGCGGGTGCGTTGGGGTGTCTACTCCGGTGTTCCTGCCGCGCAGTATCAGATCTTTGCGAATCCTGGCACACAGGTGAACTGGGAAAACACACCTTTCGCTGTGGTCGACTCCACCAAGTTGGAAGTCGAACTCGATGGTTTAGGAGACGAGCTGCAGTATGCCTTCGGCGTGCGGGCCTGCAGCCAAAAGCAGGTTTGTGACCTTAACGATGTCACGCTCACGGCGCGCACCCCCGATAGCGGCGCTCCCCTGACACCGGGCGTCAGTAAGCTCGAGGTGATCGCCGGCGTGCTCCGGATCACCGCCCCCTGGCAGCCCTCCATGGGCGGGATCACCCGAAGGCAGGTCTATATCAAAGAGGATGGTACGGCTAGCACCAACTTAGACGATTACCGACTGGTGAGCACCTTGGTAGTGAGCAATCCTGCTCAACCCCCTACGGTGATCAACTACACGCAGATCAGCGATAATAGTCAGTATCACGTCGTGGTTCGTGATCTCGACGCCAAGAATCAGATACAAAGCACCTGGACACCCATGTCACTGACAACAGGCGATACCACAGCACCTGTCTTCACAGGACTGACTCGTCTGGCCGTTGGTACGGCAGGTAAGGAGCAAACGACTCTGACCGCTGTGTTTACGGCGGTCGCTCCTCAAACTAACACCGAAAAGAATGGGGTCAGCGCCTATCAGGTTTACCGCTTGCAAGGGTCCGGCAACGCTTGCAGCACGGGAGCTTTTCATCAGTCGATACCTGCAGCATCTTACTCAACGGGTCAGGAGGTCAACGCAGAAATAGGAGGACTGACTCCGCTCACACGGTATAGCCTCTGCATCAAAGCGATCGATGCGGCTGGCAACCTTTCTGCGACCCAAGTATCGCTCAGTCGCTCGACTTTGGATACGGTAGCACCACAGTTCGACGGTCTTCAGACGCTATCTTTCGATCGCTCTCGTTCCCAGTTGGTACTCAGCTGGAACCCTGCGACGGCAACAGATCTTCACGAATACCACATCAAAATCTGGAAAACTGATCCGAATCCCAACAACGTGCCGACCATCACCCTCAAACTATCCAAGCAGGATGCGGCTCAGGGCACGCAGATTTCTTCGAGCCAGGTCAGCCTTGGCAGTTTGGAGTTGATCTACGTGCTGGTCAATGCCTGCGACAATGCAGGAACGATCGAGGGAGGACAGCAAAACTGCAGTAACCTCATGGCAGCGGACGCCAAGTCTATCCAGCTGGACGACGTTGAAGCCCCTTCGGGATTCATCGGAATCCGATCGGAGCCCGACCTCGGCACACCCCAGCAAGGCCAAGTCATGGTTCGCTGGGTCGCTCCAGCCAACTGGAACGATTACCGAGGCTTCAAAATATACCTGGTCGATACTCAAAACCAGACCCTGGGCGAGGCCGTGAAAGATTGCCCCTGCACAGCTATGAACTGTCCCGATCAGCTTACAGAATGTCTCGTCACTGGTCTCGACGCGTTCCGTACCTACTCATTCCACGTACGAGCCTACGACTCAGCTGGCAACATCACGCAACTGGACCCTTTGTCTTCAAACACCAGGAAACGCACCTCAGATACCCAAGCACCGAGTTTTAACTCTGGTCTGGTTGCTACATATAACGCCGGCAGTTCGAATCTGAGCTGGTCGGCAGCCAGCGATAATCAGTATGCCCAGGAGCCGAATGCTGCGATCACCTACGAGGTCTACCGTAAAGTCGATACTACCTTCGCCCTGGGTTTCGTGACGAACCCTAGCAGCGATACAGGGGCGAGCCTGATGGCCTCAGGTCTTGAGCGGACCTGGGTCGACGATGGTGATTCCTATGTCAGCGGGAAAACCTACTACTATACCATCTGTGCGAGAGACGGCAGCGGCAACCGCACCTGCGACGGCAATATCAAATCTGTGACCGTTCCTGATCTCACGCCTCCGACTATCACAAGCTTTACAAGCGACAAAACTCTGGATGGCTATAACTGGCAGCTTAGCTGGGTAGCCACAGACAACAAGACCTCCAACAGTGAACTCAAGATCCGTATCTACAGCAAATACAGCTCAGATCCGAGGGTCAAAGCCACCGTCACGGATTTCAACGAGCTCGAATTGAATAGCGCGGGCGTGTTCGTAACACCCTCAAGACTCGTGGGTCGACCGAACGAGAATGTCTACATCAATTATCTCCTGTTGGTTGAGGATAAAGACAATAATGTAACAAGCAAAGACCTTACGATTTACTCGACCAATGCCATCAGCCTGACTAGCGTAAGAGCCGATGAAGGTCCTCTCCTAGGCGGGAATACCGTGGTCATTGTCGGTGATGGGTTCAAGCCAAACATCAAGGTTAAAATAGGGACCAGCGAGTGCCTTAATCTCACGCGCTACTCGAATCGGCACCTGATGTGTCGGGCACCTGCTGGAACCCTTGGCAACCACTCCGTGATCGCCGAGAATCCGGACGGCTCCTCTGCAACCGTAGCCCAAGGTTACCGCTACTGTGATCCGAACCAGGCCGGAAGTTGTCAAAATATCTGCTACCGACCGGATCAATGGGGAACCCAATTCGCAGCAGGCGCAGGGACGAGCGCAAGCGACCCCTTTGTGATCTGCACGGCTGATCAGCTCGGCCTTATCCGCCAACAGCCTCACGGGCGATTCTACACGATTGGTCAGAACATCGATCTAACGGGTTTGTCGTTCTCGCCACTCACCAACAGCGGTCAGTCGGACTTCCGAGGTACGCTCACAGGCAATAATTTTGCCATTCTCAATCTGAGCTTTGACAACGTCAACATGGATTTTGTCGGTCTGTTCCGGACCATCAACTATGCGACTATCAGCAACCTCGGTCTGATCAATTTTAATCTTCAGGGGCGCAGCTTTGTAGGAGCGCTCGCCGGATCGGGCTCGACCGACACGGGAGGTGGGGGCTTCGCGATGGATAACACGGCGGTCAACGGTATCTTCGCGACTGGGACCGTCACCGGAAGCTCAGATGTGGGTGGCGTAATCGGTCGAGCCGCTCACAATGCCTACGACATTACGTCCTTCGTTACCGTCACGGGTCGGCAGTCGGCTGGCGGTGTTTTCGGCAGCAAATGGCGAGGCGGCAGTCAGCTTAGCTCGTTCGGATCGGTAACTGCGACAGGAAATAGTACCAACTGCTACGTGGGTGGTATCGCAGGCTATTGGGAGGCGGGTAATTTCGCTGTGCAGCAGGTGAGTAGCTCGGGCACCGTGCGATGCACGGACGATGCGAACCAAAATGCGAACTATACAGGCGGTCTCTTCGGTTGGCTTCAGTCAGCAACTCTGACGAATGCCACAAGCACCGCCGCCGTCCAAGGGAAACATTACGTCGGCGGTCTCGGAGGTTTATTCCTATGGACAACAGCTGAGAATATCTCGTCAAGCGGGGCCATCAATTCCCGCCACGTTGCAGGGGGCATAGCGGGAGAGATCCATGGCACGACGCTCAAATCCTGCGAAAGCCAGGCTACTCTTAGTAACAGCACCACCTACCTCGGGGGGATCTCGGGACGTTCTTACAACAACAAGAATGTCTCCCGCATTGAGTCGTGTACCTTCAAAGGCGTCATAAACAGCGTCGGAGGGTATGCGGGTGGCATTCTTGGGTACGGAGATGGCTTCGAGATGCGTAACGCCAAGGTCACAGGAATCATCGAGGGCTCGATGATGCTCGGTGGACTGGTTGGTGAGATGCGCCGAGGCACAATCGAAACCTCCGAGTCCAGCGCCCAGCTCGTAGCCCCTTCAGGTGACTATATCGGAGGACTGGTGGGAGCAGGTTGGAGCGACTCCCCCGGTTCGACTATCAAGGATTCCAGTGCCACCGGGCAGGTCATAGGTCGTAACGCTATTGGTGGACTTGTCGGAAGGTACCGGGGTGTGATTCAGAATTCCTTCACCCTAGGCAACGTGACCGGCAACGATAGTGTAGGTGGCTTGATTGGCACTCTCGCCGATGGTGACAGCAGTCGTGTCAACCTGATCCAAAGGTCTCATGCGAAGGGAGCTGTTACCGCAGCAACCCGCGGCGGGGGACTGGTAGGGATTGTCTATGGGTTTAGCCAGATTCGAGAGAGTCATGCAACTGGCGCCGTCGAGAGCGCAACGTACGCCGGGGGTCTGATCGGCCAGCTGCACAATACCAGTTCGACGATCGAACTCAACTACGCAAGCGGAACCGTTAAGGGTAACAACGGTGTCGGTGGCTTTCTCGGAGTCTGCTTCCAGAACAACAGCCACCAAGTGATCATTCGGAACAACTATGCGACGGGACGAGTCATCGGCAACTCCAATGTTGGCGGCTTCGCAGGGCAATCGGGGGATATCATCTCCCAGGTGTATGCAACAGGAAGGGTCGATCGGGATACGAGCGAAACAGCCATCGGGGGTCTGATAGGGGCCTTCTGGAATGCCGACGGACCGCGCAACATTCCTGATGGTTTCTGGGACCAGACCACCTCGGGCCGAACGTCGAGTGCGGGTGGCCAAGGTAAGAGCACGCCGGACATGTTCGGATCGACTCTCTATATCAACTTCGATCAGACAGCCTGGAGTTTCCAAAGCAATCGATACCCGATCTTCCAGTGGCAGAGTAGTGCCCCTTAAAGAGGCTGGGAGCAGCGAGCCAAACACTTGCACCCGTCTGCAATCACGCATTGACTCGGCTGCAAACATCTTGCAGCCTAACCCGATGCCCTCCGTACTCGGAAGAGGATCTTGCTCGGGCTGAAGCTGGATTCCGTCAGGGCTTCGATGCTAGAGTCCCAGAGCTAGCCACGGCAGCAAGAAGACTCCAGGCCTCGATGGCCGCATGGAAGGAACGGAGTATATGTCTCGACGAGCTTTGGTCCGAATCAGCCCTGAAGGGCTCTATTGCCCCCTCGGAGACTTTTGGATCGATCCCTGGAAGCCTGTTCCCACAGCCGTCTTAACACATGCGCACAGCGATCATGCCCGCTCGGGTAGCGCCATCTACCATGCTGCTCAAGGTTCGCGTCTTTTGCTGCAGAAACGGTTGGGGGCTGCAGTCCCCTTAGTCGTTCATGCCTACGGCGAGACCTTTGACCTAGGAGAGGTCCGCGTCTCTCTCCACCCTGCTGGTCACATCTTAGGTTCTGCGCAGGTGCGCATCGAGAGCGAAGGTGAGGTGTGGGTGGTAACGGGTGATTACAAACGCCAGCAGGACGGCACCTGCAAGGCCTTTGAACCTGTCTCGTGCGACGTCCTGATCACCGAGGCAACCTTTGGGCTTCCTATCTACCAATGGCCAGAAACCTCGGATGTTGCAGCCGACATCTTTCACTGGTGGCAAAGCAATCGAGCTTTGGGGCGCAATGTTCTGCTCGCTTGCTACGCCTTAGGCAAGGCACAGCGTCTCCTGCATGCCCTCCAGGAGTGGACCGACCAGCCTGTCTTGACCCATGGTGCAACTGAAATCCTCGTAGAAGCCTATCGCGAGGAGGGTGTATCCCTCTTGCCAACGATCCGCGTGGGTGAAGGCAAAAAGAACTATCAAGGCGAACTCATCCTTGCTCCACCCTCTGCATTGTCGAGTCCGTGGGCTAAAAAGTTTGGCGATGCTGAAGTGGGATTTGCCTCGGGCTGGATGCAGATTCGGGGCAACCGTCGTCGCCGCGGATACGACCGTGGCTTTGTACTCTCGGACCATGCAGACTGGGATGGTCTCCTCCGCAGCATTCGAGAGAGTGGAGCTCGCACTGTTTACGCCACTCATGGCTACAGTCACGAATTAGCCCGACATCTTCGCGATCTGGGCTACGATGCCGAGCCTTTGAGCACCTTGTTTGAAGGCGAAGCGGACACCTAAAAGGGCGGCAGGATGCTAAGGTTTTGTGTATTCAAGAAACTGACAGAGATTAGAATGATATTTGGTCCCTTCGCTTGCGACTCATTCGGGACTCTTGATGTTGCGATTGGATATCTGTTCCGATTCTGAAAGGCCTGACTGCGGTTTTGGGCCACGCATCAGACTTTCAGTTCAAGAGCAAGCCCGAACAAAGCCTAAATGACCTATTCATCTCCGCACTCACAGGCAACACGTGATGAGGTCTGTTCGCACCGCATATTTCTCGCTCTATTTTTCCTGCCGCTTCAGCTATTCTCCATCATGCGCTAAAGCCCTGGTTTCGGGACGGACATGCAGTCTTTCGCTCAACTTTTTCAAGACCTCGATCGCACGAGCAGCACCAGCGGTAAGCTGGTGCTGCTCACGGCCTATTTCAAACACACAGCTCCTCAGGATGCGGTGTGGAGCCTCTACCTTCTGCTCGGCCGCAAGCAAAAGCGCTTGATCCAGCGGAGGACGCTTGAAGAAGCGATTGGGCAAGTGACAGGTCTAGCGCCTTGGCTCGTGCAGGAGTCCTATGCGGTCGTCGGTGACTTAGCAGAAACCATCGCCTTGCTCCTGCCCGAACCCATTGTCAAAATCGAAGCTGAGCCCTTGCATGTCTGGATGGAAAAGGAGCTGCCGAGACTCTCCAGCCTCGACGAGCAGGCTCAGATCGAACTGCTGAGCGCCTGGTGGAAGAGTCTTGACCGTCTGCATCGCTTCCTCCTCATCAAGCTGATCACAGGGGGTTTCCGCATGGGTGTCGCGCGCAATCTCATCATCAAGGCTATGGCACGCGCCTTTGAGCAATCTGAAACGAGCATTGCCGAGCGGCTCAGTGGCAATTGGCCAGTGACCGCGGAGTGGTATGAAGCTCTCCGGACGCCAGCGGTCGGGACACAGGTGGCGGCGCGTGGCCCATTGCCCTTTTATTTGGCTTCGCCTTTTGATCCCGAGTTGTTGGGTACTGAATCGGCTACAGACTTCTCGATCGAGTGGAAATGGGATGGTATCCGTGCTCAGTTGATCAAACGGGGTTCGCACATTGCCCTCTGGTCGCGTGGCGAGGAGGTCATCACTGAAAATTTTCCTGATATCATCGCAGCTGCTCAACAGCTCGCTGATGATCTGGTCCTGGACGGTGAACTGCTGATCGAGAGCGAGGGCCGTATCTTGCCCTTCAGCGTGCTCCAGACTCGTATCAATCGCAAGAAGCCAAGCACCAAGATCCTAGCCAAGCATCCAGCAATCTTTCTGGCCTTTGATTGTCTTGAACATGAAGGTCGCGATCTACGGGATCACTCGCAGCGAAAGCGGCGTCAACGCCTCGAGGCAATCATCGACCGAGCACCAGCTACATTCAGGTCTTCTCCACTTCTACCGGTGAGTAGCTGGGAAGATGCAGCTCGCCTGCGAGAGGAGGCTAAGGCTCGTGGGGTGGAAGGCCTCATGCTGAAACGATGGGAGGGAACTTACAAGAGTGGGCGCAAACGAGGCGACTGGTGGAAGTGGAAAGTCGACCCTATGACACTGGACGCTGTCCTCCTTTATGCACAGGCTGGACACGGGCGTCGGGCGACGCTCTACACTGATTACACCTTTGCGCTTTGGAAAGAGGGGCAGCTCGTGCCTTTCGCCAAAGCTTATTCCGGATTAACTGACGCCGAGATGACCGAATTGGATCGCTGGATTCGGGCGCATACGATCGAACGCTTTGGGCCCGTGCGATCGGTAGAGGCTTTGCGGGTATTCGAAATTGCCTTCGAGGGTATCAGCCTTTCACCACGCCACAAGTCAGGTATCGCCGTACGCTTTCCACGCATTCTGCGCGAACGCCCGGACAAGCGTCCCGAGGAAGCGAATACTGTCGAACAGGCTTTGGAATTGATCCATGGTCAAGCAGCCTTTGTCGACTACTCAGGCACCCGAATCGGAATGAAATGAGGCTGACGTGTGCTGGAATGGAATGGGATCGCTTCTGCCTCGCAACAAAACGGGCCAGAGCCGTTTGATCCTTGGAGGGAACGAACGGACTTCAAGTGAGTGAAATCAAAATTGCGTGCTGCCAGCCTGCGCAGCACAGGTATTCGGAAGCGTGCATGTTAACGTCGGCTCATGGTTCTCTATTCCATGACAATCTTTAGCGGCTCTGACCGAAGCTTGAGCCCCCTCGCTTGGCGATCCTAGCTCAAGCTGACGAAGTGACTGCTGGAGTCCACTCTGTCGGCCGAGCGGACGAAATCAAAACCGGACCGAGATTACTCCTTCAACACCAAATCGATGCACTGATAATAAAGATCATCTCCCGTGTAAGACGGATCGTAGGGAGCATGAATCGGAAACGCATCGGTCATCACCTGTAGGACCTGCAGCGTGCAGTTATCACAGGTGACCTCTGGTAGCTTGACCTGCCAGGTATAGGTCTTCTTGGGCCCGCGCACATGCGGATCGAGATTATCGAGCAGGACAGTCTCATTATTGTAAAAATCAGAAGCACCACACTTATCGCGCGGATCGTCCATGCATTCGCGATTGATGGGATCTACGGTCTGTGGATTCTTAAAACTGTCATCTCCATCCTGGTCGAAAGCAATACGAAAATACCCTGGATGGGGGATAAACTCATCGATACTGATCGTGATTGTTTCGCCAGGTTTATACGTGTAGACGTGAGTCCCACGCGTTCCATTCTGACGACCGCAGGGTCCCTTTTTGATTTCCTTTCGACCATAACGGGAGAGATGCGTACCAGCTGAATCCAGATCGAAATGGGAATAACCCGGTGTACTCAATCCAAGCATCAGCACCACAAACGAGCCAAAGCGCATAAGAATCCTCCTCGGTAGTCAACTTTGTTTTCTGGCAAGAATATGATACCCATAGCATGAGATGAAATAGGAGACTAGCAGTCTTCTGCACGTTTCTGAGTGACAGCACCTGTCGCATGTCACTTTTACAGTAGAAAACCCTGGATGCGATCCTCACGATCGGATCAAGTCGGAACGTCCCAGATCGATGCCTTCGCTTTTCGAGGAGATCATCGTGTGAATGCAAAACTTTCCAAGACTGGAAAATGCCCAGGACCTGCGACAAGACATTCGACAAGAAAAACCGCCAAACCGACATCACCTGTCAGCAACGAATAATAGCGCTGACTTTTTTGCAAACGTTCCGTATTGGATTGTTTGATCGCATGCATCGCAAAGCGTCGCGCTCGATCTAACCAATGTGAGTCCCCTGTGATGGCTAGCAGTCTCAAGAAAGCGTATGCGTTGCCAGCATTCCCATGACACAGTCCAGCAGGCTTGATCAGCGGCCCAGCGTCCCAAATTGTTTGTCCAGCCTTGCACAAGAGGCCAAGCAAGCCTGCTCTTAGCATCGGCGGCAGGTAACTGAGGCACGATACAATACCAGGAGCTCCGTGACACCATTGCACGAGGTACTCAGGAGACCCTGTCTCAACATGTATTCGTTTTGCCCAATTTGCATGACGATCGGTTTCCAGAGCTGTGTCTTGAACAAAGGCCAAAAGTTGGTCGAAAACATGCTTCTGCACCGAGCCTGGCAAGAGCTCATAACCGAGCATATAAGGTAGAAACGCACCAAGCACTCCATGAGCCGCCCCGATACAGGGTCGGATTTCTTCATAAAGGAGTTGCGGCCACACCCAATTCTCGTGCTTTTCCAAACCGAATCTTGCGAGAAAATCGATCGCATAGAATCGGAACAGATCCTGCCAGTGCGCATCCGGTCTTATTTTAAAAGCATGATACGCAAGTAGCAAAGCAGCGGGCGGTCCCCAAAAAATTTCGCGTGGTTCACGCAGCTGTCCACAGGCATGAATGCTAGCCGTGAGACCCTCCCGCGCTTCATCAAAGCCAAAGGCGTAAGCTAAAAGATCCATCCCGCCGCGCGAGACAATCAAACCTGGCATTTCAACATCGGGATTGGCCACATACACCCGATAGGCTGCCTCCCGTAGATCCGTGGGTAATGTGATCCCTAGCACCGTCTCGATCCGCTTTAAGCCCCAGATGACACCGGACGAACCGCAGTAAAGGCTCTGTGCCTGAAAAGACGGATCCTCATCATCCCGATCTCGCGAATGCAGCGGCCAACCACCAAGTTTCCTGTAAGTTGCGACCGTATCCTCGAGGAGGGACTGCAGCCACGATCGAACCTTTCCCTCATCCCAATGCTGGCTATCGAGTTCTTCATGCAAGGCTGGATTCCAAACACCTAAGCTCATATCTCACCTCTACGACATCTGCCGCGCCGCGGGATCACCAAGAAAACTCTCTTAGCCGAGCGCACACATTCGATGCATTGAATCAAAATCGGGTCGGAATATCACCTACGCAGAAACCTGCCCCATGGCCGGTGCCCCTCCGCAGAAAACTCATGAGTCCCGCCAAACCAGTTCATGTCATATTGCCATAAATTGATCGATCCGTGCTCTTCCGGTGCAATATGGAAAGCGGCAAACCGTCTAGACTCGTGGCCGGAGTTGGCTCGTTCCCTATCTTTCTGGAGATACAGATGACTCGCAAGACTTTTGCTTTAAGTTTCTGGGTGTCAACACTTTTGACCCTAAGCCTTCAAATAGCTTGCCATGATTCGAAGGACCGCAAAGCTTCCTTTGTGGCCACGAGTCCTGATGGAGAGCTACCGGGCGGTATCGGGATCACCCATACTCTGACCCTAGCACCTGCATCAAAAAGTGCGACAATTCCCGGCTCGCTGGCTTACCAAGACCCCCTGCTCGCAACTGAGGTCAAGATCGTGAAGAGCGAGCTGATTCGCGTTCTGGATCAAAGCTGCGTCGAGGGTGTGTGCTCCCTCCGATACCAGCAGACCCAGCGTTACTCGAGTTTGAATCCATCCATCAGCTATCAATTGATAGGGACGAACGGTGAGATCTGGTCACCGGGTAAACTCAGCATTTTCGGCCAAAAGCCCAGTATTCCTGAAGGTTTTGAATTCGCTCCGCGATGGAACGAAACGGTGACGATCACCCTACCACTGGCTGACGAGGCAGGCCAACCGCTCACAAGCGCTCCCAATCTCGTCAATCTACGCGCCTCAGACGGTGAGATTCTCGCTTCACGATGCCGAGTAGACGCCTGCGAAATCGACTATACGCTGCGGGGCATGACGACCAGACCTGTGATCTTTTTCCAAATTGAGACCGCGACCGTTACCACATCTATGTTCAGTGTACCCGCTCAGCAAGAAACCTTCGTCTATGCGAAGGGAGAGAAATCGTTTTACATCGGCAAGAATACTGTCGTCCTCGAACATGGAGTCGACTATACCTCCAGCTGGAATCGCCCTGCTTCAGCGGTGAAGATCCTCAATCAAAAAGGCTTCTCATCGAATCTCCGATTCGATTGTTCGGGATCAGCGTGTGTAGCGACCCGGGCTGGTTACAGTGAATCCGCTGCAAATTTGCTCACGTTCCGGGTCAACAACGATAGCTCACAAGCCCAGGGCGAGATTGACTTCGTCAAAGTCACGCCTTCAGTACGACCTCAATCAAAGGAAATAGTCTCCAAGCAAGTAGGATCGCTTACGATTTCTTTCGTACCGGGGGTTGATTACATCTCGGACGGCAATCTTCCCGCGACAGACCTAACCGTCCAAGCTTACGATCCCCTGGAGGGAAGAGCAGGTATCACGTCCACCCGTTGTGAATCCAATGGAACCTGTACGGCTTCGATCAGCTATTGGGGGAATCAGCCCTTCACTCTTTTCAAATACAGCTTAAAAGTAGGAACATACCAAAGCCCGGATGCAGAGATTAAAATCATCCCGAGTGTTTTCCAGGAACGTGAGACTATCGAAATCTGGGATGACAAAGGCACGACCTTTGAGGTCGTCCTAAAGCCCGGTATCGACTACCAAACCTATGATGGCTCAATCGCTACTCAGCTCAGTATCACCAACCTGGACTCGGGTTCATTCCCCGACTTTCCTTCCATCGACGATAGCAACAGGAATCAGATTTTCTCCTGCGACAGCGAAGGAACGTGTCGAGCCAAGATCATGCGAGTAAACAATTGGGACCGTCCCGCTCTAAGCTTCAAGCTTCTCACATCAACAGGCCAAAGCAATTCTTTCCGAAAGAAAGTCCTATTTAAGCGTGATACAATCGAAATCGGCGATTCTAAATCAGCATGGTATATCGTGGGTGAGCAGGTCAGTGGCCAGGAATACCAGAAGTTCCAACTGAGCTTCCAGCGCGCCGACTACCGTTCTGCATTCCCCGCAGAAAAACTTACGATTAGCAAAAAACCAGCCGTAGGCCTAACTCTCAATCCAGTCGGGGACAGCATCTCGTGCAATGAAGAGGGCGTCTGTAGCCTAAATGGTCATTTCATAGCGAAGGACGGCTATTTGGAGTTTTCCGTTCAACTTTCGAATCGATACGGCGATGGTGCAGAGAAGAAAGTCCGACTGATCGACAGAGCCAAAGCTGAGATTATTCCGATCCTGGAAAGTACTCCTCTCGTCCTCACAGACAAGAAGCTCTTTGAATTGGACTTGCAACCAAATCGCGACTATCAAGGTGAATTAGCCGCTAAGATGGTGCTCATCGACGCACCAAAAAGTATTCTCGTCGACAACAAAAGTGAAGTTGAGTGCCCGAATGGAGTCTGTCGCCTGACGCTCCAACCTAATACTGAGCTCATTTCTTCCCCTCTGAAATATAAGCTGATCAATGAAAGCGGGAAGGAAAGCTTCGTCCAAACCTTAAGGGTTGAGGCCCCGAATGATCTGCTCCTAGATCAAACGTCGCGAGTCGCAAGTGGATTCACCAAGGTCCAAGCATCTGTCGAGATCCCACGCGGTTTTCCTACTAGTGGAATAAGCTACGAGATCATTGACGCCGAACGCCTCGGCATCTCTAATGTAGAGAGGTTGAGGACAGGTGTACTCGAAATCACTTTGAAAGAAGCCTTGAAGCCTGGTGATACAATAGAATTGCAATGGCGCCTGAAATCCCGCTCCCAGGAAACCAATATTGCAAGCCTCACACTGATGGCTCAGCGTACTCTGACCCTGAAAGAGAAGCTAACAATCCAAGCAGTAAAACGAGACGATCCAGAAGAAGGCTATGAGGTGAAACTCACATTTGCTGAGCATTTTGAAGCATCCGGCTATTCAAGCAGTAACGAAGACGATATACGCGATCTTGGCTACTATTTCTATGCCAATGATCTATTTGCTCTTGTCGAGCAAGAAAACCTCTTGACGATCAAGAGTCATACTTGTGACGAGACTAATCTGTCTTGCACCTACTGGCTGGGCCACCCGATCGACAATAGTAAGGCGCTCGAGGTACGCATCAAGGGTGGACTCGAAGGCCTCTTGCGAAAGGGTCTGTCCGTCCAGCCAGGAAGCTTCACAATAAAATTCCCGTGAATCAATCCCAACATGCGAGGATCTTGGTTGAAGAGGTCCTCCGCAAAGAACCAGATTCAAGCGGAAAAGGGCTAGAGCAAGAGTCTCGTTCATCATCACTTTGGGGACCTGCAGGCAACAGCTCAGACGCCCGAAGCACAAAAGCTTCAGGATACCGAGCTTCCACCTCACCCCCACAAAGGGCGCGCTCCATCACTCGCCCAAAAGCTGTTAAAAACATCCTGGGAGGCTGGTTCGTGCTCGGGTAACAAGGCAGCGAATGAGGCACGTCTCGCCTCAGGCACTTCTTCATGCGGTCGGCCCTAAGACCCTGATCTTGCAAGCATGCGAAGCAGTGCAGACTGAATCCACCTCAAGGCTGCTGACACGTCCAAGGTTTGGTCCAGCTGCTACGCCTTGGTGCGCTCCCTAGATTGGCCAAGATCTCGCCCAAATGACTTACATCCACCCCACGCACAGCAGCACAGGTTGCGGAGCTAGCACCCGTCGCATATTTCTGCTCTATTTTTCCAGCGTGCTCAGCTATTCTTCGCTGGGTCTCCAAGGCCTTCATTCAGGACGAACATGCACGCATTCGCTCAGGTTTCTCAATACCGCGGCCTCAGAAGCAACTATCCCGGGACGTTGGACTGTCTAACTACGCACTTTGAACATATTTTTGGCGAGCCGAGGGGACCTGGGCACGACAGGTCGAAGATTGCCGTGCGTGTTGCATGCAAGCTTTGCACACGGCCGGACCAACCTCACGTGGAAACCCATCCTGCCGAACGAGCTATGGAGTGGATCGATGGCCAAACGACCCTTAACAGCTAGTAAAGCTCGCCCCCTCTTCACGACCGAGGAGGGAAAACTCAGGATCGAAAGCTGGTTCGAAGAGCAGAGCTGGACTGTCCTGCAGCATCAACGTGAGGCTTGGGAGGCGATCGCTGGAGGACAGAGTGGATTGATCGAGATGCCGACCGGGGCAGGCAAAACCTACGCGGTTCTGTTTGGCTTTCTGCCCGAACTCGGGGATGCCGTCGATGGCCTCCGACTCCTTTATGTGACTCCACTACGCGCCTTGACCCGTGATATCGAAATTGCCTTGAGGCGTCCCTGCGAAGATCTCGGCCTTCAGCTGCGGATCGAAAGTCGGACCGGAGATACATCCAACTCCCTACGCCGCAAACAAAAAAAGGAACTCCCGCACATCCTCATCACAACCCCCGAATCGCTCGCCCTGCTCCTCAGCTACGAGCATGCCGCAAAGGATTTTGCGGATCTAAAGGGAATCATCCTCGACGAATGGCACGAACTGCTCGGCAGCAAACGAGGCTCTTTGCTCGAGCTGAGTCTCGCGCGCCTTCGTCACTTGTCCCCGCAGGCTCGAACGTGGGCCCTGAGTGCCACCTTACCCAACCGGGAAGAAGCCGCTGCGACAGCCCTCGGTCGTGATCGTCCGCCCTATCTGATTCGCTCCTCGGAACGAGTACAGCTTGAGATCGAGACTCTTGCTCCCCCTCCTGAAGGACGCCTCCCTTGGGCGGGACATTTGGGTCTTAAAATGGTTCCTGAGGTTCTGCTTCAACTTGATCCTGGCGAATCGACCTTGCTTTTCACAAATACACGCTCACAGGCTGAACGCTGGCACGAAGCGATAATGCTGAGTCGACCAGAGTGGGAGGGACAGCTTGCCCTTCACCATGGATCGCTAGCTTTGGAGGAACGCGAGCACGTCGAAAGAGGTGTTAAAGAGGGAAGGATTCGCTGTGTTGTCTGCACCGCATCGTTGGATCTCGGTGTTGATTTTCCAGAAGTGGATCGAGTGATTCAGATCGGCTCTCCCAAACGCATCAGTCGACTCATTCAAAGAGCGGGTCGCTCGAACCATGCCCCTGGCCTTAAGCCACGCCTCCTCTTTGTGCCAACCCATGCATTGGAATTAGTCGAAATCATCGCCTGTCGACAGGCCATCGAACGAGGAGAGATCGAAGCGAGACGGCCTCTGCGTGCCCCCTTAGATGTCCTCGTGCAACATCTCGTCAATTGTGCGCTGGGCGGTGGCTTCGAGCGTGAAGCCATGTGGGAAGAAGTTCGTACAGCTTATTCCTTCGCCGATCTTGATCGTGAGTCGTTCGAGTGGGCTCTGGACTTTATTGTGCGAGGCGGTGGAACACTGGCCGCATACCCCCAATACTGCCGCGTTCAGCTGGATGGTCCGACCTACCGGGTACTGGACAAAACCATCGCACTCCGTCATCGACAGAACATCGGCACCATCGTTTCTGATGCAAGTATGCAGCTCAAGCTAGGTCGTCGCAGTCTGGGAACGGTCGAAGAAGCCTTTATCGCCAAGTTGCACAAGGGTGATCAGTTCCTCTTCGGTGGTCGCTGGCTGCAGCTCGTCAGCGTCAAAGATCTGACGGCCTATACCCGTCTGGCCAAGGGTTCACAAGCCGGTCTTGTACCAGCGTGGTACGGTACAAGCTTGCCCTGGTCGACTCTACTGAGTAATCATGTCCGCGGGGTTTTTGATCAATTTGCACAGGGTTCCGTCAATCTCAAGTGCTACTTCGAAGCTGAGGCTCTGTCGAGCATCGAGCAGAGCCAGTCCCGACTCTCAGCCTGGCCACGCAGCGATCAGCTCCTAATCGAAAGGGTGCTGAGTCGGGAGGGCTATCATTTCTTTTTCTATCCCTGCGAAAGTCGAAGTGTCCACGAAGGCCTTGCAGCTCTGCTAGTCCATCGGATCAGTCGCGACTACCCGGGTAGCTTCTCCGTGGCCGCGAACGATTATGGTTTCGAAGTACTGAGCACCGTCGACGTCGGATGGAGTGCTGAGGATCTGACACGGTGGTTGAGCCCTGAGGATCTAGAAAAAGACTTACGTGCTGCACTCAATCAGAGCGAACTCGCCAGGCGACAGTTTCGAGAGATCGCCCGAGTCGCGGGCCTCGTCTTTCAGAACCTACCTGGGCGGCAACACAGCAATCGGCAGCTCCAAAGCAGTAGTGGGCTTTTATTCGACGTCCTCCAGCGTTTCGATCCCACCCACCGTCTGCTTGCACAAGCGACCCAGGAAGTCTTGCAGCAGCAATTTGAATGGGAACGCCTGCAATCGACCCTACAGCGCATCAAAGGTATGGAGAAGATTCGTCGAGAACCCCCTATCTTTTCGCCACTGGGGCTCCCCCTCTATATCGAACGGGTGAGCGCCCGCGTATCGACTGAGGACTGGAACGATCGATTGGAAAGGATTAAGGATACATGGAAGACTACTTACCAATCACTGTCGCAGGAGAAGAGTTCATCTTCCTCGCGGCCAAAGCGATCCTCTGGCCGCGCCGGAAAACCCTCTTAATTGCCGACCTGCATTGGGGAAAGGCCGAAACGTTCCAAAAAGCTGGAGTTCCGGTGAGCAGTGCTCTGCTCGCAAGCGACCTAGCACGCCTGAGTCAGCTGGTGAGTCTTCACGCTGTCGAGCGAATCCTCGTGTTGGGTGATCTGATCCACACACGCCAAGGATTGACTTTGGACCTGCAGGAGACTGTCGCCCTGTGGCGACTGAACCTGCCCATTCCTATCCTCCTCATCCAGGGCAATCACGATCGACCTCTGCCGCGCAGTTGGCAGATCGAGGAAGTTGGCCCGGAATGGCAAGAGGACCTCTTTCTTTTGTCGCACTCTCCCGTCCGACGCAAAGGTTACTTTACCTGGAGCGGACATCTCCATCCTTGTGTGCGGGTGGGCTCGCGCGTCGATCGCATGCGCCTTCCCTGCTTTTGGCTGCAAGAGGACGGGGGAATTTTGCCTTCGTTTGGCTCCTTCACGGGAGGAGCCTTGATTCAACCGGGATCCCGCGATCGCATCATTGCTATCGCCGAGGATCGTCTTATAGCTCTGCAATGACAGGGGAGTTTCATGCAGCAGGAACATTACGGTCTTCATTGGTTTCGACGCGACTTAAGAGTCGCTGGAAATCCAGCTTTGCATTGGAGTTGGAAGGAACACCGAGGCCGCGTCCTCGGAGTTTTTTGTTTTGATCGCAAGTTTTTATCGCGCTCAGACTTTTCCACCAATCGCTTTCAGTTTTTTTTGGAAACACTACGCTCACTCCAATCCGAATTGGAGGAGCTCGGGTCGGGACTTCTCATTCTCGACGTCGGGCCAGATGAGGCTTATTCAGAGTTGCTGGAGCGCCTTTCCAAGAGTCAGTGGGGATTGCCAGCCTCCGTATCCTGGAACCGGGACTACGAACCCTTCGCCATCGAGCGCGACCAAAGGATGCAGGGTTACTTTACGCAGCTGGGCATCCGCTGGCACCACGAGAGGGATCATCAACTGATCGAAGCTCATGAGATCATCAAAGAAAGTGATCCGCAAAGCCCCTATCAAGTCTACTCACCTTTTGCACGTCAATGGGCCAAATCATTCGCTAAACCAGAGGTTCAAGCCCGAATTCAGATTCAAAAAAAGGGGCTCGCTTACCTCGAAAATCGGCGCCAGGGTCATGCCAGCGAGCGCGTATTCCACCTGCGCTGGAGAGATCTCTTAGAGCCCGAGCGAGTCCAGCAGAGCGAACAGACTCTGAAACACTATCTCGAGACCAATGGGCAAAAGGTGACCATCCCTTTGCCTCGGGCTGGATCACTGGCTGCCTACGAAACACTTCTGCAGTTCAGTGATCGAATTGATGACTATCACAAGCTGCGGGATCTTCCAGCCCAAGACGGAACCTCTCGCTTTTCGCACTTCATCAAGAACGGCTCGCTCACAATCGCCCAAATCGTGGCTGCTTTGGATCTTGGCATAGCTGAAAGACGGGACAGTGGCCGGGCCAAATTTCTTTCCGAACTCGTCTGGAGGGAATTTTACGTCTATATTCTCCAAAAGTTTCCGCATGTTGAAACCACGGCCTTCAATGCACGCTTTCGCAATCTTGCGTGGGAAAATCGGGAAGATTTCTTTGCTGCCTGGAAGGAGGGTCGTACCGGATTTCCCATCGTCGACGCCGGCATGCGTGAGCTGAATACCACGGGATGGATGCACAACCGAGTGCGTATGATCGTAGCCTCATTTCTGACGAAAGATCTGCTTATCGACTGGCGCTGGGGCGAGCGCTATTTCATGGAGAAATTACTGGATGGCGATCTAGCCCCCAACAATGGGGGCTGGCAATGGGCTGCCTCCACCGGTTGCGATCCTCAGCCTTATTTTCGAATCTTCAATCCGACCCTGCAGAGCAAAAAATTCGATCCTGAGGGGCATTACATTCGACGATTTATACCCGAGCTTGCCCGCTGTTCCGCTCGTGAGATCCACGAACCCAAGGGCCTATCTGCCTATCCCCGTCCCATCGTCGATCATGCCCAGCAACGGTCGAAAGCCCTGGCCCTGTATGGGGTACCACCAGGTAAAAAGGGAACGGAAGGGGATTCCGATGCCTAAGGGAAAGACGCATCTTTGAGCCCATGGAGCGAGTGGCAAGCCTTGCAGTGGAGTCTCAAGACGTTTTTGGATTGGACTCGACCACCGATTGCAGAAGTTGATCGGCTCGATTAAGATAGGATCTGCTGAGAAAGCCCGGACAGAGAACGGCTATCTAAGCAGATATCCTTGACGAAGACTGCTGAACTCCGAAACTTCATGTCTTAGCACCTTGACTGAGCAATTTTTCAGCAGACTCTGCGAGGGGACCATTCCGAACTGCCCTTTTGCTGTTCAAAAATGAGTCGCTCGCTCTGACGATCGACTTGGAAACAAGGAGCTGCTATGCGTCGATTCCTGTTCATGATGCTCTGCTTCCTCCCGCTCTTGCTTGTCGCTTGCGGCGCCGATGACAGCTCGTCTTATACTCCGATTCAGGATACAGCCGAAACGAGTGCTCGTATCCAGTTCGTGCCCGGCACCAGTGAGATCGCGGTCCTCGAAAAGGGGCCGGATGCAAACGGTCAAGTGATCGATCTCTGCACCTTTAGTCTTGATACAATTGACAATCGCCTCGCTTACCGTCTGGTAGATGATCAGACCCTCGAGCTCGGTAGCAGCCGCTTCACCTATTCCAAACCTTTGGCAACCCCCGTCTCGGTCTCAGGCGTACCCTCGAGACTCTTTGCCGTTTGGGAGGGGGCACCTACGGTGAGACAAGGTGTGACACTTGCTCTTGAACTTGAGATTTCCGCGGAACGCCTGCTCTTTCGTATGAATTGCGCACAATAAGCAAACTTTTTTGCTCGCTATCTCTTTTAAGCGCGACACGATTAACATGAAATACGTGTGATTAATGGAACTTATATAGTTAATTTAGGTTAACGGCTCCCCCCAAATTCTCGAAGCTCAGCCCTTTTCTCTATAGAGCCGTAGTTGCGGGACAATTCGCGCCTCAGGGCAACTTTTAAAAATGCAGAAAGCTGACCAACCTGCATCCAGGTTTCTTAAAAACCCTCATTGCCCCTCCCACTTCGCCCAATAGTGAAATCATAACAGGAGCATGACAATGCTGCCCGAGAAGTAAGACGAGGTCCGACGAGCGAGCTCGATACCCTTCTTGTTCAAGGTGAACGAGTTTCAATGGAGGATCATTGTGAAGTCTTATAAGATCATCAGCGCAGCCCTGTTCGGCTCCGCCCTCATTCTCTCCCCTGCCTGCGGGGGAAAAAAGAAGAAAAATAACACGTCCCAATCGGGCCTCACCGAACCGGACGAAAACGCGATTGTCACAGCGCTCACAAGTCAGCTCCAGTTGGCTTCGGATCTCACAATTTTGCCCGGTGGTAGTTCCAGCGCTGCTGGACTTCGCGAAGTTACGTTCCAGCTGCAAGAGGGCCGCGAAGTGCGCCTGCGGGTGCGTAACGAAGCTTTCGAAGCTGTTGAACGCGCGGGATCAATCATGTGCTTTCTGTCGCAATCCAAATTCTGGGAACAAGCGAACGAAGGTATCTACCAAGCCCAAATCGATGAAAAGCTCTGCGACAAGGACTCGGGTGGGGACAGTGGCGATCCAAGCCAGGGCGGTGGGAACAACCAAGCACCCAAACTCGCCACAGTTTATGTGGAATCCAAGCGAGAAGATAACAAGCCTCTCATCGCCAATTTCCGTGTGCAGCCGGGCGACGCCGCTGAAATGGACGCCTGGTATCACGTGCGCGTGATCGTGGTCGAGCCGCCTTCAGAATCGGCTCCAGCGGGAATCTTCGACATGCGCTTCACAGGTATCATCAAGGAACAACCGATCGCTTACGGTTTTATCCGGACGAAACGTACCACGGGCGATAAATTCATTCTAGAAACGGGACAAGAAGAGACAAAAGGGGATCGCAAAAACCTCATGGTGGGCGTCGCCGAACTTGAGATCCTCGACGAAGATACAGTGATCGGCGTCATCAACAGTGATTCCTCAGGTGACGACGAATGGGACGGCCAAAAGACGTCTTTCTCTTCCAAGGGCAAGGCTCGTTTCGACGACAAGTACCTCAATGTCGACTTCGTCTCGACCTTCACACGCGGCAACGATGAAGGGAAGGAAGAGTTAAAAGGTTGTTACGACCTGAAGAAGTACAAAACCCAGATGTACCGATACGATCTTCTCGATACCGCTGGAAAACCTGTGAAGGTAAACTCGGGCTTCTCAATCGAGTATGATGCCGCTGGCAAAGTTCGTCAGGGGTGGGCTGGCTACCACGGACTATGGACCGGGAACGAGACTCTGGCGACAGGTTCGACCGTCTATAAAGTCGACTGGGGTAACAACGGGCAGAAAACGCGCACCGCACATACCGTCTTCGCGGCTCCAGGCAAACTCACCAAACTAACCAAGTCGACCACGACCCTGGGTGCCCTCAAGGGGGCAGACCTCAACTGGTGGGATGCAGGCTCGAATTACATCGTGCAGTGGAATGGTAGCAAACTGCAAAAGACCGCAAAAATTACCAACACCAGTGACGGCCCGCAAGAGGAAGCGGCTGCGGGTGATGTGACAATTCCCCAGTGGGGCGCTAATTTCTGGGTACCCAGTCTGAACGCGAATGTCAATATCTCTCCTTCGATGGAACTCAGCGACGGCCTCGTTCTCGGTTATCACTCCGAACGCACTGTGTCGGGTACTGACCAAGTCCCAAGTTGTCAGCTCGTGTGTTTCGGCAACTGCCCCGTGATGAACCCAACGGCCGACGCATTTCAGAGGCCGCAGCAGCAGGCGGGTCCGATGGTGTCAGATCTCTACAAAAAGATAAGCGTCACTTGGAATAATCAGTCCTTTCAGTCTAATCAGCTGAACAACATTGCTACGACTCTGGCCACTTACACCTGGGATGCTGCCACGCAGAACTTGAAGGAAGGTTCCAATGCCTTCACTCTTCCCAGCGATCTACCCAGCGGTGACCCCAAAGGGGGTGGCAATGACCTGCAAAACATATGGTCGGGTGCCTTGATCTGCGCGGATGTCTATAACACCCTCGACAAGAACAACTTGGATCCATGGCGCCTCCAGAACGAAGTGACCGAGTACTATCGCTTCACGTCCGGCGCACAAGCCTGGAACCGCTTCACCGGTCTTCGCAATGCCAGTGGCCAATTCGTGACGTTCGACGCGCCGCTTGAACTCCCCTACACCCATACGCAAGCCAACGACTTCGATGGGAACAGCGATACGGCTGTGGTCGGTAAATCCTATCGCCTCAGCTACAACGGACCAGGCCAGCTGCACGGTATCCCCTGGAAGTATAACGCTGACGTAGGTCGGCACATGCCCCTCTTCAGCATCAAACCAGGCGTGAAAGTGGGCAATTACACGATCCTACCCCTGGAAGGTGAGCAGCGATTGGCTAAAACCGCAGAGGCCAACTGCAGCGCCATTCCGCTCACAACCATGCCTCCTCTGCCCACTATGGAGCAGCGCCTGATCAACCATGGCTCGGGATTGGGAGACGCGAACTCGGTCCTGAAGTATGTCGGTGGTGTAGCCGTCGAGTGAGGGTTCCCGCCGTCGATACCAAAAGCCCCCTCCCCACCAGGGAGGGGTTGCTTTTTTTCAGGCTAAAGCTTCTGCATGAAAGGCGATGTGTTCCTCGATGAAGCTCGCAATCCCATAGTAACTATGGTCGTAGCCATCCTGAAACCTAAGCTCCAGTCGTTGCCCGGCTTTTTCACAGGCCATCTGGAGGTGGTCGGTTCGCAATTGCTGATCGCGTAGAAAGGTATCGGCTGTTCCCTGGTCGACGAGGATCGGATGCGGATGCTTCCAACCATCTTCGAGCAAGGCACAGGTATCATAGGCTCGCCAGCTGCTCAGGTCATCACCGAGGTAACCCCGAAAGGCCTTCTGCCCCCATGGACAACCCATCGGGTTAGCGATAGGTGCAAACGCCGAGACAGAACGAAACTTATGACTCTCCTTGAGCCCCATAACGAGAGCCCCATGTCCTCCCATAGAATGGCCGAAGATCGAGATCCGACCTTGCAAGCCAAATTCCTTCTCAATTAGGCTGTAAAGCTCTTTCGTCACATAGCTATACATACGGTAGTGATCGCGGTAAGCAGGGGTCGTGGCATCGACATAAAATCCTGCTCCAGCTCCGAAATCCCAGGCCTCATGTTCTCCCGGCAAGCTCAACCCGCGCGGGGAGGTATCAGGACACACCACCATCAGCCCCGCCTCCGCTAGATACCGCTGGGCTCCTGCTTTGGCGATGAAGTTTTCCTCGGTGCAAGTCAATCCAGAGAGCCAGATGAGACAGCCACGCAGCGGCCCCTCTGGTCTGAAGCTTGCGAGACGCATGGGCGTTTTTGTTTCATGCGATACATGATCCCAAAACTGGACCTGTCCCCCGAAACTTTTGTGGCTTTTGAGTATATTCATAGCTCGCCTCGTTTGCTGTTTAGAAGGTGATCACGCTGCGGATACTCTTGCCTTCCTTCATCAAATCAAAGGCCCGGTTGATGTCTTCAAGAGGCATGGTAGAGGTCACGAGATCGTCTAGATTGATGACGCCAGACATGTACTGATCAACAAAGCCAGGCAGCTCCGTTCGTCCTTTGACACCACCAAAAGCGGAGCCCTTCCACACTCGTCCCGTCACCAATTGGAAAGGCCGCGTGCTGATCTCTTCGCCAGCACCTGCCACACCAATGATGATGGATTGGCCCCAACCTTTGTGACAAGATTCGAGGGCTGCGCGCATAAGCTTCACATTCCCGACACACTCAAAGGAGTAATCGACGCCACCATCGGTCATCTCAACGATGACCTCCTGGATGGGCCTTCCGTCCTTACTAGGATTCACACAGTCGGTGGCTCCAAACTTTCGAGCCATCGCAAACTTACTCTCGTTGAGGTCGATCCCGATGATCCGCGAGGCTTTGACCATCTTTGCTCCTTGGATGACCGACAGACCGATACCGCCCAAGCCAAACACAGCGACCGTGGCCCCGGCCTCAACCTGGGCCGTTTTCAGGACCGCACCAATTCCTGTTGTGACACCACATCCTAAGAGGCAGACCTTATCCAAAGGCGCCCGTGGATCGATTTTGGCCAAAGCGATCTCGGGTACGACCGTATGGGAAGCAAAGGTGGATGTCCCCATATAGTGGTAAATAGGCTGTCCATTCTTTGAAAAGCGCGTTGTGCCGTCCGGCAGGAGCCCTTTGCCTTGTGTCCCCCGAATCTTTTGGCAAAGATTGGTTTTACCCGACTTGCAGAACTTGCACTCGCGACACTCGGGGGTGTAAAGCGGTATCACGTGATCGCCTTTTTTCAGGGTGGTGACCCCAGGTCCCACGTCTTCAACAATACCACCGCCTTCGTGGCCTAAAATGACCGGAAACAAGCCTTCGGGATCGACTCCCGACAGCGTGTAGGCATCGGTGTGGCACACACCGCTTGCGACGATACGGACCAGGACTTCACCTGCTTTAGGTCCCTCGAGATCGACTTCTTCGATTGAAAGCGGAGCATTGGGTTTCCAGGCGACAGCTGCTTTGACCTTCATAGATTCATACCTCCCAGCCTTCGGTTTGTGACAGCCTGTGTTATAGCGCTCCTGAGGAAGGAATGCTGCTTCATTCTAGGCAGGCCATGCAGGCTGATAAAGAGCGGAAAGCGGGGCTGCTACTGTCTTTAAAGCGACCACTCCTGGCCGAGTCCAGCGAGCCAAAGAGCCCGATAGAAGCGACGATCCAGCGAGTGGTCCTCAAGACGATCAAGGGACGCTTCGAGGGTGATATAAGGCCGGGCTCCGAGGCTCCGTGCTCCCCCTCCCCAGCTGCGACGCCAGGCACTTGAGAGTCGCATCACACTCCGGTCACCGTCGATACCGTCGATCAGATTCTCCTGATTATGCCGCCATTCGAGTCCGTAGACGACCTCACTGATACGACTCAGTCGAAAAGCCCAGTCAGTCCGTACGCTTTGATTGACAACATCGGCGACCAAGAAACTTTGCCGAGAGCTGACATAAAGCGTTCGGAAGCGATGCCGTCCCCGGAGGTATTCCCACTGCACGGATTCTTGAAGTGTGAACCGCTGTTCGGAGTCGCGAGCCAATTGTTCAAGGGGTGCTGTTTCAAAGGAGCTCAGGAGGTCGATTTCTTTCGAAAGACTCACGGTGAGATTATTCTGACGATTGATGCGGTAATTGAGATTAAAACTTCCGAACGATTGGTCTTGAGGGGTCTCGCCCCCCTTCTCTCGGAGATAACCAAAGCGGGCCTCCCATCCCAATCGAGCATCGCTCTGCCAGCCCAAGGTGAAAGCCGGACCTTGAACTGTCCTGACATCCTCACTGTTGAAGCGACTTTGCAGTGATTCGACACCCAAACCCATCTGCAAGCGACTCACAAGGGACGTCGCGAGGAAGGAGCGACCCTCTGTCAATTCCTGACGCCGCGTTGGCTCTTGTCCTCTTGCATCGACGAAACGGACTTGACTACCTTGCACGCTGGTCGTCCAGGTCCAGCGACTCCAACGTTGATCGAAGCCAGTCCCACCGCCCCAGAGCTCGTTCCTATCGCGTCGCGTCGTGTCGAACTCAAATTGTGTTCGTCGACCCAGCAAGTTGAAGTTTAGCGTCACGGTGGGCGTCACTCGCCAGGAATCTCGGACTTCTGCAAAGACCCCAATCTCACGACTGCGAACTTCGTTTGCAGGTCTGGATATTTGAATCTCCGGAGATAGTCTGTACTGAGCCTCCAGATCTTGAAAACTGACGCTTCCATCATAGGCCAGAGCCTGACCGCCCCAGTTTAACTCGAGCTGATGGTACCCGAAGCGGCGCTGCCAGGCCTGACTAAGAACAAGTTCGCCAAACGTATTGTTGCGTTCTCCCAGTCCCAGCGTCCAGCGCCCCTCGAAGAGATCAGCCCGACTTTCGTCCTGTCGCGCACTCCGCCAGACACCCCGATCCAGAAGGAATACTTCACTTGACCCGTTCTTCGGCTCTTCTTCCCACACACGATTCACCCACAGACCATTATCGTGCGTCACGCGCCGTTCAAAATCGGCAAGCGCCTCCTGCCCGGGGCTGGGCTGGGCCACGAGGCTCAACACAATCAGGCTCAGAACGGTCGGTAGGCCCTGGAGCGATCGCCTCACGTTTTTTCCATTTTGCTAGGATGATAAATTCCTAAAATAACATATATTATAAGAATGCCTGCAGCAAATAACAACCCCGTCCCTCGAGAGGTACTCGATGCAGCCGACCGATCGTTGGTCCTTTACCTGGCAGTCGAAGCGTCGTGATACCCCGATGCTCGCCTCACTTCTTCTTTTGCTTGCAGCTGCCTTGCTGGCAGGACTGTTTTTTTTCGCAAGCCAAGGCAATCCGCTCAGTCTAGGCCCCCTCCTCATCTTTGCTGCATGGCGGTTTCTGCCCTTACTGGGCGAAAAAGCTGACCAGCATATCTTTATTGGGTTTACGATCCTTTGTTTTGCGATCGACGATATCACCCAAAACCCCTGGGGAAGAGAATTAGAGCCGCTCACCAAGCAACTCGGAATCCTGCTCTTTCAATCCTTTGGCATCACCGGAATCGAAGCTTTTGCGATCTTTTTCAGCCTATGGTTGCTGCTCACACGCTCCAAGGCACAAATGATCCTCTGGTTGCACCAGGGCCTTTTTCGTATCCTGGGCGTGGGACTCGCGATCTTTCTGGCTAGCACCGTGGCGGGTCTTTATGGTATCGCAACGGGTGGTGATCCCGTCGTCCATTTCATTCAGACCCGTTTTCTGCACGCATTTCCTCTGTGGACTTTCATCGGATTTGTCTTGCTGCGTGATATCGCCTTTGTCAAACGTTTGATCTTTTGGATCACGCTCCTCGTCGGACTGAAGTCCTTGCAGGGAATTTTTATGTATCTCCTGCACCGTGATGTTTTTTCTCAAGCGGAGTATTTGGTCGACCACTACTACTCTTTGTTCGCGGTCATCGCGATGATCGCTATGGTTCGTTATGCGGTGCACAACCCTAACCCTGCCAGCATCGTGGTCAATGGACTGGGCTTCCTCATC
>Ga0068877_10000087_pt1 | contig 78592 bp, 73 predicted proteins | sample NOAtaG_FD_66437 | JGI IMG/M metagenome (GOLD analysis project Ga0068877, IMG submission 66437) | Freshwater lake microbial communities from Lake Erie, under a cyanobacterial bloom - NOAA_Erie_Diel6S_1000h metaG | ecosystem: Environmental > Aquatic > Freshwater > Lake | place: USA: Ohio, Lake...
GCCTCGGCCTGCGCCTGGTTCCAGCCGAAGTCATCCTTGGGGCCGACGTAGATCACACCGACCACGATCGGCTTGGCCTGCGCGAACGTGTTGAACGGTTGCAGCGCGGCGAGCACGCCGGCGGCGCCGAGGGTCTTGATCGCGGCACGCCGCGAGTTGGAATGCATGGTCATGCGTCTGCTCCTGTGTGAAAAGAAGATGTTGTCCGTCCCCATCGCCGAACACCGTGCACCGGCAAGAAGCGAACGCGCTCGCGGAGGCGTGGTGTTCCATCTTGCATACAACATCAAGCAAACGACATGCCACTCCGATTGCATCGCGGCGCGCGGCGTTTTCTGCTGCGCGTTGGTGCGGTGGCGCGCGGATGATGCACCGGCGCGGAACCTGGCGGTAGCGCCGGCGCGCTCTTGCAGGGCCGCCAGGCGCCTTTGCAAATCCTTGCTTCAGCTTGGCTCGCTTATTGCAAGGTCGGCGGCGGCGCAAAAGCCTTACGTTTGGGTGCGTCGAGGAAAGCCGTGCAGGGACTGCTCTCCTGGCTTGTGCGCCAATTGAGAAATTCCAATCAATCATGAAAGGCAGAAAAACATGAGCAAGAAGAGGATTCTGGGAGCGGCGATTGCGGTAGCGGCGGCATGCGGCAGCATGACCGCCGGTGCCGCGGACTGGAGCGACACCTCGATCGGTTATCGCTACGGCACCAGGTTCGCCGAGCCCTATGGCCGTACCGACATCCAGAAGAACATCTACTCGCTGACCCATGTCAGCGGCTACAAATACGGCACCAACTTCTTCAACGCGGACCTGCTGTAGTCGGGGAGCCAGGACCCCGGGCAGGGCACCACCCAGGGCGCGCAGGAGGTGTACGTCGTCTATCGTCACACCTTCGATATCGGCAAGATCTCCGGCAAGAACCTCAAGTGGGGCGTGGTGCGCGGCTGGGGGCTTACCGTGGGCTTCGACTGGAATACCAAGAACGACGGGTACGGATCCAAGAAGCGCATGCTGGTCGCCGGCCCCACCGTCTCGTTCGATGTGCCCGCCTTCCTGGATGTCAGCCTGCTCTGGCTTGACGAAAGCAACGCCCCGAACGGCATCAATACCCGTTACCACTACAAGGACCATGCCGCGCTGAACGTGGCCTGGGGCATTCCGATCGGCGGTACGCCGCTCTCCTTCGGCGGTTACTTCCTCCACATCGGCTCCAAGGGCCAGAACGAGTTGGGCGGGCCGACGGCGGCCGAGACCCATCTCGATGCCAAGCTCATGCTCGATCTGGGTGCGGTTGCCGGCGGTCCGAAGAACACGTTCCTGGTCGGCTTCGCCTATGAGTACTGGAAGAACAAGTTCGGCAACCCGACCACGGGCCTGCCCGTCGTGTTCGCCGGCGCAAATGGACGAGCGGGCCCGGGCGCAACGGCCAAGACCCCGATGATCCGCGCCGAGTATCACTTCTAGGCGGTTCTTGCGGTAGACACAGCCCCGCCGGGTCCGGATGACGGCGGGGCTGTTGGGGTTTTTCCGGCCCCCGCTGCAGGGCAAATTCGCCGCGCCATGGTGTATCTTTCGAATACGCTGCGGCTTGCGCGAAGACCTAGCGCGGCGGGTTGTTCGGTCTCCCCTCTCCACTCCATCCTGATGATTCCATGAGCGATTCCCAGCAGTTGCTCGGCTTGCGTGCGATTGTCAAGCGGTATCCGGGCGTGGTCGCCGTGGGCGGGGTGTCGCTCGATGTGCCGCCCGGGCAGATCCATGCGCTGCTGGGCGAAAACGGCGCCGGCAAGAGCACGCTGATGAAGGTGATCTACGGCGCGGTGCGGCCCGACGAAGGGCAGATCCTGTGGAACGGCCAGCCGGTTGCGATCCGCAACCCGCAGGAGGCGCGCAAGCTCGGCATCAGCATGGTGTTCCAGCATTTCAGCCTGTTCGACACCCTGACGGCGGCCGAGAACGTCTGGCTGGGGGTGGACCGCTCGCTTTCGCTGGCGGAGGTGACCCGTCGCGTGGTCAAGGTGGCTGCCGCCTACGGGCTCGATGTCGAGCCGCTGCGGCCGGTGCATACGCTTTCGGTGGGGGAGCGGCAGCGTGTCGAGATCGTGCGCGCGCTTCTGACCAACCCGAAACTGCTCATCCTCGATGAGCCCACCTCGGTGCTGACGCCGCAGGCGGTCGAGCGCTTGTTCGACACCCTGCGCAAGCTCGCCGGCGAGGGTGTGGCGATCATCTACATCAGCCACAAGCTCGACGAAATCCGCGCCCTTTGCCAACACTGCACCGTGCTGCGCGGCGGCAAGGTCACCGGCGAGGTCGACCCGTCGCGCGAGACCAATGCCAGCCTGTCGCGCCTGATGATCGGCGCCGAGCCGCCGGCGCTCTCGCATGCGGTACGAGCGCCGGGCGAGATGGTCCTCGAGGTCGGCGGCCTGTCGCTGGCACGCCAGGACCAGTTCGGCGTGGACCTGGCGGACATCGCCTTTTCGGTGCGCGCCGGGGAGGTGGTGGGCGTCGCCGGCGTATCGGGCAATGGCCAGCAGGAACTCATGGCGGCATTGTCCGGCGAGGATCCGCGCGCGCCTGCCGGGTCGATCCGGCTGTTCGGCCGCGATGTCGCCCGCGCACCGGCCGATAGCCGACGCGCCGCCGGCCTGCATTTCGTGCCCGAGGAGCGTCTCGGGCGCGGCGCCGTGCCGACGCTGTCGCTGGCCCAGAACACACTGCTCACCCGCACCGAGGCGGTGGGCGGCGGCTGGATCTCGGTGGCCGCCACGCGCCGGCTGGCGCGGCACCTGATCGAATCCTTCAATGTCAGGGCCAACGGCACCGAGGCGGCGGCCAGGAGTCTGTCGGGCGGCAACCTGCAGAAATTCATCGTCGGGCGCGAGATCGACGCCCGGCCCAGGCTTTTGATCATCAGCCAGCCGACCTGGGGCGTCGATGTCGGCGCGGCCGCGCAGATCCGCGGCGAGATCCTCAAGCTGCGCGACGGCGGCTGCGCCGTGCTGGTGGTGAGCGAGGAACTCGAGGAGCTTTTTGAAATCAGCGACCGCCTGCTGGTGATCGCGCGCGGCCGCATCTCGCCGTCCGTGCCCGTCGCCGAGGCGACCATCGAGCGGATCGGCGAGTGGATGTCGGGCTTGTGGTCGGGCGCGGCGGCCGAGGGCACCCATGTTCCGGCTTGAAGCGCGTCCGCAGCCGTCCCGGGCGATGACCGTCGCCTCGCCGCTGCTAGCCCTGCTGCTCACGGCCGGCCTGGCCGCACTGCTGTTCGTTTTGCTGGGCAAGAATCCGCTGGCCGGGCTGAGCGCCTACTTCCTCGAGCCGCTCAACGGTCGGCGCCAGCTCACTGAGGTTGCCCTCAAGGCGACGCCCCTGATCCTCTGCGCGCTCGGGCTGGCGGTGTGTTACCGCTCGAACGTGTGGAACATCGGCGCCGAAGGGCAGTTCGTTCTCGGGGCCATCACCGCCGGCGGCCTGGCCCTGTGGATGACCTCTGTCGGCTTCAAGGCATCGGCGTGGATCATCACTCCCTTGATTCTCGCAGCGGGCGCGCTCGGCGGCATGGCCTGGGCGGCGATCGTGGCCTTCCTGCGCGACCGTTTCAACGCCAGCGAGATCCTGGTCAGCCTGATGCTGGTGTATGTCGCCCAGCAACTGCTCAACTACCTGGTGTTCGTGACCTGGAAGGACCCCAAGGGGTTCAGCATGCCGCACACGCCGACTTTCGACGCCGCGACCTGGCTGCCCAATCTGGTGCCGCAATCGCGCCTGCACGTGGGGGCGCTGGTCGCGCTGGTGCTCGTGGCGGTGTTCTGGGCCTTCATTTTCCGCTCCTGGCGCGGCTTCCAGTTGCAGGTGGGAGGGCTGTCCCCGGCGGCGGCGCGCTATGCCGGGTTCTCGGCGCGCGCGGCGCTCTGGACCGCGCTGCTCGTCTCCGGCGCGATGGCCGGACTGGCGGGCGCCATGGAGGCGGCCGGGCCGCTGCGCCAGCTCACGCCCTACGTCTCCACCGGCTACGGGTTCACTGCCATCATCGTCTGCTTCGTCGGCCGCCTGCACCCTGTCGGCATCCTGTTCTCCGGCGTGCTGCTGTCGATGTTCCTCATCGGCGGCGAGCTCGGCCAGTCGCGCCTGGGTCTGCCCAACGCCCTCACCGGGGTGTTCCAGGGGCTGCTCCTGTTCCTGCTCCTGGCCTGCGACACGCTCATCGCCTACCGGGTGCGCTGGGTCGGGGCAGTGCCTGCTGGCGGGGCCGGTCGATGAACGAGATCGCGCTCCTGATCGCGGCCACGCTGGCCTCTGGCACGCCGGTCGCGCTGGCCGGCCTGGGCCTGCTGCTCAATGAGAAGGCTGGGGTGCTCAACCTGGGCGCGGAAGGGATGATGCTGGTGGCCGCCGTCGCCGGGTTCGCCGTCGCCTTCCATACCGGTAGCGACTGGGTCGCCATGGGCGCCGGCGCGCTGGCCGGCATGGCCATGGCGCTGGCCTTCGGCTGGCTGGTCATCTGGCTGGGCACCAACCAGTACGCCACCGGCCTGGCGCTGAGCCTGATCGGCGGCGGGCTGTCGGCGTTCGTCGGGCTGGGCTATGTCGGCAAGAAGCTGTCGGAACGCACCGTCTTCGACATCCCCGGCCTGGCGGATTTGCCCTTCGTCGGGCCGGCATTTTTCCGCCAACATCCGATGACCTACATCGCCATTGTCGCCACGCTGGCGATCGCCTGGTTCCTGTACCGCAGCCGCGGCGGCCTCGTGCTGCGGGCTATCGGCGAGTCGCCGGAGTCGGCCCATTTCCTGGGTTACCGTGTGCGCCTGATCCGACTTGCCGCGGTGCTGGCCGGCGGCGCCTTGTGCGGCGTGGCCGGCGCTTTTCTTTCTGTGGTCTATGCACCGCTTTGGGTGGAGGGCCTCGTAGCGGGGCGCGGCTGGATCGCGCTCGCGCTGACCACGTTCGCCACCTGGCGGCCATGGCGGGTGCTGCTCGGCGCCTACCTGTTCGGCGGCGTGACCATGGTGCAGTTCTTCCTGCAGGGCGAAGGCGTGGAAATTGCTAGCCAGTTGTTGTCCATGTTGCCCTACCTTGCCACCATCGTGGTGCTGGCGCTGATCTCGCGCAATCCGGCCTGGATTCGCATTAACATGCCGGCTTCGCTGGGGCGCCCGTTCCATCCCGGTTCCTGAAGTAAAGACGCTGTTGAATTGCTGTTCCTTACCCACTGTCATCATCCATAGGAGAAACCATGACTGAAATGAACAAGCGCTTCCTGCTCAAGGTGGCCGCCGGCGCTATCGCTGTCGCGGCGCTGGCAGGCTGCGGCAAGAGCGAACCGCCCAAGGCGCCGGAGCCGGCCAAGAAGGCCGAAGCCGCGCCGCCCCCGCCGCCCAAGCCCGAGCCGCTCAAGGCGGCCTGGGTCTATGTCGGGCCGGTGGGTGACGCCGGCTGGACTTTCGCGCACGACAACGGGCGCAAGGCGGTCGAAGCCGAATACGGCGACAAGATCAAGACCACCTTCGTCGAGAAGGTGCCCTACGGTGCCGACGCCGAGCGCGTGATCCGCGACCTTGCGGCGCAGGGCAACAAGATCATCTTCGCCACTTCGTTCGGCTACATGGAGCCGATGCTCAAGGTGGCCGGCGAGTTTCCCGACATCAAGTTCGAGCACGCCACCGGCTACAAGACCGCGCCTAACATGCGCATCTACGACTCGAGCTTCTACCAGGACGCCTACATGGCGGGCATCATCGCCGGCAAGATGAGCAAGACCGGCACCATCGGTTTCGTCGGATCCTTCCCCATCCCCGAGGTGCTGCGCAACATCAACGCCTTCACCCTGGGCGCCCAGACGGTGAACCCCAAGATCAAGACCAAGGTCGTCTGGGTGTCCACCTGGTTCGATCCGCCCAAGGAAGCCGAGGCCGCGCAGAGCCTGATCAACGGCGGTGCCGACGTCCTGCTGCAGAACACCGATTCCACCGCCGTGCTGCAGACCGCCGAGAAGAACGGAAAGTTCGCCTTCGGCTGGGACAGCGACATGAGCGCCTTCGCGCCCAAGGCCCACCTGGCATCCGCCATCGTGGACTGGAGCGGCTACTACAAGCGCGCGATCAAAGAGGTCATGGACAACACCTGGAAGACCGAGCGTACCGTGTTGGGCGTCAAGGAGGGCGCCAACGACCTGATCAAGATCGCCGACGTCGTTCCTGAGGACATCAGGAAGAAGGTCGCCGAGGTCAAGGACGGCATGAAGGCCGGTACCTTCGAGGTGTTCACCGGTCCGGTGCTCGACAACACCGGCAAGGAGCGCCTGGCCAAGGACGCCAAGGCCGACCAGGCCTGGAAGGACAAGGTCGACTTCTACGTCAAGGGCGTGGACGGCAAGATCCCCGCAGCAAAGTAAGCAGTGCATGACCGACGGCGCCCCTCGGGCGCCGTCGTCTTTTTAGAGGCCACTTGGCGTCGGCGCCGCCGCGCCGCGCCACTCCTCGCCACTCCGCGCTACTTGCGCGACCGCCTCCCCACGCCTGCCGTCCGACGCACCCGCCTGAACACGGAGCACGCATGCTGAGCCCCGAATTCGATCCGGTTCTTTTCAACGACTGGCATCCGGTCGCCCTGGCGGCGGCGGTGCCCGAAGGCGCGGTGGTTCAGTCCGCCCTGCTGGGCAGGGAACTGGCCCTGTGGCGCAGCCGGGACGGCCGGATGCATGCCTGGGAGGACCGCTGCCCGCATCGCGGCACGCGCTTCTCCGCGGGCCGGGTGCGTGACGATCAACTGGAGTGCGCCTACCATGGATGGCGCTTCGCGCCTGACGGGCGATGCACGCACGTTCCCGCCCTGCCGGACTTGAAACCATCCGCATCGGCGGCCGCGCGCAGTTTCCTGGCGGTCGAGCGCTATGGGCTTATCTGGGCATGCCTGGGGACCCCGTCTGCCGACGTGCTCCCCTTTCCCGAACATGGCGACGCCCGGCTCAACAAGGTGATCTGCGGACCCTATGAGGTGGCTACCAGCGGGCCGCGGATCGTGGAAAACTTTCTCGACATGGCGCACTTTCCCTTCGTGCATGCCGGCATCCTCGGCGCGCCCGAGCGCGCCGAGGTGCGCGACTACAAGGTGGAGCCGTGGGACGACGGCGCGGGCGGCCGCGGCATTCTCGCCTCCGCCTGCTTTTTCTGGCAGCCTCAGACCAACAGCCTGGCCCATGGCGGCAGCGACGTGGAATACAGCTACCGCGTGGTGCGTCCGCTGACGGCCATTCTGACCAAGGTGCCGCAGGCGCAGCAGGGCTTCCGCGAAGCGATCAGCCTGCATGTGCAGCCGCTGTCGCAGGAATCCAGCCGGGTGTGGATCATCCTCGCCCTGACCAACTTCATCCAGGGCGAAGCGGAACTGCAGGCCTTCCAGGACCGCATCTTCCTGCAGGACAGGCCCATCCTGGAAAACCAGGTGCCCAAGCGCCTGCCGCTGGCGGGCGATGCCGAACTTTCCATGGTGTGCGACCGCATGTCGCTGGCCTATCGCAAGCTGCTCAGGGAGCGGGGCATGACCTACGGGGTGCTCGCATGAGCGCCGCCGGTGCGCGCCTCGCGCTGCGCGGCACGCTGGCGGATTTCAGCGCAGACCCGCGGCTGGCCGGCGCGCAGGCGCTGCGCCACATCGAGGACGGCCTGCTGGTCATCCGCGACGGCCTGATCGAAGCGGCGGGGCCGGCGCACGCCCTGCTGGCGGGCCTGCCGGCCGGCACGCCGGTCTCGGACCTGCGCGGAAAGATCCTGATGCCCGGCTTCGTGGATGCGCATATCCACTATCCGCAGACCGACGTCATCGCCAGCCACGGCCGGCAGCTGATGGATTGGCTGCACATCTACACGTTTCCGGCCGAGGGGCGCTTCGCCGACATCGACCATGCGCGCCGCGTCGCCGCGTTCTTCCTCGATGAGCTGCTGCGCAACGGGACCACCACCGCGGCGATCTATCCGACGGTGCACAAGCACTCGGCGCAGGTGCTGTTCGAGGCCGCGCAGGCGCGCGGCATGCGCATCATCGCCGGCAAGGTGATGATGGACACGCAGGCCCCGGACTTCCTCAGCGACACGGCGTCGTCCTCGTACGAGGACAGCGCCGACCTGATCGCGCGCTGGCACGGCCGCGATCGCCTGGAGTACGCGGTGACGCCGCGCTTCGTGGTCACCTCGACGCGCGAGCAACTGCGCCTCGCCGCGCGACTGCTCGACGAAAATCCCGGTGTGCGCATGCAGACGCATATCGCCGAGAACCATGCCGAGATGCGCCTGGTGGCGGAACTGTTCCCCGAAAGCCGCGATTATCTCGGCGTGTACGAGGACTTCGGGCTGGTGCGCCCGGGTGCATTGTTCGGCCACTGCGTCCATTTCGACGCACCCACCTGGGCCCGCTTCGCCGCCGCCGGCGCGGTGGCCGTGCATTGCCCGACTTCCAACCTGTTCCTCGGCAGCGGGCTGTTCGACATCGGCGCCGCGCGCGGCGCCGCCGCGCGGGTGGCCCTGGCCACCGACGTGGGCGGCGGCACGTCGTTTTCCATGCTGCAGACCCTCAACGAGGCCTACAAGGTGGCCCAGCTGGGCGGCCATCCGTTCACCAGCCTGGACGGCTTCTACCTCGCCACGCTCGGCGGCGCCCGGGGGCTCGGGCTGGATGCGAAGATCGGCAGCTTCGATGCCGGCAAGGAGGCCGACGTGATCGCGCTCGATCCCGCCGCCACGCCCATCCTCGCGCATCGCACCGCGCTCACGGCCACGCTGGAGGAAAAACTGTTCGCCCTGATGGTGCTGGGCGACGACCGGGCGGTGGCGGCTACCTGGGTGATGGGGCAGCCCGTGCGTCGCCTGCCATGAGGCTCAGGCGGCCGGTGGCTGTGCATACGGCCATCATGCCGTCGAGTTGCTGCACGATGGCGACGGTGTACTCGCCCGGCGCGAGACGGCCGGCTTCGATGTTCACCTCGAAACCGGCGCGCGCGTAGAGCGCATTGCCCAGCGCGCTGGCCACATCCGGGCGGTTGACGTTGCGCGGCAGGTCCAGCAGCAACCCTGGCCCGCCGCCGCGGTCGAATATGCGCAGCCAGGCCAGTTCCGGGATGCGCGGCTGGCGGGGATCGGCCGCCCAGCCCGATATCTTCAGCGGCTGGCCGGCAAAGGCCACGATCGACTCCTGCCTGATGATGCGGCCGTTGATTTCGTCGACGAAGCAGGCGGCGTTCTGTTCCACGATCTCCTGGCGCGTGGGCGCTGCCGCGAGCGGCGTGCCGGTACCTTCCAGGGGCCTCAGGCCGCTGCCCTGGAAGGCACTCGCGGGCGGATTGACGCGCTGCGCCGATGCCGCCGGCGCGGCAGGGGCCTTCGGTGACGCCGCTGCGGCGGCGAGTGCCGGGCGCGCCGCTGCTATGGGCAGGCCCGGCGCCGGCCCCGGTTCCGTGCCCGGTGGCCTGCGCAGGGGCGCATTATCCGCCGCCGGTGCCGCCGGTTGGGCGGCGTCGGGGCGCTCGGCGGGCGGGGCGGGTACCGCGCCCATGGCGGCGGTAGCGGCCGGCGCCGGCTGCGCGGGCGTTGCCGCAGGAGGCGCAACGGGCGCCGGCGCGGGCTTTTCCTGTGCCGCCGCGAGCCGGCGGTCGGTGGCCGCCAGGAATGTACGGAAAGCGGGCGTGAAGTCCGCGTTGCTGCGCACCTCGCGCAGTTTGGGCGAGCCCTTGGCAATGCCGTCCACGTAGGTGATGGTGGCGCGGCTGGTCCAGTACCTGGAGCTGTCCTCGAACATGTTGAAAGTCTCGCGCCACCAGGTGCCGGCGCGCACGCCCGCCTTGGCGGTGCCCGTCAGGTAGAACACGTAGCGGCGGGCGCGATCATTGGTCCTGGTCAGTCCCTCGTGGCGCAGCACCCCGGGCCCGTCGATGTATCCGCCCGCGCACCTGCCAACCCAGGTCACGCTGCCTTCGGCGGCGATTTCCCTGAGGCGCGCGATCGATTCGGCGGACCCGCGCAGCCGGCAGCCGGCGGAATCGGCGAATTCGCTGAGGGCGACTGTGGCCGGCGCGTGGGCCGGCCAAGCCAGGCAGGTGCCCAGGGCGGCCATCAGGAGGAGACGTGACTTCATGGGGGTGAAGAGGCGTTGGGCGTTGCCGCGGGTATGGGTTGCCGATTCGTCAGCGCTGCGGATTGGTCGCATGGCAGACTCGTCGCATGGCCGAATCACCGCATGGCCGGATGCGCGCGGGCGGAGCGTTCCGCCGGGCGCCTAACGGCGTTGCGTTTTCCGGCGAATCCCGTTAGTTTCGCCGATCACGCCCGTGCGGGCAATCATTTCGCTGGAGAAAGCACATGAGTCAGCTGGCGGGCCGCAAGGCCCTGGTGGTGGCGGGCGCGGCCGGAATCGGTCGTGCATGCGTGGAACGTTTCGCCGCCGAGGGCGCGAGCGTGGTTTTTTCCGACATCAACCGGGCGGCGGGCGAAGCGCTCGAGTCGGCGCTGCGCGCTGCCGGTCACCAGGCCTGGTTTTGCGAATCCGATGCCGGCGTGCCGGACCAGGTGCGCGCACTGGTGGCACGCGCGGTCGAGCTGATGGACGGCCTGGACCTGTTGCTCAACAATGCGGGCATCGCGGTGTCGAAGGACTTCCTCGATCTCACCGATGAGGATTTCGATCGCACCGTCAATGTCAACCTCAAGGCGGCCTTCGTCGCCAGCCAGGCGGCGGCGCGCCACATGCTGGCGACCGGCACCCGTGGCACCATCACCAGCATGTCGTCGGTCAACGCGGTGCTCAACATCCCCAACCTGCTGACCTACAACATCACCAAGGGCGGTCTCAACCAGTTGACCCGCAACCTGGCGATCCGCCTGGCCCCGCACGGCATTCGCGTCAACGCCATCGGCCCCGGCACCATCCTGACCGACCTTGTGAGAAAGACCATCTACACCTCGGATGCGGCCAAGGCGGCCGTCATGTCGCGCACACCCATGGGGCGCGCGGGCGAGGTCGGCGAAATCGCCTCCATCGCCGTATTCCTCGCCTCCGCGGCGTCCTCCTATGTGACCGGGCAGGTGCTCTACGCCGACGGCGGCCGGCTGCCGCTCAACTACACGGTCTGATCCTGAGCACAGGACCTGGCCGCGCGAGCGTGGTGGCGGGCTGCCTCAGCCCGCCACCACGCTCGCGAGGTCGAGCACGCCGGTGCACCACAGGCCGATGATCACATGCGAAAGCGCAACGCCCAGCAGCGAGCCCTGACGATGGTAGAGCCAGCCCCAGAACAGGCCCGGTACGAACACCGCGAGGGCGTAGGCCAGGCCGAGGTGCTGGTGGCTGACGGAGAACACCGCATTGGCCAGCAGGATGGACTTGAGCGGCACCTGCGGTCCGGTGAGCATCTTCGACAGCGCGCCTTGCATGAGGCCGCGCGCGACGAATTCCTGGACCGGCGAGAGCAGGGCGTACAGCAGGTAGGCCGTGACGGTGGCGGCCATGCCGGCGGGCGAACGCCAGGGGCTGATCACATCGAGGTGGTCGTGCGCGGGGCTCCAGTGCAGCAGAACAGCCTTGCACAGGGTCATGGCGGCGCAGAAGGCGAGGCTCAGGGCGATGCTTTCGGCCACCACGCGCGGCCAGCGCGCCAGCGTGAATCCGAAGATGGCCGGCGGGAAGCCGCTGGATTTCATGATCCAGGCGGCACCCGCCGCCATCGCGACGAGCAGCGCGGAGGAGGTGAGTGTGCTGGAACTGGCGGCGGCGGCGTATTCGCGCAGCGCCCCGAGCGCCGAGGTGTAAATGAACATCATCAGGACCACGTTGGTGAACAGGGTCCCGAAGGCCTCGCGGATGCGGTATTGCTCCATGCGCTCGCGCAGCCACTGGGCGGCCATGTCGTTGGTGCGGGCCAGCCGGTCGCCAAGCACGCCCGCCTGCGCGCGCATGGAAACGGCGAGCAGATCCACGCCCGTCCGGTCGCGGAAGGTCGCGAAAGACGCGCTCGAGATCGACCAGACCACCGCCGGCGTCTCGGCGGTCACCGTGGTCGAGCGCGGGGCACCGGACAGCACGCCCATTTCGCCGAACGAGGCGCCTGCTTCGACGCTGCCGAGCCGGGCACGCTCGGCGCCCTTGTACACCCCGGCGCGGCCGGCGGTCAGGAGGCACACCCGGTCCGAGTCGTCGCCTTCCACGAGGATGGCTTCGCCGGGCGCGTATTGCGCGCGCGCGATCAGGTCTTCGAGCTGGTCCAGCAGTGCCGGCGCGACATCGGCCAGGAACAGGTTGGCGCGCCAGGCTTCCGCCGCTTGGCTGTCAGGAATCACAGCATTGTCTAGAATAGGAGTGTGTTGATGTTATTCGCAAACCCGCAGCGGCCGCTAGACCGCGTTCCCAGGGCCCGCCGATGAGCCGCCGTGTGCACGACGCCGTCGCCGGAAGCTATAACTCTGGCACCGGCATCATTGCCGAGAAAAACCGCCGCGTTGCCGCGAGCCTCGCGCAGCGCATGGCCATGCGCGCCGGCGCGGTCGAGACCGTGGACCTCGGGGTGGGCGACGGCGCGATGCTCGCCCTGTTGTTGGACCTGGGCATACCTTCGCGCATGACCGGCCTGGATGTGTCGCCGGCGATGCTGCGTCTGGCGGCGGCGCGCGTGCCGGTCACCACGGTGGAAGCGCCGGCGCAGAACGCGCTGCAGGTCTTGCCGCCGGGTTCGTTCGATCTCGTGCTGGCGCATTTCATTTTCGCCTATGTGGACCGCGCCGCCCTGCTTTCGCAGGCGCGCGCCCTGCTCGCGCCGGACGGCGTGCTGTCGCTGGTGACGAGCACCGAAGAGGGCAGCAAGGCCTTCCACGCAGGCGTGGACCGGCTGTTCCGGCGCTCGCGCCATCCGCTCAAGAGGGCGATCGGCCTGGCCACCGAGCGCGCCTTCGCGCGATCGAACGTGCCCAAGCGGTTCGCCGACCTCGAACGGGACATCGCGTCGGCCGGCCTGCGCATCCTGCGACGCGAAACCCTGCGCACGCCGGTGATCTTCACCGGTCCCGAAGACGCCTACCGGTTCGGCATCGAAGAGGGCTGGGCGGCGAACCTGTTGGACATGCCGAACGTGCCGCTATGGATGGCGCGGCGCATCGCGAAATGGGGCGCGTGCCAGGCCGACTATCCTTTCGACTTCGAGCATGTGGTCGAAATGCTTGAGATCGGCTTGGCGCCGTCCGGCGAAAGCGCGGGGCAGCCTGAAGGCCGCGCTACGGCGAAGGGCAAGTCCGAAGAGGCTGCCGCGATCGAGTCCACGCGGGCAACAGGCGCGGAAAGCAGCGGCCCTTGAGCCGCGGTATCGGCGCATGGCTGGCGCGCACGGGGCTGCGGTTGGCGGGCTGGCGGGTCGAAGGGCCGCCGCCCGCCGCGGCGAAGTACGTGCTGGTCGCCGCGCCTCATACCAGCAACTGGGATTTCCTGGTCATGATGGCCGCCGGCCTTGTGCTCGGCGTGTGGCCGCACTGGGTGGGCAAGCACACCCTGTTCGCTGCGCCCCTGGGCTGGTTCGCGCGCCTGCTGCGCGGCATCCCTGTGGACCGGCGCGCCGCGGCCAACATGGTCGACCAGCTTTCCGCACAGTTCGCCAACCGCGAGCGGCTGGTGCTGGCCATGCCGCCGGAGGGCACCCGGGGTCGCGTGGACTGCTGGAAAAGCGGCTTCTATCATGTCGCCCTCGCCGCCGGCGTGCCGGTGGCGCTGGGCTATGTGGATTTCGGGTGCAAGGCGGCAGGCATCGGCCCGCTACTCATGCCCAGTGGTGATTTGCGGGCCGACATGGACAAGATCCGTGCCTTCTACGCCGGAAAGCTCGGCCGCCATCCGGAGCGCCAAGGCCCCATCCGCCTCAAGGGGGAGGGCGAGGCTACCGGCCTGCCTTGAAGCTAGCGCCGACGCGCCGGCTGCGGGCGTGCGCGCTGACCCGGTCCCGGCGCGGGCCGGTCGAGGTGGCGAAACGTGATGCGCCCCTTGCTGATGTCGTAGGGGGACAATTCCAGCGACACCTTGTCGCCGGCGAGAATGCGGATGTGATGCTTGCGCATGCGCCCGCTGGTGTAGGCGACCAGTTCATGGCCGTTCTCGAGGGTGACGCGGTAGCGCGAGTCCGGCAGCGCCTCGGACACCACGCCGTCCATTTCAATCAGTTCTTCCTTGGCCAATGCTTGCCTCGTTGCTTGATGATGCGGTCAAAAAATGATGCGGTCCCAAAACGATGGGGTCCGAAAACGACGGGGTACCAAAACGATGCGGTCTCAAACCGATGCCGTCTTCAAAGGAAAAGCCCGGCGAGGAGCCGGGCTTATCCGGTCGCGCACGGCATGCGTTCGCATGCCGTTGCGGACAATGATCCTTTTACTCGGCGGCCTTGATATTGGTGGCTTGCTTGCCCTTGGGGCCCGTCGTCACTTCGAAGGTGACTTTCTGGTTTTCCTTGAGGGTCTTGAAACCCGAACCCTGGATCGCCGAAAAATGCGCGAAAAGATCTTCGCCGCCACCGTCCGGGGTGATGAAACCGAAACCCTTGGCGTCGTTGAACCACTTCACGGTACCTGTTGCCATGTCTTGAAACTCCTGAAAAATGAAAATTAGGGGGTTGCCCCACGAAGGGCGATACTCAAGACGGCAGGGTGATGAAGGAGGAATGACTGCATTTTCTGCAGGGTACCGAGCCAGCCAACAACAGCGCAACTTGAAAATCGCGAATCAACACTATGCACGGAATGGGTTGATTTGGCAAGGATAATTGCAGAAAAGCGTGATGTTCTTGCCATCTGTCGACTGCAAACGCCCGAAATCGCGGGAAAACCCGTATTTCAGGGGCGCATGCCCGCCTGATCGATGCGAGTTTCCAGTTTCGCTGTCGGCCGATCGCGGTTGCTCGGGAGCCTCGTGTGTACATCGCGCGCGCGTGGCGCGCGCCTCTGCGGGGCGGGCGCGTCGCTTTCCCGGCGTCGGCCCGGGCGGCAGCGCGGACTAGGCGCGCGCCAGCGCCGCGCGCAAGGCCGCGAAGCCGTCCGCCATGTCGGCGATGAGGTCATCGATGTGCTCGAGGCCGGCGTGGACGCGAAAACAGGGGCCGGCATGGGGCCACCGGGTGGCGGTGCGGATCTCGTTGGGGTCGAACGGCATGGCCAGGCTTTCGAAACCGCCCCAGGAGGCGCCTATGCCGTACAGCGTCAGTGCGTCGAGCATGGCGTCGCGGGCTGCGCGCGGCATGGGCTTGAGCACCACGCCGAACAGCCCGCAGGCGCCGCTGAAATCGCGCTTCCAGAGCGCATGGCCGGGATCCCCCGGCAGGGCCGGATGCAGGACGCGCTCCACCTCCGGCTGGGCGGCGATCCATTCGGCCAGCTGCACGCCGGAGGCGTGGTGGACCGGCAGGCGCATGGCCATGCTGCGCAGGCCACGCGCCGCGAGATAGCAGTCGTCGGGGCTGGCGGTCTGCCCGAAATCGGTGGTGACCGACTTGAGCCCGGGCCAGGCGTCGCGCGTGCAGGTCACCGAACCCATGATCACGTCGGAATGGCCCACTACGTACTTGGTGGTCGCCTGGATCGAGACATCGACGCCATGCTCGAACGGCTTGTAGTAGAGCGGCGTGCCCCAGGTGTTGTCCATCATGACCACCGCCCCGTGGCGATGCGCGGCCTCGGCGATGGCGGGTATGTCCTGCATCTCGAAGGTAAGCGAGCCCGGCGACTCTACGAACACCAGGCGGGTTTCCGGGCGCAGCAGGGCGCCGATGCCGGCGCCGATCAGCGGGTCATAGTAGGTGGTCGCGACGCCCATGCGTTTCAACTGCACGTCGCAGAAGCGCCGGGTCGGCCCGTACACGCTGTCGGTCACCAGGATGTGGTCGCCTGCCGTAACGTAGCCGAGGATGGGGATGGTGCAGGCGGCCAGGCCGGAGGGGTAGATCTGGCACTTGTACCCGCCTTCGAGTTCGGCGAGTGCTTCCTCGAGCAGGTGCTTGGTCGGGGTGCCCATCAGCCCGTAGTAGGTGCCGGGCTTTTCCTGGGCCCGGTCCTTCTTCTTCTGCTCCCATTCCGCGACGTCCTTCGACAGGATCGTGGAGGCGCGGAACACCGGCGTGTTGACGGCACCGGCGAAGCGTTCGGGGTGGCGTCCGAGATGGACGGTCTTGGTTTCGTCGCGCATGGGGCGGGTGGTTTGGACTAGGCAGTTTGCGGGGAAGCTCGAAACCGGCCCGGCCAGAGGGAAAACCCGGGTCGGGCGGTTATAATTTTCAATTCTGCCATTGTGACAGATGGCACGTTCCCCGCAGCTTATCCGCCCCCCATGTCCCTGACCCTGAAGCTGCGCGCGTCGCCCGCGCTGTCGTCGTTTCGCCTCGAAAAACTCAAGCGATCCTTGGGCGCGGTCTCCTTCTCCCGGGTGACGACCGAATACTGGCATTTCGTCGCAACCGAAACGACTCTCGACGCCGGGCAGTCCGCCGTGCTCGAGGCGCTGCTCGCCTATGGACCGGCGCGCGAGAAGGAGGCCAGGGGCGAGCTGTTCCTGGTGGTGCCGCGCTTGGGCACCGTCTCGCCATGGGCCTCCAAGGCCACCGATATCGCCCATGCATGCGGACTCCAACAGGTGCGGCGCATCGAGCGCGGCATCGCCTACTGGTTCGCCAAGGGACTGCTGGGCAAGTTCTCGGATGCCGACCGGGCGGCCATCCGCGCGGCCATCCACGACCGCATGACCGAAACCGTGCTCGATGGCGTGGACGCCGCCGAGGCGCTGTTCGCCCACTACGAGCCGCGGCCGCTTGCGACCGTGGACCTGCAGGGGCAGGGGCGCGCGGCGCTGGTCGCCGCCAATCGCGACATGGGGCTCGCGCTGGCGGAGGACGAAATCGATTACCTGGCCGAGAACTTCGGCCGCATGGGGCGCAACCCCACCGATGTCGAACTGATGATGTTCGCGCAGGCCAACTCCGAGCATTGCCGGCACAAGATCTTCAACGCCGACTGGATCATCGACGGGCAGAAGCAGCCGCTCTCGCTGTTCGGCATGGTGCGCGAAACCCACAAGGCCAATCCCGCCGGCACGGTGGTGGCGTATTCGGACAACGCGGCCGTCATGGAAGGCGGCCCGGCCCTGCGCTTTTATCCCGGGGCCGATGGCGCCTACGGCTACCGCGCCGAGGTCGCCCACACCCTGATGAAGGTGGAGACGCACAATCATCCGACCGCGATTTCGCCGTTTCCCGGCGCCTCGACCGGCGCGGGCGGCGAGATCCGCGACGAGGGTGCGACCGGCCGTGGCGCCAAGCCCAAGGCGGGGCTGGCGGGGTTTTCGGTCTCGCACCTGCGCATTCCCGATTTCACCCATCCGTGGGAAGAGACCATCGGCAAGCCCGGGCGCATCGTCAGCGCGCTCGACATCATGATCGAAGGGCCGATCGGCGCGGCTGCGTTCAACAACGAATTCGGCCGGCCCAACCTGGCGGGCTATTTCCGTACCTTCGAGCAGACCTTCGCCGGCGAGACGCGCGGCTACCACAAGCCCGTCATGATCGCCGGGGGCGTGGGTGCCATCAGCGACGCGCAAACCCGCAAGAAGCCTTTCGGCGCGGGAACCCTGCTCATCCAGCTGGGCGGGCCGGGGATGCTGATCGGCATGGGCGGCGGCGCCGCCTCCAGCATGGGCGCCGGCAGCAACAGCGCCGACCTGGACTTCGACTCCGTGCAGCGCGGCAACGCCGAGATCCAGCGCCGCGCGCAGGAGGTGATCGACCGCTGCTGGCAGATGGGCGCGGACAACCCGATCCTCGCCATCCATGACGTGGGGGCCGGCGGCCTGTCGAACGCCTTCCCCGAACTGGTGGACGCGGGCGGGGAGGGCACCGGCGCGCGCTTCGACCTGCGCGACGTGCCGTCGGAGGAGCCGGGCATGAGCCCGCGGGAGATCTGGAGCAACGAGTCGCAGGAGCGCTACGTGCTGGCGATATCCCCCGACCGCCTGCCGGACTTCCGTGCCGCCTGCCTGCGCGAGCGCTGCCCGTTCGCGGTGGTCGGCACGGCCACCGACGACGGCCGGCTGCAGGTGGGCGACCGCCTATTCGGCAACATGCCGGTGGACATGCCGCTCGAGGTGTTGCTGGGCAAGCCGCCGAAAATGCTGCGCGATGTCGCAAGCGTGCCGCGCGAGTTCCCGCGCCTGGACCTTACCGATGTGGTGCTCACCGAGGCCGTGCCGCGCGTGCTGCGCATGCCCGCGGTGGCTGCCAAGACCTTCCTGATCGCCATCGGCGACCGTACCGTGGGCGGTCTGTGCGCGCGCGACCAGATGGTCGGCCCCTGGCAGGTGCCGGTGGCCGACTGCGCCGTGACGCTACGCGATTTCAAGGGCTACGCCGGCGAGGCCTTCGCCCTCGGCGAACGCGCGCCGCTGGCCATGCTCGATGCGCCCGCCTCGGGGCGCATGGCGGTGGCCGAGGCCATCACCAACATCGCGGCGGCCGACATCGGCGACATCTCGCGCATCAAGCTCTCGGCCAACTGGATGGCCGCGGCCGGCCACGCCAGGACCGGCGAGGACGCCGCGCTATATGCCACGGTCAAGGCCGTCACGGTGGAGTTGTGCAACGCCCTGGGCGTGGCCATTCCGGTCGGCAAGGACTCCATGTCGATGAAGACGGTCTGGGAAGACGCGGGGGGGCGCAAGGAAATGACCGCGCCGCTCTCGCTCATCGTCACCGCCTTCGCGCCGGTGGACGATGTGCGCCGCAGCCTCACGCCGCAGCTCAAAACCGACCAGGGGCCGACCACGCTGCTGCTGATCGATCTCGCGGCCGGACGGCAGCGCATGGGCTTCTCGGTCCTAGCGCAGGCCTACAACCGGTTCGGCGATGCGGTGCCGGACCTCGATGCCCCGGGCCTGCTGAAGGCGTTCTTCAACGCCATCCAGGCGCTCAACCGCGAGGGACTGCTGCTCGCCTACCACGACCGCTCCGACGGCGGCCTCTTCGCCACGGTCTGCGAGATGGCTTTCGCCGGCCGGACCGGCGTATCGGTCAATCTCGACACGGTATGCTGGGACGCCGCCACCACCGACCATGACGGCTTCGAGATCAAGCCCGATATGGTCAAGGGGCGCTTCAACGACCGGGTGCTCGCGGCGATGTTCTGCGAGGAGCCCGGGGCGGTGGTGCAGGTGCGCACGGCGGATCGCAACGCCATCATCGCGCGGCTCGAGGCCTGCGGCCTGGGCGGCTGCGTGTTCGTCGTGGGCAGCCCCAACAAGCGCGACGAGATCCGTTTCGTGCGCAACGCCAAGCCGGTGTTCGCCCTGCCGCGCGCCGAGTTGCTGCGGGTGTGGGGCGAGACCAGCTATCGCATGCAGGTCCTGCGCGACAACCCGGCGGCGGCCCTGCAGGAATTCGACGCGCTGGCCGATGCGCAGGATCCGGGGATCTCCCAGCATTTCAGCTTCGACCCCTCCGAGGACATCGCCGCGCCCTTCATCGCCGGCGGCGCGCGCCCCGGGATCGCCATCCTGCGCGAGCAGGGCGTCAACGGCCATGTCGAGATGGCGGCGGCCTTCGATCGCGCCGGCTTCGCGGCCTTCGACGTGCACATGAGCGACATCATCGCCGGGCGGGTGAGCCTGGCCGGCTTCAAGGGGTTTGCGGCCTGCGGCGGTTTCTCCTACGGCGATGTGCTCGGCGGCGGCGCCGGCTGGGCGAAGTCCATCCTGTTCAACCCGCGCGCGCGCGCCGACTTCGAGGCCTTCTTCGCGCGCGAGGACGTCTTCGCCCTGGGCGTGTGCAACGGTTGCCAGATGATGGCCAACCTCACCAGCCTGATTCCCGGCGCCGCGCACTGGCCGCGCTTCACCAAGAACCGCAGCGAGCAGTTCGAGGCGCGCTTCGTGACCGTCGAGGTGCTGGATTCCCCCTCGCTGTTCTTCGCCGGCATGGCCGGCAGCCGCATTGCGGTGCCCACCGCGCACGGCGAGGGCTTCGCCGACTTTTCGCAGGAAGGCGACATCGCCGAGGCCATCGCCGTGATCCGCTATGTCGACAACCGCGGCCAGCCCACCGAGACCTACCCCTTCAATCCGAACGGATCGGCAGGCGGGTTCAACGGTTACACCACCGCCGACGGTCGCTTCACCATCGTGATGCCGCACCCGGAACGGGTGTTCCGCACGGTGCAGCAATCCTGGTCGATGCCGGGCGCGTGCGAGGACGGCGCCTGGCTGCGCATGTTCCGCAACGCGCGCAGGTGGCTGGGCTGACGGGCCCGGGTCCGGCCGCCCGATAGCAAGCCTCTCCTTGCCCGAACTTCCGCTCTGGCTGTCGATCGCCGTCAAGGTGGCCTTCGCCGCCACCGTGGTGGTGACCGCGACCACGCTGGCCGAGAGGAGCGGCCCGCTGATCGCCGGCCTCATCATCGCCATGCCGGTATCGGTGGGCCCAACCTATGTGATGCTGGCGTTCACGGCGGCGCCGGATTTCGTGGCCGGCAGCGCGCTCGGCAGCATCGCGGCCAACGGCGCGGTCGCGGTGTTCGGGACGGTCTACGTGCTGCTCGCGCGGCGCATGCCCATGCCCGCGAGCCTGGCCTTGGCGCTCGCGTCCTGGTTCGCGGTGGCATGGGCGGAGCAACGCTGGAACCCCGCGCCGGGCCCGCTGGCGGCCTTCTGCACCGTCTTGCTCTTCACCGGGGCCCTGCTCACCCGCCACCTGCTGGCCGGCAGGAAACTGCTGGCCGGCGCGAAGCGCTGGTACGACCTGCCGTTGCGCGCTGCGTTTGTCGGCGTGATGGCAGGCACCATCGTGACCTTCAGTCATGCCATCGGACCGGACTGGACGGGCCTGCTGGCGGCGTTTCCGCTGGTCCTGACCTCTTCCATCGTGCTCATGCATCCGCGGGTGGGCGCGGCGGCGACCGCCGCGGTGATCGCCACGGCCATCCAGGGGATGGTCGTCTATCCGCTGGCGTTCATGCTGGTCTACCTGTTCAGCGTGTCATGGGGCGTGTGGTGGGCGCTGCTCGCATGGCTTTCGGCCATCGTCGGCTGGGCAGCGCTGGTCTATGCCTGGCGCAGTTCGCCGCATGCGCGGGCCGACCGCTGAAGGCGGCTGGCCGTCCGCCCGGCGAGGCGCCGGTTTCAATGCAGGGCTTCCGGGATGGCGTCGAGCATGTGCGCGCCCGCCAGGCCGGACGAGAGCACCGCTTCGCGCAGCTTGTCGACCGCCGCGCCGCGGGTGAAACTCTTGCGCCAGGCCAGAGCGACGCGCCGGCACGGGGCCGGCGCGACGAAGGGGCGGTAGGCGATCAGGTCCTTCTTGAGCCGTTTCTGCGGAACGGCGGAGGCGGGCAATACGGTCAGGCCGACGCCTGAGGCCACCATGTGCCGAATGGTTTCCAGGGACGAGCCCTCGAAGGTCTTCTGGATGCCCTCGGCGCTGCTCGAGGAGAAGCGCATCAGTTCCGGGCATACCTGCAGCACCTGGTCGCGCAGGCAGTGGCCCGAGCCCAGGAGCAGCATGGTTTCCTTCTTGAGGTCGGCCGCCGGGATGGACTCGCGCGCGGCCCACGGGTGCGTCGCCGGGAGCGCTACCAGGAAGGGTTCGTCGTAGAGCGCCTGCATCATGAGGCCCGGCTCCGAAAACGGCTGCGCGAGGATGGCCACGTCGATGTCGCCGCTCTTGAGCATTTCCAGCAGGCGCACGGTGTAGTTCTCCTCCAGCACCAGGGGCATCCCCGGGGCCAGCCTGATCATGCGCGGCACCAGCGCGGGCAGGAGGTAGGGGGCGATGGAATAGATCACGCCGAGGCGCAACTGGCCCTCGAGCGGATCGCGCCGCTGCTTGACCAGTTCCTTGATCGCGCCCGCCTGCTCGAGCACGCGCTGGGCCTGCGCCACCACCTCCATGCCCACCGGGGTGACCGTGACCTCGCTCTGGCTGCGCTCGAAGAGCGTCGCCCCCAGCTCGTCTTCGAGTTTCTTGACGGCCACCGACAGGGTGGGCTGGCTGACGAAGCAGGCTTCGGCGGCGCGCCCGAAGTGGCGCTCGCGCGCGACGGCGACGATGTAGCGCAATTCAGTGAGTGTCATGGTGCAGGGGGCGGGGAGATGATTCTCGTTGGCTATCGATACGCCGGAGTCTATAGCAGAAGCGGCGTGCGCTATGCGGACGGCGGGCGCAAAAAAGCCGCCCGCGGGCGGCCCGGCGTGATCGGGGCGCCTTGCTACTCCACCTTGGCCTTGCCGCGCAGCTCGCCCAGCATGCGGTCGACGCGCTGGCGCTGCAGTTGCTGGGCGATCTGCGGCCTGACTTCCTCAACCGACGGCAGCTTGGCGTCGCGCACGTCATCGAGGCGGATCACATGGAAGCCGAACTGGGATCTGACCGGCGCATCCACGGTCTCGCCTTTCTTGAGCGCGGTCATGGCCCGGGAGAACTCGGGCACGAATGTGCCTGCGGTGGCCCAGTCGAGGTCGCCGCCGCGGTCCTTGGATCCGGGATCGTCCGATTGCCTGGCGAGATCCTCGAACCTCGCGCCGCCCTTGAGCTTGGCGATGATGCCCCTGGCCTCGTCCTCGCTCTTGACCAGGATATGGCGGGCCCGGTATTCGGTGGCCCCGAGTTCCTTCCTTAAGCGGTCGTACTCGCCCTGGACCTCGGCGTCGGTAATGGGATTTTTCTTGAAGTATTCCTGCACATAGGCGCGGACCAGCACATTCTGGCGGGCCAGGTCGAGCTGGGTCGCAATCTCTGGAAGCCTGGCCAGGCCCATGCGGCTGGCCTCCTGCATCATGATCTCGCGGTTGATCAGTTCATCGCGCACCAACTTGCGCAACTCGGCATTGTCGGTACGCCCCTGGGTGGCCAGGTCCTTGACCATCGCATCGGCGCGCGCCGACGGAATGGCCACGCCGTTCACCTTGGCGAGGTTTTGCGCTTGCGCGCCGAGCGCCGCCGCGGCGAGGATGCCGGCGGCAAACCGGTTGAGGGCCTTGTTCATCGTGTTTCCTTCTTGATTGAAACCGTTTTCGCCGCGGCATGCGCCTCCGCCGGGGTGAGGGTCACGAGCGCGAGCGCGTGTATGCCTTGCTTCATGAGGGGCGCGAGGGCGTCGTAGACCATGCGGTGGCGCGCCACCCGCGGCTTGCCGGCGAACAGCGGAGATACTAGCTTCAGGCGGTAGTGACCGCCCTCGCGGGCGCCGGCGTGGCCCGCATGCGCCGCGCTGTCGTCGGCGAGTTCGAGCGCCTCCGGCGCGAGCACTGCCAGGCGCTCACGCATGCGCTCGACCATGCTGGCGCTCAAGCGGGATCCTTCGGCTCGGCGGCGGGTTCCGGCTCGACCGTCATGTGCCTGTAGACATAGAAACCCTGCAGCACCATGAATACGAGCAGTGCGCCATACATGCCGAAGACACGGAACTTGCCCCACACCTCGGCGGAGAAGTTGTTGGCCACATAGAGGTTGGCCGCGCCGATGAAGAAGAAGTAGGCGACCCACAAGAGGTTGAGGCGCGACCAAGCGAATTCCGGCATCGACAGCTTGTCCCCCAGCATCATGCGCAGCAGGTTCTTCTTGAACAGCAGCGGCGCGCCCAGAAACACCAGGGCGAAACCCCAGTTGAGCACGGTCGGCTTGATCTTGATGTAGTAGTCGTTATCGAGCAGCAGGGTGACGCTGCCGAAGACCAGGATCGCGGCGAAGGTGATCGCGTGCATGCGCTTGATGCGGCCGTAGCGCAGGCGGCTGGCGAGCAACTGCAGAACCGCCGCGCCCATGGCCAGCTTGGTCGCGGTGAACATGTCGATCAGGTTGAACGCGACGAGCAGGAACGGCAGCGCTGGAACCAGGTCGATGAGGAAATCCATATCCCCTCATTCTAACCCGCGCCGGGGCGGGAAGGCCTTCAGCCCTGGCGCTTGGCGAATTTGAGCGACGCCGAATTGATGCAGTAGCGCAGCCCGGTCGGCTTGGGGCCGTCTTCGAACACATGACCCTGGTGCGCGCCGCAGGCGGCGCAGTGCACCTCGGTGCGGCGCATGAAGAACTTGGTATCGGTTTCGGTGGCGATGTTTTCCGTCACGGCGGGCTGCCAGAAGCTCGGCCAGCCGGTGCCGGAATCGAACTTGTGGCGCGAGTCCCACAGCGGCGCGCCGCAACAGACGCATTCGTAGACGCCGTCCTCGTGGTGGTCGTGGAATTCGCCGGTGAAGGCGCGCTCGGTGCCGTGCTTGCGCGTGACCTCGAACTGCAGGGGCGACAACTGCGCCTTCCAGTCCTGGTCCGTTTTGACGATCTTGGCTTTGCTCATGGTGCTTTTCCTGGCGGGGGGGCCGGTCCGCGGCCGGCGGGGGGATGAGGTTCGCGCAAACGCTTGGTTGGGTTGCGATCTTCGGGTCAGGAACTGCAGCTGACCTCCAGCCTGCCGGCCCAGTCGGGTGGTGCGGCCGCATAGGCCTCGTTGCCCGGCTGCTCGTCGAACGGCCGGCGCAGCACCGCGTGCAGGCGGGCGATTTCGCCGAAGTCGCGCTCGTCGGCCGCCTTGCGGATGGCGGTCTCGGCGAGGTAGTTGCGCAGCACGAATTTCGGGTTGACCGCGTTCATCAGCACGCGCCGCTCGGCATCGCGGCTGCCTTCGCGGGCCAGGCGCGCCCGGTAGCGCGCCGCCCACGCGTCGAAACGCGCCGGGTTCATGCTGTGGTCGCGGATCGCCTTGTCGCCCACAGGGCCGGTGACCGACACACGGGCGAGGTTGCGGAAGAACAGCGTAAAGTCGATGCGCGATTCGGCCATTAGCGCGAACATCTCCTCGACCAGCGCGGGGTCTTCCGGGTCTGCGGTGGCCAAGCCGAGCTTGGCGCGCAGGCGCGCCTCGAGCGCCTGGTCGAACAGGGTATCCCAGGTGTTCAGGCGCGCCTCGATGGCTTCGGGGTCCAGCAGCGGCACCAGTGCCTGGCCCAGGGCATACAGGTTCCAGTGGGCGATGCGCGGCTGCATGTTGTAGGCGTAGCGGCCGCCTTCGTCGGAGTGGTTGCAGACATGGCCGGGATCGAAGCCGTCCATGAAGCCGAACGGGCCGTAGTCGATTGTCAGTCCCAGTATCGACATGTTGTCGGTGTTCATCACCCCGTGCATGAAGCCGACGGCCTGCCAGCCGGCGATCATGTGCGCGGTGCGCCGCACCACTTCGCCGATGAACAATTCGTACCTGTCGGGCCGGCCGCCGAATTCCGGATAGAACTGGTCGATGACGAAATCGGCCAGCGTGCGCACCGGCTCGGCCTCGCGGCGGTGGTACCAGTATTCGAACGAGCCGAAGCGGATGAACGAGGGCGCCAGCCGGGTCACCACCGCGGCGGTCTCCACCGTCTCGCGGATCACCGGCTGGTCGGAGCCCACGATGGCCAGCGCCCGGGTGGTCGGAATGCCGAGCGCGTGCATCGCCTCCGAGCACAGGTACTCGCGGATCGAGGAGCGCAGGACGGCGCGACCGTCGCCCATGCGGGAATAGGGCGTCAGGCCCGCGCCCTTGAACTGCAGGTCGCACAGGCCCTCGCTGCCGACGGTCTCGCCCAGGGACATGGCGCGCCCGTCGCCCAGCCGCGGCACGTAATGCCCGAACTGGTGGCCGGCATACACCGCCGCCAGCGGCGTGGCGCCGGGCAGCAGCCGATTGCCGCAAAAATGCTCGGCGAAGTCCGCGCGCCGGCCCTCTTCCGGGGCCATGCCGGCCAGCGGCGCGGCATCCGGGTTGAAAGCCACCATGTACGGGTCGGGCAAGGGCTGGGGCAGCACCCGCGAATAGAAGTGCGCCGGCAGGCGGTGGAAGCGCGGCGACCAGTCGAGCCTGTCGAGGGGCTTGAGGGTGACCTGCGGTGGCGCGAGGGGGACGTTCATGGGGCGAATGTTTGCATTCTACGGGGCCGGCAAGGTGGTCGCGACATCGGGCCGCTGCGCCGACACGAGACCGGCGCGAGCATGGAAACTGGTCGTCTATTGTATCGCCCACGCGGTCAGGCGCCACCACGCCGGCGGCCGGTCGTGCCTGGCCTCGGCGCTCATATAATCGCAGCATGTCCGCGCGTCCCGACGCGTTCCAGAACGGAGAATCACCATGCTGGGCCTGATGCAAAGCCAGCCGCTGCTCATTTCGAACATCATCGAGCATGCGGCGCGCCACCATTCGGATTCCGAAATCGTCTCGCGCACGGTCGAAGGGCCGCTGCACCGCTACACCTATGCCGACGCGAACCGGCGCGCCAAGCGCGCCGCCAATGCGCTCGCGGCGCTCGGCGTGGTGCTGGGCGACCGCGTGGGTACCCTGGCCTGGAACGGCTACCGCCATTTCGAGCTCTACTACGGCATCTCCGGCATCGGCGCGGTCATGCACACGATCAACCCGCGCCTGTTTCCCGAACAGATCGCATGGATCATCAACCATGCCGAAGACAAGGTGCTGTTCTTCGACCTGACCTTCCTGCCTCTGGTGGAGGGCATCGCGCCCCACCTGACCAGCTGCAAGGCCTTCGTGCTCATGACCGACGCGGCGCACATGCCTGCCGCCAGCCGGGTGCCGGGACTCCTGTGCTACGAGGACCTGCTGGCCGGCGCCGCCGAGACGCTGGCCTGGCCCAGCTTCGACGAGAACACCGCCTCGTCCCTGTGCTACACCTCGGGCACGACCGGCAATCCCAAGGGCGCGCTGTACAGCCATCGCTCCACGATGCTGCATGCCTACGCATCGGCCCTGCCGGACAGCCTGAACTGCTCGGCGCGCGACTGCATCCTGCCGGTGGTGCCGATGTTCCACGTCAACTCGTGGGGGCTGGCCTACTCGTGCCCGCTGGTGGGAGCCAAGCTCGTGCTGCCCGGGCCGCATCTGGACGGCAAGAGCCTGTTCGAGCTCTTCGAGGGCGAGAAGGTCAGCATGTCGGCCGGCGTTCCCACGGTCTGGCAGGGCTTGCTCGGGCATCTCAGGCAGAACGGGCTGCGCTTCTCCACGCTCAGAAGCACCGTCATCGGCGGTTCGTCCTGCCCGCCGGCGATGATCCGCACCTTCCAGGAGGAGTACGGCGTGAAGGTGCTGCATGCCTGGGGCATGACCGAGATGTCGCCCCTGGGCACGGTGTGCAACCTCAAGACCAAGCACCTGTCCTGGCCCGCCGAGGAGCAGTTCAAGGTCGAGGTCACGCAGGGGCGCGCCGTGTTCGGCGTGGACATGAAGATCGTCGGCGGCAGCGGCGAGGAACTGCCTTGGGACGGCAAGGCCTTCGGCGACCTCATGGTCAGGGGGCCGTGGGTGGTGCGCGGCTACTTCAAGGGCGAGGGCGGCGACCCGCTGGTCGATGGCTGGTTCCCGACCGGCGATGTGGCCACCATGAGCCCGGACGGCTATATGCAGATCACCGACCGCAGCAAGGACGTGATCAAGTCCGGCGGCGAATGGATCTCCTCGATCGACCTGGAGAACATCGCGGTCGCCCATCCGGCGGTGCAGCAGGCGGCGGTGATCGGCGTGGCGCATCCCAAGTGGGACGAGCGGCCGCTGCTGATCATCGTCAAGCGCCCCGGCATGGAGGTCAGCCGCGCGGAACTGCTCAAGTTCTTCGAGGGCAAGATCGCCAAATGGTGGCTGCCGGACGACGTCGCGTTCGTCGACACCATCCCGCTCGGCGCCACCGGCAAGATGCTCAAGACGAAGCTGCGCGAACAGTTCCGCGATTACAGGCTGCCGACCGCGTGATGCGCGTTCGCACCGTCCGTTGACGCCTTTCTGCACGGCGGCGCCGACTTGAGCGCGGCGGCCGAGGCGCGCGGCAAGGGGCTCGCGACCCTGGGCATGGTGATTACCGTGCTGTTCTGGGGCACGCAGCTGCCCCTGTCGCAGCATGTGCTGCAGTTCATGGACCAGTACTACTTCGGGGTGCTGCGCTACGGCATCGGTGCCGCCCTGTTCGCCGCCACGCTGTGGTGGCGCGAAGGACCGCGCGCCTTCGCCACCGAGGGCAAGGGTGTCCTGCTGGCCCTGCACGGTTGCGCGGGCTTCATGGTGTTCGGCCTGATCGTGTTCTGGGCGCTGTACTACACCAGCCCGGGCCACGTCTCGATCATCATGGCCCTGCAGCCCATGCTGACCGCCTTCTGGCTCTGGCTGACGCGCGGCCGGCGCCCCAACACGCACACGGCGGTCTGCATCGGCGTGGCCTTCGTCGGGCTCGCCCTGGTGATCACGCGCGGCGATTTTCACGGCGCCATCTCCGGCGGCTCGCTGGTCGGCGATGCCATGGCGCTGGTGGGCGCGGTCGGCTGGATCGCCTACACGCTGGGCGCGCAGCGCTTTCCCGGCTGGTCGCCGCTGCGCTACACCACGCTCGCCTGCCTGGCCGGCACCGCCGGCATCATGGCGCTCACCCTGTTGCTGACCCCGCTCGGGGTGGCCAGGGTGCCGAGCGCGGAAACCGTGCTGGCGCAATTGCCGGCCATCGTCTACATCGGCGTGTTTCCGTTCTACGTGGCGATCTTCCTGTTCGCGATTGCCGTCTCGCGCCTCGGCGCGGTCAACACGCTGCTCATCGCCAACGCCACGCCGGTGGCGGTGTTCGCGGTCGACGCGCTGCGCGGGCGCATGCCGCTGCCGGTGGAATGGGCCGGGTCGGCCATCGTGATCGCAGCGCTGGTGGTCTCGAACCTGCTGGACCGGCGCCAGGCGCGCGCGGCCTCAGCGCGCTGAATCCTCCCGCAGGCTGACCCAGCCGTTGGCCACCAGGGCCGCTATGATGAGCGCGCCGCCCGCCAGCGCCGCGCCGGCCGGCACCTCGCCCACGCCCAGCCATACCCACAACGGCGCGAGGATCGTCTCGGTGAGCGCCAGAAGGCCCATCTGGGCGGCGCGCAGGTGCGGCACGGCAAGCGTCATCAACAGGCAACCCAGGCCCAGCTGCACGCAACCCATCAGGGCGAGGAGCGCGATGTCGGTGCGGCTCGCGGCCAGCGTCGGCGCCAGCAGGAAGGCCGGAACGGCGGCGATGATGCCGGCGATCAGGATGGTCGGCAGCAGGTTGGGCGGCGCGGCGCCCGGACGCTGCATGCGGCGCACGAACAGGATCTGCATGGCGTAGGCGAGCGGCACGAACAAGGCGAACAGATTGCCCAGCCATTGCGACGATGCTTCTTCGACGCGGAACCCGTCGCCGAACATGACTGCGATGCCGGCCAGCGCCACGGCGATGGCGGCCCAGGTCGTCCAGCGCACCCGCTCGCCCAGGAACAGCCAGCCGATGACCGCTGTGACCAGAGGCGAAATGCTCATCAGCACGAAGGTGTTCGCCGTTGCGGTCTTGCCCAGCGAGAGGATGAAGAAGTAGATCTGCGCGGCCAGGCAGACCGCGGCGACCACGCCGCCGGCGCCCACGGCGCGCACCTGGGCCACGGCCTGCCGGCCGTGCATGGCCAGGAGCACGACGGCCACGAAGGCGCCCATGAAGAGCGACCGCCAGAACACGATCTCCCAGGCGTCCTTGACGGTGAGGGCGCGCACGATCAGGCCGCCCAGGCTCCAGCACAGGCCGGCGCCCAGCATCAGCAGCACGCCCTTGCGGCGGTTTGGCGTATGGGCGGTCATGCGCGGCCCTGGTGCGGTGGGCGCGGGTCGACGCGGTGGCCGGCGGGGGGGATAATGCCGCCTCCCGCACCTATCGCAAGGAGACCCCGATGGCAGGCACGAACTGGACCGGCGCGCAGCGCGCCGCGCAATGGCTCTACGACGGGCATCGCGGCCGTCAGGTGTTCGCACCGCTCGCCGGCGCGGACATGCCGCCCTCCATCAGCGCCGCGTATGACGTGCAGGACGCGCTGGTGGCGCTCCTGGCCGCGCAGGGCGCGGGTGCGCGCGTCGGCCACAAGATCGCGCTCACCACGCCGCAGATGCGCGCCTTCGTGGGCTACGACGACTCGATCGCCGGGCAGGTGCAGGGCAGTGAGGTGTACCGGTCGCCCGCCGCGCTGGCGGTCTCGCGCGGCGTGCATTTCGGTTTCGAATGCGAGATCGCGTTCCGCATCTCGCGCGACACCGACCCGGCCGCGCCGCCGCAGACACGCGAGCAGGTCGCCGGCTGCATCGATGCCGCCTGCGCGGCCTTCGAACTGATCGACGACCGCAGCGCCGACTACTCGCGTTTCGGCAAGGACGAAGGGGCGACCATGCTTTCGCTGGCCGCCGACAACGCCTGGAACGCCGGCGTGGTGCTGGGTGACTGGAATACCGCCTGGCGCGCGCTCGACCTGGGCGCCGCCCGGGGCGAGGCGCGCATCAACGGCGCGGAAGTCGGCAGTGGCCATGGCCGCGACGTGCTGGGCCATCCGCTTGACGCCATGCTGTGGATCGCGCGCCATCTGCACACCCGTGGCCAGGGTTTCAAGGCCGGCGAGTTCGTCATCACCGGCAGCCTGGTGACCTCCAAGTTCCCGGCCGCAGGCGATGATGTGCGCTTCGCGGTGGAGGGGCTGGGCGAAGTGCGGATGCAACTGTCGGCCTGAGGCCATCAGGCCAGCGCCGCCGGCGCGGCGATGCCGAACTTATCCTGCCACGGCGCCAGCAGCGGCATGATCGAGGGATGCAGCGCCACGCCGTGGGCGAGTTGTTCGGCGCGCCGCGCCAGCCCGCGCTCGCCGGGCAGGCGCACCGGCGCGCCGGGCGTACGCGGCGCGGAGGCATGACATGCCGCGGCGATGAAATCAATTTGCCGCACGGCGCCCGCGAGTCCGCCGAAGGCCTCGGGATCGAGCAACTGCACGAACACGGTGGCGCCCCAGCCATCCTTGGGGTCGGCACGGCCGTGGGCGGCCAGCCCGCCGGTGAGGGATTCGACCAGCAGCGTCAGTCCGTAACCCTTGTGGCCCGCGTCGCTGCCGCCGAGCAACTGGATCGAGCCGCCGCCGCCGGGCAGGCCGTATTTCGGGTCGTCGGTGGGCTCGCCGCGGTCGTCGAGCAGCCACTTGCCGGGAAAGCGCCTGCCCTCCTTTGCCAGGCGGCCGCTCATGCCATTGGTGGTGATGGAACACGAGATATCGACCAGGATCGGGGCTGCGCCGGTGGGGATGCCGAAGGCCATCGGGTTGGGCGTGAACACCGGATCGCGCCCGCCGAAGGGTGCGACGCTGGCGCTGTTGCGGTCGCTGCAATAGAGCAGCATCAGCAAGCCCTGGTCGGTGGCGCGCGTGAGGTAGGCGGCCAGCGCGGCGATGTGATGCGAGCGGCGGATCACCACCGTGCCGGTGCCGTAGGTGCGCGCCATCGCGGCGCAGGCCTCGATCGCCTGGACTACCAGCCATGGTCCGGGCAGGTGCAGGCCATCCCAAACCTGGGCGGCCGGCCGCCGGTTCAGTACCGCGGGTTCGCCGGCCGGCGCCATGGCCTGGTTGGCAAGTTCGTTCAGGTAAGGCCCGAGCAGGGCCAGGCCGTGCGTGTCGTGCCCCATCAGGTCGCCCTCGACGAGCACCTCGGCCACGGTTGCGGCCTTGGCGGCTTCGACGCCGGCGGCCTGCAGCAGCGCGCCGGCGTGGCGGGTCAGGGTGGCAGCGGAAAACTTCTGCGTCATCGGGGCTGTCTCCGGGCATATCTTGTGCGCGGCGCGGTTTGCTTTAATCCCGACCAGCGCCGATAATGGACTTAGATTGTAACTGCGCCGCTACCGCCCGCTTACTCTCGGCCCGCCTTCCCGCTCATCTGCCCGCCCACCTTCCCGCTGCGTAGCGATCGGTCCGCCCGGGTCGTACGGCCGCGTTAACCCCCTCCCGCGATTTCCGCCGTGTCAAACCCCACCATTGCGTTGCTCGGTATCGGCCTGATGGGCGAACCGATGGCCAGGAACCTGCTCGAGGCCGGATTCGCGCTGGCGGCCTGGAACCGCACCCGCGCCAAGGCCGAACGGCTCGCCGCCTACGGCGCGCGCATTGCCGCCACCGCCGCCGAGGCCGCAGCCGGCGCCGATGTCGTGATCACCATGCTGGAGAACGGCGCGGTGGTCGAGGACGTCCTGTTCGGGCAGGGGGTCGCCGGCGCGCTGCGGCGCGGCGCCCTGGTCATCGACATGAGTTCCATCAAGCCGCGCGAGGCGCGCGACCACGCCGCGCGCCTGGCGGCGCTGGGGGTGCGGCACATGGACGCGCCGGTCTCGGGCGGTACGCTAGGCGCCGCGGCCGGGACGCTGGCCATCATGGCCGGCGGCGAAGCGCAGGATTTCGCGGCGGCGCAGCCGGTCTTCGGGGCGCTGGGCAGCGCGGTGCGCGTCGGCCCACACGGCGCCGGCCAGCTGGCCAAGCTGGCCAACCAGATGATCGTTGGCATCACGATCGGCGCGGTGGCCGAAGCCCTGCAACTGGCCGAGGCGGGTGGTGCCGACCCCGCGCTGGTGCGCGAGGCCATCCGCGGCGGCTTCGCCGGCAGCAAGATCCTCGAGGTGCACGGCGAGCGCATGCTGAAGCGGGACTTCGCCGCGCGCGCCACCGCCACCGTGCAATTGAAGGACATGGACAACGCGCTCGACGCCGCCGGCGGCGCGAACGGCTACCGGCTTCCCATCACCACGCTGGTGCGCGACATGTATGCCTCGCTGTGCGAAAACGGCGGCGCCGGCGTGGACCACAGCGGCCTGTTCCTCGAGGTCGGCCGCCTCAACGGCAAGGCGATTCCCAAGTGAGCACGCCCGGATTCACCATCAACCACGACGTGGTCGAAACGCCGCCGCGCCCCTCCGCCACGGTGCTGCTGCTGCGCGACGCGGGGGATGGTTTCGAGATTCTCATGCAGCGGCGCAGCGACGAGTCGGATGTGCTCGGCGGCGCCTACGTGTTCCCCGGCGGCAAGGTCGACCGCGAGGACGGCGACGATGACATGCTCTCGCGCATTGACAGCGCCGACCATGTGCTGCACGGCGCGCTCGGCGACCCGGCGCTGGAGGCGCGGGCCGCCGCCGCCTGCTACGTGGCCGCCGGCCGTGAAACCTTCGAGGAGGCCGGCGTGCTGCTGGCCAACTTGGCCGACGGCAGCCCGGCCGCCGCGCGCCATGCCGAGGCGGCCACCGCGCTGTCGCGCCAGGGCTACGCTTTCGTCGAGGTGCTCGAGGAACTGGACCTGCGCCTGCGCGTGAGCGCGCTGTTGCCCTGGTCGCGCTGGGTCACGCCCAGGATGCCGTCGCTCACCCGCAAGCGTTTCGATTCGCGTTTCTTTCTCGCGCGCGCGCCGACCGACCAAGTGGCGCGGCATGACAATCATGAAGCCACCGACAGCGTATGGATGAGTCCGCGCGCCGCCCTGGCGAGGTTTCGCGCCGGTGAGATCATGCTGGCGCCGCCGCAGCTGATGAGCCTGATCGAACTGGCCGCGCACCACAGCGTGGAAGCCGCCATGCACCCGGATGCGGTGCGCTGGCCGCGGCGCATCGACCCGCGACCGTTCGAGCATGAGGGCGCGCGGGCGGTGGCCTATCCCGGCGACCCGCTGCACGATCATCCGGAGCAGGTCATGCCCGGGCCGACGCGGCTGATCTTCCGCACAGGCCGCTTCCAGCCCTTCGACGGCCTGGACAGCCTGCCGGCCTGATCGCCATGGCGGGCGGCGCAGGCGTGCACCGTTGCGGCTGGGTCTCCGACGACCCGCTCTACATCCGTTACCACGATGAAGAGTGGGGCGTGCCGTCGCATGACGACCGGCATTTGTTCGAAATGCTGATCCTCGAGGGCGCGCAGGCCGGGCTGGCGTGGATCACCATTCTCCGCAAGCGCGAGAACTACCGTGCCGCGTTCGCAAATTTCGATGCGGCAAAGGTGGCGCGCTTCACCGAGGCCGACCAGCAGCGCCTGCTGGCCGACCCCGGCATCGTACGCAACCGCGCCAAGGTGGCTTCGACCATCCTGAATGCCCGGGCGGTGCTGAAGATTCGCGAGGAGCATGGCTCTCTGGACGCCTTTGTGTGGCGCTTTGCCGGCGGCAAGCCGCGCACCAATCGCTGGAAATCCTACCGCGACGCGCCGGCCAAGACGCCCGAATCCGACGCGATGAGCAAGGCCCTGCTGGCCTATGGCTGCAAATTCGTCGGCTCCACCATCTGTTATGCATTCATGCAGGCCACCGGCATGGTGAACGATCACGAAACCGGCTGCTGTCGCTTTCATGACGTGGCACGCATAGGGAAAAATGAAGGAAAGAAATGAAGCTCGGACCCGACGCCAAAAACAACGAAGTCGCCGTGCCGCGTGACGCGGCCACCGTCCTCTTGCTGCGCGAGGCGGCGCGCGGTTTCGAGGTGTTCATGGTCAAGCGCAGCGGCCTCTCAGACGTGCTGGGCGAAGCGCATGTATTCCCCGGCGGCAAGATCGACGCGGCCGACAGTTCGCCCGCCGCCCTGGCGCGGGTGCATGGGCTCGAAAACCTCGATGTGGCGGCGCTCGGCGAGCACATGCCGCGCGAGCGGGCCGCCGGCATGTTCGTGGCGGCGGCCCGCGAAACCTTCGAGGAAGCCGGCGTGCTGCTGGCGCACGGCGCGCCGGCCGATCTCCAGGCGGCGCGCGATCGCCTCAACGCCAAGGAGCCGCTGGCCGAGGTGCTGGCCTCAATCGGCGCGATGCTCGATGCCGCCGCGATGGTGCCATGGGTGCGCTGGGTGACCCCGCCCATCCTGGCGCGGCGTTTCGATGCACGATTCTTCCTTGCCGTGGCGCCGCCGGAACAGTCGGCCGTGCATGACGATTACGAGGCCACGCACAGCGAATGGCTGGACCCGCGCGAGGCGGTGGAGCGCTGGGCCGCCGGCGCCATCAAGCTCGCGCCGCCCACCTACATGAGCCTCGCACATCTGTCCTTGTTCGACAGCGTGGGCGCGGCAATGGCCGATGCGCGCTCGCGCCGCCCGCCCGTGGTGCAGCCGCAGGCCTTCGAGGACGGCGGCGCGCGCTGCCTGGCCTTTCCCGGCGACCCCCTGCATCCGGTGCGGGCGCGCGCCATTCCCGGACCCACGCGCCTGAAGTGGGACGGTGAGAAATTCGTGCCGTTCTGAACAACGCCGCCGCCGCGCGGGAGGAGCAGAGATGAAGACAAACCGTGTCAAGGCGGCCCTTGCGGCCGGCGGGCGCGCCTACGGCGCCATGGTGTTCGAAATGTTCACGCCGGGGCTGCCGCAAATCCTGGCCAACGCCGGCGCCGACTATGTGCTCTACGACATGGAGCACACCGGGCTGGGTTTCGAGACCCTCAAGACGCAGTTCGCGCTGTGCCGCGGGCTGGACCTGGTGCCGATGGTGCGGGTGCCGCGCGGCGAGTATCACTTCATCGCCCGGGCGCTGGATATCGGCGCGCTGGGGGTGATGGTGCCGATGGTCGGCACGGCCGAGGAGGCGGCGCACATTGTGTCGTGCACGCGCTATCCGCCGCACGGCCGGCGCGGCGCCGCGTTCGGCTTCGCGCATGACGATTACCAGGGCGGCGACGTGGCGGCCAAGATGGCGGCCATCCATGCGCGCACCATGGTGATCGCGCAGATCGAAACCGCCGAGGGGCTGGCGAACGTCGAGGCGATTGCCGCCACCGAAGGCGTGGACGCCCTGTGGCTGGGGCATTTCGACCTGACCAACTTCATGGGGATTCCGGGGCAGTTCGGTCACCCGGACTACGTGGCGGCGGTCGGGCGGATCGCCAAGGCCTGCGAGTCGCAAGGCAAGGCGGCGGCGTACCTTGCCACCGATGAAACCCTGGCGCGCGAGTACATCGGCCGCGGCTACCGCCTGATGGGTTATGGCATCGACCAGTTGCTGCTGCAGGCGGCGCTGGCCAACGGAATGGCCGCGATGCGCGCGGCGGGAATGGCCGCGATGCCCGCGGCGGGGATGGCCGCGATGCCCGCGGCCGCGAAGGAGAGCTGACATGGTGGCCAAGTACAAGGTGGGGCTGACCCGCGACATTCTCGATTCCACCGGCAGGCCGGCGTTTGGCGCGGCCGCGCTGAAGATCCTGGATGACGCGCCCGACATCGATTGGGAATACCTGCCCGCCAAGGTCGCCGAGATCGGCCCCGACGAGGCGGCCGCCTACGACGCCATCTACGTGAATACGCCGCGGGTGACGGCGGCGGCGGTGGCCCGCGCCGACTGCCGCCTCAAGGTGGTGGCGCGCCACGGGGTGGGCTATGACTCGGTGGATGTGGCCGCGATGACCGCGGCCGGGGTGCTGGTCACCAACACGCCCGCCGCCATGCCACGACCGGTGGCCACCATCGCGCTGACCTTCATTCTCGCCCTGGCGGGCAAGCTGGTGCTGAAGGACCGGCTCACCCGCAGCGGGCGCTGGCATGAGCGCATGGACAACATGGGCACCGGGCTCACCGGCCGCACGCTGGGCGTGATCGGCGCCGGGCGCATCGGCAAGGAACTGCTGCGCATGGCCCGCACCTTCGACCTGAAACTCATCGCCGCCGACCCCTATGCCAGCAGCGTGGAGCTGGGCTACCTCGGCGCGCGCAAGGTCGACCTCGACACGCTGATGGCCGAGTCCGACTTCATCGTCGTGGCCGCGCTCCTCGACGAGGGCACCCGCCACCTGGTGGGGGCGAAGCAGTTCGCGCGCATGAAACCGAGCGCCTGTTTCATCAACGTGGCGCGCGGGCCCATCGTCGACGAGAAGGCGCTGATCGAGGCCCTGCGGGAGGGCCGCATGGCCGCCGCCGCCACCGACGTGTTCGAACAGGAACCGGTGGACCCGGCCAATCCGCTGCTGACCATGGACAACGTGATCGTTACCCCGCATTCGCTGTGCTGGACCGACGAGTGCTTTCACAACATGGCCTCCATCGGCCTGGCCAGCATCGTCGACGCGCTCTCGGGCAAGCGGCCCGAGTTCGTGGTCAATCGCGAGGTGTTGAGCCATTCGCGGCTGGGCCTGGCCTGAGGGTGGCGCGATGTTCAGCGGCATCTACCCCATCCTCTACGCGTTCTTCGACGCCGCCGGGGCGCTCGATGAAGCAGCGATGCGGCGCCAGATCCGCGCATGTGTCGCCCATCCCTGTCATGGCATCGCGGCGCTGGGTCTGGCCACCGAGGTGGGCAAGCTCAGCGCCGACGAGAAGCGCCGCATCATCGAATGGCTGGTCGACGAAACCGCGGGACGCAAGCCACTGGCCGTCACCGTATCCGGCGACACGGTGGACGAGCAGGCGGACCTGGCGGCCTTCGCGGCGAGCGCCGGCGCGCAGTGGCTGATCCTGCAGCCGCCGCGCGACCGCACGCAGCCGGAGGGCTTCTACTTCGATTTTTTCGCCGAGGTCATGGCGCGCACCGGGCTGCCGTGCGCCATCCAGAACGCGCCCGAATACCTGGGCGTGGGATTGACCCCCGCCTCGATCGCCCGGCTGGCGGGCCTGCGCGCCAATTTCGTCCTGCTCAAGGGAGAGGGGCCGGCGGTGCACATGCGCGCGGTGATCGAGGCCAATCCAGGCATGGCGGTGTTCAACGGCCGCGGCGGGCTGGAACTGACGGACAACCTGCGCGCGGGCTGCGCCGGCATGGTGATCGGTGTGGACAGCTTCGACTGGCAGGCACGCGCCTTCGATGCGTATCGCGCCGGCGACCATGACGGCGCCGAGGCCGCCTATCGCGCGCTGTTGCCGGGCGTCGTGTTCATGATGCAGTCCATCGATCATCTGGTCTGTTACGGCAAGCGCATTGCCGGGCACCGGCTCGGCGTGGCCGTGCATGACCGGGCGCCTGCGCTGGCGCCGACCGCATTCGGCCTCGAATGCGCGGCGCGCTTCGCCCGCGCGCTCGGGCCTCTCGCATGAGGGCGGCGGACGGCGCATGCCCTGCACCGCCGTCGCGGTGAATCCGCTAAAATCAGGAATGGGGAGTTAACGCTGCGGTGTAGGGCCGCGTCCGTGTAAGCACAGGCCGTAGCCGGCACAAGAAACCGGTGGCTCATTTCGGCTGGGCCGCAAGGGGGCCTGTGTGCGGTCGGACGGCATGAAAAAGGGGGCGGGCGGATGTTTCGCACGCGACTCCGGATTCGTTTTTGGGGATATCGAGCATGAACAAAGCGGACATGGTGGAGCACATCGCGAAGTCGGCCGACATTTCGAAGGCTGCCGCGGGGCGCGCGCTGGAGGCGCTGATCGTGGCGGTGCGCACCACGCTCAAGAAGAATGGCAGCGTGACACTGGTGGGGTTCGGCACGTTCCAGGTGGCCAAGCGCAAGCAGCGGACCGGTCGCAACCCGCGTACCAACGAGCCGATCAAGATCCCGTCGACCAAGGTTCCGAAGTTCAAGCCTGGCAAAGCTTTGAAAGATGCTATAAAATAAGGGACTTCGTTGCGGTTTCGTGGTCGTCGAGGTTGGGCGACACATCAGGGAACGCGGCAATGCAGTACGGCAACGCGGGTGAAGTGTGCGCGCGTTGATGGGAGCAGTTGCGGTGATGCCCGGCAAACGGTTGCGCAAGCGATCGGAGAGCCGAGGGTGCTTAGCTCAGCTGGTAGAGCGTCGCCCTTACAAGGCGAATGTCGGCGGTTCGATCCCGTCAGCACCCACCACGATTTGCTGCTGGGGCATGTATGTTGATGCCCGAAGGTTCCAGGAGTGGTAGTTCAGTTGGTTAGAATACCGGCCTGTCACGCCGGGGGTCGCGGGTTCGAGCCCCGTCCACTCCGCCAATATAAGTGCCTGATTCCTAAGGGAATCGGGCATTTTGCATTTCGGGCCCAAGTGCCCGAAATGGCCTCCATCTTCTAAACTTTAGAAGATGAATCGGGGTAGGGGGGTCTAAACCGCGTTCGCGGCAAGGCAAATGTGCCGAAAAAGCGACGCGCGAGTTTGTGGGCTTGCAGCCTCGCAGGGTGGTCTGGCGCTGCATTTTGCAGGGTGTACACGTTCAGCGGTTCGCGATTCAGCACGAGCCGGGATGGTGTCGTACTGCGACGAGAAGTCAGGAGTTCTTTCAGGAAACCGGGGTCCATCCCCTGCCCTGCCCGCGTAGTTCATATTCCCGGACTTCAACCGCCGCGCAACGCGCCCACGTACCAGTCGAGGATCCGCTCGCCGTCCCAGCACACCACGCCGGGTCGCGCCAGCAGATCCACATAGGTCCGCTCGACATCGGCGAAGCGGTGCGGTGAGCCCGACAGATAGGGATGGTGCGCGATCGACATGATCTTCGGCCGCTCCGCCGCCTCGGCGTAGAGGCACTCGAAGTACGCCAGAGAGCGGGTGTGCAATTCGGCCGAGGGATGGTGCTGCAAGGCCATGGTGACGATGTCGTGCAGCTCGAAGTTGTACGGCAGCGCCACCACGTCCTTGTGGCGTGTCTTGAGGGTAACGGGTTCGTCGTCGCAGGCCCAGTCCCCGATGTACTCGATGCCGCACTCGCTCAGATGGTCGAGGGTGTCGAAGGTCTGCGTCAGGCCGGGGCCGAACCAGCCGCGCGGCCGCTTGCCGGAAAACCTCTCGATGATGTCGAGCGACTTCTCGATGACCCCGCGCTGGTCTTCCAGCTTGTGCATGGGCTGCTGGTCGTAGCTGTGCGCGTTGAGTTCCCAGCCGCTGTCAAGGCAGGCACGAATCGCCTCGGGATAGGTTTCGCAGCTGCGCGCGTTGAGCGTGACGGTGGGCCGCACGCCGAGGCGGTCGAACATCTTGCGCAGGCGCCAGAAGCCGACCCGCATGCCGTATTCGTGCCAGCTCCAGTTGGGATGGTCGGGCTGCTGCGCCTGTCCCTGCGGCGGCGAAATCACCATGCGCGCCATCGGCCGGTTGATGTCCCAGTGCTCCAGTGCGAGCACCGGCCAAAGCACCAGCTTGACGCCGTCGGGCAGCCTGATGGGTGGGCGGCGGGAAACGGTCGAGTAAGGCAAGCGTTCGCCTGGCAGCATGGTGTTCTCCCTGCAAAAGTGGATCGAGGATGCGTCGCGCCGGGCGTTCTTGCCGGCGCCCGGCCTGAAAAATGAAACCTTACCATCAACACGGAGCTGACTTGCCCGGATACCGGGCCAACCATCAACTTCTGATTTCGTAACCGGCCTTGCTGAAGGTCCGACGCGCGATATTGACTTGGTGAATCTGGCTGGTTCCCTCGTACAGCCGGAACAGGCGCACGTCGCGGTAAAAGCGCTCGACCGGATTGTCGGCAATGAATCCATAGCCGCCCAGCATCTGGACACATCGGTCCGCCACCCTGCCACACATTTCCGAGGCGAAGTACTTGCACATCGAAGCTTCCATGGTCACGTCGAGGCCCTCATCACGCTTGCGCGCGGTATCGATGACCAGCGCCCGGGCGGCGTGGATCTCGGTCTGGCTGTCGGCGATCATGGCCTGCACCAGCTGGAAGGCGCCGACCGGTTGTCCGAACTGCTTTCGGTTTGCGGTGTATTCGACAACGTAGTCGAGCATGCGGATGGCCGGCCCGATGCACAAGGCGGCCAAGTGAATCCGCTGCTTGTTCAGCACCTTCATGGCGATGCGAAATCCGTGCCCCTCCGCATCGCCGATAAGGTTTTCCAGGGGAACCCGGCAGTTGTCGAAGTGGACCTCCGAGACGGGCGAGCCCGCCTGGCCCATCTTCCGGTAGGGCTTGCCGATGGCGAGGCCCGGGGTGCCGCGTTCCACCAGAAACGCCGATACCCCGCCGGCACCGTGATTGGCCGGGTCGGTCCGTGCCATGACCGTAAACAGTCCGGCGATCGGAGCATTGGTGATGAAGCATTTGGTGCCATTGAGCACGTAGCTGTCTCCATCGCGCACAGCGGTCGTCTTGAGTGCCGCGGCGTCGGATCCTGCCTCGGGCTCGGTCAGGGCGAAACAGCCGGTAATGCTTCCGCTGGCAAGGTCCGGCAGATAGCGTTGCTTTTGCGCCTCCGAACCCGCAATGACCAGCGCTTCGGACCCTATACCGGTGTTGGTGCCAACGCGTGCGCGAAATGCGACCGAGCATTGCGACAATTCCATCGCCGCCAGCACCAGTTCTTCGGTGGTCATCCCCGCGCCGCCGTACTCCTCGGGAATGGAAAAGCCGAACAGGCCCTGCGCCGCCATTTCCGCCACCAGATCGGCAGGCACCTCATCGAGGTATGCAACCTCGTCATCCCGCGGCACGAGCCTCTCGCGGCAGAAACCGGACAGGTGGTCCAGAAACACCGCAAACCCTTGTGGATCGCGAATCATGCGGACTGCCGTTCAGGCGCCGCGGAACACGGGCTTGCGCTTCTCAAAGAACGCCGCCGCGCCTTCCCTGAAATCGGCGCTGGCGAAAAGACCGGGTGCGTTATCCAGTTGATAGGCAAGTGCATCCTCGATTTCCATGGGTGCGCGCCGCAGACCTGCCTTGATGCGCGCATGCGCTCGGGCAGGGCCATGCGCCAGCCGGGCGGCCAAGGCCTGTGCCGCGCACAAGGCACCATCGGCTTCGGCCAATTCATCGGCCAGCCCGATGCCGAGCGCGTCGGTGCCTGCGATTTCTTCGGCGAACAGCATCATGCGGCGCGCTTTCGGCAGCCCCACGCGCGCCGGCAGGGACCAGAACAGCGCGGCGTCCGGCATCGCGCCGACCCGCACAAACGCACAGCAAAAGCGAGCGTTGCGTGCCGCCACGACGAAATCGCAGCAGCATGCCAGCCCCAGGCCGGCGCCGAACGCGGCCCCTTCGACGGCCGCGATCACCTGTTTGTCCGATAACGCAATGCGCCGGTAAAGCCAGGCGCCCTGGTTCATGCGGGTGCGGATGTCCGGCTCGCTTGACTCGGCGAGCAGGCGCAGGTCGCCACCTGAACAAAAGGTGCCGCCGGCACCGCCAATGACCAGGGCTCGAAGATCCGGATCGGCGTCCAGCTCATCGAGCCCGGCCAGCAATCCTTCCAGCATGCCAGGCGCCGACAACGAATTTCGATTGGCCGGCGCGTTGAGCAGCAAGGTCAGAACCGCGCCCTCGCGCGACCTGATCACTGGCGGGTTGTCCGGTGCCGTTTGCATATCAGAAGCTCCTTTCGGTCGGTGCCATGGCCAGGGCGTCTTCGTAGCTGGCCAGGCGTACAAGGTGGAGTTCGTCATCGCCATAGAGCGTCACGGCCGCGGCCAACCGGCGGATATGGTGCCCCAGCACGTACTCGTCGGTCATCCCGATGGCGCCATGCAGCTGCACGCACTCCTTCCATACCATGCGCGCCGCCTGCGAAACGTATGCCTTGGCGGCTGCCGCGCTGCGGCCAAAGGCCGGACCGACTCCCCTGACGGTGTCGGCTTGCGCGGCGGCTTGGGTGATTGCCCGGGACTCCTCTATGGCGACATACATGTCGACCAGGCGGTGCTGCAGGGCCTGGTTCGAGGCCAGCGTGCGACCGAACTGCTTGCGTGTCTTAAGGTACTCCAGCGTGATCCCGAAAGAAGCGGCCATCGTGCCTACGGTCTCGGCGCAATGGGCTATCGTCGACCATTCGCAAAAGCGCTCGATCCGGGCAGAAATGTCCGCCGCGCCGATGCGCATGCCGGCGCCGACGGAGACGTCATCGAGTTCCAGGTCTGCTGCGTGCCTGCCGTCATAGAGCGCATAGGGCGTCAGCTTCAGCCCCGGCGCGTTGGCCTCGACCAGGAAGGGCACCCGGACGAATCCTGTGCTGCCTGGCTCGTCAACGCGGGCGACGATGATGAATGCGTTGGCTCCGGGCGCACCCAATACCATTGACTTGCGGCCGCGCAAGCGATACCCGCCATCCGTGCGTGTTGCCACGGTGGCGCATGGCTGCCGGTCGAAGCGCGCACCGGGCTCCCAGGCGGCGAGCGCGATGCGCCTTGCGCCGGCAGCCAGTGCCGGCAGCCATTGCGCGCATTGTCCTTCGGCGGCCGCGTCCGCCGGCCATGGAGCGGCCGCGTCCGCCAGCAATGCTCCGGCCGTCGCGCACGCGACGTAAGGCTCGATCACCAGACCACGACCCAGTTCCTCGGCGATCAGGCAGACTTCGAAGAGTGATCCACCCAGGCCGCCGCCCGCTTCCGAAAGAGGCAGCGCAAGCCAGCCCAATTCCGCCAGTTCGGTCCAGCGCGCCGGATTACAGCCGTCGGGATGCGCGAGCGAGGATTGGCGCACCGATGCGCCATAGCCGCGTTCGACATACCTCCTTGCGCTTTCGACCAGATGCGCGTGCTGCTCGTCGTTTTCGAATGCACTCATAGTCCGAGCACTTGCTTGGCCAGTATGTTGTGCTGGATCTCGCTTGAGCCGCCGGCGATGGTGAAGCCGCGCGAAAGAAATCGCCGTGACGATGCGGTGGGCGCCAGATCGGGCGTGGGCAGATCGCTGTCCCCGACCAGCGCGGCGCCGCTGTACGGCAGGGAGGCAGGTCCCAGCGCATCGACGGCCAGGTCTTCCCAGGCCTGGATCAACTGGCTGCCGCGCAACTTGAGCATGGAAACCTCGGCGCCGATGGGCTGGCCGGTCCGTGAACGCTCGATGAAGCGCGCCGAGTTGGCTTCCAGAGCGATCAGCCGCATCTGCAGGTCCGCATAGCGCCGCCTGAACCAGGGGCGCCGCATCAAAGGTTCGCCGTTCTCGATTTCGCGCCAGCCGATCTCCCGGGCGCGCGCGGCGCGGCGCTTGTTCTCGCCAATCCGGGCAAGCTTGAGCCGCTCGAATTCCAGCAACGACTTGGCGATGCTCCACCCCTGGTTTTCGGCGCCAACCAGGTTTTCCACCGGCACCTGAACGGCATCGAAAAAGACTTCGTTGAACACGCTCCAGCCGTGAATGCCGACAATCGGGCGCACCGCGATGCCCGGGCTCCTCATGTCGATCAGCAGGAAGGAAATGCCCTCCTGCGGCTTGACCTCGCCATCGGTACGTACCAGGCAGAACATCCAGTCGGCATATTGCGCGTACGAGGTCCAGATCTTCGAGCCGGTAACCACGTAGTGCCCGCCCTGGCGTCGCGCGCGTGCGCGCAATGAGGCCAGGTCCGAGCCGGCGTCCGGTTCGGAGTAGCCCTGGCACCACCACTGCGTTCCGGCGGCGATGGGCGGGAGGTGTCGGGCCTGCTGTGCCCGAGACCCGTAGCGGATCAGGGTCGGCCCGATCATGTCGAAGGTGATGGAATTGAGCTCCGGGCAGTCCGCGGTGCAGGTTTCCTCGTCGAACACCAGTCGCTGCGCCACGCTCCAGCCCTGGCCGCCATGTTCCCGCGGCCAGTGCGGCACCAGCCAGCCTTGTGCCGCGAGCAATGCGTGCCAGCGGAGGAACTGGGCAAGGCTCACCTGCCGGCCGGCCCGCACCGTCGCCTTGATGTCCGGCGGGAGCTGTTCCCTGATGAATCGCCGCAGTTCTGTGCGGAAAGCGGCGAGATCCGGTTCGTGACTCATCGAAGGCTCCTAGGCGCGCAGGCGTTTCTGGAACACGCGCTTGGCGATCGCGGCGCGGTGTACTTCGGAAGCGCCGTCGTAGATCCGGAAAGGCCGCAATTGGCGCAGGATGGCAGACAGGGGGGCGTCTTCGGAAATGCCCAGGGCGCCGGTCATTTGCACCGCGCTGTCGGCCACCCGGTTCACCGCCTCCGACACAAACACCTTGGCCATGGAGGACTCATGGCGGATCGATTCGCCGCGATCCAGCCGGCGTGCGACATCCCGGGTCATCAGGCGCGCGGCATACAGATCGATATGCGCATCGGCCACCATCGCCTGGACCATCTGGTGCTCGGACAGGCGCGCGCCGAAGGATTCGCGCTTCGACACATAGTCCTGGGCGATCTGGATCGCGCGGGAGGCCAGGCCGATGTAACGCATGCAATGGAAGAGGCGCGCGCCTTCGAGGCGCAATTGCGCGTATTCCAGCCCCTTGCCTTCTTCGCCTATCAGGGCGTCCGGCCCGACCCGCAGGTTGTCGAGCTCGATTTCCGCGTGCCCGCCCAGGCTGAAGGGTTCCATGGTCGGAATGTCGCGCACCAGCCGGAATCCCGGTGCGCCAGTGTCCGCCAGGAACCAGGTCACGCCAGCGTCGGTGCGCGCCACCACGATGGCGAAGTCGGCCTGCATCGCGCCGCTGATGAACCACTTGTGCGCATTCAGTATCCAACCATCGCCGTCGCGCCTCGCGGTCGCCGCGAGCATTCGCGGATCCGATCCCACCCCCGGCGCCGGCTCGGTCATCGCAAAGCAGGATTTCAGTTCGCCGCGCGCCAGCGGCTCAAGGTAGCGCGTGCGCTGCAGCGGCGTCGCAAGCTTGTCCAGGGCGGCGACATCGGGCTGGGCCGGGGGCGCGCAATTCAGTGCGCCCGGGCCCAGAAAGCTGCGCCCGACTTCCTCGAAGAAACGGCAACATTCGACCCAGGACAGGCCCAGCCCGCCAAGATCGGGCGAGAGGCGCGGGCTGCCTAGCCCCAGGTCGCGGGCGCGCCGGCGCAGGCGTCCCACGGTCGCCCCCAGTTTCTCCGCGTCGTGCATCGCGCTCAGGTCTTCGCCTGGTATGACTTCATTGTCGATGAAGTCCCGCACCCGCGCCAGCAGGGTCTCAAATTCCTCGGCTTGCATGAACGGCTACTCCTTCACATCTGCGTAGCGGTGCCGATGACCACCGCGTCAAGCGCCACGGCGCCCTGTGGCAACACCACAAAGGGATTGATGTCCACGCTTTCAAGCGTGGGGCCCGCCTTGGCGGCAAATTCGGACAGGCGCGCAAGCGCACGCGCAAGCGCGTCGATGTCGGAAGGTGGCGCACCGCGCAGTCCGTCGAACATGGCGCGTGCGCGCAATCCATCGATCATTGCGCGCGCCTCCTCGACATCGAAAGGAGCCAGGCGCAGGGCGATGTCGCGAAACAACTCGACGTGAATGCCGCCGAGGCCGACCATGGCGACCGGCCCGAACACCGGGTCGCGCTTGATGCCGAGGATGCATTCGAGTCCGCCACGGACCATCGGTGCCACCATCACGCCGTCGACGCGCGCCCCCGGGGCGTGCTCCCGCGCCGCCGCAAGAATCGCATCGTAGGCGGCCGTGACCTGTTGCGCATCGGCGATGTTCAGGCGGACGCCGCCGATGTCGGACTTGTGCAGGATGTCAGCCGAGACGATCTTCATTGCCACCGGGAAACCCAATGCTTCCGCCTCCCGCACCGCGGACGCGGCCCCCTGCGCGACGCCGAACGGCACCACCGGCAGCCCCGCCGACGCCAGCAGCTTGAGGGAATCCGGCTCGCTGTGGGCGCCTGCTCGGATTGCCGTGTCGCCTGGGCTGTTGGCGGTACGGGCGCCGATGGCGCTCGCCTGGCGCGCCATCGCTGCGAAACTGCGCACCGCGCGCGACGGGTCGGTGAAGCACAGGCAGCCATCGGCTTCGAGTTCGTCGCGTTGCCCGGGTCGCAGGGCCGAAACTACCAGGGTGGCGATGTGCGGATATTTCGTGCGGACCCGAAGGGCGCTGGCGACATTCTTCGGGCCCGTGTTGGGCGCCAGAGTGGAAACGCTGTAGAACAGGGCAATGCCGTCATAGCGGCCGCTTTCGAGAAGGGCATCGATGGCGACGTCGAGCACCGCGTGGTCGTTGCCGACCTGGCCGGTGACATCGACCGGGTTGCGCGCACCCGCGAACGCGATCCGCCCGAGTATCCGCGCCTGCGCCTGCGGGCTTGCCTCCGGCAATTCAACGCCCGCGTCCGCCGCTTCATCGGCCATCAGGACGCCGACGCCACCTGATACCGTGACGATCGCCAGGCGATTGCCGCGCGGACGCACCCCCAGCGAGAAGGCGTAACCATAATCAAACAGTTCATCGACTGTCCGCGCCCGGATCGCGCCATATTGAGAGAACACTGCGTCATAGACCGCGTCCTCGCCCGCCAGCGAGGCGGTATGCGAGGCCGCGGCGGCCGCGCCGATGTCGCTGCGGCCCACCTTGGTGATCACCACCGGCTTGCCGGCGGCGCGTGCCGCCGCCAGTGCAGAGAGGAATTTCGGACCGTTGCGCACCCCTTCGCAGTAGGCAAGGATGACCCGCGTATCCGGATCACCGGCGAAGAATGCGATGGCATCGGCCAGTTCCACGTCCGCCTCGTTGCCGGTGGTGATCCAGTGGCTCAAGCCGAGGCCGCGTTCGCGCGCCATGCCGTAGGCATAGGCGCCGAAGGCGCCGCTCTGGCTCACCAGGCCGATGGCGCCGGCCCTGGCGACGCCGCTCTTGAGCAGGGGGCTGAAGGTCGCGAACAGCGATGCGGGGGCGCTGATGACGCCGAGGCAATTGGGCCCGACCACCCGCATGCGAGAGGCACGGGCAATGGCGGTGACTTCGTCCTGCATTGCCTTGCCTTCGGCGCCGATCTCGGCAAACCCGGAACTGAACAGGACCACCGCCTTCACGCCGGCCGTGGCGCATTGCCGCAGGGTCTCGACCACCTGCGCTGCCGGGACGGCGATGATCGCCAAGTCCACCGGCTTGCCGATGGCCGATATGGAGCGATAGGCCGGCAGTTCCTGGACGTTGTCACGCACGGGGTTGACCGGGTAGATGGAACCGCCATAGCCCAGGGTCATCAGATACTCGACCGGGCGCCCGCCGATCCGGGTGGCGTCGGCGGACGCGCCGATGATGGCCACTGAGCGTGGCGAGAACAAGGCCTCCAGGCCGGGCATCCCGCTTTCGTGCAGGGTCATTTCCTGATTGCCTTGGCAAATTTCTCCCAGCGCACCGTGTCGTTGCGCATGAACGTGTCGAACTCGGCTTCTGCCAGGTAGCCGGCTTCCCCTCCGGCCGCGCCAAGGCGGTTCAATACCTCCTCGGTGGCGGTGGCCGCGCCGACGGCATCGGACAGACGCTTGATTACCTCGCGCGGCGTGCCGGCGGGGACATGGAATCCGTACCATGAAAGCACGGTCACTTCCGGGAACCCGGCTTCAGCGATGGTGGGCACCCCGGGGAGCTGCGCCGAGCGCTTGTCGCTGGTGTTGGCCAAGGCCTTGAGCTTGCCGGCCCTGATCTGCGGCACGGCGACGCTCGAAGGCAGGATGGCCATCGCCACCAGGCCATTGACCAGGTCCGGCACCACCGGCGGCGCGCCCTTGTACATGACGGGCTCGATCTGGATGCCAGCGACGACCCGGAACATTTCATTGGCCATCGATTGCGTGCTGCCGGCGCCGCCATCGCCCCACTGCAGGCCGGGCTTGGCCTTGGCAAGCGCGACGAATTCCTTTACGGAATTAGCCGGCGAGTTGGCCGGCACAGTGAAATAGCTGGGTGAAAGCGCGAAGCGGGCAACCGGCACGAAGTCCCTGGGCTTCCAGCGGAGGTTGCTCTCCAGCAGCGTGTTGTTGATGAGAAAGGGCGCGCTCACCAGGAGCGTGTAGCCATCGGCCGGCGATGTGGCGACAAGCTCCGCGGCGATGTTGCCGCTGGCTCCCGGCTTGGCCTCGACCACGAAGGGCTGGCCAAGGTCGTTGGCCAGGCGTATGGTTACCGCGCGGGTCTGGACATCGACCACGCCCCCGGCCGCGTAGGGAACGATCACGCGCACGGGCCTGGCCGGCCAGGTCTGTGCCATAGCCAGGGAGCAGCAGGCCAGCCCGAGGATCGTGCAGCCCAGTAAAAAAGCGCGGCGGAACTGCTGAATTCTTTCTTCCATGTTCGTCTCCTTGTTGGTTGTCTGTCCTGTCCGTGCTCAATCGGCGTGGGAGGGTGCCTGGGCAAGTCGCGCAAGCCCGCGCTCCGATTCCCCGACCAGGTCACGCATCACCTGCGCGACACTTTTCATCGCGTTGAAGTAGGCGATGCTTTGCCCGGCGGGGTAGTGCATCAGGGGCTCGATCGCGTGTTCGTCAATGGCGCCCAGGAGGTCTCCGACCAGGATGTCCTGCAGAGGCATCCGCAGAGGGCGCGGGGCTTGCGGGGATTCCCATTCCTCGGTCCATGCGGTACGGATCTGGCGCAGGGTCTTGCCGCTGTCGGCGCGCGAGATGACGGTGTCCTCGCTGCCTGCCGCCAGCAGCTTGCGGCGTATCGGGTCTGGCAGTTCGTATTCGTGGGTGGTCAGCCAGGCCGTGCCCATCCATACGCCGTTCGCCCCCATCGCCAGTGCGGCATTGATGTGGCGACCGGTCGCCACTCCTCCGGCGGCAAGCACCGGAACATCGCCGGCGATATCGACGATCTGTGGCACAAGCGAGAAGGTGCCGATGGTGCCCGTATGGGCGCCGGCATCATAGCCCTGCGCCACGAGGATATCGATCGGCTTTGCCACGGCCCGCCTGGCATGCCGCGGTGAGCCGATCAGGGCCGCGACCAGTTTGCCCCGCGCCTTGGCCTTCTCGATGATGTCCAGCGGCGCACCGATGCCGCAGGCGAGCAGGTTGACATCCGATTCCATCACCGCCTGCATCTGGCGAGCCGCCATGTCGTTCGAGCGCACGAAGCGGGAGCGCATGCCCGGCCCGGTCGCCGGAGGCACGTTGTACTTCTTGTACAGGCCGGCGACAAACTGCCTGTGCTCCTCGGGGAGCTGGGCTTCGATCAAGTGGCGATTGTCTTCATCGGGCATGCCGTCGGGCAGCACCAGATTGACACCGAACGGCCGGTTTCCCACCCGCTGGCGGATCCAGCGCAGCAGGTCGCGGATCTCGTCCGGCGTATTGCGCGTGGCGCCGAACACGCCGTAGCCGCCAGCCCTGGTGATCTCGGCCACCACGGGCGCACTGTGCGAGAAGCCGAATATCGGGTAGTCGATACCGAGCTTGCGGCTCAAGGAAGATTGCAGCCTGATGGTGCCCAAAATAGTCTCCCCGCGCCGGTCGCGATGGCAAACCTGCGCTGTTGCTTGTTGGTTGTTCGTTGTTGTCGTATCCCGGCATTGGCCTGTCTGAATATCAGACATTTTGATTGATATGTTGACACACTCGGCGAGCCATTGCAAGATGACGGCAATTTCCACGTTGGAGCACCGATGAGGGCACGCGCCGATACCGCCCCTGATGAAGGCAGGGCGGTCTTCGAAAAGGATCCGCAGTTCGCGTACACGCTGGCGCGCGGGCTCGATGTCCTGCGCGCCTTCGATGCGAGTGCGCCGTACTTGAGCAATCGGGAAATTGCCGCAAGCACGGGCATTCCGCGTCCAACCGTTGCGCGGCTCACGCGAACCCTGGCGATGCTGGGATATCTCAGGTATCAGGCCGAGACCACGCGCTACCATCTCACTACCGCCATGCTGCGGCTGGTGCATCCGCTACTGGCTCAGTTGAGCGTGCGGCGGGTTGCACGGCCTGCAATGCAGCAGCTCGCCGACTTCGCGCACGGCGCGGTCTCGCTGGGCATGCGCGACGGGCTGGACCTGGTGCTGGTCGAGAGTTGCATCGACAACAGTGCCGATACCGCCCGTCCCGACATGGGCGCGAGCCGGGACATCGCCACCACAGCGCTGGGGCGCGCCTACGTTTCGGCAAGCGCCGAATCCGAACGAGCCGACCTCATGGCGGCCTTGTGCGACCGCACGCCCGCTGCGGCAAAAGAGTTGCGTGCCGAATTTGAACGCGCTCTCGCTCAATTCAGGAAGAAGGGCTTTTGCACGGCGCTGGACACGTCGCGCAAGGGAATACATGCGGTCGCCGTCCCGATGGAGCTCGTTTCGACGGGCGACATCGTCGTCTTCAACTGTGCGGTGGCCTCGTTCAACTTGCGCGGCAACAGGCTTGAAGAGGAGATCGCCCCGCGCCTGCTGAACCTGGTCCAGCGGGTGGAGACCGAACTCGGGCACCGCTGACCGGCCAGGATGCTTGCGACCATTTCAGATCAAACCCAACAAATACCCAGCGAGTCGATGCGATCATGAAACCGACCACCATGTTCAAATGGATCCTGTTCCTTTCGAGCCTGTCCGCGTACGTCGTGCACGCCCAGACGGTGGAGTCGCCTGCGGCCTACCCCAGCCGCCAGATCCAGCTTGTCGTGCCGTATGCCCCGGGGGGTGGGCTTGATACCGTGATGCGTCAGGTGGCGCCGCGCATGTCTGCGCTCCTCAAGCAGCAAATCGTCGTCGAAAACAAACCGGGCGGCGCTACCGTCATTGCAACAGACCATGTGGTCAAGGCCCGCCCTGACGGCTACACCCTGCTTGCCACCGGTGCGCCGATATCGTTGAACCAGGCGCTCGGCCTCAAGGTGCCCTACGATCCCTTGCGCGATCTGGAGCCGATTGGTCTTCTGGTGACTTTGCCCGGGCTGATCCTGGTGAGTCCCCAGTTGTCAGTCAAGAACATGAAGCAACTTGTCGAGATGGCCAAGTCCAAGCCGGGGGCGATGAGCTTTGGATCCGCAGGGTTGGGCAGCATCGGCCATCTGGGTGGGGCCCTGTTTGCCGCGCGCGCCGGCATCTCCATGCAGCACATCGGCTACAAGGGCAGCGCGCCGGCGCTTACGGACCTGCTTGGCGGGCAGATCCCCGTGCTAATCGATGCCATGATCCCTTCCGGTGCCCAGGTCAAGGCTGGACGCGTCATCGCGCTCGCCATAGCCAACAGCACGCGGTCACCGTTGTTGCCTGATGTGCCGACCGCAGCCGAAGCCGGCTATCCCGGTGTGGAGTTTGCGGCGACATTCGGCATGATGGCGCCAGCGCGTACGCCGCCGGAAATTGTTGCGAAGGTGAATCAGTCTTTGGTTGAAGTCCTGAAGATGCCTGATGTGCGCAAGCAGCTTATCGACATGGGTTACGAGGTCGTGGGCAACTCGCCTGCGGAATACCGGGCCTTCATCCGCAGTGAAATCGATATCTGGACCAGGATCGTTCGCGACAACGGTATCAAGATGGACTGATGCCGCGGCGCATAGCGGTTCAACCGCGGGACTCGCGGCCTCGCGCCGGATTGAACGTCTTGCGCGGACAGCGAGAACCCCGTCGAGCGAGGCGCAAGCAAAAGAGCGATCCGCCTCTCGACGAATCGCTTTTTGGTTTCCCAGGAGCGTGCGACCTGCCCGCGCGAATACTGGCTAAAAGAAAACGGCGATCAAGCCTTTTTCGCAGCGGTCTTCGTGACCATTCGTACTCCATTGCGATCACGAGCACACGCACATTGGAATTGTTGAAGCGTTCCAATTTCCCGCGCCAGCTTGTCAGCGCATTTTCAGCACATCATGTTGTTTCTATGCACGTTGCGAGCCACGAATGCTCGGGCGCGGCCGCGCCGTGCTCGCCCGATGTTCGCCGGTGAACGCGAAATCGACTTCGGGTGCGAGCCCGCTCACGATGCGTGCGATCGACTTGCCCGAGCCGCAGGCATGCGTCCATCCAAGTGTCCCGTGCCCGGTGTTGAGGTAGAGGTTCGGCAGCTTCGAACGGCCGATGATCGGGATGTTGCTCGGCGTCGCGGGACGCAAGCCGGTCCAGAATTGCGCACTCGCGGTGTCGCCCGCGCCGGGGAACAGTTCCTCGACCCGCCGCACGATCGCCTCGCAGCGTACGCGGTTCAGGTCGCGGTCGTAGCCGTTGAGTTCGGCCGTGCCCGCGATGCGCAGGCGGTCGCCGAGGCGGGAGAACACCAGCTTGTACTCGTCGTCGGTCAGGGAAACCTGGTGCGCCTTGGAGGTGTCGCGCACCTGCATGGTGACCGAGTAGCCCTTGGCCGGATAGATCGGCAACTCGATACCCAGTGGCTTGGCGTACATCGGCGACAGGCTGCCCATGGCCAACACGAAGGCATCGGCACTGATGCGCTGGAATCTACCCTCGGGATCGGTGGCTTCCACATGGTGGATACTGCCGCCGGCCTCGCGCAGCGCAGTGATGGTGTGGCTCATCAGGAATTCCACGCCATCGGCCCGGCAGCGCTCGACCAGCCCGCGGGCGAAGCGGTTGGCATCGCCGGATTCGTCTTCGGCGGTGTAGGTGGCGCCTGCCAGCCTGGGCCGTATGTGGGCCAGGGCCGGTTCGATGCGCACCGCCTCGTCGGCGGAAATGACGCGCCGGTCGCATCCCAACTCGCGCATCTGCGCGGCCGGCGCTTCGGCGCCTTCGAATTCCTTTTCACTGGTGTAGAAGTGCAGGATGCCCTGGGTACGCTGGTCGTATTGGAGTCCGATCGACTCGCGCAGCGCCTGCAGGGTTTCGCGGCTGTAGGTACCCAGGCGCACGATCTGCGCGATGTTGAAGCGTGTGCGCGCCGGCGTGCATTCACGCAGGAACTGCAGGCCCCACATCCATTGGCGCATGTCGGCGCGCAAGCGGAACAGCAGGGGCGCGTCCTCCTTGCCCAGCCATTTCAATACCTTGAGGGGGGCGCCGGGATTGGCCCACGGTTCGGCGTGGCTGACCGAAATCTGGCCGCCGTTGGCGAAACTGGTTTCGGCGGCCGGCCGCGCCTGCCGGTCGACCACCGTGACTTCGTGACCCTGCTGGCGCAGGAAATAGGCGGACGTCACCCCCAACAGCCCTGCTCCAAGAACAACGACTTTCATTTCGAACCTCCGGACATGCGTTGGACGCGGGCCATCGGCCTCGCGCTTGCCGCTCCCCCTGTCCTCGGTACCTGAAAGTTTCGGCCCTTGCGGCCTTGCTCCTTCGGTGCGCCCCTTGGCGGGGCGGCTCTCCAGACGGCGTTGGTGTTGTGCAGTACGTGAACCTGAGCGTGCATGGGAGTTTGCGCCTTCGGTGGCCGCATCCCGCGATGCGGCGCTCTCCTGCGGTGAAGATGATTACATCATGTGGTGCCTTCCCCGGTCTGGAGAAATTTTTCGGCCAGCATCACCCAATAGGCGGCGCCGACCGGCAGGTTGTCGTCGTTGAAGTCGTAGGCCGGATTATGAACCATGCAGGCGCCCGGACCCGCCCCTTCGCCATTGCCGATCAGCAGGTAACTGCCGGGCACGCGCTCGAGCATGAAGGCGAAGTCCTCGCTGCCGGTAAGCGGCGGGCCCTGCGGGCTGACGTTCGTGGGCCCCACCAACGCGATGCCGACGTCGCGTGCGAAGGCGGTTTCAGCCGCGGCGTTGACCAGAACCGCATAGCCAGCACGCCAGTCGATGCGCGCGGTAATGCCGAAGCTCTCCGCCTGCGCCATCACAAGCGCGCGGATGCGCCGCTCGAGGGTGGCGCGGACCTCGCGGTCCAGCGCACGCACGCTCAATTCCAGCGTGGCCATGGCGGGGATCACATTGTTCGCACGCCCGGCATGCAAGGCGCCAACCGTGACCACGGCTGTCTGCAGCGGGTCGATGTTGCGCGACACCACCGTCTGCAGGGCCATCACGATGCTGGCGGCAGCGACCACCGGATCGGCCGCCCGGTGCGGCATGGCGCCATGGCCGCCCACGCCTTCAAGGGTGATGGTTGCGTAGTCCGAGGAGGCCATCGTTGCGCCTTCGCGAAACACCAGGTGCCCCTGGCGGATGCCGGGCATGTTGTGCATGGCGAAGATGGCGTCGCACGGATGGCGTTCGAACAGGCCGTCAGCCATCATGCGCAGCGCACCGCCGCCGCCTTCCTCCGCGGGCTGGAAAATCAGGTTCAGCATGCCATCGAACCGGCCATGCCGTGCGAGGTGGTGCGCCGCGGCCAGCAACATCGCGGTATGGCCGTCGTGCCCGCAGGCATGCATCACGCCGCCATGACTGCTGGACCACGCCACGCCGCTGGCTTCGTCGATCGGCAGTGCGTCCATGTCGGCCCGCAGGCCGAGGCGCTTGCGGCCGGTACCGCGGACCAGCGTTCCGACCACGCCGGTCCCGCCGATGCCGCATTCGACGGCATAACCCCATTTCTCCAGACACTCGGCCACCAGGGCAGCGGTGCGGTGCTCTTCAAACGCCAGTTCCGGGTGGCGATGAAGGTCGCGCCGCAGGGCGACGAACTCGCCGGAGCGGGCTTCCAGGGCGGTGAGGATGTCGTGCACGGGCGCGTCGGTCAAGTGCGCTGCCTACTGCGGCTGCAGGTTGATCTGCTTGGCGATCGCGCGATAGCGCGCGGTCTCCATCTCGAAGAAGCGCGCCGACTCGGCGAGGCTCATCGGTGCCGAAGGGTGCTGGGTTTGCGCCGCCAGTTGCACGCGTACCGCGGGGTCGCGCAATGTCTTGCCGATGGCGGCATGCAGGCGAGTGACCACATCCTCCGGCGTGGCTTTCGGGACCATGAAGCCGGTCCAGATCTTGTAGGCGAAGTTCTTCAGCGCCTGCCCCTCGGCAACGGTAGGCAGGTTCTTCAGCAATTCGGAGCGTTGCGCCCCGAGCTGGCCGATCACCTTCAGGCGTCCCTGTTCGGCCAGCGCGCCCATCCCCGCGCTGTATACCAGCACGGCGAAGTCGACCTGGCCGCCGCCGATGTCCTGCAGCAGCGGTGCGTTGCCCTTGTACGGCACGTGGGTCAGCTTGATCCCGGTCTCCGCCTGCACGTTCTCTAGGATGAGGTGGTACAGCGACCCTACGCCCACGCTGCCGTAGCTCAGGGGCTTGTCCGGCGACTTGCGCGCCAGGGCGATCAGGTCGTCGACCGTATTGACGGGCAGGTCCTTGCGGGTCACGAACACCATGACGGCATCGGCGACCGGATGCACGAGGCGGAAATCCTCGGCCTTCAGCCTGACCGCGGCATTGGCCAGGGGCGCCAGGATGACTTCATTCGGTGACCCTTGAAAAACGAGGTGTCCGTCCGCCGGCGCGGCCAGCACCTTCTGCGCGGCCAGCGCGCCGCTCACGCCCCCGAGGTTCTCCACCAGCACCTGCTGGCCCAGTTCCTTGCCGAGCGGGGCGTTGAAAATGCGCCCGATCGCGTCGGAAGGACCGCCCGCCGGGTAAGGCACCATGAGGCTAACGGTCTTGGCAGGCCAGTTCTGTGCCAGGGCAGCGCCCGCTACAAGCAGCGACCCGGCCGTCAGGCCCAGTAAATATCGGAATTTCAGCATCGCGACTCCCGGTTGACTGCAGATGGTGGGTGGACCTCTGAGGATGCCAATGTATGGACCGTCTGCGCTAATGTCCAATGCATTGTTTTTTGCATTATGATAAATGGAACTCATGGAAAACGGAGGCGCCTCGTGACGCTCGTTCAACTGCGGCATTTGCTCTCGTTGGCCCGGACGGGATCCTTCAGCAGGTCGGCCGCGGAGTCGTTCCTGACCCAACCTGCCTTGAGTCGCAGCATCCGCGCGCTCGAGGATGAACTCGGGCAGGCGTTGTTCGACCGCGTCGGACGCCGCAGCGAAGTCACGCCTTTCGGGCGCGAAGTGGTCGAGTACGCGCGCGGTATCGTGGGCGCGGCAGACGATCTGCGCGAAAGCGGCGCCAAGACCGCGCGCGGCGAAAGGGGGACCTTGCGCATCGGCCTGGGTTCGGGACCCGGCGCGCTGTTGATGACGCCGCTTCTGATGCATATGGCGACGCGCCATCCGCGCCTACGGCTGGAAATCTCCCGCGGCCGTACCGACCTGCTCGAGCGCAGCCTGCGCGAGCGCAGCGTCGATGCGCTGGTGGTGGACGCCCGCTCCCTGGTGCCCGCACCGGATTTGCGGGCGACCCAGTCCCATGAGACGCGCGGTTCATTCCTTTGCCGGCGCGGCCACCCGTTGGCCCGCAAGCGGGGGGGCGTGACCTTCGCGCAGGTGCGCGAATATCCGATCGCTTCGACGCCCCTGAGCGACGAAGTGGCGCGCGTGCTGGTGGAGCGCTACGGTCCGGAAGCGCACCCCGCGAGTTGCGTCACCCTGCGCTGCGAGGAGATTCCGAGCCTGGTCGAACTGACGCGCAACACCGACACGGTGCTCATCGCCATCCGCGCCGCCGGCACCGATTTGCATGAACTGGCGATGCGGCCCGCTCTGGATTTGACGGCGCGATTCGCGATCGTCACGCTGGCAGGCCGCAGCGAAGCGCCCGCGCTGCCGATCGTGCGCCGCCTGGTGAACGAGATCCTCCAGGATGCCTGATCAGGTCGCCTTCAACGCGTGTGATGAAAGGTTCGCCAACGGGTGGGGGACGTCCTTTGCCGGCGCCGTTCTCCCTGTGCAGGATGTGCACCTCGCCGTTGTGGAGCGCGAATGACCCATGGTTGAGCGCCTGCACCCCGACGAAGCCCTTGCTGATGCCGCGCAGTTATAGAACCGGGGTGGCCTTAGTCAACGCCATGTCCTGGCGGCGACGGATCTTTTCGGGCTTCATGAAGACGAGCGCATTCAAAACAGGGGAGAGAGCTGCTTGCCCGGCGCGGGCACAAGCCAGTGCGAGCGCCTGGAGGCGACCAGGGGCGCGGTGGCCGCGGCGAAGGCGGCCCAGCCTGCTTGCCCCTCGAGTTCATCGCGCCAGCGGCGCGCCTGGACCTGGTCGCCGTGCCAGCGCAGGATGGTCACCTCGTGCAACGGTCCGACCAGGGTGTGGAACACCCCGATCAGCCGCTGCGTTGCCAGCGGGGCTGCGCGCAGCCCCTCCGCCTTCCATGCCTGCCAGTAGGCCGGTAGGCTGCCAGGGCGCAGTTGAATGACTTCCATTTCTACGCATACCGCGCCGGCAAGGGCGCCGGTGTCCAGCGGCATGTCGCCGGGCAGCCAGTCCGATGTCGCGCTCCAGAGCGGGTTGAGTTCGCCGACCGGGGCGTGCAGCAGGAACTTGTTTTCCTGCGCCGAGAGGAGCGAGCGCACCTTCTTGAAGTAGGGATTGAGGGCCTCGACGCGATACAGGCCGTGCAGGCGCTGATGCCAGTCCTCGTAGCTGTCGAAGCGCCACCAGTGGACGATCGCGTCCTGCCCGTCGATGCGCGCGGAGAAGTAGCCCATCAAGCGTTCCATGATGGGCCGGACCAGTTCGAATCCGCGTTCGTGCTGGAGTTCCCAGAAGCGCGCGGCGGAATCGGCGGTCAGGGTGTAGACGCGTTGCTCGAATAACAAACCTGTCTCCCTTCAAACGCTCCGCGATGGCAGCGGATCGGCTTGGCCGACCCCGTTTCACAAAGTATCACAGCTCGGGATACTTCTCAAAACGTACTGCGATCCGCATGCGGGGCCGGCACCCTGCCCGGCCGTTCGCCGGCCTGCCACAAGCGGCCCGGGCCCGCGCACGATTGCGGCGGCTATTGCACCGATGCGGGCGGGTGCGGATTGCGATAGTCGAACATGAACAGGCTTACCCACTCGATGCCCGGATCGGCCGCGTAGGCGTGCGCGAAATCGCGCCGTCTGTCGGCGATGAAGATGTGGCGCTCGATCACGCAAGGCCCGCGCACGTCGGACCGTTCGATCACGGTGAGTTCCAGGTCCATGGCGTTCGCGCCGACCGAGAAGCATGCGGCCAGAAAGTCGAGCTGTTCGCGCAGGGGCAGATCCTCGAAGCCCTTTACGCGCGTCACCACCGTGCAGCGGCGCACGGACCGGAGCGGCGGGAGCTTGCAGCGCAGGCGCGCCGTGGGGGAGGGAAGTCGGCTGTCTGTGGGTAGCATCTGTCCGTATCTCTCTCAGGTTGGGCGGTGTCGGGACGATCCGGCCGGCCCGCATCGCGCATTCGCGCCGCGACCAGCCGCGCCATCGAATGCCCTTGTCATGATGGAGTCGATTATGTCGGTTCGATGCGTGGGAAAAAGCAAAAAAGCGTCAGGCTTGACACTTTGTAAAGGATTGGCCGACGGCGGCGCCGAGCCGCTTGTGCGATGGGATGGGCCATTTCTGCCGGTGCGCGGCGCATGGCGGATTTCTTGGCCGGGCCCGGCAGCCGCTGTGTCAGCGCGCGATACCGAAGCCGTACCGTGTCCACACCGCGCGCGCCTCGGCGGCGCCGAGGTAGTCGAGGAGGGCCTGCGCGGCGGGGTTCTTGCGGCCCGCCACCAGCGCGCCGGGATAGACCACCGGCGGGTGCAGGCCCGGCGCAAAGGTATCGACCACTCGCGTCCTGGGCTCGGCCCTTGCGTCGGTGGAATAGACGATGCCGAGCGGCGCCTCGCCGCGCGCCACCAGCACCAGCGCCGCGCGCACGTTCTCGGAGCGGGTCAGGGATTTTTCCACGCCTTCCCATACGCCCAGGGCGGCGAGCGCGGCGCGCGCGTACTTGCCGATCGGCACCGTGTCGGGGTTGGCGAGCGCAAGCCGGCCGCCCTTGAGCGCCGCCTGCAGCCCGAAATTTGGGCCGATCGCGAGCCTGATGTCGCTGTCGGCCGGCGCCACCAGTACCAGCGTGTTGAGCAGCAGGTTTCGGCGCGTGCCGGGCTCGATCAACTGGCGCCGGGCGACGTAGTCCATCCAGTCCTCGTCCGCGGAGAGGAACAGGTCGGCCGGCGCGCCGTTCTCGATCTGCCTGGCGAGCGCATTGCTGCCGGCGTACGACACCCGCACCTGATGGCCGGTACGCAGGCTGAAGGCGCGCACGTTTTCATCGAGCGCCTCCTTGAGGCTGGCGGCGGCGAACACGGTGATGTCGGCCGCGCCGGCGCGGCCGGCGCCGGCGGTGAGCCAGATAAGGAGGAGAATCTTGACGAGCATGCGCATCGGTGCGGTCCGGCGGACGTGAATCGGCGGGCGGGCCGGGCGGCTCCCGAGAAATGCAATGATAGCCCTGCGCCGGCCGCCCCTGGCGCGGCCCTTGCAGCGGTCCGGCAGCGGTCCGCGGCGCGGGTTTGGTGTAACATCGCAGGTTGTTGTTTCGATATCCTTTTTCTCCAAGTCGTTGATTTTTCGCGGGGTCGCCGCCGGCGTCAGTGGCGGCGCGCAGGCTTGAGCCGCGCTGTCCCCGCCCAGCCATGAAACGCCGAACCCGGGTTCGGCTTTTTCAATCCGGCGCATGCGGCCCTGGCGGGTCACGCGCTCCGGCGTACATCGTTCAGAGACGGCCGCAACCAACATGTTCGAGTTCATCCGCTCACATCAGCGCCTCATGCAGTTCCTGCTGCTGGTCCTCATCGTGCCGCCATTCGCTTTTTTCGGCCTCGACGGCTACAAGAGCTTCACCGAGGACTCGGCTGCGCTGGCCAAGGTCGCGGGTCATGCGATCACCCAGCAGGAATACGCCCAGGCGCAGCGCGAGCAACTCGACCGCCAGCGCGAGATCGCCCAGCGCATCAACCTGCCGTTCGATGCGGCCATGTTCGACACGCCGGCGTCCCGCCAGGCCGTGCTCGATTCGCTGGTCAACCAGCGCGTACTCACCACCTTCGCCGTCAAGCGTGGCATCGCGGTCACCGACGAGCGCCTGCGCGAAGTCATCATGGCCATTCCGGCGGTGCAGGAGGGCGGGCAGTTCAACAAGGAGCGCTACACACGCCTGCTGGCGGCGCAGGGTTTCACGCCGGAGAGTTTCGAGGCGCGCCTGCGCCAGGACCTTTCCATGCAGGCGCTCAACACGGGCGTCGGCGAGACGGCGTTCTCGCCGCGCGCGGTGCAGGCGATGGTGGCGCGCGCCCAGGCCGAGGAGCGCGAGGTGCAGGAACTCCTGATCAAGGCCGACGCCTTCACCGCCGAGGTCAAGCTCAAGCCGGAGGCGGCCAGGGCGTACTACGACGCCAACCAGAAGGACTTCATGCTGCCGGCGCAGGTGACGGCTGAGTACGCTGTGTTGTCCGTCGACGCGATCGCCGCGACCCTGGTGGCGCCTGCGGCCGAGGTCAAGGCCTTCTACGACCAGAACGGCGCCAGGTACAAGCAGGAGGAGCAGCGCCAGGCCAGCCACATCCTCATCAAGTTCGAGGATAAGGCCGACAAGGCCGCCCTCAAGGCGAGGGCCGAGGACGTGCTCAAGCAGGCGCGCGCCGCCGGCGCCGACTTCGCCGCGCTGGCGCGCAAGTTTTCGCAGGACCCCGGCTCGGCGGCCCAGGGCGGCAGCCTCGGCTCGTTCGCGCGCGGCGCGATGGTCAAGGCCTTCGAGGAGGCCGTGTTCGCCATGAAGCCGGGCGAGATCAGCAACGTGGTGGAGTCCGAGTTCGGTTACCACATCATCAAGCTGACCGGGGTGACGCCGGGCAAGGTGCGCACCCTCGACGAGGTGCGCCCGGAGATCGAGAAGGAGTGGACCCGGCGCGAAGCGCAAAAGAAGTTCGCCGAGAGCGCCGAGGGCTTCACCAACACGGTCTACGAGCAGGCCGACAGCCTTGCGCCTGCGGCGGAAAAATACAAGCTCAAGCTGATGAAGACCGCGGCCTTCGCGCGCGCGGCGCCGCCCAGGGAAATCAATCATCCCAAGCTGCTCGAGCGCCTGTTCTCCGACGACTCGGTCAAGTCGCGCCGCAATGTCGAGGCCATCGAGGTCGCGCCGGGCGTGCTGGTGTCCGCCCGGGTGGCCGACTACAAGCCGCAAACCCTGCGCCCGTTCGAGGAGGTGCAGGCGGCGGTCAAGGAGCAGTTGACCGCCAAGGAGGCCGCCACCCTGGCTCACCAGGAAGGCGAGAAGCGCCTCAAGGCGCTGCAGCAGAGCGCCGATGCGGCCGGATTCGGCGCCGCCAAGACCGTGTCGCGCGGCAAGACCGAGGGTTATCCGGTCGAGGTGATGCGCGCGGTCATGGCCGCGCCGACCGACAAGCTGCCCACCGTGGTGGGCGTGCCGCTGGCCTCCGGGTACGGCCTGTTCCGCATCACCCGGGCCAGCGCCGGCAGCGTGGTCGAACCCAACCGCCAGGCCGCCATCCGGTCGGCGCTTGACCGGGCGCAGGCGGAAGCGGATTTCTCCGCCTACCTGGAGAGCATCAAACGCACCGCCAAAGTTACCGTCTACAAGGACCGCCTGGAGAAGAAGGGCAATTGACGGAGAGGGTCGACTGACCCGCGCCGGCCGGGCCGGACCGGCGCGGTCGCCGCGGTCCTTCCCCGCGGCAGGGCTTGCATCGCGATGGGCTCGGGCGGCCCGGGCGCTCAGGCGCCGGTGACCAGGCGCTCAGGCGCCGGCGGCGGCGCCGGCAACCAGCGCCTGCGCGGCGGACGCGAAGGCGGCGTCGCTCAGTTCGGTGATGCCGAGGCGGCGCGCCGCTTCGTACCCGGCGTAGTTGCGCGGCATGCCGCGCAGGTAGGCCGGGTCGTAGTGCTCGGTCAAGAGGCGCGTGACCAGCGCGTCCCAGGCGCGCGCGGCGCCCAGCGCCTTCCACTGCGCGATGCGTTCGCGCCCATGCAGCGCGACGAGGCAGTCGAAACGCTCGCCCAGCGCCGGGCCGTCGGCCAGGAAGTGGGCGTATTCGTCCTTGAGCAGCGCCACCCGCAGCGGCAGGTCGAGATCCAGGCGGATGCAGGGGGAGGCGCGCATGCGCATCATCAGCGCATCGGGCACCTGCAGGGCGCCGATCTTCTTGCTTTCGGCCTCCACGAACACCGGGCGCGCGGGGTCGAAGCCATCCAGCGCGTGGCGCACCAGGCTTTCGAACATCTTCTGCGAAGGCTGCGCCCGGCCCGGCAGGGAACCGAGCACCGAGCCGCGATGCAGCGCGATGTCCTCCAGGTCCAGCACCTGCGCGCCGGCGGCCGCCAGCGCGCGCAGGAGGCGGCTCTTGCCGCTGCCGGTGACCCCGCAGACGATCTGGAAGCGCAGGGTCGCGGGCGCTTCGTCCAGGCGCTGCAGCACGAAGCGCCGGTAGGCCCGGTAGCCCCCCTCGAGTTGCCCGACCCGCCAGCCGATGCGGCTGAAGATCTCCGCCATGCTGCCGGAGCGCTGCCCGCCGCGCCAGCAGTAGATCAGCGGGCGCCATTCCCTGGGACGGTCGTGGAACTGTTCCTCCAGGTGGCGCGCGATGTTGCGCGCCACCAGCGCCGCGCCGGCTTTCCGGGCCGCGAACGCGGACACCTGCTTGTGCAGGGTGCCGATGCGGGCGCGTTCGGCGTCGTCGAGCACCGGGGCGGAGACCGCGCCGGGCACGCGGTCGAGCGCGTATTCCGCCGGCGAGCGCACGTCGATGATGGTGTCGAAGGCGTCGAAGTCGGCGCAGGTGACGGCGGGAATCGGGCTCAAGCGGCGTTCTTCTCAAGGGGGTGGGGCGGGCGCGCGCCCGGTCCGCAGGGGCGATTCTAGGCGCAAGGCGCGGCTACTTGCGCCCCGGCTTGATCAGCGGCAGGAGCAGCGGCCAGACGTTGTCCAGGATGCGCGGCTGCGCCTCGGCCGATGGATGGATGCCGTCGGCCTGGAACAACTCGCGCTTGTCGCCTACGCCTTCGAGGAAAAACGGCAGCAGGGCCACGCCGTGCGCCTTTGCCAGGTCGGCGTACATGGCGCGGAAGCGCTCTGTGTAGTCGCGACCGTAGTTGGGGGGCAACTGCATGCCGCACAGGAGGATGCGGGCGCCGGCCGCCTTGCCCGCCTTGATCATGGTTTCGAAATTGGCGCGCGTGGCCGCCAGCGACAGGCCGCGCAGGCCGTCATTGCCGCCGAGTTCGATGATCAGCACGGCCGGCTTGACCCTGGCCAGTTCCGCGGCGATGCGCGTGGCGCCGCCGGCGCTGGTCTCGCCGCTGATGCTGGCATTGACGACGCTATAATCGAGCCTTTGCTGCTTGAGCCTTTCGGCCAGCAGGGCGGCCCATCCGGCGCCGCGCTTGAGGCCGTATTCAGCCGACAGGCTGTCCCCAAATACCAGGATCGCGGGTGCGCCCATGGCCGGCGCGGCGGCGAATGTCGTCATCCACACGAGTACGGCGAAGAGAAACTTCATGAGCGGTGCAGGGAGTCGGGACATCATCGAGGCGCGCGGGTTGACCAAGTCGGTGCCCAACGGCGAGACACCGCTCACGATTCTGCACGAGATCGACCTCGCCGTGCGGGAAAGGGAGTCGCTGGCCATCGTCGGCGCCTCCGGGTCGGGCAAATCCACCCTGCTGTCGCTGCTCGCGGGGCTGGATACGCCGAGCGGCGGCAAGGTGTTCCTGGACGGCACCGACCTGTTCGCCCTCGACGAGGACGGCCGCGCCGCGGTGCGCGGGCGGCTGGCGGGCTTCGTGTTCCAGGCCTTTCAGCTCATGCCCCACCTCAACGCGCTGGAAAACGTGATGCTCCCGCTGGAGCTGGCCGGGCGCGGCGACGCGCAGGCGGTGGCGCGCGAAACTCTCGGCCGGGTCGGGCTCGGCAGCCGGCTGACGCACTATCCCAAGCACCTGTCCGGCGGCGAGCAGCAACGGGTCGCGGTGGCGCGCGCCTTCGCGCCGCACCCGAAGATCCTGTTCGCCGACGAGCCCACCGGCAACCTCGACACCGTCACCGGCGCGAACATCATCGAACTCCTGTTCGGGCTCAACGCCGAACTCGGCACCACGCTGGTGCTGGTGACCCACGATGCGGGCATCGCCAATCGCTGCCAGCGCAGCATCCGCCTCAGGGAAGGCCGGGTCGACGGGCCTGCGCCCGCGGCTTAAAATGCGGGTTTTCGGGCGCGCGGCACGCTTGCCGGGCCGGCCGGACGCCAAACCAAGGAGCGCGACATGAACATCATCGACAGCATCATTGGCCATGCGGCCGAAATCCAGGCCGTGCGGCGCGACATCCATGCTCATCCCGAACTGTGCTTCGAGGAAAAGCGCACCGCCGACGTGATCGCGGCCAAGCTCGCCGAGTGGGGCATCCCGGTGCACCGCGGCCTGGGCGGCACCGGCGTGGTCGGCATCGTCAGGAACGGCGCGAGCAGCCGCGCGGTGGGCCTGCGCGCCGACATCGACGCCCTGCCGATGACCGAGCACAACACCTTCGCGCATGCCTCCAGGCATGCCGGCCGCATGCATGCCTGCGGGCATGACGGCCACATTTCCATGCTGCTGGCGGCGGCCAGGCATTTCTCGCAGCAGCGCGCCTTCGACGGCACGGTCTACCTGATCTTCCAGCCGGCGGAGGAGGGCGGTGGCGGCGCCCGCGAGATGATCAAGGACGGGCTGTTCGAGCAGTTCCCCATGGAGGCCGTGTTCGGCATGCACAACTGGCCGGGCATGGAGGTGGGCACGTTCGCCGTTTCCACCGGGCCGGTGATGGCCTCGTCGAACGAATTCCGCGTCGTCGTCCGTGGCAAGGGCAGCCATGCGGCCCTGCCGCACAACGGCATCGACCCGGTGCCGGTGGCCTGCCAGATCGTGCAGGCCTTCCAGACCATCATCTCGCGCAACAAGAAGCCGGTCGAAGCCGGAGTGATCTCGGTCACCATGATCCATGCCGGCGAGGCCACCAACGTGGTGCCGGATGCCGCGACCCTCGAAGGCACGGTGCGCACCTTCACCGTCGAGACCCTCGACATGATCGAGACGCGCATGGAAGAGGTGGCGCGGCATACCGCGGCCGCTTTCGGCGCAACCTGCGAGTTCGAGTTCCGGCGCAACTATCCGCCCACCGTCAACCACCCGGCCGAAACCGACTTCGCCCGCCGGGTGATGGGCTCGGTGGTGGGCGAGGCCAACGTGCTGGCCCAGGAACCGACCATGGGCGCGGAGGATTTCGCCTACATGCTCCAGGCCAAGCCGGGCTGCTACTGCTTCATCGGCAACGGCGACGGCGCCCACCGCGAGGCCGGGCACGGCATCGGGCCGTGCAATCTGCACAACCCGAACTACGATTTCAACGACGAACTCATCCCGCTGGGCGCCACCTACTGGGTGCGGCTGGCCGAGGCCTGGCTGGCCGCCGAGCGCCCCTGAAGCGGGCGCGGGTTCAGGCGGCGAGCAGCCAGTCGGCAAGCTCCCCGAGATGGCTGAACACCGGCGCCTGCGCCGCGGGGGGGGGCATGTCATCCGGCCAGGCATGGCCGGCGCGGTTGATCCACGCGGCCCTGAAGCCAGCCGCCTGCGGCGCGACCACATCGTTGGCGGGGTCGTCCCCGGCATAGAGCATCGCCGCCGGCGCGATGCCCATGCGCTCGACGCAGGCGCCGAAAATGCGCGGGTCGGGCTTGGATATGCCGACTTCATGAGCTGAGACCACCGCGTCGAAGTGCGCGCCGATGCCGATCGAGTGCACATCGGCGAAACCGTTCGAGATCACGCCCAGGCGGTAGCGCTTGCGCAGGCGCTCCAGCGCCGGCAGGGCGTCCGGATAGAACTCCACCTTCTGGCGCTCGGCGCGGAAGAACGCGAAGGCTTCCTCGGCCTGCTCGGCCGGCGCGCCGGCGTCCGCGAAGGCGGCGGCGATGGTGCCGCGGCGCAGCCCCATGACGTCGTTCCTGAGGCTCGGGTTGGCGGCCACCAGGCTGGCGCGCAGCAGTTTCAGGGTGTTCACGTCCCACTGCGCGGCCACCGCCGGCGCGCGCAGGGCGATCCAGCGGGCCAGCGCGTTCTCGGCGCGATTGATCACCGGCGCGATCGGCCAGAGGGTGTCGTCGAGGTCCAGGACGACGGCTTCGATGTTGTGTTGTCCCATGGCGGAATTATGCGTTACATTGGCCGGCGTCGACGCGGCGCCGGAACATCCCGCGCGCGCGGCGGCGGCACCCGACGGCGGAGGGTCAATGGGCTTCGAACACATGGTCTCGGTGGTCGCCTACGGGCTGGGCACCCTTATCGCCTTCGCCTGCATCGCCGGGCTGGTCTTCCTGTTCATCCGCGATGTGACGCAGAAGCAGCACACCATCCTGCGCAACTATCCGGTCATCGGGCACCTGCGCTACCAATTCGAGGAACTCGGCGAATACTTCCGGCAGTATTTCTTCATGGGCGACCGTGACGAGATGCCCTTCAACCGCGCCACTCGTTCCTGGGTGTACCGGCTGGCCAAGAACGAAGGCGGCCTGATCGGCTTCGGTTCCACCCTGGATCTGCACCAGAGCGGCGCGCTGATCTTCGTCAACGCCGGCTTTCCGGTGCTCGAGGAGGAGCGCGCGCCCACCCCGCCCCTGGTGATCGGCGCGGGCTATGCCGCCACGCCGTTCACCGCGCGTTCGGTGTTCAACATCAGCGGCATGAGCTTCGGCGCCATCTCCGCCCCGGCGGTGGCGGCCCTGTCGCGCGGCGCCGGCGCGGCCGGATGCTGGATGGATACCGGCGAAGGCGGGCTGTCGCCCTTCCACCTCGAGGGCGGCTGCGACATCATCATGCAGATCGGCACCGCCAAGTACGGCGTGCGCGACGCGGACGGCCGCCTCTCGGAGGCCAGGCTGCGCGAGATCGCCGCGCACGCGTCGGTGCGCGCCTTCGAGATCAAGCTCTCGCAGGGGGCCAAGCCGGGCAAGGGCGGGGTGCTGCCGGGCGCGAAGGTCACGCCCATCATCGCCCAGGTGCGCGGCATCCCGGTCGGCGAGGATTCGATCAGCCCGAACCGCCATCGCGACATCGCCAGCATCGAAGAACTGCTCGACAAGATCGGTTACATCCGCGACGTCACCGGCAAGCCGGTCGGCGTGAAGACCGCCATCGGTGGCTGGCGCTTCATCAACGACCTGTGCGACGCGGTCAACCGGCGCGGCCTCGAATGGGCGCCCGACTTCCTGGTGATCGACGGCGGCGAGGGCGGCACCGGCGCCGCCCCGCAGGCGCTGGCCGACCATGTGGGGCTGTCGATCGACGAGGCCCTGCCGCGGGTGGCTGATTCGCTCATGCAGGCCGGGCTGAAGGAGCGCGTGCGCCTGGTGGCCTCGGGAAAGATCGTCACCTCGGCGCGCGCCGCCTGGGCCCTGTGCGCAGGCGCCGACTTCATCAACTCGGCGCGCGGTTTCATGTTCTCGCTGGGCTGCATCCAGGCGCTGCGCTGCCACCAGAACACCTGCCCGACCGGCATCACCACCCACAACCCGCGCCTGCAGCGCGGCCTGGTGGTCGAGGAGAAGTACCTGCGGGTGGCGAACTACTGCAACAACATGAACAAGGAGATCGACATGATCGCGCATTCATGCGGTCTGCCGCATGCGCGCCGGTTCCGCCGCGAGCATGTGCGCGTCGTGCAGGCGGACGGCCGCTCGCAGTCGCTCGAGCGCATCTATCCGTATCCGGAACGCGTCAGGCGCGCCGCCTGAGCCGGCGGCTGCCGCGGCGCGGCGCCGTTCAGCGCGCGCACCAGCGGTTGTAGATGCGGCGGGCGCGGTCGATGGTTTCGCCGGCCGTCAGCCCCGCCGGCCCGGCGCCTTCGGCGACCAGCTGGTCGGCCGCGGCACCGTGCAGGTGGACCGCGCACTGGAGCGCGGCCAGGGCGGGCGCGCCCCGCGCGGCCAGGGCGCCCGTCAGGCCCGCCAGCACGTCGCCCATGCCGCCGCTGGCCATGCCCGGGTTGCCGGTGGGATTGATCCACCACTCGCCCCCGGAGGCGATCACGCTGCCGGCGCCCTTGAGCACCACCTCGGCGCGGTAGAGCCGCGCCAGGGCGAGGGCGGCGGCGATGCGGTCGCGCTGCACGGCCGCGACATCCTGGCCGAGGAGCCGCGCGGCTTCGAGCGGATGCGGCGTCATGACCGTGGCGCCGGTGCGCCGCGACAGCGCGGCGGCGAGGCCGGCATCGGCCGCCAGCAGGTTCAGGGCATCGGCGTCGAGCACCAGCGGGCAGGGCAGGTCGACGGCCTGGCAGAGCAGCGCCAGCGCGGCCTCGCCCCGGCCCAGGCCGGGGCCGACGACCGCGGCGTCCAGGCGGTCCGCGAGCACCCCGGCGGCCTCGCGCAGCATCAGTTCGGGATAGAGCGGATCCAGGCCAGGCGCGCCGTCGAGCATGCCCACCAGCACCCGCCCGGCGCCCAGCTTCAGGGCCGCGCGCGCCGCCAGCAGCGCGGCGCCCGCCATGCCGGCCGCGCCGCCGATGATGCCGACCGAACCGAAGCTGCCCTTGTGGGTATCGCGCCGGCGCGCGGCCAGCGCCGCGGCGAAGCTTGCGGCATCGAGCAGCAGGCCGTGGTCCGCGTCGGCGGCATAGGCGACGCGCAGGTCGAGCGGGGCGACGCTGATGGCGCCCGCATGGTCGGGGCCCTGGCGCGTATGCAGCCCCGGCTTGTCGGCGATGAAGGTCACCGTGCGGGTGGCCTCGACGGCGCAGCCGAACACCGCGCCGGTGTCGGCGTCGAGGCCCGAGGGCACATCGAGCGCCAGGACCGGCGCAGGCGCGGCGTTGACGGCGGCGATCCAGTCGGCATAGGGGGCGGCCACCGCGCGCGTGAGGCCGATGCCGAACAGGCCGTCGATCACCAGGTCGAACGCGGCCGGCGCCGGCAGCGCGCCCACGCAGGTGCCGCCGGCGTCCTGCCACTTGCCCAGGGCGGCGGCCGCGTCGGCCGGCAAGCGGGCCCGCTCGGCGATGGCGGCGACGGTCACCTCGCAACCCTGCGCGCGCAAATGGACGGCCGCTTCGAGGGCGTCGCCGCCGTTGTTGCCGGGGCCGGCAAGCACCAGCACACGCGCCGGGTGCCGCGCGGCGCCGGACAGCATGTCGTGCGCGACCCGCGCCGCCGCCAGCCCGGCGCGCGCCATCAGGGGCGCCCCGCCGGCCAGCGCCTCGCCTTCGATGGCGCGCAGGGCCGGCGAGCGCAGCAGCAGGCTCATGCGGCCGCGGCGCCCTTCATCAGTGCCAGGATGGCGGCCTCGGTGACCACCTCCGCATACTTGGCCTGCAGGTCGAACAGGTTGGCCTCGTGCGGCCGCGGGTCGCGGTCGCCGACCGCGTCGCGCACCACATAGGGAATGAAGCCGTGCTGGCAGGCATCCAGCGCGGTGGCGCGCACGCACCCGCTGGTCGACACGCCGGTGATGATGACCGTGTCGACGCCCTGCGCGGTCAGCGTCGGGGCGAGCGTGGTGCCGAAGAAGGCCGACGCATACTGCTTCAGGAGCAGCCACTCGCCGGCCCGCGGCTCGAGGCCGTCGCAGTACTCGCCCAGGCGGGAGCCGCGCTCGAACACCCTGAGCGCGCCGACCTTGCGGTAGAAGATGCCGCCGTTGATGCCGCCCGGTTCGTACTCCACGCCGGTGAAGATCACGGGAATGCCGGCCGCGCGGGCGCCCGCCAGGACGCGCTTGGCGGATTCGAACGCGGGGGCGCAGTTCGCGTAGAGCGGCGAGCCGGGCTCGATGTAGGCGCGCACGAAGTCGACGATCACCAGGGCCGGCTTGCGCCCGAAGGGCAGCCGGCCGCCGAAGCCGGCCTGCTGGTAGTCGGCGCCCAGGTCCGGTTTTTCCGCCTGCGTCATCGCTTGGCCTCCTTGCGGTTCAGATTTCGCGGTATTTTGCTTCGAACCGATAGACGTCGTCGAAATTCATCAGGGCGGTGAGTTCCTTGAAGTCGATCAGCGGCGCGTCGAGCGAGACGCCGTCGCGCGCCGGCAGCAGCGAGGCATAGGTGCGCTGCATTGCGTGCACCGCCGCCATCAGGCTGGTGGCGGGATAGATGGCCAGGCCGTAGCCGAGCGCGACCAGGCGCGCGCGCGGCAGCACCGGGGTGCGGCCCCCCTCGACGCAGTTGATCAGCAGCGGCTTGCCGCAGGCCTCCGACAGGCGCTTGCAGGTGGCCGCCATCTCGTCCTCCGACTCGGGCGACTCGACGAAGAGCACATCGGCGCCCGCCCGGGCATAGGCCTCGGCGCGCTTGAGCGCCTCGTCCAGGCCCAGCGTGGTGCGCGCGTCGGTGCGGGCGACGATCTGGAAATTGGCATCCGCGCGGGAATCGGCGGCGACCCTGATCTTCATGACCATGTCGGCCATCGGGATGACCCGCCGGCCGAGCGTGTGGCCGCACTTCTTCGGGAATTCCTGGTCCTCGAGCTGGATGCCGGAGGCGCCGGCGCGCTCGTAGCCGCGCACCGTCTGGCGCACGTTGAGCAACCCGCCGTAGCCGGTGTCGCCGTCGCAGATCACCGGCCTGGTGATGTTGTCGCACAGGCGCTCGACCACCGCGACCATGTCGGAGTAGGTGGCGATGCCCGCATCCGGCAGGCCGTAGGCCGAGGCCACTGCGCCGAAGCCGGTCATGTACAGGCAGTCGAAGGCGAAGCGGTCCGCCACCCGCGCCGACACCATGTCGTAGATGCCGGGCGCGGCGACAAACGCCTTCTTGACGTGGAGCAGGTCGGCGAGCGCGGCGCGACGGCGGGAAAAGTCGTTCATGGGGCGTATCCGTGGGTGGCGGTGAGGTGGCGGTGCGGCGCATGCGGTGCGGCCTTGCAAATTGTGCACATCATGCTGTGCAAAGTAAATCGCATCATGCGGATTCGGCCGCAAACTGTTGTTTTCCAAAGAGTAAATTTTCGGGTGGCGATTGGCGAAAAAAGTGTCGGCGGTCATTGTGTACAATCGCGATGAGTCACGCTTCTTGTTTGCATGGTCTGCTCGCATGGCTTGCACGCACTTGTTGCCTGCGCGCAGTACCCGCGCGCCTTGCCTGCGTTTTTTCTGCGTTCCTTGTCTGCGTGGCGCGGCTACCCAACCCCAAGGAGAATTTCCGGATGGCGCAAACTGACAAGGTGATCATCGCCGGTGCCGGCCCGGTCGGACTGATCGGCGCGCTGTACCTGGCCAGGCGCGGTGTCCCGGTCACGGTCATCGATGCCCTGCCGGCGCCGGCCGAGGACCTGCGCGCCTCGACGTTTCACCCGCCCACGCTCGACATGCTCGAGGATCTGGGGCTCCTGGAATGGATGCTGCCGCGCGGCCTGAAATCGCCGGTGTTCCAGCACCGCGACCGGCCCACCGGCGAGGTGTTCTCCTTCGACCTCGGCCTCCTGGCCGGCGAGGTGCGCAATCCCTACCGCCTGCAGTGCGAGCAGTGGAAAATGATGCGCCACATCGGCGAACTGCTCGCCGGCATGCCGGGCGTGGAACTGTGCTTCAACGAACGCGCCGTGCATGTCGCGCAGGCCGCGCACGGGGTGCGCCTGTCCACCGAAACGCCGATTGCGATCCGCCACCATGAGGCGCGCTGGCTGATCGCCTGCGACGGCGCCAACTCGATCATCCGCAAGTGGCTGGGCATCGAGTTCGAGGGGCTCACGTATCCGGAGAAGTTCTACTGCGCGACCACCCCGCACCCGTTCGAGGAGAATTTCGAGAACCTGTCGAACGTGAACTATGTCGCCGACCCGGACCAGTGGTTCGTCCTGCTGCGGGTGCCGGAACTGTGGCGGGTGCTCGTGCCGGTGGCCGACAGCATTCCCGACGAGACCATCGTCTCCGACGCCTATACGCAGGCCGCCCTGCAGCGCATCGCCGCGCGCCCGGGCGACTACCCGGTGCGGCACCGCACCATCTACCGCGTCCACCAGCGGGTGGCCAAGCGCTATCGCGCCGGCAATGTCTTCCTCGCCGGCGATGCCGCGCACATCAACAATCCGCTCGGCGGCATGGGCATGAACGGCGGCCTGCACGACGTGCTCAACCTTGCGGAAAAGCTGCTGGCCGTGATGGCGGGCGCCGGGCCGGAACTGCTCGACCGCTACGAGCGCCAGCGCCGCACGGTCTGCTACAAGTACGTGCAGGCGCAAACCATGCGCAACCGCGAGGATCTCGCCCAGAAGAGCGGCAGCGCGCGCGAGAAGCGGCTCGAGGAAATGCGCGCCCTGCTTTCGAGCCGCGAGGCCACCCGTGAATTCCTGATCAAGAACTCGATGATCGCCAGCCTGCGCGACGCGGCGGCGATCGAATAGGGAGAACAGCCATGCCCGACCACCTCGGCTATCGCAAGAAGTTCGGCGTCCTCGGCCCGTCGACCAACACCATCGTCCAGCCGGACTTCGACGACCTGCGCGTGCGCGGCGTGACCAACCACTACAGCCGCATCGTCATCCCCAACAACCCGGTCAGCGACAACGAAGGCTTCCTCAAGCTCGTCGACAGCATCAACGGCGCCACCCTCGACGCCGTCGACGTGCTCAAGTCATGCGAGATGGACTACATGGTCATGGGCATGTCGGCCGCGACCTTCTGGAACGGCCGCGCCGGCGCCGAGAAATACCTGGCGATGATGACCGAGCGCGCCGGAGTCGGCGTCTCGTGCGGCTCGTTCGCCATGGAGGCGGCGCTCAATGTGTACAAGGCGAGGCGCATCGCCTTCATGTCGCCGTATTTCCCGGTCGCCAACGACCAGGTCAGGCGTTTCTTCCAGGACTGCGGGTTCGACGTGGTGCGCGATGTCTGCCTGCGGCGCCCCAGCCCGGTGCTCATCGCCCATGCCACCGACGAGCAGTGCCGCCAGGCGATCCGCGAACTCGATGGCGACGATGTCGACGCCATCGTGCAGGTCGGCACCAACCTCTCGATGATCCGCCTGGCGGCGGCGGCGGAACTGTTCCTCGGCAAGCCGGTCATCGCCATCAACACGGCCACCTACTGGCACGCGCTGCGCGCGGTGGGCATCGATGACCGCGTGGTCGGCTTCGGCAACCTCATGGAGCATCACTGAGCCTCGGTTGGCGTGCCGCCGGGCAAGGCGGCGCGCTTGCGCTCTTGCCGCGCCGGCAGGGCGCTCCCCGGCGCCGTCGCGGCATCGTTTTCCCCGGAGACATCATGTTGAGCCTCAGCGCGGCGCTGCTCGCCTGCCTCGCCCCCGCAGCCCGGGCGCAAACCGGCGACTGGCCCAACCGGCCCATCAAGATCGTCGGGTCGGCGACAGCGTGCGCCAGGTCGATGTGGCCAAGACGCTCAACAAGCAGGGCCTGACCGTCGCCTACCGCGGCCCCGCGGACCTGGGCCGCCACATGCGTCAGGACTCGACCCGCTGGGCTGCCGTGGTCAAGGAAAAGAACCTGGTCGGGAAATAGGCGCGCTGCCATCCGGCGAGGCCTGCCCTTCCGGGCCTGCGCGGCCCCGGCGCCGTGCGGGCGCCAGCGCAAGAATTACTTGACCAAAACGTTTGGGAATAGGTATACTTGAGTCAATTGCTCGGGAATACCCCTGCGCCTTGCAGTGATTTGCCGGCCCGCGTTGCAACCGGTCAGGCAACGCAGCTGTTAAAGCGGTAGTTGTCAAAGCGGTAGTCGTCAAAGCGGTGAGGGTGCCCGGGCGGTGAAGGGCCGGTCGTCCGCCCGTGATCGGGGACGGGGTTGGGGCGTTGCCTGGAATCGGCATGAAGCGAGGCGGGCATGATGCCCGCCGCATCCACCGAAGCGATCGAAATTCCGAAAGGTGTGACTGATGAGACTGACAACCAAAGGACGCTTCGCCGTCACCGCGATGATCGACCTGGCGCTGCGCGACGCCAACGGGCCGGTGACCCTGGCCGCCATCAGCGAGCGCCAGGGGATTTCGCTCTCCTACCTCGAGCAACTGTTCGGCAAGCTGCGCCGGCACGGCATCGTGGAATCGGTGCGCGGGCCGGGCGGCGGGTACACCATGGCCAAGGTGCTCGAGCGCGTGACGGTGGCCGATGTCATCGCGGCGGTCGACGAACCGCTCGACGCGACCATGTGCGGCGGCCGCCAGGATTGCCATGAAACCGGCCGCGTCGGCGGCGGCCTGTCCGACGGCGGCATCCGCCAGGGGCAGTGCATGACCCATGACCTGTGGGCGACCCTGAACCGCAAGATGCATGAGTATCTCGAGTCGGTGACCCTGTCCGACCTGGTGCGCCAGCAGCGCGAACGCGAAGCCGCGGCGGGCATCGCGCCGGTGCAGGCTGTTGTCGTCGAGCGCCGGCGCGCGATCCCGCGCCCGGTGGTCCCCGCATAAATTTCCTTCAACGGTGCAGAGATGAAATTCCCGATCTACCTGGATTATTCGGCCACCACCCCGGTCGACCCGCGCGTTGCCAAGCGCATGATGACTTTCCTGACCGAGGAATACGGCAATCCCGCCTCGCGCTCGCACGCGTACGGCTGGACCGCCGAAGAGGCCGTGGAAGAGGCGCGCGAGAACGTGGCCAAGCTGATCGGCGCGGATGCCAAGGAGATCGTCTGGACATCCGGCGCGACCGAGTCCAACAACCTGGCCATCAAGGGGGCGGCGCAGTTCTACAAATCCAAGGGCCGCCACATCATCACCATGTCGATCGAGCACAAGGCGGTGATCGACACCTGCCGCGACCTCGAGCGCCAGGGGTTCGAGGTCACCTACCTCGACCCCGAGCCCAACGGCCTCATCGACATGGAGAAATTCAAGGCGGCGATCCGTCCCGACACCATCCTGGTGTCGATCATGTTCGTCAACAACGAGATCGGCGTGATCCAGCCGATCGCCGAGATCGGCGAGATCTGCCGCGCCCGGGGCATCATCTTCCATGTCGACGCCGCGCAGGCCACCGGCAAGGTCGCCATCGATCTCGCCACGCTGAAGGTCGACCTGATGTCGCTATGCGCCCACAAGACCTACGGCCCCAAGGGGATCGGCGCCCTGTACGTGCGCCGCAAGCCGCGTGTGCGCCTGGAGGCGCAGATGCACGGCGGCGGGCATGAGCGCGGCTTCCGCTCGGGCACCCTTGCGCCGCACCAGATCGTCGGCATGGGCGAGGCGTTCCGCCTGGCGCGCGAGGAAATGGGTACCGAAAATGAGCGCGTGCGCATGTTGCGCGACCGGCTGCTCGCCGGGCTGTCGGAGATGGAAGAGGTGTACGTCAACGGCGACCTCGAGCACCGGGTCCCGCACAACCTCAACATGAGCTTCAATTTCGTCGAGGGCGAGTCCCTCATCATGGCGATCAAGGAAATCGCGGTCTCGAGCGGCTCGGCCTGCACCTCCGCCAGCCTCGAGCCCTCCTATGTGCTGCGCGCGCTCGGGCGCAGCGACGAGCTCGCGCATTCCTCTATCCGTTTCACCCTGGGGCGCTTCACCACCGAGGAGGAGATCGATTTCGCGGTGAAATTGATCAAGGCCAAGATTGGTAAACTGCGGGACCTCTCGCCGCTCTGGGAAATGTACAAGGACGGGGTTGATCTCAACACCGTCCAGTGGGCGGCGCACTAGCGCCGCATGTCAAGGCAATACCAAGGGGCTGCACAATGGCATATAGCGAGAAGTTGCTGGATCATTACGAGAACCCCCGCAACGTCGGGTCGTTCGAGAAGGGTGACGAGTCGGTCGGCACCGGCATGGTGGGCGCGCCCGCCTGCGGCGACGTCATGAAGCTGCAGATTCGCGTCGGCGCCGACGGGCGCATCGAGGACGCCAAGTTCAAGACCTACGGCTGCGGTTCGGCCATCGCGTCCTCGAGCCTGGTCACCGAGTGGGTCAAGGGCAAGACACTCGACGAGGCGATGGGCATCAAGAACACCCAGATCGCCGAGGAGTTGGCCTTGCCGCCGGTGAAGATCCATTGCTCGATCCTCGCCGAGGACGCGATCAAGGCCGCGATCACCGACTACCGGGCCAAGCACCCGGTGGAAGACAAGAAAGCCGCCTGAGCGTAAACCCACGGAGCACGAGCGCAAACCATCATGGCTGTCACACTGACCGAAAGCGCCGCGAAGCACGTGGCAAACTACATCGCCCGCCGCGGCAAGGGCATCGGCCTGCGCCTGGGCGTGAAGACGACCGGCTGTTCCGGCATGGCCTACAAGCTCGAATTCGCCGACGCGGCGCAACCCGAGGACCGGCTTTTCGAAAGCCACGGGGTGAAGGTGATCGTCGATCCCAAGAGCCTGGCCTATCTTGAGGGCACGGAACTCGACTACACCCGCGAAGGCTTGAACGAAGGTTTCAAGTTCAACAACCCCAACGAGAAGGATCGTTGCGGTTGCGGGGAAAGCTTCCACGTCTGACCCGGGTCAACCGTTCGTTCCCGCCACGGGGCTGCACGGTGACCGGCAGCCCCGTTTTTTTGATGAATACCGCCTCACATTTCGAATTGCTTGGCCTGGCGCCCGAGTTCGGGCTCGATATGGCCGCGCTCGACCGCGCCTATCGCGACCTGCAGGCGCGCGTGCATCCGGACCGTTTCGCGGGCGCATCCGGCGCCGACCGGCGCGCGGCCATGCAATGGTCGGTGCGGGCCAACGAGGCCTACACCACCCTGAAGGACCCGCTCAAGCGGGCGGTTCACCTGCTTGCGCTCGCCGGCGTGGACATCGGCGCGGAGACCAATACCGCGATGGAGCCGGCCTTCCTGATGGCGCAGATGGAATGGCGCGAGGAGGTCGAGGATGCGCGCGCCGCCCGCAACGTCGGGGCGCTCGATGCGCTGCTGGCGCGGCTGCGCGGCGAAAAGCGGGCGCGGCTCGCCAGGCTGGCGGCGCTCCTCGCCGGCGGCGCGCTGCAGCCGGCGGCCGAGGCCGTGCGGCAAATGATGTTCCTGGAAAAGGTCGAGGGCGAGATCGGTGACGCGATCGCGATGCTCGAGGACGCTTGAGAGACGGCTGACATGGCGCTATTGCAGATATCCGAACCGGGCATGTCCACCGAGCCGCATCGGCACCGGCTGGCCGTGGGCATCGATCTGGGCACGACCAATTCGCTGGTCGCCGCCGTCATGAGCGGCGTGGCGCGGGTGCTGCCGGATCACCAGGGGCGTGGGCTGCTGCCTTCGGTGGTGCGCTACGACGCGAAGGGCGTCAATGCCGTGGGACACGCGGCGGCGGCGCAGGCGGTCGGCGACCCGGCCAACACCGTGGTGTCGGTCAAGCGCTTCATGGGGCGCAGCCTGGCCGACGTGCGTGCCGCCAGCGGGGGCACGCTGCCGCCCTACGATTTCGTCGACGCGCTGGGCATGCTCAGGATCCGCACCCGCGCCGGCGAAAAGAGCCCGGTGGAGGTGTCGTCCGACATCCTGGCCACATTGCGCGCGCGCGCGGAGGAGAGCCTCGGCGGCGAGCTGATGGGCGCGGTCATCACGGTGCCGGCCTATTTCGACGACGCCCAGCGCCAGGCCACCAAGGATGCGGCGAAGCTGGCCGGCATCGAGGTGCTGCGCCTGATCAACGAACCGACCGCCGCGGCCATCGCCTACGGCCTGGACAATGCGGCCGAGGGCGTCTATGCGGTCTACGACCTGGGCGGCGGCACGTTCGACATTTCGATCCTGCGCCTGTCCAGGGGCGTCTTCGAGGTGATGTCCACCGGCGGCGACTCCGCCCTGGGCGGGGATGATTTCGACGCGGCGCTGGCCGACTGGGCGGCCCGCGAGGCCCATGTGAAGGACGCCGGTCGGTTGCGCCGCAGGCTGCTCATCGAGGCGCGCCAGGCCAAGGAGCGCCTGACCGAGCTGGGGTCGACGTTCTTCAACGTGCCGCGCGAAGACGCCCAGGTGGTGGCCCTGCACGTTACCCGTAAGATGTTCGAGGCGCTCACCGAGCACCTGCTCAAGAAGACCCTGGCGGCGACCCGCAAGGCCCTGCGCGACGCGGGCCTCGCGGTGGCCGATGTCAAGGGCGTGGTGCTGGTAGGCGGTTCCACGCGCATGCCGCAGGTGCGCTCCGCCATCGGGCAGCTGTTCGGCACGCGCCCGCTCACCGACCTCAATCCCGACGAGGTGGTGGCGCTGGGGGCGGCCATGCAGGCCAACCTGCTGGCGGGCAACCGCGCCGACGGTGACGAGTGGCTGCTGCTCGACGTGATCCCGCTGTCGCTCGGGCTGGAAACCATGGGCGGCCTGGCCGAGCGCGTGATTCCGCGTAACTCCACCATTCCGGTGGCGCGCGCGCAGGAGTTCACCACCTTCAAGGACGGCCAGACCGCGATGGCCATCCATGTGGTGCAGGGCGAGCGCGACCTGGTGGCCGACTGCCGCTCCCTCGCGCGGTTCGAATTGCGCGGCATCCCGCCGATGGTGGCGGGGGCGGCGCGCATCCGCGTCACCTTCCAGGTCGATGCCGACGGCCTGCTGGCGGTCTCCGCCGAGGAGAA